>Ga0299914_10001330_pt1 | contig 16254 bp, 12 predicted proteins | sample RVTome_10_FD_201361 | JGI IMG/M metagenome (GOLD analysis project Ga0299914, IMG submission 201361) | Soil microbial communities from uranium-contaminated site in the Upper Colorado River Basin, Wyoming, United States - RVT153D57 (version 2) ...
GTATGACGCGCGCACCGATCTCGGCCGGACCTCGCTCGAGCGGGAATCGCTGGACGAGCCCGTGGAGCGTTTCACCATCGACCTCGAGCCGACGGAGACCGGCGCCATCCTCGTCTTGAGCTGGGATCGGGCCCGCTACTCCGTGCCGATCACCGTTCACTGAGGGAGGGCCGCGCATGCGCGCACCCCGTGGATGGATGCCGAACGCGTCCCGAGCCACCGCGATCGCGACGCTGGCGCTCGTGACGGCCTGCGCGCCCCCGCCCGGAGGGGACACCGCCCCCGAACCGGATTCCGCCGGCGCCGGCGGCCCGGCCACCGCGTCGGTCGCCGCGGAGGGCGATCTCCGGGTCGCGCTCACGGCGGGGCCCGCCCGCGCCCGTGCGCCCATCGACTTCACGCTCGAGGTCGCGAACGCGGGCGGGAGCGAGGCCCTGCTCGATTTCCCCGACGGGCAGCGCTTCGACTTCGAGGTGCTCGACGGCGGGGCCGCGGTGTGGCGCTGGGCGGCGGACATGTTCTTCCCGCAGGTGCTCGGTCGGGAGCGGATCCCGCCCGGCGAGTCGATCGAATGGTCCGCGCGTCTCGAGGCGGGGCTCCCCGCCGGGGAATACCTGATCCGCGGCACCCTGACCACGCGCCCGCCCGTCGAGGTGGAGGTCACTCTCACCGTACCCGAGAGCACAGGAGATCCGCCGCCATGACCCCGATCGCTCCCGGCCCGACCTCGCTGGAGTCCGCCCTCATGGACGAGGTGCGGTTCGACGATGGGTGGACGCTCCTCGAGCGGTTCTCGGGTCTGGTGCGCGAGTCGGGCTCGGCGGACGAGCACGCGGCGGCGGACTACATTGCCGGGGAGCTCGCCCGGCTCGGCGTCGCTCACGAGGTGCACGAGCCCGATCTCTACCTGTCGCTCCCGCGCGAGTCGTGGGTGGACGCGGACGGCGAGCGCATCCGCGCCAAACCGCCGTCCTTCGCCGTTCCGACGCCGCCCGACGGGCTCGAGGCCGACCTCGTCCACGTCCCCTCGAAGAAGGTGACCGGCCAGCGCGATCTGTTCGCCGGCGGACCCGCCTCGGCCCTCCCCGACGTGGTCGGGAAGATCGTGGTGACGGAGGGCTACGCGATGCCGGCCACGGTCGCGCGCTTCGAGGCGGCGGGAGCGGCGGGACAGGTCTACGTGAACCCGGGGAAGAACATCCACTGGGGGATCTGCACGACGATCTGGGGCACGCCCACCACGCGGGATCTCGCGCGCAAGCCGCGCACGCCCGTCATCGCGGTGAGCCGTCCCGACGGCGAGCGCCTCATCGAGCGGGCCCGTGGAGGGGGGTGCGCCCGCATCCACGTGGCGCTCGAGGAAGGCTGGTTCCCGTGCAAGCTCCCGGTGGCCCGGATCCCCGGCGAACGGGACGAGTTCATGCTCGTCCACGGGCACTACGACTCCTGGGACGTCGGGATCGGCGACAACGCCGTGGGCGACGCCACCCTGCTCGAGCTGGCCCGCATCTTCGCGGGCGGGCCGCGGCCGCGGAGGTCGCTGTGGATCGCGTGGTGGCCCGCGCACTCGACGGGACGATACGCCGGCTCCACGTGGTTCGCCGACGAGTTCGCGCTCGACCTGCGCAAGCGCTGCGTGGGCGCGGTGAACATCGATTCCCCGGGCTGCTGGCACGCCACCGAGTACGACGACGTGATGTGGATGGCCGAGGCCGGTCCGCTGTGCGAGGGGGCGATCAGCGATGCCACCGGGAAGACCGCGAAGCGGCTGCGCCCGCTGCGCGCGGGCGACTACTCGTTCAACCAGATCGGCCTCACGTCGTTCTACATGCTTCTCTCGAACATCCCCGGCGACGAGCGCGAGGCGCTCGGGTTCTACCCGACCGGCGGGTGCGGCGGGAACATCGCCTGGCATACGGAGGACGACCTCATGGACGTGGCCGAGCGGGAGAACCTCGAGCGCGATCTCGCGGTGTACGTGACCACGATCGCGCGGGTCCTCGACGCCGATGTGCTCCCGTACGACTTCCGGCTCGCGGTGGCCGAGCTCGAGGAGCGGCTCGCCACCTACCGCGAGGCCGCGGCGGGACAGGTCGACCTCGCACCGGCCGAGACCGAGCTCGCGGCCCTCGCGGACGCGCTCGACGAGCTGTACGGCCTCATCGAGAGCGAGCGGCCCGCGGGCGCCCGGGCGGAAGCCGTGAACGCCGCGCTCGTCGAGCTCTCGCGTCTGCTGGTCCCCGTCGGGTACGCGGAAGGCGGCCGCTTCGATCACGATCCGGCGCTTCCACGGCCCCCGATCCCGCGGCTCGCCCGCGTCCTCGATCTGGAGGCCGTCGAGCGGACCGACCCCGAGCTCCTCCCGTTCCTGAAGACGGAGCTGCGCCGCGCGCTGAATCACGTCGCGAACGCGTTCTACGAGGCGCGACGGGTCGCCGGGCGGGCGGCGCGCGATCCGGGCGTGACCGCCCGGATCGACTGAGCGACCGGTGCCCGCGCGCAGGTCCCGGCCACCGGTCCCGCGGCGCTCGATGCCGCTCCGCGCCGGCGTCGCGGCGGTGGCCGTGGCGACCGCGTGTCACTCGTTCCCCCGGTCCGCGAGCGCGCAGGAGGAGGCGGTGGACACGGTCTCCATCGCGCTCGAGGGGACCGAAGCGATCGTCCGTCACCGCATCCCGAACCTCGGCGACCGCGTCGTGGCGCTGGCCATCCGGGTTCCCGGTCAGTCGATCGAGGTCAGGGACGTCGTGCGGGAAGGGCGGGCCCTCCTCGACGCCGCGCTCAGCGAGGAGCCCGACGCGTACCGGTTCGAGGTGGAGAGCGGGGCTCCCATCGTCCTCGCCTACCGCGTGAGCGGAGAGCTCGGGCGGATCCCGCTGTTCGTCCCGGCGGGGCGCGCCGAGCTCACCGTGGCCCGGGAGTTCGAGGAGCCGTACCTGATCCGAGTGACGGGCGAGCCGGCCCGGCTGGACGAGATCGACACCGCGACCAGCCTGCCACGCTTCGAGCGGCTGAACGAGGGCGTCCTCGAGGCGCGGCTGTCGAGCCTGCCGTCGTTCGTGCGCCTCTCGGGCGGCGGTCTCCTCTCCTTCGGCCGGGTCGCGGACCTCCTCGCGCTCGCGGTGATCCTGCTCGGCGCCTGGTGGGCCTGGCGGCGGCTGCGCCGAAGGCGCGCGGACGCCGGAAGCTGAGCGACTTGGGACCGGTCTTCTTCGCCGTCCTCGTGGTCTATCTCGTCGTCATCATGGCCATCTCGGTGTGGAGCTACTTCCGCACCGAGACCGAGGTCGACTTCCTGGCCGCCGGCCGCTCGATCGGGCCGATCGTGGGGGGAGCGGTGCTCGCCGCCACGCAGATCTCGGCCGGCACGTTCGTGGGGACGGCCGGACGTCACTACCTGGCGGGCGTCTCGTGGTGGTTTCCGTGGCTCGGTCTGTGGACGGGCTGGCTCGTGTCGGCGTTCTTCGTGGCGCCGAAGCTCCGGCGGCTCGGGGCGCTCACGGTGCCCGACTACATCTCCGCCCGCTACGGGAGCCCGAAGGCCGGGGCGCTGGCGGGCGCGCTCATCGTGGTCTCCTACACGATCTACCTCGTAGCGCAGTTCCAGGCCGGGGGCGAGATCGCCCAGGTCGTGTTCGGGATGCGCCCGCTCACCGCGATGCTCATCATCGTGGCCTCCACCGCCGTGTACACGCTCCTCGGCGGCGTGCGCTCGAGCTCGTACATCGACTTCCTCCAGACGCTCATCATGGTAGGCGCGCTCCTCATCGCCGTTCCCGTGCTGCTCGACCAGGTGTCCGGGGGCGACCACCTCGCCGCCATCCGCCGATCGCTCGGGTTCCTGGGGTCCATCGACGATCGGCTCGTGGGCTGGTACTACTCGCCCCGCGAGCTCCTCGCGTTCGCGGTCGCGTTCGGGTTCTCGATCGCGGCGGCGCCGTACGAGCTCACGCGGTTCTACTCGATGCGCGACGAGAAGACAGTGCGGCGGGCCATCTTCGTCTCCATCGGGTTCCAGGTCGTGATCAGCGTCTGCATCCTGTCGATCGGGATGATGATGCGGGTGTTGTTCCCCAACCTGCCGTCCCAGGACCAGGCCACGGCCGTGATGGCCTTCCAGGTCCTCCCCCCCGTCGTCGGCGCGCTCCTCCTCGTGGCCATGCTGTCGGCCATCATGTCCACCGTGAATTCCGTCCTGCTCGTCACCGGGGCCGGCGTGGCGCACGACCTGTACGGCCGGTTCATCCGCCCGCGGGCGACCCAGAGGCACCTCGTCAACGTGAACCGCGTCGCGATCGTCGTGCTCTCGCTGATCCCGCTCTTCTTCGCGCTCCAGCGGCTGGGAGACGTCCAGGGGATCGTGCTCGAGCAGGCGAAGTTCATCGCGTCCTTCTTCTTCGTCCCCATCGTGATCGGGCTGAACTGGCGGCGGGGGACCGCCAAGGGCGCGGTGGCCGCGATGCTGGGCGGGTTCGCGGCCTGTCTGGCGTGGACGCTCTTCTTCCAGGAGACGTGGTTCCCGACGTACGGGATCGACGCGGTCGAGGTCGGCGTGGCGACCAGCCTCCTCCTCTTCGTCCTCGTATCTCGCATGACAAGGCCGAATCCCGCACAGGATCTGACGCCCTTCTTTGGAGTCGCGCGCGGGGGCTGACCCGCCCAATGGGCGCCTCTGCCGCGGTCGGGCCACGTCCCGGCCGACCCACACATCGACGCCAAGGAGCGGCGATCCGCCCGGCTTCCGGCATCCCCGGGACACCCGCAGATGGCGGCCCGTCATGGAGTTGTGCGCTCGAGCGCCCCTCTGGCCGTGGCCGGAGACCGCGCGCACGAACCTTGCTTAAACCGCTGGCGTCATGGACGTCGCCGACCTTCAGGGCCGCGACGTCGCCACGGGGGGGCATCACCGGCGGACGGGGCCGGTCTTCGGGAGAGGGTTCATGAAACGCAGGGGTCTCGGCAGCACGCTCCGCGACGAGACGGGCGCGGTGCTCATCTTCGTCGCCATCTCGATGGTCACCCTCCTCTCGGCGGTCGCCGTGGCGGTCGATGTCGGGATGCTGATGACCGCGAGAGCGGAGTCCCAGCGCACGGCCGACGCCGCGGCGCTGGCCGGCGCCGGCGTGCTCGCCTATCTGCCCCACGATTCCACGCAGGCGCACAACTCCGCCCGGGCATGGACGGCGCTCAACGACGTGCGTGGCATCCCCGTCAGCACGCTCGACTCGGACGTCCACGTGGACATGTCCGCCAAGACGGTCGAGGTCGTCGTGCACAACTCCGTCGCGCGCGGGAACGCGATCCCGACCACGTTCGCGCGGATCTTCGGGTGGGATCAGGTCGACGTCGTGACGTCCGCCACGGCCGAAGCGTCGTCCGCGGGCTCGGCGAAGTGTCTGCTCCCGATCGCGCTCCCCGACCACTGGATCGATGACGGAGACGGGCAGTGGGACCCGCCGGCCGACCTGTACGAGCCGTGGCCGAGCCCGAACCACACGGGTTACGGTGAGGAAGACATCGGGCTCCAGGTCCAGATCAAGACGCAGTCCTCCTCGGGCGGGGGGGGCGGCGGGTGCAATACGGCGTCGACGTTCGATCCCTGCAGCAGCCACCCGGGTTGGCAATGCTGGTGGCGGGAGAACCCTTCCTCACAGGGCGGTGGGGGCGGGTCCACCGCCCTGGGACCGCGCATCTTTCCCGGCTGCGACGACCCGGACGCGTTCTCGAGCGTCGGGGACGACATCTGGGCGGCCTCGGGGGCGGGAGGCAAGCAGTCCCTCGTCCACGACGAGTTCAAGGACCTCGTCGACTCCGATCCGACCGTGAGCTGGGACGACCAGCAGAAGTGCGTGGCGCGGAACGGCCAGTGTACGTTCAACAGCAGCCGGATCCGTGCCCTGCCCATCGTGAGGCCCGATCGGGTGGGCGGTGGGGGCGCGAACGTGACGGCCCCCATCCACACGTTCACCGGCGTGTTCGTCGAAAAGGTCTCGTGCTCACCGACGATGCCGCACGGCGGCGGCCCGCCCGGACGTTGGAACGTCTACGTGCGGCTCATGGGGCACACGGGGTTCGATCCGGGCGCGTCGACCGGGGCGAACGGACCGCTCTCGAAGGCGATTCGACTCATCCGGTAGCTCGACCCGGCGGTCGGACGGACCCGCCGGCGCCCCGCGGCCCACGGCCGGCCGGTCCGCGACTATCGTGGTCTCCAGGGGGGCCGTAGACTGACCCATGCCCGTCTCGGTCGACCACTCCCGCCTCATCTACGACGCCCTCAAGTCGCACGGGGTGCGTCTCATCTCGGCGCTTCCCGAGACGTGGCTGGTCCACCTCGTGCGCTTCGCGGATGAGGACCCCGACACGATCCTCGTCCGGCTCGCGAAGGAGGAGGAGGGAGTGGGCCTCTCGATGGGAGCCCACTTCGCGGGGGTCCGCTCCGCGATGCTCATGCAGAACCACGGCTTCCTCGCCTCGGTGAACGGAATCGTGTCCGGCGCGCAGCTCTTCCGCGTCCCCCTGCTTATGCTGATCACGGCGCGCGGCGAGCTCGGCGAGTCGGACCCGTGGCAGACCGAGGGGGGGCTCGTCACGCGACACGTCCTCGACGCGCTCCGCATCCCCCGCGAGGACCTCGACGCACCGGAGCACGTGGAGGAACGGATCGCGAAGGCGCACGTGCTCGCGCACTCGTCCAACCGGCCCGTGGCGCTCCTCCTCGGGCGCGACCTGATGTGGGAGCCGGCGTGACCGGCAGGGAGGGGGGGAAGGGACGGCGCGGGGACTCGGCGGGTGCGATCCGTATGCGGCGGCTGGCCGCGCTCGAGGCGCTGTACCCTCGGTTCGAGGACGAGCGCACCGTGGTCGTGACGATCATGGGGGCGGTCGCGGCCGAGCTCCAGTCGCTGGGTCACCGCCCGTCCTTCTTCTACCTCCAGCACGCGATGGGGCTCGCCTCGTCGATCGGGCTCGGGATCGCGCTGTGCCGTCCAGAGCTCACGGTCGTCGTGCTCGACGGAGACGGATCGGTGCTCATGAACCTCGGCGGGCTCACCACCCTCGGTCGCTACCGGCCCCCGAACCTGGTCCAGCTCGTGTTCGACAACGAGAGCCTGCTCTCGGTGGGCGGCTTCCCGACGGCGACGGCCACGGGGGCGGATCTGGCGGCGATCGCGGGAGCCGCGGACGTTCCGCGCACCGAGAAGGCCGACACCCCGGAGGAGGTGCTGGCGGCCTACGACCGCGCGATCGACGCGGCCGAGATGACCACCATCGTGGCCAAGGTGGAGGACCACTATGCGACGCCGGCCGAGACCGTGGGTTTCGTGACCCCGCTCGGTCTGCTGGAGAACCGGCTCCAGTTCGCGCGCCACCTCGAGACCTTGAAAGGACCCCGCATCTGATGTCGGAGACCCTCACCCGGCTTCTCGAAGACCTCGCCGATGGCACGCTGCGGGTCATCGACCTCACGCAGCCGCTGGGACCGGAGACCGTCGTCATCGATCTGCCACCCGAGTTCGGGGCGTCGCGCGGCGTGACGATCGAGCCGATCTCGCGCTACGACGACGCCGGACCCGCGTGGTACTGGAACAACCTCTCCTTCGGCGAGCACACGGGGACCCACTTCGACGCGCCCATCCACTGGGTCACCGGTCGGGACGAGCGCAAGGGAGCGACCGATACGATCCCGCCGTCGAGGTTCATCGGACCTGCCTGCGTGATCGACGTGACCGACCAGGTGACGCGCGATCCGGACTTCCTGCTCATGCCGGAGCAGGTGTACGGCTGGGAGCAGCGTCACGGACGCGTCCCCCCGGGCGCGTGGGTGTTCCTGCGCACCGGCTGGAGCCGGCGCGAGGGCAGGGAGGCGTTTCTGAACGCGGCCGAGGACGGGCCGCACACCCCCGGGTTCCACCCGGACACGTCGCGCCTGCTCGCCGAGCATCGGGACGTCCTGGGCGTCGGGGTCGAGACCGTGGGCACCGACGCAGGGCAGGCGGGCGCGTTCGATCCGCCGTTCCCGAACCACGCGATCATGCACGGGGCCGGCAAGTTCGGCCTCGCCAGCCTGACCAACCTCGATCAGCTCCCCCCCACGGGCGCCGTCGTCGTCGCCGCACCGCTCAAGATCGTGGAGGGGAGCGGGAGCCCGCTCCGGGTGATCGCGATCGTGCCGGGGTGAGGCCGATCCGGGCTCGCGGCGGGCGGCGGACGGGAGGCGGTCCGCCCGGTCGGCGGGGCCGTCGGCCCGGTCGCCGGGGCCGTCGGCCCGATCCGTGCAGCAAACCGGGCGCCCGGTTCGTCCGGCTGCTCCCTCGTCGAGCCCTTCGAGGGCCGGAAACCGCCGTTGCTTCCACAAAAGGAGATGCGCCCGTGGCGCTCACACCCTCCTTCGGGCGACGCCCGATCGTTCACATCGCTGCACTCTTGGCGGGATTCCTGTGGGCCGGCTGTACCGACGACGGAGTCGTCGCGCCGGGCTCGCAAGAGGCTTCGCTCGATCTCCGGGACCTCGCGCCGGACGTGCAGCTCCAGGAGCTCGCGCCGTCGATCATGGTGCTCGAGCACAACAGGGCCACGCTCATGGCCCGGCCCGGAGTGGTCGGCACGGCGATAAGCCTCACCGATCGCGGCCGGCCGGCGGTCCACCTGTACGTCGACGGTCCGATCCTCGATGACACGCCGACGGAGATCTCCGGGATGCCGGTGCTCGTCATCGAGACCGGGCCCATCTACGCGCTCCAGGACGCGCAGGAACGCCCGTCGCAGGACGTCCCCGAAGGGGCGCTCGATCCGCGGGCGCCTCCGTGCGGTACGCCGCCCTGTGGCGGTGGCGGCGGTGGCGGTGGTGGCGGCGGTGACGACGGGGGCGGCTCGGATCCGACGGCCCGCTTCGACCCGGTCCCGATCGGGGTCTCGACGGGTCACGTCGACATCACGGCCGGCACGATAGGGGCGCGGGTCCTCCGCGGCGGACAGGCCTACGCGCTCAGCAACAACCACGTGTTCGCCAACTCGAACGACGCATCGAACGGCGACGACATCCTCCAGCCGGGACCGTTCGACGGAGGCGGGTCGGGAGACCATTTCGCCGACCTCGCGGACTTCGTGCCGATCGTGTTCGGCGGTCAGCGGAATCTGGTCGACGCGGCGATCGCCTCGCCGAACGGATCGCGGGCGCTGCTCGCCTCGACGCCGTCCGGTGGATACGGCACGCCGCGCTCCTCGCCCGTGGCCGCGAGCATCAACATGCGCGTCATGAAGTACGGCCGCACGACCGGTCAGACGAAGGGCCGCGTGCAGGCCATTGGTGCCACCGTAAACGTGAACTACGGGGCCGCGGGCGTCGCCACGTTCGAGGAGCAGATCATCATCGGGGGCGGCGGCTTCAGCGCGGGTGGCGATTCGGGCTCCCTCATCGTCGTCGAGAGGGGAGCCGACGCGCGGCGCCCGGTCGGGCTCCTGTTCGCGGGTGGCAGCGGGATCACGATCGCGAACCGCATCCAGGATGTGCTGAGCGAGCTGCAGATCTCGATCGACGGCAACTAGGGCCGGGCCGCGCCCCCGCGCGCCACTCGGCGCGGGCGAAGGGGGCCCGCCGACGTCGGGGTCGGCGGGCCCTTCACGGCGCGAGTCCGGTTCCCGGAGGTCAGGACCCGGACTCGAGCGCCTCCATGGACGGGAGCCGGGCTACGCGCACGCGCTGGACCTCGAGCTCGTCCTCCTCGATGAACGCGATGAGTCCGTCGGGTCCGAACGCGTCGGGGATGCGGAGCCCGGTGGCCGGGATGGTCCCGAGGTAGCCGCCGTCCGCGGTCACGACGTCGGTCGGACCGTCCTCGCCGGGTGAGGCACCGTAGCGCTCGATCCACAGCCGATCCTCCCAATCCACCGCCATGTCGGTAATGACCGGGATCTCCGCGGCGAACGTCATGCTCCCGATCTGTTCCTCCTGCATCTTCCGGATCTGCTCGCGGTCGATCGACATGGAGCGCGCGCCGCCGCCGCCCGAGCGACCGAACGCCATCACGGCGGTTCCGCCGCCGCCACCGCCCTCCGCGAAGCTCGCGAGCCGGTTGGCGCGCTCGAGCTCGCGGATCTCGTCATCCACGACGAGGGGCGGGATGGGGCGCTCGACCGTGCCCGTCACGTTGCCCTCCGGGTCGAGGAGCTTGACGCGGTAGCCGATCGAGTCGGCCACCGCCACGCGGCCGTCGGAGAGGACCCCGATGTGCAGCCCCGGCTCGAACGCCCGCATCCGCTGCATCCGGAACGACACGTTGCCGCCGCCGGTCGAGAAGCGGGTCTCCTCGGTCTCGTCGATCTCGGGGAGCTCCCACGCCGTGTACAGGACCCCGAGGGAGCCGTCCAGCCCGAAGCGCTCGATGGGCCGGCCCGGCGGAGGCTCCTCGATCCCGCCGTCGGTGCTCATGCGGACGCGGAATCCGCCGCCGGACAGGACGTCGCCAGACGGGGTCGCGTGGATCTCCTGCCCCGGGATCCCTTCCTGCGGGTCGAAGGTCACGCTCTCCAGGAACTCGCCCTCGGGCGTGAAGACCTGCAATCCCTGTTTCGCGAAATCGTACACGAGCAGGCGGCCGTCGGGGGCGACGACGAAGCCGAACGGCCGGCCGAGCTCGCCGGGACCCTCTCCCGGGCTCCCGATGGTCCGCACGAACTCGCCCGTCGGGCTCATCATCACGATGTGCCCCGCGCCGGTGTCGAGGATGAAGAGGTTGCCGTCCGCGTCGAAGGCGACCCGGGTGACATTCCCGAACGTCTCCCAGCTCTCGCCCTCGAGCGCGCCGACCATGAACACGTCCGCGGGCCGCGGGTCGATGGTGTAGTCGGGGCCCTCGAGACCCGCGGGTCCATCGCCGCCGCCGCCGTCGCCCGCACCCGCGCACGACCAGGAGACGAGGGTCACCATCACACCGATCGCGGCGGAGGGAATTCGCAGGGGAGATCGAGTGCTCACGGCACGCTCCTGATTCGGGACCGGGGGCGGGGCAAGGAGTCCACCGATGGGACCGAGAAGTCCTCCCGACGGTTGCCTGGAACCGTACGGCAGCGCGCCACCGCGATGTCGGAGGCCACCGGGGCCGTGGCCGGACTTTCGCAGGCCGCCACCGTTCGATGCCTGTATCACGGGTGGCGGCAATCGATTAGGCGATCGCGTTCATCCGGCTTCTCAGGGCCTCCAGCCGGCTTCGAGCGGCCTCGAGCTCGGTGCGGAGCGTCTCGTGACGCGCAACCGCCTCGTCTCCGGGAGGCTGATCCGCGCCCGACGTCATCCCGAGCAGGTAGCCGATCTGGCTGATCAGCATCGGCTGCGGGTAGCTCCCGCCGGCGTCGCGGAGCGTCGCGAGGAGCGCGTCGACCTCGGCCTCGAGCGCCTCGAGCGCCTCGTTTCCGGGGGACCCGGAGCGTGCCGCGGCCACCTCCTCCTCGAGCTCGGCCACCTCGCCGGCCACCTCCCGCGCGTCGGCGAGCGTCTCGCGTACGGAGAGGTTGAACCGGTACTGCTCCTCGAGGTCCGCGACGGTCACGCCCTCGGCCTCCACCCGCGGGTCGATTCGGATCTCGATGGGCGCTTCGGCCGTCTCGTCGCCGGCCGTGAGCCGGACGGTGTAGCTCCCCGGCGGAACGAGCGGACCGCCGCCCCGCCCCTCGCCCCCCGCCCGCAGGTCCCACTCGAGGCGGTGGGCGCCGGCGGCGCCGCTGAGACGGGCGTTCGCGTCTCGGCCCCGCGCGAAGCGCTGCATGTCCTCGGGGCGCTCCCCGGCGCGCGTGGCGCGCGCCGGGGCTTCGTAGCGCCGGAGCACCTCGCCATCGGCGCCGAGGATCTCGAGTGCCACGTCGGCGCCCGGATCGACGCTGGGGCCGATCCAGTAGTCGATGATCGCCCGCGTCCCGGGATACTCGGGGCGGGCGGAGTTCTGCCACCCGAAGCCGGAGTTCCGGAACGGCCGCACGCGGAACCGGGGCGGGCCCCGGAACACGTGCACGGGCCCCGCCGCGTCGAGTGGGCGCGCCGCGTCCGCGTCGAGCTGGTGGAGCCGCGAGACGCCGTCGAGGATCCAGAACCCGCGTCCCATCGTCGAGAGCGCCAGGTCGTCCCGTACCCGCTCGATGTCGGTGATCGGTGTCACCGGCAGGTCGAGCTGGAAGGGTCCCCACGATACGCCGTCGTCGAACGAGATGAACAGGCCGAACTCGGTGCCGGCGTAGAGGAGCCCCCCGCGCTCCGGGTCCTCGCGCACGACCCGCACCGGGTGGTCGGCCGGGATGCCGTTCGTGCCGTCGGTGAGCAGCTGCCACGTCTGCCCGGCGTCCTCGGTCCGGTAGGCGTAGGGCCGGAAGTCACCCAGCAGGTAGCGGTAGCCTGCCACGTAGACCTTGTCCGGATCGTGGGCCGAGATGTCGATCGAGTTGATGCGGCCCTCGGCCGGCATGTCGGGTGGCGTCACGTTCTCCCATGACACGCCGCCGTCGAGCGTCACGTAGACCGGGCCATCGTTCGCGCCCGTCCAGATCACGTCGGGATCGTGCGGCGAAGCCTCGATCACGTACAGCACCGAGTAGTGCTCCTCGCCCGTCGCGTCACGCGTGATCGGGCCGCCCGAGACCATCTGCCGATCGGGCCGGAACGCGGTGAGGTCCGGGGAGATCGTCTCCCACGTGCGGCCGCCGTTCGTGGTGCGGTGGACGAACTGCGATCCGTGATACACGAGGTCCGGATCGTGGGGCGAGACCTCGATGGGGACGACCCGCTGGAAGCGGTACGGGAGGTCGGCCGGGTTCGTCCCGTACAGGTTCACCGCGCCCACGTAGTACTGCTGCTCCTGCCCGGTCCGCTGGTTGTAGACGCCGAAGCGGCCCTTGCAGTTCGTGTACACGATGTCGGGATCGCCGGGCTTGGGCACGGCGGGACCGGTCTCGCAGCCACCGGGCGAGCGCCAGTAGGCATCGGGTCCGCCGGGCGCCGAGACACCCGGCGTCGCGCTGGGCACGGAGACGGTGTACGAGTCGTCCTGCTGCCCCGCGTAAAGCCAGTAGGGGAAGCGGTCGTCGACATCCACCTGGTAGAGCTCGGCGGTGGGCTGGTTGTTCACCGGCGACCAGGTCTGGCCGCCGTCGAGCGTCACGACCCCCCCGCCGTCGCTCCCGTGCACCATGATCCGAGAGTCGTCCGGGTTGATCCACAGGTCGTGGTCATCGCCGTGCACGTTGGGGATGGTCCCGAACGTCCGACCGCCATCGGTCGACTTGTAGGTCGGCAGGTCGAGGACGTAAACGACGTCGGCGTCGTTCGGGTCGGCGATCACGTTCGTGAAGTAGAACGGCCGGTGCATCAGCCGTCCGCCCTCGTCCGCGTTCACGAGCTCCCAGGTCTCGCCCGCGTCGTCCGACCGGTACAGCCCTTCCTCCTCGGGCACGGCCTCGACGAGGGCGTACACGCGGTCGGGCGCCGCCGGCGTGACGCCGAAGTCGACCTTGCCGACGAGCCCCCGCGGGAGCCCCTCGGTGATCCGGCGCCACGTGTCCCCGGCGTCGGTCGTCTTCCAGATCCCGTCCTCGTCCGCGGCCCCGGAGATGATCGTCCACGGCTTGCGCTCGGCCCGCCACATCCCGGCATAGATGATGTCCGGGTTCGAGGGGTGGAACTCGAGATCGACGGCGCCCACCGAATCGGACGCGAACAGCACCCGCTCCCAGCTCCCGCCGCCATCCTCGGAGCGATACACGCCGCGGGTCTCCGATTTCGCGAACGGGTTCCCGAGGACCGCCGCGTACACCAGATCCGGGTTCGTGGGGTGGGCCTTGACGGAGGTGATCTGACCGCCGTCCTCGAGACCGATGTGCGTCCACGTCTCGCCCGCGTCGGTCGACTTGTAGATGCCCTTTCCGATGATGACGTTCGAGCGCAGGCCGTCGGAGCCGGTGCCCACGTAGATGACGGCCGGATCGGAGTCGGCGACCTCGATGTGGCCGATCGAGGGCGACGCGAAGTACCCGTCCGAGAGGTTCTCCCAGTCCATCCCGTAGTTCGTCGTCTTCCACACGCCGCCGCCGGTCGCCCCCTGGTAGAACGTGTGCGGCTCGGAGCGGTGGCCCTCGACCGCCGTCACCCGCCCGCCGCGGGACGGTCCCACGAAGCGGAAGGAGAGCCCGTCGAGGAGCATCGGGTCCACGACCGCGCCGTCGCCGGGCCGTACGCCGATGGGCACGGTCCGCGCGCCGGCCGGCGAGGCGGCATCGGCGCCCGCGGTCGAGGAGTCGCGGTCCTGGGCCGCCGCCGGAGCGGCGGCCAGCGAGAGCGCGAGGACGGCCGCGGCCGTCCGGAGGGGCACGGCCTGTCGGGGCCGGAGCGACCGGCGCCCGGGGATCGGTCGGGTCATGCGTCGGCTTCCTTCCGCGGGTTCGGGAGTCGTCCCTGGTCTCGCTCCTGGAGCAGGCGATCGGTGAAGTCGAGCCGCTCCTCCACCAGCGAGAGGCGGGAGGAGAGCGACTCGAGGAGCTGCTCCGTGCGCTCGATCACGGGGTTGTCCAGCTCGCCGCGACGCTGCTTCACCATCAGCTCGAGCAGGTCGCCCAGTCGCTTCGCCAGGGGACGGAGCAGGACGACGCCGCCTACGGTGAGGATCAGGGTCATCGTCACCAGCATGGGAGCGATCTCATCCATCGTCGACTCTCAATGTACGGGTCATTCGTCCCGGGGCGATCCCCCGTCGTGAGTCGGCGATCGCCCTTCCGCGGCATGCTTCGACCGATGGAGTCGGCCAGCGACGCGAGCCGCCGCAGGACCGGACGGAACGCACGAAGTCGCCGGGCCAACGGCGGGACGCCTCCATGCGTCCACGTGGTCAGCGCGGCTTCCTCAGGACCGCTCCTGCCAGCGCATCGGTGAACCAGCCGTCGTCGATGGCCGCCGCTCCGTTCACGAACAGGTGGCGCACTCCCTTCGACAGGTGGTTCGGATCCTCGTACGTGGCCACGTCCCGGAAGGCTTCGAGATCGAGGACGACGACGTCCGCGAACGCGCCCTCGGCGAGCGTGCCGCGATCGGCGATCCCGTACACCTCGGCCGGCAGCCCGCTCATCGAGCGCACCGCCCGCTCGAGCGTCACGACGCCCTCTTCGAGCACGTAGCGGCGGATCTTGCGTGGAAACGCCCCGAAGTCGCGCGGATGCGGGTGTCCGTCATCCAGCGTCCGCAGGATCCCGTCCGACGACGTCATCATCCACGGCTGGCGCATGAGCTCGCGGATGTCGCCTTCGTCCATGTTGAACGAGGTGAGCCCGGTCCCGGCCCCCTCCTCGAGCAGCCGAATCGCGGTCTCGACGGGGTCCAGCCCGCGCTCGCGGGCCACGTCGGCGAGGCTGCGGCCCCGCAGCGCGCCCTCCTGGAGGACGAGGCGCCCGGCGCCGCCCCGGCGATCCAGGTTCTCCCACATGTCGGCCACGAGCCGCGCCCGCTCGCCGGGGTCGGCGAGACGGGTGCGGAACGCGTCCGTGCCACCGCCCAGGGCCCAGCGCGGGACGAGCGCCCCCACGATGCTCGTGCCGGAGGCCTCGTACGGGTACTGGTCCGCGTAGATCTCGAGACCCCGCCGCCGCGCCGTCTCGATGTGCTCGACGATCTCCTTCGAAGCGCCCCACACGCGGGGGCCGAGCGCCTTGATGTGCGTGACGATCCCGGGGACGCCCGCCGTCCGGGCGATCTCGATGACCTCGTCGACGGCCGCCACCACGCCGATCGTGTAGTCCGACTCGTCGCGGATGTGGCTCTGGTACACCCCGCCGTACTCGCCCGCGACCTTCGCCAGCTCGATGACCTCGCCCGTCGGAGCGTACGATCCCGGCGAGTAGTAGAGACCCGAGGACAGCCCGATGGCGCCCTCGGCCATGCCGCGGTGGACGAGCTCGCGCATCATCTGGAGCTCATCGGGCGTGGCCTCCCGCGCCTGCATGCCCATGATCTCCCGGCGGATGCTGCCGTGGGAGACGAACTGCGCCACGTTCACGCCGACCCCCGGATCTTCGAGGGCGGCGCGCTGCGCCGCGAGGTCCACCGGGCCGCCACCGTCGGGATTGGCGAGGACGGTCGTGATCCCCTGGGCGAGGAGGGCGTGTGCGGTCCGGAGCTCGTCGCGCGCGAGACCCCAGGTCGCGTGCGAATGCGAATCGATGAAGCCGGGAACGACGTGGAGACCGGTCGCATCGATCACGCGATCCGCGGATCGCGCCGAG
>Ga0299914_10001332_pt1 | contig 16246 bp, 8 predicted proteins | sample RVTome_10_FD_201361 | JGI IMG/M metagenome (GOLD analysis project Ga0299914, IMG submission 201361) | Soil microbial communities from uranium-contaminated site in the Upper Colorado River Basin, Wyoming, United States - RVT153D57 (version 2) ...
GTCACGGGGGTCGCGTTCGGACTCCTGCCCGCCCTCCAGGCCGCGCGCCCCGATCTGACGCGCGCCCTCAAGGCCGGGGGCCGCTCGGGCGTCGAGGGCGGTCACCCGTGGCTGTCGCGGGCGGTCGTCGTGGCCGAGGTCGCGCTGGCGATGGTCGCCGTGGTCGCGGCCGGACTCCTCGTCAACAGCTTCCTCCGTCTCCAGGACGTCGACCCGGGCTTCGCCGGGGCCGAGGACGTCCTCGTGGTGCCCGTCGAGCTCCCCGAGGGCGTGTACTGGGGCGAGATCGACCCGACCGGGGATCGCGCCGTCGAGTTCTTCCGCGAGGCCGAGCGTCGCATCGAGTCGCTTCCCGGCGTCTCGTCGGTGGCCTCGGCGCACCTCCACCCGCTGGCCGGCGGCTGGGAGTCGAGCTTCGTCATCCCCGGCGTGCTCGAGCCGCCGCAGGGCGAGCGACCCGAGGCCCGCATCCGGCCGGTGACGCCGGGCTATTTCCGGACGGTGGGCATGCGTCTGCTGAAGGGCCGCGACGTCACGGACGACGACCGGGCCGACACGCCGGGGGTCGTGGTCGTCAACGAATCGTTCGAGCGCACCTTCTTCCCCGGCGGGGACGCGCTCGGCCACACCATCGCCAGGAGCGCGTGGTGGGAGGGCCAGCCGACCGAGTTCGAGATCGTGGGCGTGGTGGCCGACGTGCGGATGGATGGGCTCACGGCCGACGTCCCGACGGCCCTCTATTTCCCGCATGCCCAGTTCGCCTTCGCGGAGATGAACCTGGTCGTCCGCACAGATGTCGACCCGACCACGCTCCAGGGCGCGATCCGGAACGAGATCCGGGAGATCGACGCGAACCTCCCGATCGAGGGCGTCCGAACGCTGGCCGAGCTCAGGGCCGGCGGGGTGGCGCCCGAGCGCTTCCGCACGCTCCTCGTGTCGCTGTTCGCGGCGCTGGCCCTCGCGCTGTCGGCGATCGGGATCTACGGGGTGCTCTCGTACAGCGTGGCGCGCCGGACACGCGAGATGGGGCTTCGGATGTCGCTCGGCGCGCGGGCGGGGGACGTGCTCCGGCTCGTCATCCGTCAGGGGATGGGGATGACGCTCGTGGGGCTGGTGGTCGGAGTCGCCCTGTCGGTGCTGGCGACGGGCCTGCTGGCCGGGCTCCTGTACGGTGTGAGCCCGACCGATCCCGCCACGTTCGCCGCGGTGGCCGCGGTCCTCCTCGTCGTGGCGTTCGTCGCGTGTCTGCTTCCGGCGTGGCGGGCCACGCGGGCCGATCCGGTGATCGCGCTCAGGACCGAGTAAATCGACCGCCCGGGCCTGACCCGGGCCGCACAGGAGTCGTTCGATGGGGTCACTGCTCCAGGATCTGAGGTTCTCGCTTCGACAGCTCATCGCGCGACCCGGTTTCACGATCGTGGCCATCACGGTGCTCGCGCTCGGGATCGGGGCCGCCACGGCGATCTTCAGCGTGCTCGACACGCTCGTGATCCGGGCGCTCCCGTACGACGATGCCGGGCGGATCGTGACGGTCTGGGAGCGCAACGTCGACGCCGGCACGGAACGCGACGACGTGGCTCCGGGGAACTTCTACGACTGGCGCGACCAGGCGTCGTCGTTCTCCGCCCTGGCCGCGGTGGATCCCTACAGCCTCGACCTCACGGGCGAGGAGCGGCCGGAGGTGGTCTTCGCCGCCCGGGTCACCGAGGGCTTCTTCGATGCGCTCGGGATGCCCCTGCTCCACGGCCGCGCGTTCCTGCCGGAGGACTTCGAGACGGGCGGTGTCGTGGTCATCGGCGAGCGTCTCTGGGAGCGCCGCTTCGGGTCGGATCCGGATCTCGTCGGGACCCCGATCACCCTCGACGGCGCGCCGGTCACGGTGGTCGGCATCCTGCCGCGGGAGTTCAACCCCCACATGCACCCCACGGTAGCGGAGCGCGACGCGTGGATCCCGCTCGTGGAGCAGGGATGGGAGCGCCAGACGCGAGGCAGCCGCTGGTGGAACGTGGTCGGGAAGCTCTCCCCGGGGGTCACGATCGAGGAGGCGCGTGCCGAGATGGACGCGATCGCGACGCGTCTGGCGGCGGACCACCCGGAGACGAACGCCGACATCCGGACGACGATCGTCCCGCTCCGCGACCATCTCGTGGGCGACGCGCGGACGGCGCTCCTCGTGCTCCAGGGCGCCGTGCTCTTCCTGCTGCTCGTGGGGTGCGCGAACGTGGCGAGCCTGATGCTCGCGCGCGGGACCGAGCGCGAGGGCGAGTTCGCCCTGCGGGCGGCGCTCGGCGCGGGACGTGGCCGGCTCATCCGACAGCTCCTCACCGAGAGCCTCGCCATCGCGATCCTCGGTGGGGCCGCGGGCGTCGCGCTCGCGTACGGCGCGCTCGATCTCATCGTGGCCATCGGTCCGGCCGAGATCCCGCGCCTCGACGAGGTCGTTCTCGACGGGCGGGTGCTGGGGTTCGCGCTGGGCGCTTCGGTGCTGACGGCGCTGGTGTTCGGGGTGCTGCCCTCCGTCCACTTCTCGCGGCCCGATCTCCAGGGCGCCATGAAGGAGGGCCGTGCCGGATCGGCCGGAGCCTTCCGGCAGCGCGTCCGCGGCGCGATGATCGTCGCCGAAATCGCGCTCTCGCTGATGCTGGTCGTGGGCGCCGGTCTGCTCGCCCGCAGCTTCGTCGAGCTGCTCGAGGTCGACCCGGGCTTCGATGAGGACCGAGTCGCGGTCGTCCAGGTGTTCCACTATCCGGACGGCGAGACCCCACAGGAGCGTCTCGCCTTCTTCGAGCAGTCGCTCGAACGGATCCGCGGGCTGCCGGGCGTGGTCTCCGCCGGCGCGGTGTCGGCCCTGCCGTTCATCGAGGCGAACGTCGCCATCCAGCGGGCGTTCGTGATCGAGGGACGACCGGCCCCGCGTCCAGAGGAACGGCCCAACACGTTCGTCACGCAGGCCACGGTCGACTACTTCGAGACCATGCGCATCCCGGTCCTGAACGGTCGGACGTTCGACGAGCGCGACCGGGCGGGCTCGGTGCGCGTCGCGGTCGTGGGCCAGGCGCTCGCCGAACGCTACTGGCCACGGGAAACGCCCATCGGACAGCGCGTGACGCTCGACGGGTACACCGATTCCGACGGGCAGCCGCTCGTGTGGGAGGTCGTTGGAGTCGTGGGGCACATCCGGCACGACGGGCTCGACCGCGATCCGAGGCCCGAGCTCTTCCTGCTCCACGCCCAGGCGGCCACCGGCGGGATGGTGTTCGTGGCCCGTACACAGGGCGATCCCCGGCCGTACCTCGAGCGCATCCAGCAGGAGATCTGGTCGCTCGACCCGACGCAGACGTTCTACCGCACGGCGACGCTCGACGACCTCCTCGCGAAGTCCGTCGCGTCGCGTCGCTTCAACCTGTGGATCCTCGGCTCGTTCGCCCTGATCGCGCTCGTGCTGGCGGCGGTGGGGATCTACGGGGTGGTGAGCTACACGACGCGCACCCGCACGCACGAGTTCGGTGTTCGAATGGCGCTCGGCGCGGGTCGCTCGGACATCGTCGGCGAAGTGATGCTCAAGGGGCTGAGGCTGACCGGGCTGGGAATCGCGCTCGGGCTCGTCGGTTCGCTCGGTCTGACCGGGCTCATGTCGCGGCTGCTCTTCGGGATCGGGCCGCGCGACCCGCTCACGCTGCTGGGGGTGGCCGCCATCCTCACGGCGGTGGCACTCTTCGCCACCTGGGTTCCCGCCCGCCGCGCCACCTCGGTGGATCCGTCGCGGGCTCTCCGCATCGAGTGATCATGGAACCGTTCCGGCAGGACCTCCGCTTCGCGATTCGTCAGCTCCTGAGGAGCCCCGGGTTCGCCGTCGTGGCCATCCTCACGCTCGCCCTGGGGATCGGTGCCAACACCGCCGTGTTCAGCGTCGTCGACGCCGTGCTGCTGCGGCAGCTCCCGTTCGCGGAGCCCGACCGGCTGGTCACGCCCGGGTATATGATGACCGGGGAGTACCTCCTCGTTCGCGACCGGTCACGCACGCTGGACGATATCGCCCTGCAGGCCTCGCTCGGCTTCAACCTCTCCGGGGAAGGCGATCCCCGGCGTGTGTCCGGGGCCCGTGTCTCGGCGAACCTCTTCGCGGTGCTCGGAGCGACGCCGATCCTGGGGCGCGGGTTCCTCGAAGGGGAGGATCGGCGCGGGGCGGACCCGGTCGTGGTGCTCGGACACGGGTTGTGGGTGGAGCGCTTCGAGGCGGATCCCGACGTGGTCGGTCGCGAGACGCTGGTGGACGGCGAGCCACGCATCATCGTCGGTGTGATGCCCCCTGGATTCCGCTTCCCGGACGACGCGATCCGGCTATGGGTCCCGTTCGCGTTCGACCCGTCCGATGCCGCCGCGCTGTGGGGCGGCGCCGGAGGGCAGGCCGTGGCCCGGCTCGCCGAGGGCGCGAGCGTGGCGGGGGCGCAGACCGAGCTGCGCGCCCTGGCGCCCGACATCCGGGCGGCGAACACGCTCTGGAGCCCGCCCCCGGACTTCGGGGCGACGCGCGAGGTCGTCCCGCTTCACGACACGATCGTGCGGGGGGTGCGCACCCGGCTCTGGGTCCTGCTCGGCGCGGTCGGGTTCGTGCTCCTCATCGCCTGCGCGAACGTCGCGAATCTCCTGCTGGCGCGCGCCGCGGGCCGGGAGCGCGAGGTCGCGCTCCGCAACGCCCTCGGCGCCGGCCGAAGCCGGATCGCGCGACAGCTCCTTACCGAGAGCGCGCTCCTCGGCGGGCTCGGAGGGGCGCTCGGGCTTCTGTTCGCGGTCTGGGGCGTGCGGCTCCTCGTCGGGTCTCTGCCGGCCGACATCCCGCGCGCAGCGGGGATCGGGATCGATCCCCGGGTGATGGGGTTCACGCTCGCGGCGAGCGCGATCGCGACGCTCCTGTTCGGCTCGTTCCCCGCGTTGCGGTCCATCCCCCGCGACCTCCGCTCCACGCTCAAGTCGGGCGAACGGGGGGCGAGCCCCGCGTCCGGGCGGCTGGCCGGCCCGCTGGTCACCGCGGAGTTCGCACTCGCCGTCGTGCTGGTCATCGGCGCGGGACTGCTGATCCGGAGCTTCGGCGAGCTATCACGGGTGGATCCCGGGTTCGAGTCGGAGGGCCTCATCACCTCCCGCGTGACCCCGCCGGAGACCGACTACCCGGACGCGGCCAGCCGGCGCGCGTTCTACGATGAGCTGCTCACGCGCGTGCGGGCGCTCCCGGGCGTCCGGGAAGTGGACGCCGTGGACAGGATTCCCCTCGCGTCCGGATCGTACGCGGGGTTCGCCTTCGAGATCGAGGACGACCCGTATGTACCCGGAACCGAGGCCCCGGTCGTCGGCGACCGGCGGGTCACCCCCGGATACCTGCGGACCATGGGGATCCCGCTTCTCCGCGGTCGAGGGCTGGAAGAGACCGATCGGGAGGGGAGCCCGAAGGTGGCGCTCATCAACCAGACGATGGCCCGTACGTACTGGCCCGGCGAGGATCCGATCGGGTTGCGGTTCAAGGAGGTGTGGCTCGACGAGTGGACGATCGTGGTGGGGGTGGTGGGCGATGTGAGGACCTACGGTCTGGCGAGCGAGGTCGAGGCGGAGATCTACCGGCCCTTCGCTCAGATGCCGACACGCGAGCTGTCGCTCGCCGTGCGCGCGACCGGCGACCTCGCGGGTCTCGCGGACGGGCTGCGGGCCGCCGTCGCGGCCATCGATCCGCACGTGCCCGTCACCGAGATCCGGCCCGTCGCGCGAATCGTCGAGGCCTCGATGGCCGGATCGCGGTTCACGATGGCCCTGGTCGGAGCCTTCGCGCTCCTCGCGCTCGCGCTCGCGGCGGTGGGGATCTACGGCGTGCTCTCCTATACCGTGGGCCGCCGCACCCGCGAGATCGGGGTGCGGGTGGCGCTCGGCGCGCGCGCGGCGGACGTGCTCGGCTCCGTCCTCGGACGTGCGCTCGTACTCTCCGGGGCCGGGGCCGCCGTCGGCGTGGTGGGGGCGCTGGGCGCTACACGGCTCCTCGAGAGCCTCCTGTACGGGGTGGCCGCGACAGATCCGCTCACCTTCGTGGCGGTTCCGCTCGCGCTCGTGGCGGTCGCGCTGCTCGCTTCGTACGTGCCGGCGCGGCGAGCCACGCGCATCGATCCCATGACCGCGCTCCGCCAGGAATGACAGGGCTCACCGGGGGGCGACCCGACGTCGCGGGCCGCCGGCCGACCGGCACCCTCGGGACCTGCGAACACGACAGGGTCGAGTGAGCACATGGAAGGACTGAGACAGGACGTTCGCTTCGCGCTTCGCGCCCTGCGGCGCAACCCCGGCTTCACCGCGATCGCGCTCGTCACGATCGCGCTCGGGATCGGCGTGAACACCGCGATCTTCAGCGTGGTGAACGGTGTGCTGCTCGAGCCGCTCCCCTATCCGGAGTCGCACGTGCTGTTCACCGTGTGGGAGGACCACGAGCTCCGCGGGGGTCCGACGAGCGAATGGACCGGGCGGACCACGTTCTCCGACTGGCGCGAGCGGAACCGCTCGTTCGCGGACATGGCCGCCGTGGCCGGGTGGCAGCCGAACCTGACCGACGGCGAGCGGCCCGATGTGCTGAACGGCGCGCTCGTGACGCCGGGTTACTTCTCGACCCTGGGGGTCGCGCCCCGCTGGGGCCGCGGGTTCCTCGCCGAGGAGGAGACGCCCGGTAACGACCGCGTCGTGGTGCTCGGTTACGACCTCTGGCAGGAGCGCTTCGGGGGCGACGAGGCAATCCTCGGAACGTCGCTGACGCTGAACGGCGAGCCCCACGTGGTAGTCGGGATCGCCCCGCCGGGGTTCCGTGGCCCGATCGTGACGACCGCCGATATCTGGGGCGTGCTGCCCATCGACCGCGCGCAGAGCGATCGGGGCAACTACTACCTGCGGGTCATCGGCCGTCTCGCACCGGACGCGACCCGCGAAGCCGCGATGGCGGACATGGCCCGGGTGGCCGCTGGGATCGCGCAGGAGAGCCCCGTCGACTACCGGGACGTGGGGGTGACGCTCGAGCCGCTCCGGACGACGGTGGTGGGCCCGGTGCAGACTCCGCTCCTGGTGCTGCTCGGCACGGTGGGGCTCGTGCTGCTGATCGCGTGCGCGAACGTGGCGAACCTGCTCCTCTCGCGGGCGTCGGTCCGCGAGCGGGAGCTGGCGGTCCGGGCCTCGCTGGGGGCGGGCCGCGGCCGGATCGCGCGGCAGCTCCTCACCGAGAGCGTCGTGCTCGCCCTGGGCGGCGGGGCCCTCGGGCTCGCCCTCGGGGTCTGGGGCACGGAGCTCCTCGTGCGGATCGCGCCTCCGGGGCTCCCGCGCGTCTCGGAGGTCGGGCTCGACGGGACGGTGTTCCTGTACGGCCTGGTCGCATCGCTGATCACGGGCATCCTGTTCGGTCTCGCCCCGGCGTTCGGCCACGCCGCCCACGCATCCGCGCAGGCGCTCAGGGAGGGGGCGCGCGGCTCCTCGTCCGCCGCCGGTGGCCGGCTCCGGAGCGCGCTGGTCGTGGGCGAGCTCGCGCTCGGGGTCGCGGTGCTCGTCGCGGCGGGGCTTCTGCTGCGGAGCTTCCGTGAGCTCCAGCAGGTGGACCCGGGCTTCCGGACTGACGACGCGCTCGCCGGGCAGGTTCTCTTCACGAGCGCGAGCTATCCGGAGCCGTCCGCGCTCCCGGCGCTGGTGCGACAGGTCGAGGCGCGGCTCGAGGCGAGCCCCGGGATCCGCGCCGTCGGGGCGACCTCGCTGCTCCCGCTGGGCGGGAACGTGAACGACGTCAGCTTCGGCGTGGAGGGGAGCTTCCCGGAGCCCGGGGAGGAGCCGGCCGCCGACTTCTGGAGGGCGACCCCGGGCTTTTTCGAGGCCATGCGGATGCCGCTCCTCCGGGGTCGCACCATCGACGACGGCGACCGTCCGGACGGCCTCCTCGTCGCGATCGTGAGCCGGTCGATGGTGGACGAGCATTTCGCCGGCGTGGACCCGATCGGGCGGCGCATCAAGATCGGCGGCGTGCAGGATCCGGATTCGCCCTGGTGGACCATCGTGGGCGTGGTCGAGACGGTGCGCACGCGCGGTCTGGCGGGGACCCCGAGACCCGAAATCTTCATCCCGTACGCGCAGCGTCCGGGTCGCCTGCTCAACATCGTGCTGCACAACGACGGGGGCGATCCGGCGGCGTACGCGACCGCGCTGCGCGAAGCGGTCTGGGCCGTCGATCCGGAGATGCCGGTCTCACAGGTCTCGACCCTCGAGGAGGTGTTCGCGTCGAGCATCGCGTCGGAGCGCTTCGTGAGCGTGCTGCTCGCGTTGTTCGCGGGGCTCGCGCTCGTCCTCGGCGCGGTGGGGATCTACGGCGTGATGGCGTTCATGGTCGCGCAGCGCACGCGCGAGATCGGGATCCGCATGGCGCTGGGCGCCCGGCCGCGCGACGTGCTCGGGAGCGTGATGCTCCGCGGCGCCGCCCTGACCGGTCTCGGGATCGTGTTCGGGCTGGCCGGCGCGCTCGCGGCGGGACGCGCGATCTCGAGCCTCCTGTTCGGCGTCGATCCCGCCGACGCGGCGACGCTCGGCGGCGTCGCCGCGCTGCTGGGGCTCTCGGCGCTGTTCGCCACTTTCTGGCCGGCGCGGCGCGCGACGCGCGTGGATCCGATGATCACCCTCCGCGTGGACTGAGGAGTCGCCATGGGTCTCGCGCAGGATCTCCGCATCGCGTTCCGGCAGCTCCGGTCGAATCCCGGCTTCACGGCCGCGGCCCTCCTCTCGCTGGCGCTCGGGATCGGCGCCACGACCTCCATCTTCAGTCTCGGCAACGGCCTGCTCAACAAGCGGATCGAGGTCGACCAGCCGGAGGGCCTCGTCCGGGTCTATCGGAACGCGCACAGCCCCCTTCCGTGGGAGGACCTGCGGGAGTTGCGGATGGGCGCCCTCACGCTCAGCGGTCTGGCCGGCGAGCAACCGATCGGCGTGGGACTCGGCTTCGGAGAAGGGACGGAGCGGGCCCGCGCCGCGCTGGTCACCGGCGACTTCTTCACCACGCTGGGCGTGGAAGCGGCCGTCGGAGGCGTGTTCTCCTACGCTCCGGACCGGGAGGAGACCGCGCCCGCCGTCGCGGTATTGTCGCATGCCTACTGGCAGAGCCGGTTCGGTGGCGACTCGACGGTCGTGGGCCGAACGATCCGCATCAACGATCGGCCCTTCACCGTGCTCGGTGTGAGCGAGCGTGGATTCCTGAGCTCGCAGCTGATCTGGAGACCGGCCCTCTTCGTCCCGGTGGGGCAGGTGGGAGCGTTGCTCGGGACCACGCTGGAAGAATGGGGAGGCACCCTCTACGCGACGGGCCGCCTGGCTCCGGGGGCGTCGGTCGCGGAGGCGAACGCCGAGCTCGACGTCCTCCGGGCCCGGATGCGGCGGCCGCGGGCGGCGCCGGAGGAGTCGGCCACGGTGCGGGTCGAAGAGGCCCGTGGCATCGCCGCCGAGGCGAGGGGGCCGCTCACGGCGGGGCTCGCGCTCATGCTCGCCATGGTGGGGCTCGTCCTGCTGATCGCGTGCGCGAACGTGGCGAACCTCCTCCTGGCTCGCGCCGTGGCGCGCCGCCGTGAGATCGCCGCACGCATGGCCCTGGGCGCATCCCGCGGCCGTCTCGTGCGCCAGCTCCTCACCGAAAGCCTGGTCCTGGCGGTGATGGGAGCGGGGCTCGGGTACGGCCTGGCCGAGCTCTCGACACCCCTCCTCCCTCGCCTCCTGCCACCGGCGCTTCCGGTGGCCTTCGATCCGACCCCGGACACCACGGTCCTCCTGTTCGGACTCGCGGTCGCGGTGCTGACGGGACTCGTCTTCGGCATCGTGCCGGCCTGGCAGGCGTCGGCACCGGACCTCGTCCCCGCGCTCAAGGAGGAGCAGGACGGCACGGCGTTCGGTTCGTCCCGGCTCCGCGGCGCGCTCGTCGCGGCACAGGTCACGCTTTGCGTCGTCAGCATCGCGACCGCCGGCCTGTTCGTGCGCAGCCTCGCCAACGGTCGTGCCATGGATCCCGGGTTCGACGCGTCCGGCGTCCTGGACGTGCCCCTGTACCTGGAGGCGGCCCGCCAGGACGCGGAAGCGGGCGCCCGGTTCTTCGTGGAGCTCGCCGCGCGACTCGAGGCACGGCCGGCGATTCGATCGGCCGCGATCGCTCGACTCGTGCCCCTCTCCGGCTCGAACTCCGGCGGCGCGCTCATCCGGCACGGGATCGATGAGGCGCGGCCGCGTGACGCGCCGGCGACCTACAAGAACGAGGTCGGGCCCGGGTACTTCGAGATGCTCGGCATCCGGGTGCTCCGCGGCCGATCGTTCACGCGGGAGGACGGCCCCGGGGCCCCTCCCGTCCTCATCCTGAACGCCACTGCCGCGGCGCGCTTGTGGCCCGGTGAGAATCCGATTGGACGGCGTGTCGCGCTGGACGATCCCGGCGCGCTTTTCCGCGAAGTGGTCGGAATCGTCGAGGACACGAAGTACCTCGCGCCTGACGAGGCCCCGCAGACGTTCGCCTATCTGCCGCTGCTCCAGCGCTACCGTACGGAGGTGGTGCTCCACGTGCGGGGTGCCGACGGGCCGGCGTCCGCGACCGCCGCGATCCGAGAGGTGCTGGCCGATGCGGACCCACGGATCGCGGTCGGCGACATCCGCACGATGGCCGAAGACACGAGGGTGAGCCTCGTCCCGGCGCGGGCGGGGGCGCTCCTCCTGGGAACGTTCGGTCTCCTGGCGCTCGTGATCGCGGCCGTGGGCATCTCCGGTGTGACCTCGTACGTCGTCTCCCGCCGCACGCGGGAGATCGGCATCCGCACGAGCCTCGGTGCCCGCGGAAGCGATGTCCTGCGCCTGATGATGGGTGGCACGCTTCGCCGAGTCGCCCTCGGGATCGCGATCGGCGTCGCGGTCGCCATCGGTGCGGGACGGCTGCTGTCGGGATTCCTGTACGGCGTGAGCCCGTTCGATCCGGTTTCGACCCTGATCACGCCGCTGATCCTGGTCGCGGTGGCCCTCCTCGCGACCTACGTGCCGGCCCGTCGCTCGACGCGCGTCGATCCGGTCGAGGCGCTGCGGCACGAGTGACGCGTTCGTGCCCGCGAGAGGGCACGAGCATAGCTTCCGGCGACCGAGCGATCGGCCGCGAAAACGACGACGTCCGAAGAACAGCGAGCGATGATCCGTCTCGTCAACGTAGAGAAGAGCTATCCGTACAAGGGCGGCCGCACCTGGGTGCTGCGTCGCATCGGTCTCGAGGTGCGCGGGGGCGAGTTCGTCACGTTCATGGGTCCGTCCGGGGCGGGGAAGTCCACGCTTCTCGGCATCATCGGTCTCCTCGACGGCGCCTTCGAGGGCGAGTACTGGTTCATGGACGAGCCCACACACGCGCTCAAGCCCAAGCACCGGAACGAGCTCCACAAGGCGTACATCGGGTTCGTCTTCCAGCAGTACCATCTGATCGACGACCTCACGGTGTACGAGAACCTCGAGATTCCCCTCTCCTACCGGGACGTGAAGCGCTCCGAGCGTCAGGCGCTGGTGGCCGACATCCTCGACCGGTTCAGCATCGTGGGAAAGAAGGACCTCTTCCCGAACCAGCTCTCGGGCGGCCAGCAGCAGCAGGTGGCCGTGGCGCGGGCGGTCATCTCGAGCCCGAAGCTGATCCTCGCGGACGAGCCAACCGGGAGCCTCCACTCGTCCCAGGGCGAGCAGATCATGGAGATGCTGAAGGAGCTGAACGCGGGCGGGACGACCATCATCCAGGTCACGCACGATCCGAAGGTGGCGGCGTACGGCGATCGCGTGATCGACCTCGCGGACGGGTGGATCGTCGACGACTGACGGGTCCGGTCGCGGCTCGAAGGGCCTCTCGATGCCCGCGGCGAGGCCGGCCGCGGGCTGCGATCCCCAGGACGTGCTAGTTTCCGGACCGTGACCGACAAGGCCCCACCCCCACGCGTCCTCATCGCGGACGACCAGCAGGACGTCCTGCGCGCCTTGCGTCTCCTGCTCAAGGGCGAGGGGTTCGACCTCGAGACCGCCACTTCGCCGCCGGGCATCCTGAGCGCCCTCGAGACGCACGACTTCGACGGCGTCCTCATGGACCTCAACTACGCGCGCGACACGACCTCCGGCCGCGAGGGGCTCGACCTGATCCCCAGCATCAAGGCGCTCGACGCGACGCTTCCGGTGGTCGTCATGACCGCGTGGGGCTCGATCGAGGGCGCCGTGGAGGCGATCCGGAAGGGGGCGGGGGACTACATCGAGAAGCCGTGGGACAACCAGCGGCTCCTGTCGACGTTGAGGACCCAGATCGAGCTCGGTCGCGCGCTCCGTCGCGCGCAGCACCTCGAGCTCGAGAACCAGCGCCTCCGCGAGCGCGACGTCCCCGACTTCATCGCCACCTCGCGCGCCATGCAGCCCGTGCTCCGGCTGATCGAGCGCGTGGGCCCCTCGCACGCGAGCGTGCTGATCACCGGCGAGCCGGGAAGCGGCAAGGAAGTCGTGGCCCGCTGGCTCCATGCCCGCTCCGAGCGGGCCGACCGGCCGCTCGTGGCGGTGAACGCGGGCGGGATCTCCGAGACGCTGTTCGAGAGCGAGATGTTCGGGCACGTGAAGGGCGCGTTCACCGATGCCAAGGCCGATCGTGTGGGGTACTTCGAGCTCGCCGATCGGGGCACGCTGTTCCTCGACGAGGTGGGGAACCTGTCGCCCGTGCAACAGGCGAAGCTCCTTCGTGTGCTCGAGACGGGCGAGTTCCAGCGCGTGGGCTCGTCCCGCGCGCGTCGCGCCGATGTGCGGGTGCTGGCCGCGACCAACGCCGATCTCCCGGCGCTCGTCGCCGAGGACCGGTTCCGGGAGGACCTCCTCTACCGGCTCAACTCGGTCGAGATCCCGATCCCACCGCTGCGCGAGCGACGTGAGGACATCCCGGCCCTGGCCGCCTATTTTCTCGAACGGCAGACCGACCGATACAGGACGAAGCTCGAGTTCTCGCAGGCGGCGATGCGCGCTCTGCTCGCACACACGTGGGCCGGGAACGTGCGCGAGCTGAGGCACGCCGTCGAGCGCGCGGTCCTCCTGGCGGAGGGCGACACCGTCGACCCCGACGACCTCGGACTGCGCCGCGGGCCCGACTCGTCCGCCCGTTTCGACGAGCTCACGCTGGAGGAGGCCGAGCGCATCCTCGTCCAGCGCGCCCTGGGCCGCTTCGAGGGCAACGTGAGCCAGGCCGCCGAGGCGCTGGGAGTGAGCCGCAGCGCGCTCTATCGCCGCCTGGAGCGCCACGGGATCGAAGTCTAGGCGGTCCGTTGCGCCCGTCTGGCCGTGGGTCCGGAGTGGTCGGCTGACGTGGCGCTCGAGCGCGAGGCGCGTGCCGCGAGGGCCGGACGGATGGTGAAGAAGGCGCGGATCAGCTACGAGCGGCGGGTCCCGCTCCTCTCGCTCCTCTCCGCGCTCCCGGCCCTCGTCGTGGCGCTCGTCCTGGTGTGGACCGAAGACTTCTCGCTCCGACTGCGGTGGACGCTGACGCTGGTCACGCTCGGCGGCTGGTTCGGCTTCTGGCTCGTCCTGCGCGAGCGGCTGATCCGCCCCCTCCAGACGATGTCCAACATGATCGCCGCCCTCCAGGAGGGCGACTACACCATCCGCGCGCGGCTGGGCCGCCCGGACGACGCCCTGGGTCTGGTGGCGCACGAGGTGAACCTGCTCGGTCAGACGCTGCGTGAGCAGCGGCTGGAGGTGCTCGAGGCCACCGCGCTCCTCCGGCGCGTGATGTCGGAGATCGACGTGGCCGTGTTCGCGTTCGACAGCGAGGACCGGCTGGTTCTCGCGAATCGTGCCGCCGAGCGGCTGGTCGACCGGTCCGAAGAGAGCATGAGGGGCCGGCGGGCGGGCTCGCTCGGGCTCGAGGACCTCGTCGAAGGGCCATCGCGGCGGGTCGCGGACATGGTGTTTCCCGGCGGTGCGAGCCGGTGGGAGGTTCGGGTCAGCCAGTTCCGCCAGGAAGGCCGCCCGCACCGGCTCCTCGTCGTTTCCGACCTGAGCCGCGTGCTCCGCGAGGAGGAGCGCTCCGCGTGGCAGCGTCTGGTCCGCGTGCTCGGACACGAGATCAACAACTCCCTCGCTCCGATCCGCTCCATCGCGCAGAGCCTGAGCTCCCTCTCCTCGACGCGGCGTGCGGCCTCGGACGGCGGCCGCCCGAACGGCCACGCGGAAGACTGGCACGAGGATCTCGAGCAGGGGCTCGATGTGATCTCGAACCGGGCCGAGTCGCTCGCCCGCTTCCTCTCTTCCTACGCCCGGCTGGCCAGGCTCCCGCCGCCCACGTTCGCGCCGCTCGACGTGGGCGAGTGGGTGCGCCGCGCCGTGGGTCTCGAGACGCGCATGACGGTGGAGGTCGAGCCCGGCCCGCCGGCGCGCATCCGCGCGGACGGCGACCAGCTCGACCAGCTTCTGATCAACCTCGTCGACAACGCCGTGGACGCCGCGCTCGAGACCGGGGGGGGCGTGCGCGTGGGCTGGCGGGTCGCGCGGCGCGAGGTCGAGGTCCGGGTCGAGGACGACGGTCCGGGGCTCGCGGACACCGCCAACCTGTTCGTGCCGTTCTACACGACGAAGGAATCGGGGTCGGGGATCGGGCTCGTCCTCTGCCGCGAGATCGCGGAGGCGCACCACGGCTCGCTGAGCCTCACGAACCGGAAGGGGGGTGGCGGCGCCGTGGCGCGGCTCACGCTCCCGCGGCTCGGGGACGCGCCCAGGACGCGCTGAAGCGACGGACCCGGAGGCGCGGCCGTCCGACCGTCCCCGGTACGCGCCGACGCGCCCGTCGTCAGCCGAGAACCGCCCGGAAGGCGAAGTAGAAGAGCGCCGCCAGACCCGCCCCCACGGGGAGCGTGATGATCCACGAGGCGATGATGCGGATGACGATCCGCATGTCGATGGCCGCGATCCCGCGCGCGAACCCGACGCCGAGCACGGCACCCACGATGATGTGGGTGGTGGAGACGGGGAGGCCGAGTCGCGACGCGACCACGACGGTCGTGGCCGCCGCGAGCTCCGCGCAGAACCCGCGGCTCGGCGTGAGCTCGGTGATGCGCGTGCCGATGGTCCGCATAACGCGGTATCCCATGGTGGCGAGCCCGAGGACGATCCCGAGGCCTCCCAGCACGAGGATCCAGGTGGGAAGGGGAGAGTCCTGGAGGACCTCGCCGGTGGACGCGGTGCTCACCACGGCGGCCAGCGGTCCCACCCCGTTCGCGACGTCGTTCGATCCGTGCGCGAAGGCCATGGCGCAGGCCGTGAACACGCACAGAGGGGCGAACACGCGCTCGACGCCGGCGAAGACCGAGCGGCTCTCGGCCAGCGGGTCGGTGCGCACGCGCGCGATGAGCCAGCGGCCCACGAGCGCGGTCAGGAGACCCGCCAGCACGGCGAGCCCCAGTGTTCCGTACGTGGACAGCTCGACCTCGAGGTGCGCGAGCCCCTTCCAAACGGTGACCAGCGTGATCAGCATCCCCATCAGGAAGACGTACACGGGGCCGTAGCGTTTCGCCGCGGCCATCGGGTCCTCGGCTTCGAGGATGAACACTCGGATGCTCTGGGCGAGGAAGAAGGCGATCATCCCCCCGAGCAGGGGCGATACGATCCAGCTGGCGAGGATGCTCCCCACCTGTCCCCACGCCACCGCGTCGGTTCCGATTCCCGCGACCCCGAACCCGATCAGTGCCCCGACGATCGTATGGGTCGTCGATACGGGCCATCCGAGCCACGAGGCGACCATCAGCCAGATCCCCGCGCCGAGCAGCGCGGCGAGCATCCCGAACACCAGCACGTCGGGACCCGGGAGGGCGGCGGCGTCGATGATCCCCTTCCGGATGGTGCCGGTGACGTGTCCGCCGGCCAGGAAGGCCCCGGTGAACTCGAAGATCGCCGCGATGATCACCGCTTTCCGGACCGAGAGCGCCTTCGATCCGACCGACGTGCCCATCGCGTTGGCGACGTCGTTGGCCCCCACCCCCCACGTCATGTAGAGACCGAGCACGGCCGCGAGCACGACGTACAGGACGGCGGATTCCAAGCGCGTTTCCTCTGTCGTGGCGTGGAGGCGCTAGAAGGCTGTTGAAGAACTACGGCGGGTCGCGTTCCGGTCGCCACGGCCCCAGATCCGAGGCGGGGGGCACCCACCGCAGGTGGGTCGGAAGGAGTAGTTCCTCCTACT
>Ga0299914_10001334_pt1 | contig 16243 bp, 19 predicted proteins | sample RVTome_10_FD_201361 | JGI IMG/M metagenome (GOLD analysis project Ga0299914, IMG submission 201361) | Soil microbial communities from uranium-contaminated site in the Upper Colorado River Basin, Wyoming, United States - RVT153D57 (version 2) ...
GGCCTGTTCCCGTGGCGCACGATCAATGGCGAGGAGGCCTCCGCCTACTACGAGGCGGGCACCGCGCAGTACCACATCAACGCCGACATCGTCTACGCCCTGCGCAAGTACGTGGAGGTCACCGGGGACACCGAGATGCTCGACACGATCGGCGCCGAGATCCTCGTCGAGACGGCGCGGCTGTGGGCCGACCTGGGATTCCACCGGGACGACGGCGAGGGCACCTTCCACATCTACGGCGTGACCGGCCCCGACGAGTACACGACGCTGGTCAACGACAACACCTACACCAACCTGATGGCGCGCCTCAACCTGCGTGTCGCCGCCCAGGTGGTGTCCGACATCCGCCGCGAGGACCCTGACCGCTACGCGGTCCTGCACCGCGAGACCGGGGTGACGGCTGAGGAGATCGCCGAGTGGAGCCGCGCGGCCGACGCGATGTTCATCCCCTACGACAAGGTGCGCGGCATCCACCCGCAGGACACCAACTTCCTCGACAAGGAGGTGTGGGACTTCGCCGCCACGCCGCGGGACAAGTACCCGCTGCTGCTGCACTTCCACCCGCTGGTGATCTACCGCTTCCAGGTGATCAAGCAGGCCGACATCACGCTGGCGATGTTCCTGCTCGGGCACGAGTTCTCGCGTGAGCAGAAGCGGCGCAACTTCGACTACTACGACCCGCTGACCACCGGTGATTCGTCGCTGTCGCCGTGCATCCAGAGCATCATCGCGGCCGACCTCGGTTACGAGGACAAGGCCGTGGAGTACTTCCGCAACGCTGCGCTGATGGACCTCGCCGACGTGGCCGGCAACACGGCCGACGGTGTCCACGTGGCGTCGGCCGGCGGTGTGTGGATGGCCGTGATCTACGGTTTCGGCGGGCTGCGCGACTCTGACGGAACGCTGGCCTTCGACCCGCGACTGCCGCGCACCTGGGATGGCCTCCACTTCCCACTGCAGTACCGCGGGCAGCGCCTGGACGTCGACGTCCGCCACGACGAGGTCGTCTACGAGCTCGCCGATGGCGACCCGCTGACGATCGTGCACCAGGGCAAGCCGATCGAGCTGACCCCTGGCGAGCCCATCACCTGCCCCGTCCAGCAGCCCTGAACTCGTGAGTCCTCGCCGCAGAGAGGCCATGCGGACGGCTGGCTACACTCGACCCGACACCCGACCCGCGAGGGAGCACAGTGGCCACCAGACAGGCCGACACCTACGAGGTGAACGTCGACCGGCAGAAGGCCGCGCAGGCTGCAGGCACGTACGACCTCGGTGATCTGCCGGGCCCGTTGTCAGCGCCGGTCAGCGCAGCGCGCATCGGCAAGAGCCCGCGTCAGGACAAGATGCTGGCCGGTGCCGAGACGCTCGGGGATGTGACCCGGCTGACCCAGGGCGCGGCCCTGGCGATCTACGGCCGTCCCGAGTCTCGGTGGGCCAACGCGTACTGGCGCCGGGCAGGGAACGCCGCGTCGATGACCGAGCTGCTCAGCTATGCCCGGCAGCTGATCGGCATGCGTCCCGACGGCCACCTCGTGGTCTGCCTGTGCGGCCATGCCGGCCAGGGCCCGTGCATCCCGCTGTGGGCGCCACGTGACGAGGTCAGCCTGACGGTCCAGCCCAACGACCTCGTCCTACGGTTCGACGACGTCGTCACCGCCGACTGAGGCGCGTCAGCTCGACCTGCGCAGCTCCTCGACCTCGGCCTCGCACTCCTCGACGAACTCCTGCGCGTTGCGGATGCGGTCGTCGATGCGCTCGTTCTCGGCGAGCACCACCGCACGGCGGACGCCGATCGCCTCGATGACGGCCTTGGTCGTCTGATCGATCGGTCGGCGCATCCGGCGGGGCACGATGTCGGCCTGCGCGCGCACCTGGGCCACGAACGCGTCGAGCCGTTCACGTTCGGAGACGAGGAACTCGCGGTAGTGCAGCAGGTCGGTGTGCTCCTCACGCGCCCGCAGGAGCGTGAAGTAGGCCGCGTCGTACTCGGAGCGCGCAGCCATCAGTCGTCCTAGGCGCCGTCGGCGAGCTCGGCGAACAGGTACGCCTCGGCGAGGCAGGCCCGTTCCCAGTCCTCGAGGTGCAGTGACTCGTCGATGCCGTGCGCGCGGGTGTCGGGATCCTCGACCCCGGTCAGCAGGGCGGGGATGTCGCCGAACGTCCTGGTCAGCGGTTCGATCAGGGGGATGCTACCGCCGACGCCGACGAGCAGCGGCTCGGTCCCGAACGCGGCGGCGAGCGCACGACGCGCCGCCTTCATCGCGGGCTGATCGGGGTCACCGCGGTACCCGTCGCCGGCCGCTCCGGGCGTGACCTGCACCCGAAGGCCCCACGGCGCGTTCGCCTCGAGCCAGTCCACCAGGACGTCGAGCGCGCGACGCGGGTCCTGACCCGGCGCGAGACGAGCGCTGACCTTCGCGCGGGCCACCGCGCTGAGCGTGTTGGACGCCTGCGCCACCGGTGTGGCATCCAGCCCGATGATCGTCACGGCCGGCCGATCCCACAGCCGCTGGAGCACGTGGTCGTCGCTGGCGCCGATCAGCTCCACACCGTCGAGCATGCCCGCGTCGGCGCGGAACTCGTCGACGTCGAAGTGCAGATCGTCCACACCACCAGGGCGTGACGCGGACGGAACGTCGTCGGCGAAGCCGGGCACCGCGACCGTGCCGTCGTCGTTGGTCAACCCCGCCAGGAGCTTGACGAGCCCGGTGAGTGGATCGGGCACGGCGCCGCCGTACATGCCGGAGTGCAGGGGGTGATCCAGGGCGCGAACCTCGACGACGCAGTCGACGAGGCCGCGTAGCGTGTGGGTCAGCGCGGGCGTCCCCACCTTCCAGTTCATCGAATCGGTGATGATGACGACGTCGGCCCGCAGCAGGTCGCCGTGGTCCTCCAGCAGTTGCTCGAGGTGCTCGCTGCCGGTCTCCTCCTCGCCCTCCACGATGACCTTGACGTTGCACGGCAGCCGTTCGTGGGTCGACAGCCACGCGTCGATCGCCGCGACGTGCACCATGATCCCGGCCTTGTCGTCGGCTGCTCCACGCCCGTACAGACGTCCGTCGCGGTCGACCGGCTCGAAGGCAGGGGTCGTCCATGCGTCGGGGTCGCCCGGCGGCTGGACGTCGTAGTGCGCGTAGCACAGCACGGTCGGAAGGTCGTCGCCGGCGTCGAGCCACTCCGCGTAGACGGCGGGGTGACTGCCGTCGACCTCAAGCAGACGGGCGTTGTTGCAGCCGCGGGCCGACAGCAGGTCACGGACGGCCTCCGCACATCTGCGCACCTCGTCAGCGTCGAAGCCAGGCGCGCTGACGCTCGGGATCGTGACAAGCCGCTCGAGGTCGATGCGATGGGTCGCCATCCGGTTCACGAGCGTGTCCTGGATCTGCCTGTCGCTCATCCTGCACCGCCTCACCGACGCGTCCCGGCGACATCGTAGGGCGCGCCGGCGCCCGCAGGGTAGAGGTCACCTGTCGCCCGCGTCACCGTCCGCGCCCGGCGGACTGTGGGGCCGGGGTGGTTGCGCATGGTCCGATGGGGCAGAATTGACATTGACGTCAATGTCAATGACGATCGCACCGATCGTCGCCCGCCGCTGACGGAGGCGCAGATGGCACAGTCGACCCGCCCGGACACCGCGTCACCTGCGTCCACCAGCGAGCCCGCGTCGCTGCAGGGCACCTGTGCGGACTCGATGGGCCTGGTGGTCGCGCCGACGACCGGTCGCTTCGAACCGGCCACCGGGACGGGACGTGTGCGTGCGGGTCAGCTGCTGGGTCACATCACCGGAGGCCGAGGCCGGGCCGATGAGGTTCGCGCGCCGGTGGACGCGCTACTCAAGAACCTGCTCGTGCGACCGCGCCAACTCGTCCGTCGCGGCCAGGCGCTCGCGTGGCTCGACGTGTCGCCCGCCTGAGGTCACCCGTGACGGTGGCGCCGCGGTAGGTTGCAGGCCATGACCTCATCAGCGTCGGTCGGCTCGCGCACGCCGGTGGTCGACGGCCTGGGCGTGGCCGTGCCCGACCGCGTGGTGACCAACGCCGACCTCGCTGCGCGGCTCGACACGACCGACGAGTGGATCCGTACACGCACGGGCATCGCCGAGCGTCGCATCGCCGACCCGACCATCGCAACCAGCGACCTGGCGTACGAGGCTGCCCTGGCGGCCCTCAAGGACACCGACGAAGCACGGCCGGCCGCGGTCATCGTCGCGACCACGACGCCCGACCACCCCATGCCCGGCGTGGCACCCCTGGTGGCCGCCCGGCTCGGCTGGGACGCCGTGCCGGCGTTCGACGTGCAGGCAGCGTGCTCGGGCTTCGTCTACGGGCTGGCCTCGGCGTCCGGCCTGATCGCGGCAGGCGTCAGCGATCGGGTCGTGCTCATCGGCGCTGACCTGATGTCACGGATCACCAACCAGGACGACCGCGCAACGGCCGTGCTGTTCGGTGACGGCGCCGGTGCGGTCACCCTGCGGGCCGGCACACCGGACGAACGGGGTGCAGTCGGACCGTTCGACCTCGGCAGCGACGGTGCACACGTCGACCGACTGGTCGTGGCCGCCGGTGGCACCCGCGCTCCGGGTCCCGAGCCCAGCGAGCCGGCGCGCTACCTGTCGATGGACGGGCGGGACGTGTACCGCCACGCCGTCCGGCGGATGACCGAGTCGTGCCGCGCGCTGCTGGACAAGGCCGGTCTCGACGTGGACGACGTCGACCGCTTCGTCGCCCATCAGGCGAACCTGCGGATCCTCATGGCGGTGGCCGACCGACTGGGCATCTCCGCGGAGCGCCGAGTGAGTAATGTCGACCGGTATGGGAATACCTCAGCCGCATCGATCCCGCTCGCGCTGGCCGACGCAGCGTTGCGTCCCGGCGAGCGGATCCTGCTCACCGCGTTCGGCTCCGGCTTCACCTGGGGGTCGACGCTGATGACGTGGCCGGATCTCGGCCGGTGACCATCGACGACGTGACCAACCGACGGTGAAGGGAACATCGGACACATGAGCAGCGCTGTCTACGACAAGGTCAAGGAACTCCTCGTCGAGAAGTTCGGCGTCTCTGAGGAGGAGGTCTCTCGCGAGGCCACGTTCTCCGACCTCGACCTCGACTCGCTCGACCTCGTCGAGTTCGCACTCGCCGCCGAGGAGGAGCTGGGCGTTCGGATCAGCGACGAGGAGGCTGAGCAACTCGACACGCTCGACGACACCGTCAAGCTGCTGGAGGAGAAGGGAGCGACCGTCGAGGGGGGCGCATGACCTCAGACGACGGCAGCGGTAGGTCACGTGCCGACCTCATGCAGCGGAGCGGTAGGTCATATGACATGACGGCGGACATCGCGATCACCGGACTCGGCCTGGTCACACCGGCCGGGATCGGCGTCGACGCCAGCTGGCAGGGTGTCCTGTCGGGTCGCTCCGCCGGCGCCACGGACCCGAACCTGGCCGGCATTCCGATCGACATCAGCTGCCGGATCGCCGACTTCGACGGCAACGCGCTGCTCGGCCGCAAGGCCGCACGACGGCTCGACCGGTTCGTGCAGCTCGGGCTGGTCGCTGCGCGCGAGGCGATCGGGGACTCGGGCCTGGATCCCGAAACCTGGGACGGCGCGAGGGTCGGCGCGGTGATGGGCTGTGGCATGGGTGGTGCAGCCACCTGGGAGGCCCAGCACACCGTGCTGATGGAGAAGGGGCCCGAGCGGGTGTCGCCACTGCTGATCCCGATGCTCATCCCGAACATGATCGCAGGGCACATCGCGATCGAGTTCAACGCCAACGGGCCCAACCTCGTCACCGCGACGGCGTGCACCTCGGGTGCGACGGCACTGGGCGTCGCCCGCGACCTGTTGCGCAGCGGCGCATGTGACGTGGTGATCGCCGGTGGCACCGAGTCCGCTCTGACCCCGTTGTCGATCGCCGCGTTCGGCCAGATGCACGCCCTGTCGGGGCGCGTCGACGATCCCGCGGCCGCGTCCCGGCCCTTCGACGCCGACCGCGACGGCTTCGTGGCCGCCGAGGCCGCAGGTGTGCTGATCCTGGAGCGCGCCGAGCATGCCGCCGCACGCGGCGCGACCGTGCGGGCGCGGCTGCTCGGCTACGGTGCCAGCGCTGACGCGCACCACATCACCGCGCCGGACCCTGACGGCGTCGGCGTCGGTCTGGCGATCACGTCGGCGCTGGCGGACGCCGACATCACGCCGGCCGACGTCGGTCACATCAACGCGCACGGCACGTCGACTCCACTCAACGATGCCGCGGAGTCCAAGGTGATCCGCCGGGTGTTCGGCGACGACGCCCCGCCGGTCACCTCGACCAAGGGTGTGACCGGCCACTCGCTCGGAGCCGCAGGTGCCATCGAGGCCGCCTTCGGCGTGCTGACGCTGCAGCACGGCAGGATCCCGCCGACGGCGAACCTGGACAAGCAGGATCCCGAGATCGACCTCGACGTCGTCCACGGCGCGCCACGCGACGGCGACGTCGACGTGGTCATGTCGAACTCCTTCGGGTTCGGCGGCCAGAACGGCGTCGTCGTCCTGGCCGGCTCATAGGTCGAGCCGTGCCGCCGCGAGCCGACCGGCATCCGGTCGTGGCGACCGCTGTGGAAGGCTGGACGTGACCGACGTCATCGATCCCCGCGTCGACCGCCTCGCCCGCATCCACGCGCTGGTCGACCTCGACAGCTTCTCGGAGGTCGCCAGCACGGCGCGGCACCGCGTGACCGCGTTCGGCATGGACCGCAAACGCCCTCATGGCGATGGCGTCGTCACAGGTCAGGCGCGCATCCACGGCCGACCGGTGGAGGTGTTCGCCCAGGATCCGACGGCGCTGGGCGGGTCGCTCGGAGAGGTGCACGCGGCGAAGATCGCCGCGGGCCTCGACCGTGCCGCCCGCGTGCGCTGCCCTGTCGTCGGCCTGCTCGACTCGGGGGGCGCACGGATCCAGGAGGGCGTCGCTGCGCTCGACGGCTACGGCTCGATCTTCTACCGCAACGTCGCGCTGAGTGGACGAGTGCCGCAGATCAGCGTCGTCCTCGGCCCGTGCGCAGGTGGGGCGGTGTACTCACCCGCGCTGACCGACGTGGTCATCATGCAGCGCGACAAGGCGCACATGTTCGTCACCGGCCCGCGGGTGGTCCGCGCCGTGACGTTCGAGGATGTGTCCCTGGCAGATCTCGGTGGCGCAGACCTGCACGCGCAGACATCCGGCGTCGCGCACCTGGTCGCCGACGACGCGGCCCACGCGCTGGACCTGACCCGCCGCGTGCTCGGCTACCTGCCGAGCTCGTGCCACGACCTGCCGCCGCCTGAGGCGCCCGGCCGGGCCGATGCGATGCCACGCGTGCCCGACGACCACCGGGAGCCCTACGACGTGCGCCGGGTGATCGACGGGATCATCGACCACGGCACGTTCCTCGAGCTGCACGAGCAGTTCGCCGAAAACGTCGTGGTCGGCCTCGCCAGGGTCGAGGGGCGTTCCGTTGGCCTGGTCGCCAACCAACCGCTCGTCCTCGCCGGCTGCCTCGACATCGAGGCCAGCGAGAAGGCGGCGCGCTTCGTGCGGCTGTGCGACGCGTTCGGGGTCCCCCTGGTCACCCTGGTGGACGTGCCCGGCTTCCTCCCTGGGACAGGGCAGGAGGCAAGCGGCATCATCCGCAAGGGCGCCAAGCTGCTGTACGCGTTCGCGGAGGCGACCGTGCCGCGGGTGACGGTGATCCTGCGCAAGGCCTTCGGCGGCGCCTACATCGTGATGAACTCCAAGTCCCTGGGTGCCGACGCCGTGTTCAGCTGGCCCGGCGCCGAGATCGCGGTCATGGGTGCGGAGGGCGCGGTCGACGTGATCTACCGGCGTACCCTCGCCGAAGATCCGGGTCGTCGGCCCGAGCTGCTGGCCCAGTACCGCGCGGAGGCGATGGACCCCAGTGTCCCCGCCGACCGCCTCAGCGTCGACGAGGTGATCAACCCCGCCGAGACCCGCGATCGGGTCGCCGCGACGCTGCGGTCGCTGGAGCGCTCGGTGCGTCCCGGCTACCGTCACGACAACCTGCCCCAGTAGGTCGGCGGGCCCACCTGAGAGGATCCACCGTGCTGCTCGACGACAAGCGCCTGTTGATAACCGGCGTGCTCAACGACGCCTCGATCGCCTTCCACGTGGCGCGCATGGCTCAGCAGCAGGGTGCGCAGATCGTGCTGACCGGGTTCGGTCGGGGGATGCGGATCACCAAGCGCATCGCCGGCCGGCTGCCAGAGCCGACCGACGTGCTCGAGCTCGACGTGACCGACGAGGATCACCTGACCCGGGTCGCCGGCGAGGTCGAGCAGCGTTGGGGACGTCTCGACGGCCTCGTGCACGCGATCGGGTTCGCGCCCGACACGGCGATCGGCGGCAACTTCCTCGAGACACCCTGGGAGGACGTCGCGACCGCGGTGCACGTGTCGACCTACTCGCTGGCGGCGCTCGGGCGCGCGTTCGCACCCCTGCTCGCGGCATCGGACGGCGGTGCGATCGTCGGGCTGGACTTCGACGCCGCGGTCGCATGGCCGGCCTACGACTGGATGGGCGTGGCCAAGGCCGGTCTGGAGTCGTGCAGCCGGTACCTGGCGCGCGACCTGGGAGCACAGGGGACCCGGGTGAACCTGGTGGCCGCCGGCCCGCTGCGGACCATCGCTGCCCGCAGCATCGCCGGCTTCTCGACGTACGAGCAGGTGTGGGAGAAGCGCGCACCGCTCGGGTGGGACCCCGGTGACCCCGAACCGGTGGCCAGGGTGGTCTGTGCCCTGCTCAGCGACTGGACACCGGTCGTGACCGGCGAGATCGTCCACGCCGACGGCGGTGCGCACGCGATGGGCGCCGACGTCCGCTGACCGCCGTGGGGTCCAGCCGCTTCCCGGATCCACGCATCGCGGCCGGCGACGAGCCGCTCGCCTACGGTGGCGACCTCGAGGTCGCCACGCTGCGCGAAGCCTACGGCCTCGGCATCTTCCCGTGGCCCGGTGACAGCGGCACGATCTGGTGGTGGTCGCCCGACCCCCGCGCGGTGATCCCCATCAACGGACTGCACGTGTCGCGGAACCTACGTCGCACCCTGCGCTCGGGGCGATTGCGCTGCACGAGTGACACCGCCTTCGACGAGGTGGTGGCGGCCTGCGCACACCGGCCCGGGGAGGGGACCTGGATCACGACGGGCATGCGCGCCGCCTACGGCCGGCTGCACGTCGAGGGTGGTGCGCACAGCGTCGAGGTGTGGAACACGGACGGCGACCTCGTTGGTGGGCTGTACGGGGTCGCGACCGGGAGGGTGTTCTGCGGCGAGTCCATGTTCTATCGTGAGGACGACGCATCGAAGGTCGCGATGGTCGCCGCGATGCGCGTGCTCGAGCGTGGCGGCTTCACCCTGTTCGACGTGCAGTTGTCGACGCCGCACCTGATGTCGATGGGTGCCGTCGAGCTGCCGCGGGACATCTACCTGGATGTCCTGGCCGCAGGTCGTCAGCGTCCGGCGCGGTGGGACCCTACGGTGGCCCGCGATGATCACCGCCCAGGGTGAACGGCTCGTGGATGCAGGACACGCACCCCTTGGCGTTGTCGACGTTCTCCCAGCTGACGCGCCACAACCGGTCGGTGATGCCGCACACCGTGTCGCCCTGCCATCGCAACTGGATGTCGTCGGGCGGTTCGGCCAGGTGCTGGATGGTGTCGTTGGACGGGACCCACACCCAGATCACATCAGCCATTGGCGGTCCGGCCCTTTCGCGTCGTGACGGGTTTAGCCGCCACCAGGAGCAGGGCTCCGGTCGTGGCCGGCTGTGGGCAGTCTAGAAGATCATCAGTCGGCCCGGGCGCTCGTGCCGCGTGCCGTCCGGGCTCCGGTAGTGCAGCGGCGCGCCGACCTCCAGGCTGGACTCCAGGACGGTGTCCATCATCGCCCGCTGGGTGCCGCGCAGCTTCGTCAGCTCAGCCCACACGGCCTCTATCGGCGCCTGGATCACGATGTGGTGTCGCAACTCTCGTTCAGCCAACGTCAACGTCCTTCGTCGTCGTTGGGTGTCCCGCCCTGCGCCTGTTCAACGGTCGTCGCCAGGCCGACCAACGCAGACGCCCAGTCGGCGGCGTACTGCGAGACCCATCGCTCATGGATGCGCTGGATCGGTATTGGACCGGGAGTGCCAGCCGTGGCAACCCGTCCCGGGCGGCGGTGCCAGCCCGGTGTGTCACACAGCCACGTGGCAGCCGGTGCCGGACGCCCGGCACCGGCTGCCACGGTCGAGACGACGGTCAGGCTGCGGCAGGGACTTCGACGGCCGGGAGCGCAGCGGCCAGCACCTGGTCATAACGGTCCGCCAGGGTGATGTCGACGTCCTCCCTGACGTGCTCGGGCACGTCGTCGAGGTCGTCGGCGTTGCGCCGCGGCAGGACCACCCGTCGCAGCCCGGCGCGATGGGCGGCGAGCAGCTTCTGCTTCACACCGCCGATCGGCAGCACCAGCCCCTGCAGCGTGATCTCGCCGGTCATGCCGAGGTCGCTGGCCACCGGCTGTCCACGCAGCAGGCTGACCAGGGCCGTGGTCATCGTGATCCCTGCGGACGGTCCGTCCTTCGGGATCGCGCCTGCCGGTACGTGCACGTGGATGCGCGTCGTGTCGAGCACGTCGTCGGGCAGGCCGAGCGTGGCCGTGTTCGCCCGCACGTAGGACAGGGCGATCTCGGCCGACTCGCGCATCACGTCACCGAGCTGGCCGGTGATCGTCAGCCCCGGCTCGCCATTGGTCCGGTTCGCCTCGATGAACAGCACGTCGCCGCCCATGCCGGTGACCGCCAGCCCTGTGGCGACGCCGGGCACACTGGTGCGCTCCGCCACCTGCTCGTGGTGGACGGTCGGCCTGCCGAGCAGGTCCGTCACCGCGTCGGCGTCGACCGTCACCGGTGCCGTGGCCTCGCCGGTCGCGATCCGCATGACGACCTTGCGGACCAGCTTGCCGAGCTGGCGCTCCAGGCCGCGCACGCCGGCTTCGCGGGTGTAGCCGTCGGCGATCGCCGTCAGCGCCGCATCGGTCAGGTCCAGTTCGTCGTCGCGCAGCCCCGCCCGCGCCACCTGGCGTGGCAGCAGGTGCTTGTGCGCGATCGCGACCTTCTCGTCGTCGCTGTAGCCGTCGAGGCGCACGACCTCCATGCGGTCCAGCAGCGGCCCCGGGATCGTGTCGACGACATTGCCCGTCGCGATGAACAGGACCTCTGACAGATCCAGGTCGACCTCGAGGTAGTGGTCGCGGAAGGTGTGGTTCTGCTCGGGGTCGAGGACCTCGAGCAGGGCCGAGCTGGGGTCGCCGCGCCAGTCGCTCGCGACCTTGTCGATCTCGTCGAGCAGGATGACCGGGTTGGCCGCGCCCGCCTCGGCCAGGGCGCGGGCGATGCGACCCGGCTGCGCGCCGACGTAGGTGCGGCGGTGGCCGCGGATCTCAGCTTCGTCGCGGACGCCACCGAGCGCGACGCGCACGAACCGTCGTCCGAGCGCCCGTGCGACGGACTCGCCGAGCGACGTCTTGCCCGTGCCCGGCGGGCCGACCAGCGCGAGGATCGCCCCGGTGCCGCGTCCGGTCTCGTGGCCCAGCTCGCGCTCGGCGCGCAGCTTGCGAACCGCCAGGAACTCGATCAGCCGGTCCTTGATGTCCTCGAGGTACGTGTGGTCAGTGTCGAGGACGACGCGGGCGGCGGTGAGGTCGAGGTTGTCCTCAGTACGTGTGCCCCATGGCAGCTCGAGGATGCGGTCGAGCCATGTGCGGATCCATCCGTGCTCAGGGTTCTGCTCGCCCATGCGCTCCATGCGGCGCAGCTCCTTGCCGGCGAACTCGCGGACGTCGTCAGGCATGCCGGCATCGGTGAGCCTCTGCTCGTACTCGGCGATCAGGTCGCCGTCGTCATCCTCGCCGAGCTCCGCCCGGATCGCCGCGAGCTGCTGCCGCAGGATCGCCTCGCGCTGTGACCGGTCGATCTGTTCGGTGGTGCGCTTGCGCACATCCTCGCTGACCGTCACGTCGGCCAGTGTGTCCTGCGCCCAGCCGAGCACCTTCTCCAGCCGGGCGGTGACGTCGAGCGTCTCGAGGACCTCGACCTTGCGCTCGACGGGCAGGTCGGGCGAGTACAGTGCCGTGTCGGCCAGCGTGCCCGGGTCGGTGATCTCGGCGACTGCCGCGGCCACGCCGCGCGCCCGTCGGCGTCGCAGGATCTCGCCGAGCACCGCCCGGTACTCGCGGGCCAGCTCTGTGGTGCGTGCAGGGTCGCTGCTGGCCGAGTCGACCGGTTCGACGGCGACGTGCAGCCCGCCACGCTCGTCGTCGCGGCCCGCGCCGATCCGCGCCCGCTCGATGCCGCGGACCAGCACCGCGCGTGTGCCGTCGGCGGCGTGCTCGTCCTGCTCGACCATGCCGATCGTGCCGATCTGGGCGTACCGGCCCGCGATCTGCGGGACGAGTACGAGACGTCCGTCACCTGCCCGCGCGGCATCGACGGCACGGCGTGCCTGGTCGCTCTCGGCGACCATGTTCACGACCATCTGCGGGGCCACAACGCCGTCAGGCAACGGCAGCAGCGGCAGGGCCACCGTGGTCACATCATCCATTCCAGCCACCTTCGCTCGTCACTTGCAATCAACAAGCTATCGGTGGTTGGGTGACATGGCTCCTGCGACGCACACCTAGACGACGATGTTGTCGTCGGTCTCGGCGTCGGTCAGCACCGTGACGCACGTCGGGCAGTACCACCGGGCCTCGGCGGGTGTGCCGCACGTCTCGTGGCGCACAGGGTCGCCGTCGCCTTCGGTGGCGCCCCACTGGGCGAGTACGCGCAGCGCCGCCGCCAGGGCGTACCCGCTGGCCGTGAGCTCATAGGCGTACCGCGGCGGCCGCTGTTGATATGGCTGCGCGATCACGACCCGGTGGCGCTCCAGCTGCTTGAGCCGGCTGGACAGGATGTTGGGTGCGATCCCGTCGACGTGCTCCTGAAGCTCGCCGAAGCGGCGAGGGCCCTCCAGCAGCGCCTCGATCAGCAGCAGCACCCACCGGTCGCCGACGCGCTCGGCGGCGTGGACCAGGGGCGAGGTCTCCGATGTGCTCACGTCCGCATGCTACCCGCGGATCCGCAGGTCGGGGTTGCTCTCACCGCCGGTGCGGATAGTCTATTGCAAGTCGCAAGTAACAATCGCGAGGAGTGGCCGTGACGACCCTTGACGACCTGACAACCGTCCTCCAGCGGATCGAGGCGCGGGTCGGCCCCGCCGTCGTCGGCATCGGCCGGCGTCGCGGCGCCGGCTCGGGCATCATCGTCGCCGAGGGCCGGATCGTGACCAACGCCCACAACATCCGGGGTGATGTCGTCGGCATCCGCCTGCACGACGGCTCGCGCGTCGAGGGCACGCTGGCCGCGGCCGACCCCGACAGCGACCTGGCCGTGGTGACCGCCGAGACGGGGGACCGCGAACCCGTCGGGTGGGACACCGACGCAGCCCCGGCGCTCGGCGCCGCCGTGTTCGCACTGTCGCGAGCACGGTCGGACGCTGCGACCCGTGTGACGTTCGGCACCGTGGCGGCTGTGGACCGACGCTTCCGCGGACCGCGCAACCGTCCGATCGCGGGCGCGTTCGAGCACACGGCACCCCTGGCCCGTGGGGCATCCGGCGGTCCGGTCGTCGACGCCGACGGCAACCTGCTGGGCATCAACACCCACAGGCTGGGGGAGGGGTTCTACCTGTCGGTCCCCGCCGACGATGCGCTGCGCGCGCGCATCGACGTGCTCGCCGCCGGTCACGCGCCGTCGCAGCGTCAACTGGGAGTCGCGCTGGCACCGCCACATGTCGCACGGCGTCTACGTGGCGCGGTCGGCCTGCCCGAGCGCGACGGGCTGCTGGTCCAGCAGGTCTTCGACGACACGCCCGCCGCCGCCGCCGACCTGCGGCGCGGTGACCTGATCGTCGCCGTCGACGGCGTGGACGTCGACAGCGTCGACGTGCTCTACACGGCGCTGTCCGACCAGGGCGACACCCTGACCCTGCGCATCCTGCGGGGCGCCGACGAGAGCGACGTGACCGTCACCTTCTAGCGGGCGCCCGGCCGGGGCGCACGGCAGGTGGGTGCAGGTCCGATCGCTGTGCGCGCCGATGTGCACCCGACGTCGGGGCCGAGTTCCTGTTGGGTGCAGGTCCCCTCGCTGTGGACGCCAGGTCGCTCGGGTCAGCGGCCGGTGACCTCGTCGGCCAGGCCGACCGCCACCGCGTCCGACGCCGACAGGTGACCGCCGTCGCGCAACGCCGCGGCGGCCTCTTCGACCGTCAGGTGCGAGACCCGCGCGACGTGTCGCGCAAGCCGGTCGACGGCGTCGGCGATCGCTCCCGCGCCGCTGACGATCGCATCGGCGCTGCCGTCGAGCCGGTGATCACCCGCGAGGCGCAGGCTGATCGTGGCGTTGGCGCCGATCGATCGCCCGGCCGTGCCGGACGCGAGGACGAGGGTGGCCGTGCCGACAGCTCCGCCCACGCACCGCGTGGCCAACGGCGCCCGCAACAGGCCGATGACGTCGAGCATCCCGATCACCGCCTCGGTGGGGCCGCCGGGGCTGTTGATGATCAGCTCGACCGGGTCGGCGGCCAGGCCGTCGGCGTGCATCAGCTCGGCACAGACGTGGTCGGCGGTGACCCGGTCGAGGGGTCCCATGAGCAGCAGGCGTCGATCGGCGAGCAGGTGACGCACGGGGTCGTCGGGTGGCTCGGGGTCGACCAGTGGGACCGCCGGGATCTGCGGTGGGACGGTGGGGTCCGGGTGCGCCGGGCGCTCCGGCTGACCCGGCACCGTCGGCGGCGGGATCTCGGGGGGTGGGTCACCTGGCCTCACGGCGTGTCCTCCTGATCGTCGGGCACGACCCCGAACCGCATCGTCAGTCCCAGTGCACGCGCGTAGCGCTCGAGGGTCGACAGGCGCAGGTCGCCGCGGTTCGCCTCGAGCCGCGCGACGGCCGACTGCGACGTCCGCATCCGCTCGGCGACGTCGGCCTGCGAGAGGCCGGAGGCACGCCGGTGGTCACTCAGGCGGCGGACGACCCCCTCGACGTCCTGCTCGAGCTGGTCGAACCCGGGGAACACCGAACGGGGCGCCCTGGGCTCCCGTGGGGTGGGCGACATGGCCATCATCCCCCGGCCGCGACGGTGGCCCGGCCGTCGCGGGGCGCGAAGGTCGACAGCGCCGGCGCGTCGCCGGCGGGGGAGCGGATGAAGAACGCCGCCCACGCCTCGGCGTCAGGGTATCCGGTGGCGAGGATGTCGGCGCACGCCGCCTCGACCTCGAACACCGTCCTGCGCAGCGCGACGACACCATCGCGCAGTAGCGCCCAGTGCGCGCCGGACCGGCCGTAGGGCATGCCGACGCTGCCCGGGTTGACGATCAGGCGACCGTGGGCGAGGCGCTGGAACGGCATGTGGGTGTGACCGCACACGACGGTCGCGACGTCCGGTGCCAGCCCGGCCAGCACCTCCTCCCACCGCGCCAGCCGGGTGTCGACCAGCACGATCTCCTCGTCGTCGCGTGGCGAGCCGTGACAGAACAAGACCGGGCCGAAGCCGTCGACGTCCAGCGTCACCGGGTGCGGCAGGCCCGCCAGCAGTGCGACCTGGTCGGGGCACAGCTGCTGCGCCGCCCACGGAGCGATCGGGTCGGGGATCTCGGTCGTGCCACCGCGCGCGAGCGACACCAGCTCGCGGTCGGCGTCGGCGACGTCGGCCTCGGCCAGGACCGCGTCGAGCGCGGTCGCGACGCCGTGGATGTCCGACAGCACCGCGACGGTGCGGGCGGGCGTGGCGGTCATCCGGCTCCTCCTCGCACGGGTCTGCGCTGCGAACGCCTCGCCCGGCAGTATATCAAACTCGATATGACCTCGACGTCACCCGACGGTGTGCGTACGGTCGGCGGACGACCGGTACCAGCACCCGATCCAGCACCCGACCGGAGGGCGACGTGACCGCGCCCTACCGCCCCGTCCCGCACGCCTTCGAGCGCTATCCCGCCCGGGACGCCGTCGTGCCGGACATCTCCCGCCGGACGCTCGATCAGATCAGCGTCTGGCTGTAGTCGACCGCGGCGCTATAAGATAGGTCTTGACTTATATAAGTGTAGAACTATACTGCCGGACATGCACGCGTTCGACGTCCTGGGAGACCCGGTGCGCCGTCGCATCCTCGAGCTGTTGGCCGACGGCGAGCAGCCCGCCGGGG
>Ga0299914_10001335_pt1 | contig 16240 bp, 15 predicted proteins | sample RVTome_10_FD_201361 | JGI IMG/M metagenome (GOLD analysis project Ga0299914, IMG submission 201361) | Soil microbial communities from uranium-contaminated site in the Upper Colorado River Basin, Wyoming, United States - RVT153D57 (version 2) ...
GCGACCTGACCGACCGATCGGCTACGCCGAGGACCTATCAGTTTCGCCGACCCTGGGGACTTCCTGTTCGACATCACGACTACCGCATACTCGTCGAACAGTCGAACCCTGACCTTCTCGAGTTCCACCTCAGCTATCGCGACCTAGAACTCACACTCGAGGACTTCTTCGAAGAAGCGCTGCCTCTCGACCTCGTCGTACACAGCCCCGACCTCTTTGCCGGTGATCACATCCTCGATTTGGCGTCAGACGACCCGACCTACAGGGAGCGCTCCATCTTCGAGTTGCAGCGTGTCGTTGAGCTGACCCGATCGTTGTCGCGCTTCTTCGAGCGCGCCGCGGAGCCTTTCATCGTTGTGAGTATGGGAGGTTTTACCCGCGACACTCCGCTGCCGGCGGCGGGACGCCCTGAGCGGTACGCGCGCGTCGCAGGGAGTCTGAGCCAGATCGACAGCAGCGGCGTGAGGCTCATCGCCCAAACGCTCCCGCCGTTCCCTTGGTATATGGGCGGGCAGCTTTACTGCAATCTCTTCGTCGACGCTGACGACACGGCAGACTTTTGTGAGACGTATGGATACGACCTCTGCCTCGATGTCGCGCATACCAAGCTGGCCACCAACCATCACCATGGCTCTCTGAAGGACTCCGTAGAGAGCCTCGGACCATTCGTCCGCCACCTGCACCTCGTTGACGCGCGTGGAGTCGACGACGAAGGCCTTCAGATCGGTGAAGGACAGATCGACTTCGCGGCGCTCGCGGAGCAGCTCGAACGGCTCGCACCCCAAGCAGGATTCATCCCCGAGATCTGGCAAGGGCACAATGACAACGGCGAAGAGTTCTGGACTGCGCTCGAACGCCTGGAGAAGTGGTTCTGATGTTCGATGCCGCCGCCCGCCATTGACACACTCGCTCGGGCGCGTGCTCGTGGTTGGACTCTCTACTATCGGCTCACGCGCCATGGAGTGGTAGACGGTGCGAACGCGATGCAACTGTTGTTCGATCGTCGGTAAGAGTGACGGCATCCCACGAGTGAAGGCTGCGACTGCTCGTAGAGGCCGGGTTTGAAATCGCCCTTGGCGGCTCCGAGGAGAGATACCTCGCGTTCGGACGTCGGTGATGTGCGTTCGATGAGCATTCGAGCGGCCGAACGACGAGCGTCCGGCGCGTCGTTGTGAACTCCACACCCCACGATCCCGGAGCGCTCCAGTCAGACCGTTAGCTGAAGAGGGCCCCGCGATCGGTTGCTCCGGCGCACGTGAACCGGCTGCCTGAGGGGTGCCGCCGGAGCGACCCGGCCCGTTCGGCGTGAAGGGACACGGGCTCTCCGGCCAAGTTTTGCAACCGGAGAGTCTCGCCAAGCCCTGGAGGTCGCGGGTGCCGACGCCGCCGGTCCCGCGACGGCGAATCCCTCACGCGGCGTCCCGGCGCTCGCCGAGGAGATGGAAGAGGACACGCGTTCGCACAGGAGGACTCCTCTCGTGAGGGGAGGACGGGGGCCGCATTCACGCTATCGACCGAGCGGTGCAAATTACCCATACCGTCGCCGACACGAGACCTCTCATCTCCTTGTCTCGGCCGACCCGGGTAACCCGTGGCAGCTACCAAGCCGACCAACCGCCGTCGACCCGGAGATCCGTTCCAGTCACGTACGCCGACAGATCGGACGTGAGGTACGCGATCGCTCCCCTCAGGTCGTCGACGTTTGCCATGCGACCGAGTGGAGTCCGAGCCTCGTAACGGGCCACAAAGGAGGGGTCTTGCGCGTCGTAGATCCCGCCGGGCGAGATGGAGTTGACACGGATGCGCGGCGCGAGGACCGTCGCGAGCCAGCGGGTCAGTTGCACGAGACCGCCCTTGGATGCTGCGTAGGCAGCGGGGTGCCCCATATCCGTGCCTTCGTAAAGTCGTAGGTCGGGGCCGAGCCACGCGTGGATCGATGCAATGTTCACGACAATGCCGCGGCCTGAAGCCGCGAGCACCTCGGCGCTTGCCTGTGCCAACAGGAAGACGGCGGTGAGATTCGTCTCCAGGGCACGTCGCCATGCGACAGCGGACTGCTCGCGAAACGGTACCGACCAGCCCGCGAGCGCAGTCGTACCTACGAGAGCAGCGCAGTTCACAAGTACATCGAGTCGGCCGGTCTCGTCCACGACACGGCTGGGGAGTGCAGAGATAGCGCTTTCATCTTCGAGATCGGCGGGGAGAGCGCTCGCGGGATATCCGAGATCCGACAGGTTGTCGATGCACGCGGTAAGTCCGGCGGCGTCGCTGTCGGTTCCGATCACGAAGGCCCCGAGCTCACCGAGTGTCTCGCAGGTCGCGCGCCCAACCCTTCCGGCAGCTCCGGTGACGAGGGCTGCACGGCCCTCGAGAGACTGCAAGGAACGGATCGTGGTCACGGGACTCGTCGCGTGCCCACGCTCGGCATGCGTTGCCAGAGCGCCTCGGCGATCTCGAGATCGAGCTCCGTATCGATGTCGATGGCATGCTCCGGCGCGACCTCCAACAGACGCACCCTGCCGGAGAGCAGGCGCTTGGCCTTCCGCAGATAGTCCGGATCGGCGACATACGCCACGGTCGACATGTCATACATGGGCGGCGCGCCTTGGCGACGCGTCGGTGACTCGACATTGGGCATCGCAACTTCGACGAAGCCGTGGCTGTCGATCACGACCATGTTGAAGGTCGGATTGCGACGCGCGGGCGAACCGGTGATGACGAGGTCACACGGCTTGCGCTCGAACAGCTGCACGGCCTCGACCACGTGAGTGGGCGTCCTCAGCGGCGCGGTCGGTGGCAATGAGAGGAACACGTCGAAATCGACGCCGCGAGTGTCGAGGTGAGCGAGAGCGTGTTGCCAGGCGAGAAGCTCGGGCGCGGCGTCCGACGCGAGCTCGGGAGGTCGAAGCCAGGGAACGTCTGCACCGTATTCCTCAGCCACCTCGGCGATCTCAGCATCCTCCGTCGAGACCATGACACGCTCCACGATGCCGCTGGCCTGAGCAGCGCGAATCGAGTGCGCGACCAGAGGGTGACCCCCGAGAACGCGCAGATTCTTTCTCGAGAGGCCCTTCGACCCACCGCGGGCGAAGACGAACGCGATGACGCTCGGTGATGCCACGGTTCTGCTCAGGCCCCGTCAACCGTGCCCGATTTCGCTCGCGCGCGGGGCACCGGCAGTCACTTCGTCGGCGAGCAGGCCGTTCGTGGATGCACGGACGGCCTCGATCAGTCTGACCACCGCGAGACCATCCTCACCTGTCACCTCGGGCTGCGCACACCCATCGATGCATGCGAACAAGTGCGACAGCTCGCGGATGAGGAGGGAGTTCCCGACCGGATCGGCGGTCATCGTGGTCTCCCAGGCGCCGCGATGGACGCTGTATAGCCGCACCTCCCCGGTGATCCCGTCCCACGTTGTCGCGCCGGCATCGCCCCAGACCTTGTACGCCCGGCACGATGGCTGTTGAAGCAGGTCCATGTGCACCGTTCCGATCGCGCCGTTCTCGAACCGAAGGATGACGTCGGCGCTGTCCTCGGCATCGATGTCGAGCGCGCCGACCCGGTCGAGCGTCGCGCCCGCCACTTCGGCCGGCCCCAACACCCAGAGAGCAGCGTCGAGTTCGTGGCTGAGCTCGAACAACGCTCCGCCACCGAGGGCGCGCCGAGCAGTCACGCCCCTTCGGTAGTCGGTTCCCGGCCGCCACTCGGGGAGGAACTGGCCGACCTCCACGCGGAGCCCGTGCGGTCGCCCTATCTCACCAGAGGCGACGACCTCGCGAAGCGCTTGCAGCGATCGGCTGAACCGAAGGCAATAGCCGACCAACAGCACGAGCGCCCGGTTACGACATTTCAGGATCAGCTCCTCGACACCGGCGGAGCTCGTCGAGAAGGGCTTCTCCACTAGGAGGTGGACCCTATGATCAGCAAGCAGTTCCGCCGTCTCGAGGTGGAACGGGGCGGGATTGGCGACAATCGCCACGGTAGGAGCCCAGCGGAGGGCGGCATCCCAGGATTCGAAGGCAGAATCGGCAAGCCTCCGCATCTCGCTTGGAACTCGACGGCCGTCGACCGCGGACGCGACCGCGAGTGGCACCGACGGCTGGAGTGCCCGCACATTCTCCAGATGCCGCCTCGCGATCGAGCCGGTACCGACCACCAAGACCCGGTGTGGAGTCGATGTCATCGTTTGCTCACGTGGGCGAGGCTCACGGAAGGTCGCGTGCACCTCTCGGGACGATTCGGTTGCGTGCGGCAGCGTAGGATATCTGCAACCTGGTGACGAGCTTTATGCAGTCCGCGACCTCACAAGACCGGTTGAACGCCCTCATCATCGCGCCGGATGCCTCGATCCGTCACGCGATGCTCGCCATCGAACGCGGAGCCTGTGAGATCGCCCTCGTCGTCGACGAGTCGGGGCGCTTCGTCGGAACCGTCAGCGACGGCGACGTTCGGCGGGCGCTCCTGGGCGGCGAAACGCTCGACGCTGCGGTCCGGCCGTACATCACGACCAGCTCGATCACCGCAACGCCGACCGAGCCCCGCGCCGAGGTGATGGACGAGATGCGGGCTCGCACCGTCTCGCAGGTTCCCATCATCGATGCGGACGGACGACTCGTAGGTTTGCATCTCCTTCGCGAGCTCCTCGGCGCGCAGCCACGAGACAACATCGCGGTGATCATGGCCGGTGGCCGCGGCGTCCGTCTCGCCCCACTCACGGACTCCATCCCGAAGCCGATGGTGTGCGTTGCGGGTCGGCCGATCCTCGAGCGGCTGGTGTTGCACCTCGTGGGGAGTGGCGTCCGCCACATCGTCCTGGCCGTGAACTATCTCGCGGATCGCATCGTCGACCATTTCGACGACGGTGCGAAGTACGGCTGCCGAATCGACTACATCCATGAGGACCACGAGCAGCCGCTCGGGACCGGTGGTGCTCTCCGCCTGGTCCCCGGCATCGTCGGGGACGTGCGCGACCCGGTCATCGTCCTCAACGGCGATCTCGTGACCCAGTTTTCACTCCAGGACTTCCTCTCGTTCCACATCGAGCGGAACGCCATCGCCAGCGTCGCCGTCCGCGACTATGTGCACGAGATCCCCTTTGGGGTGGTCGAGGACGACGAGCGCGGGAACCTGCGCGGCTTCCTCGAGAAGCCGATCCTCAGCCACCGTGTCAACGCCGGCATCTACGTGCTCGAGCCACACCTCTTCGAACGTATCCCACCTCGAACGGAGTACTCGCTGCCATCCGTCCTCCTCGACGCTCGGCAGCGCGGTGAGATCGTCGCAGTCTGGCCCTTCGAGGACGAATGGCACGACGTCGGCCATCCGCGCGACCTCCAGCGCGCGAGCGGTCGATGGTGACAACCATCAACGGTGCCTGTGTGCTCGTGACGGGTGCCGATGGCTTCATCGGTAGCCACCTCGTCGAGCGACTCGTTGCGGCAGGCGCGAAGGTTCGCGCCTTCGCGTTCTACAACTCGAACGGATCATTCGGCTGGCTCGACGACCTGGAGCCAGAGGTTCTCGATGCTGTCGACGTACGACTCGGCGACGTGCGCGACCAGCGCTTCGTCGAGACCGCCATTCGGGGCGTCGATGTGGTCTTCCACCTGGCGGCACTGGTTGGGATCCCGTACAGCTACATCGCGCCCGAGTCTTTCGTCGCCACGAACGTCCTGGGGACGCTCCACGTTCTGGAGGCGGCGCGAAGGCACGACGTTGCGAAGATCGTGCAAACCTCGACGAGCGAGGTGTACGGAACTCCCGAGACGCTACCGATCGACGAGCGGCATCCCTTGCGTGCTCAGTCTCCGTACAGCGCGTCGAAGATCGCTGCTGACAAGCTTTGCGAGTCGTATGCGTTGTCATTCGATGTTCCCGTTGTGACGCTGCGCCCATTCAACACGTACGGGCCAAGGCAATCCGCGCGTGCCGTTATACCGGCGATCCTTCGTCCGATGCTTGCCGGCGAGCAACGGATACCGGTCGGCAGCCTGCATCCTCGACGTGACCTCACCTTCGTCAGCGACACCGTCGAAGGTTTCGTCCGGATCGCGACCGCGGATCTGGCGCCGGGCGAGATGGTCCAGATCGGTACGGGCACGAGTCTGTCGGTTGCCCAGATCTTCGAACTGTGTCGGGAGGTCGTGGGGACGGACGCCGAGCCCCTCATTGAGGAGCAGCGTGTTCGACCGAGCAAGAGCGAGGTCCTGGAGCTGCGCTGTGATGCATCACGGGCGAGGGAGGTGCTCGGCTGGCAGCCTCGCACCACCCCGGCTGAAGGCGTGCGTCTCACGGCCGAATGGCTTCACGACCGGCCCGCACGCCGAGTCGCTGAATACCAGGTATGACGCCGCCTCGAATCGCACTGGCGGAGCCATCACTCGGTCATCGCGAGCGCGAGTACCTGGCCGAATGCATCGACACAAACATGGTTTCCTCAGTCGGGCCATTCGTCGCAGCGTTCGAGAAGTCGTTCGCGGAGCGCGTTCGAGCTCCTCATGCCGTCGCCTGCTCGAGCGGGACAGCTGCGCTTCATGTGGCGATGCTCGTCTGCGGTGCACGGACCGGCGCCTCGGTCCCGGTCTCGACGTTGACGTTCATCGCGTCCGCGAACGCGATCGCGTACACCGGTGCGGAGCCACTGTTCGTCGACAGTGCGACAGATGCGTGGAATCTGGATACTGAGGTGCTCTACGACCACGTCGTCGCTCTCGCTCAACGCGGTGCATCGCTTCCGACGGTCCTCCAGCCAGTCCACATCCTCGGTTACCCGGCCGACCTCGAGCCGCTCGTGGCCCTGCGCGACCACTACGGGATCCGCATCGTCGAGGATGCGGCTGAGGCGGTTGGGGCGGAGTACGCATCGGGCAACCTGGCGGGCCGACAGGTCGGAACGATCGGCGATATCGGCTGCTACTCGTTCAACGGCAACAAGGTCATCACGACCGGCGGTGGGGGCATGATCGTGACGGCTGATTCCGACCTCGCCGACCATGCCCGCCATCTCGCGAATCAGGCTCGCCGACCCGAGCCGGGGTACGTGCACGATGCGATCGGCTTCAACTACCGGATGACCAACGTCTCCGCCGCGATCGGGCTTGCCCAGCTCGAGCAGCTCAGGACATTCCTCCAGCGCAAACGGGCGATCGCCCGTCGCTACGCCGAGGCGTTCGCCACGAACGAAGCGATCGAGTGGCCGTCGCAGCCAGATTGGGCATGTCCGTCGTACTGGCTGTCATCGGTTCTGTTTCGCGACCGTGCAACACGAGATGCCGTGCTCGTCGCTCTGGAGCGGAACAACGTCGAGGCGCGCCCCCTATGGCGACCTCTCCACTGCCAGGCGCCCTACGCGAGGTCTCCCCGGCTGGGAGGCGAGCGGGCGGAGCTTCTCCATGCTCGAGGCGTCTCACTTCCCTCGTCGGTATCGCCCACGCCGTCCGATCAGGAACGCGTCATCGAGATCGTCGACGCTGTCCTGGCTCGTGGCGCCTGCTCGTAGCGCGCGTCATGGCGGATCTCTACATCCTCGGGGCCGGTGGGCAAGCACGCGAGATTGCGACCCTCATTCGTACGATGAGGAACGCCGAGTGGACCTTCCGGGGCTTCGTGGCTCCCGATGGTGAGCGGCACCAGCCCTCGCGGCATGGGGAGACCGCGGGCGACGACGAATGGCTCCGCACAACCGTCGAGTCGGCGTGCCTCGTCGTCGGCATGGGTAGCCCGGAGCGGCGTCTCGACGTCGGGCGGGAGCTCTCTGCCCTCGGTCGCTTCGAGTTTCCGACTGTCGTCCACCCGACGGTGTCGCTGGAGGACTCGTTCATCAGCCTCGGGCCCGGAGTCGTCGTCACGGCCGGCTGTCAGGTCAGCTGCGACATCGAGATCTCGGAGTTCGCCCTCTTGAACCCAAACGTCACGGTGGGGCACGACGTGCTGATCGGGGCCGGTTCCGTCGCGAATCCTGGTGCCATTATCTCCGGAGCCGTCGAGGTTGGTGAAGCCGTGCTCATCGGAGCGGGTGCGACCGTCCTGCAGAATCTCTCGATCGGTGATCGGGCGGTCGTCGGCGCCGGCGCTGTGGTCACGCGGGATGTGCCCGCAGATTCCGTCGTGGTCGGAGCTCCCGCACGGCCGTTGGCGAAGGAATTGGAGACGTAGATGTCATTCTCGGAACGAGCACTCCTTCGCCATGGGTGAGCTCGTCGATCGGCTCATGACGGGCACCCCGGTCGTCGTGGTGGCCGAGGCGGGCGTCAACCATAACGGCGACGTGAACCTCGCTCATCGTCTCGTTGACCTCGCCGCGAGTGCAGGGGCCGACGTCGTCAAGTTCCAGACCTTCGACGCGTCACTCCTGGCCTCCGGGACCGCTCCGCTGGCGCCATATCAGGCGGACGGGTTGGCTGAGACAGCCCCGTCCCAGAAGGACATGCTCTCCGGAGTCGCGCTCGACTCGGTTGCGTGGACCGAGCTCGCGGCCCACGCTCGCGAGCGCGGCATCGACTTCATGTCGACACCGTTCGATCTGCCGAGCGCAGATCTCCTCGAACGCCTCGACGTACCTTGCTTCAAGGTGCCATCCGGGGAGCTCACGAATCTTCCCTTCTTGAAGAGCCTGGCCGCGCGCGGCAAACCACTCTTGATGTCGACGGGGGCAGCGACGCTCGCTGAGGTCGCGACGGCGGTCGAGGCGGTGCGCGACGGTCCGCCGGTCATCCTCATGCATTGTGTATCCGCATATCCCGCGCCGGCGTCGGTCGCGAATCTGCAAGCCATCGTGACGATGCGACACGAGTTCTCTATTCCGGTGGGATGGTCGGATCACACGATCGGCTCGGTAACGGCGATCGCCTCGGTTGCTCTCGGCGCGACGGTCATCGAGAAGCACATCACGATCGACACCCGTCTTCCTGGTCCGGACCATGGGGCCTCGGCCGACCCGGACGCATTTTTTCGCTACGTCGAGTCGATCCGTGAGGCCGAGTCAGCCCTGGGTGACGGTACGAAGGTCCCCGCGCCGGTTGAATTGCCCGTACGTGATGTCGCCCGGCGAAGCTGGCACGCGACGCGAGACCTGCATGCCGGACACGTCCTGAGACCCGAGGACATCGTTGCACTCCGTCCGGCTGGCGGCGTCGCACCGACCGTCGAGATTGTCGGCCGTCGATTGGCTCATGACGTGCGGAGTGGCAGCGCCGTCGCATGCGACGATCTCGAGTCCGCATGAAGAGCCTCGAGCGGATCGCCGTGCTCACGACGACGCGAGCCGACTACGGCCTCCTGAAGGCGCTTCTCGAGCGGCTGCGAGACGATGCCTCGTTCGATCTGCGGGTCATCGCAACCGGTACACATCTCGCCCCAGAGTTTGGTCTGACGGTGGAGGAGATCGAGGCCGATGGGTTCTCCATCGACGAGCGCGTCGAGATCGTCCTCTCCTCTGACACACCGGTCGCTACTGCGAAGGCGATGGCACTCGAGACGATCGGGATCGGGGAGGCTCTCGCGCGCCAGCGGCCGGATCTGCTGGTCGTTCTCGGAGACCGCTTCGAAGTGCTGAGTGCGGTTCAAGCTGCCGTGGTCGCGAGGGTGCCGGTTGGCCACATCGCGGGTGGTGAGCGCACGGACGGCGCGTTCGACGACGCGATCCGTCACGCGGTCACGAAGCTTTCGCAGCTACACTTCGTCAGTGCCGAGCCTTACCGCCGGCGCGTCGTGCAGCTGGGCGAGGAGCCGAATCGCGTCTTCAACGTGGGCGCGCCCGGCATCGAGCACTTACGCTGTACGCCTCCGCTGTCTCGAGCGGAGCTCGAACGCCAACTCGGTTTTCCACTCAAAGACCGCTTCTTGCTGGTTACGTATCATCCCGAGACGCTCGCGGACCGCTCTCCAAGTGAGTCCGTCCGCGAGCTGCTCGACGCCCTCAGCAGCTTCACCGACTTGCAGTTGCTGATCACTTACCCCAATGCCGACACGTACGGACGTCACATCATCGACCAGATCGAGACCTTCGCCGCCCAGTACCCCGGGCGCGCTCTCGTGACGCCGTCGCTGGGGCAGGCTCGGTACGTGAGCGCGCTCCGTGGCGCGGCCGTGGTCGTGGGGAACTCGTCGAGCGGGATCATCGAGGCGCCGGCGGTGCCGGTACCGACCGTCAACATCGGAGCCCGTCAGGCGGGACGACTACGTGCTCCCACCATCGTCGATTGCAAGGATACGTGCGACGCAATCCGCGCCGCACTCGACACGGCGCTCGATCCGGAATTCCTCCGGCACGTGGGGGACTTCTCGCCCCCGTACGGCGACGGCCGGACCTCCGAACACATCGTGTCGATCCTGCGCTCGGTCGATGCGGCCGAACTCGTCCGGAAGCGCTTCTTCGACATTCCGCACGACCACTGATTGCAATTCGGGACGCAGGATGAGTCGGGGTATCGACGACCTCGTTGGTCGCCGGCTCGAACACTCATGGCCCTTCATCAGCCGGAGACAGCCACCTTCCGAGCGCGCGTTCCAACGTGATGGCCGGAACATGGAGGTCGGCGCGTTTCGGTCGCTCCGGGTTCGGCGCGGTTTCAGCCGTCAAGTACCAGAAGGACTGGTCGAGCGTTTCAGCCAGGGTCCAAACTACGAATGCCTTGCGCGCGGCCCACTCCGGTTCGAGGATCTCCAGGTTCTTCGTCTCCCTGCCGGCGAACAGAAGGTTGGTGAGGCCCGCACTGGTCGCCGACACAATTGCTTCTGCTTGAGCAAAGAGACGCACCTGGTCGGCAACGGACATGCGCTCCGGTTGGATGACTTCGAAGCCATGTGTGTCGAGCACCGGCACGAGCTCTGCCTCGTTCACCACGCGCGCATGTTCGGCGCCCTTGCGCGAGAGGTAGAACCGGCGGCGAGGTTCCGCGCGTTCGACACCGGCCGCCGCCCAGAACCGCTCCCGGAGCCAGCTCACCGCGTCGGGCACTTCGGCGCCGGACGGTGGGAGGGATGGGAACCAGAGCCTCTCGCACTCCCAGACCGAGCTCCCGGTAAAGGGAACGAGCTGTTCATCTCGGAAGCCGAGCAGGTGAAGTGTTTCACGCTGGTGGTCGTACAAGGGTGAAGGCACGAGGTACTTCACATTCGACGGCAGATGCGAATGCACACCGTGGAGTCGCAGCAGGCCATCGTGAACCCAGTGATAGTAGTTGCTCGTGTTCGAGAACTCTCCCAAAAGCGTCACATAGTCTCCGTCCTTGCGGACGACGTGTGCCGGAGTGGGAGTGGAATACGCCGGGTCCGCCTCGAGGTGACGGCGGTCGTAAATCGCCTGCGATGCAAACGACCCATCGGGCAGGATGACGAGGCCATTCGCGCCCCACACGCGCGCCTGCGGCAAGCACACCATGAAGCGTTCGGCGATCTGCGCGGCGAGATGCCGGGCGAAGTTCGGATGCAAAGCATTGTCCAGAGCGATCGGCGCGCGCCGCGCACGCGTCTGTGCGGGAGACAGCACGACACAATCGAACCCATGGGCATGGCTCCATGCTGCGAGGTCCTCGGTTACCCGTGGGCGAACGCGCAACCGACGCGCCACGGCCGCGCCCGCGCGAGTGGGAGCAATCGCGCGGAGCCCGAGCGCGCGCAACAGTCGTCGTGTGCCGTAGTACAACCTTTGCTTGAAGCGGTAGGCGAGCGACCTGGTCTCCTCCATTGTGGCGTCGATGACCATGGAAGGCTACTTCTCCCGTTTGGTCGTAACCGCTGGTGCAGAAGACGCAACGCAGAAACGGATGAGCGCATGTAAAGGGGGGGGGGCCACGCACAGGTGGGCAGCTCCGCGTGTCAAGTCACATGACGCGGCGGAGCGTAGGAGCTCAACTCGACGACCCGATTGCACTCTTCCGGCGGCTTACTAGATCGCCACCCGTGCGGGTCCTGAGCCCCCGGCCCCTGAAGCCCGGACGGCTGGCACGCGCGCCTGACCGGGGGCGCACGTCTCGTTGTCCCGCGCGGTGGCGGCCGCGACGCTGCTTGCCCTCGCAACGGGGCTGCACGACCCCAGGAGTGAGGGGCCTGTCGCGCGACGAGATCACGAGCGCGTACCCAGCGAGCGGCCCCTCGGCGGCTCGGGCCCCGGCTCTTCGATGCTCGGACGGGTGTGGTCGCGGCAGTCCTGCTGGCACTGAACGGCTTTCGGGGTGCGTTACGCGCAAGAGGCGCGCGCCTACAGCCTCGTACTGCTGGTGGTGACCGTGTCCTGCGTCTGTTACGTGCAAGCCGTCGAACGAAGGTCACGACGGCATGGACGCCGGGCGGGCACGATCGCAGTCGCCGTCCTGGTCCATTTCCTCGCGCTGTTCGTCGCGATCGCCCAACTGGCCGCGCTGCTCTTCCTCGCTCCGAGCACCGTCCCATGGCGCCGGGTGCTCGCCGGCGGAGCAGTCGCGGCCGCGGCGGCGGCCGTGTGGCGGCGATCGCCCGAGATCAGTCGAACGTCGCCAACTCTCTCAGCGTGGCAGGCGTGAGATGGTGCTCGCCTCCGCGCTCGCGCCACCGCTGCTCGTCGCGCGCTATCTCCTCGTCTCACTCCAGCCCCGGTCATCCTGGTCGCAGCGGGGCTGAGCCGTTTGCGATCACGTGCCGTCTTCGCCGTGGCGCTGCTCGTCCTCGTCGGGCTCCTCGGGCGAGGACTGGTCGAATGGTACGACTACACGAGGGACGAGTGGCGGCCGCGTTCGTGGCGGCAACAGCCGACTCCGACGACGCCGTGGTCGTATACCCGTTACCTGGACTATCGCGTCGAGTATCACTACAACGGTAGCAGCGGCCCACGAGCCCTGGGGCAACGCATCTACAACGCGGACGACCCGAGCTTGCGCCAGCACCGCACAGGCCGAGACCGCGCGTGGCTGATCATCTTCGATCCGAGTAGCGCTGATGTGGGCGCCGCCCGAGCGCCGGGCATCCCGGGGCGGACGCTCGTGGACACGCGGCGCTTGTCCGCGCTCAAGGTCGAGCGCTACGAGCGCACCGGCTGAGGCAGCCGCGGGAGCGACGCTCCACCCGCCGGCGCGGCGCTCGTTCGATCGCTGTGTATTCCGGCGCTGCTGGTATGTTGGAATGGGAGACCGGTGAGTGGTCCCTGATCGGCCACACATAGCCGGGGCGCACACGGTTCGAGGCCTTCCCGCCGGATGGACACCGGGATCGCCCAACCACAGGGGGCAGGTCGGGGCACCGACGCTGCATCGACTACGCCAGGACAGGGCATGGCGCTCTCACGACGATCGATCGCGACGAAGCACCCGCCCGCGGAGTCGCGCCCGACGGTCGTCATCCTCCCGGGCAGCATTCCGCTTCGTCAATATGCCCGCGACCTCTGGCACCACCGTGACCTGTTTGGGGTACTGGCGTTACGCGACCTCACCCTGCGATACCGGCAGACGGCGATGGGTGCCGTCTGGGTCGTGCTCCAGCCCTTCCTCTCGGCCGGAATCCTCTCCTTCGTGTTCGGCCGCATCGCCGGTCTCGCCACCGATGGCGTTCCGTCATTCCTCTTTACGTATGTGGGGATGCTCGCCTTCGGGGCCTTCAGAGACACGCTGCAGAAATCGTCGACGTCGCTTGTGAGCAACGCGCACTTCGTCTCCAAGATCTTCTTCCCGCGCCTCATCTTGCCCGCGTCAGCCATCGGCACCAGCGTCGTCGACTTCTGCGTGGGGTTCGTGATCGCCCTCGTCCTGCTCATGACGAGCGACCTGCCCCCCGGGCCGGCCCTCGTACTCCTTCCCGTCTGGATCTTCTTCGTGGTGATGCTGGCCCAAGGGATAGGCCTGTTGCTCGGCTCGTTCGCAGCGCGGTACCGCGACTTCGCCCACATCACGCCGTTCATGCTCCAGTTGGTTCTGTACGCCAGTCCCGTCGCCTACTCCGTCTCGGCCGTTCCCGATCGGTACCTCAGCCTCTACTACCTCAACCCGCTCGTCGGTCTGCTCGAAGCGTTCCGCTGGTCTGTGCTCGGTACCCCGTTCCCCTCTGCCGGCCATCTCGGGTACTCGATCGCCGTCACGACCGTTGCGTTCGTCGTCGGTGTGGTGGTCTTCGAGAAGAGAGAGCGGATGCTCGCCGATGTCGTCTGACGCTCTCGCCCTCTCGATCAAAGGCGTGTCCAAGACGTACCGGATCTTCGCCACGAGGGACCGCCCGACGCTCTTTCGCGAGGTGCTTCGCGAGCGCCTTCGTCACCCCTTCCACCGTGCGCGCCGGGAGGACTTCGATGCGTTGACCGACGTGACCATGCAGGTCGAACGAGGGCAGACCGTGGGCGTGATCGGTCGGAATGGCGCCGGCAAGAGCACGTTGCTGAAGATCCTGAGCCGAATCGTCGGGCCCACGGCCGGAAGGATCGAGGTCTACGGGCGCCTCGGAAGCCTCCTCGAGGTGGGTACAGGATTCCATCCCGAGCTCACGGGACGGGAGAACGTCTACTTCAACGGCGCAATCCTCGGCATGAAGCGGCGTGACATCACGCGTCAGTTCGACTCGATCGTCGAATTCTCGGAGGTGGAGCGCTTTCTCGATACGCCGGTCAAGCGCTACAGCAGCGGCATGTACGTGCGGCTGGCGTTCGCGGTCGCCTCGCACCTGAATTCGGAGATCCTGCTGGTCGACGAGGTGCTGGCAGTGGGGGACGCCCGGTTCCAGCAGAAGTGCCTCGGGAAGATGGACGAGGTGTCGGCCGGCGACGGGCGGACGATCCTGTTCGTCAGCCACAACATGCCCATGGTCCAGTCCCTCTGCCCGCGAACCGTCTATCTCGAAGCGGGTCGGATCGCGTTCGACGGCGGCACGCCGGAAGCGATCGAGCGCTACCTCTCAGGTGCGAGCATGGGGATCGAGCACGAGAGTGGGGTCTTCGACCTTGCCGAGGTAGCGCGGCCCGGAGTCACGAACCCGATCCTCCGAAGGCTCGAGCTTCGCCGCGGCAGCGGGCAGCTAACCGACCACTATCCGATGGGTGAGGCGATGTGCGTCACCATCGACGTCGACGGTTTGCAGCTCCCACGCCACTTCGTCTCCGTGAACATCTTCACCGATACCGGCGTACCTGTCGCCACAGTGTCGACAAGGCAGCGACTCCTCGACGTCTACGACGTCGAGGCTCGCCAGGACCGCGTCATCGTGCGGATCCCCGAGCTCCCGCTGGTCCCAGGGCGGTACTACCTCGACATCAGCGTGCGGGAGCCGGGAGCGGCTGGGTTCGGCAAGGGAGCGGAGCTCGATCGGGTCGAGCATTCGGCGACCTTCGAGGTCGTTCCTGCCGACGTGTTCGGAAGCGGCCACCTGATGACGGGCGGCAGATTCGGATCCGGGGTGGTGTTCATGGACTCGTCGTGGGAGATCCAGAGCAAGAATGTGGTCACTGGGGCGACACAGATCGACAACCGCGCTCTGCGGATCGGATCACTGCGGAGGGGTTGACCCGGGGACCTCCTCGTCGTCGAGGATCCACAGGTCGGGAACCCGAGGCTCGACGAGCTCCGGCTCGTCGCACTACGCGCGCGCGAACCAGTCGACCGTTCGGCGCAGGCCCTCGTCGAACCCGACCACGCACTCGAAGCCGAGGTCGCGCCGAGCAGCGGACGGGTCGGCGCGCGTATGGCGCACATCGCCGGCGCGCGGTTCGGTGTGCACCGGTGCGGATTCGACACCGAGGATCCGCTCGAGGACCGCGAGCAGCTCGAGCAACGAGTAGGCCTCCCCCGCGGCGATGTTGTACGCCCGGCCGCTGCACGCGTCGGCGGGAGCAGCGGCGGCCGTGAGGTTGGCGGCGACGACGTCGCTGACGTAAGTGAAGTCGCGGCTCTGCTTCCCGTCGCCGTGCACGATCGGCGCCTCGCCGGTGCGCAGGAACTCGATGAACAACGGGATCACGGCTGCGTACGTGGAGTCGGGGCGCTGGCGGGGCCCGAACACGTTGAAGTAGCGCAGCGCTACGGTTTCGAGCCCGTACAAGTCGGCGAAGACGCGGCAGTAGTGCTCACCGACGAGCTTGGTGACGGCGTACGGCGAGCGCGGGACAGTCGGGGCCGACTCCGGCGTAGGGAGCTGCTCGGCGCCGCCGTAGACGCTGCTCGACGACGCGTACACGACCCGGCGGACACCTGCGTCCGCTGCCGCCTTGAGCACGGTGAGCGTGCCGTGCACATTGGCCAGGTCGGTGGCCAGCGGGTCCTCGACGGAGCGCAGCACCGCCCGGTGC
>Ga0299914_10001336_pt1 | contig 16234 bp, 15 predicted proteins | sample RVTome_10_FD_201361 | JGI IMG/M metagenome (GOLD analysis project Ga0299914, IMG submission 201361) | Soil microbial communities from uranium-contaminated site in the Upper Colorado River Basin, Wyoming, United States - RVT153D57 (version 2) ...
TCGATTCGATGGCCTCGAAGTACTGGAACGAGACGAGGTCGGTCCCGTCCCGGGAGCCACGGTCTGTCAGCCCGTACGACTCGGCCTCGAGTTGGGCGAACACATCGGCTCCGGTGACCGAGAAGATGTCTTCCACCGTCCCACGCACCGCGGTGTCGGTTCTGTCGTAGAGATCGGGGAATACCGATACTTGTGCGGCGACATTCGATTGGGTGACGGTGGTGCCGTCGATGGTTTGTCGCAGGGCGCTCACTGTGACCGCGTCCGCGTACACGGGCCCCGAAGCAAGGAGGACGGTGGCGAGGAGGATCGTGATCAGAGCCGCCCCGGCGATCAGCCAGTCTGCAGCCAGGCGCTTCACCACGGTCCGCACGGACCCAACCAGGGTCGAGACCATCAGGTGAACCTGGCCAAGTCAGCCGCCGTCCATCTCAACTGGCAGACCTTAAGTCGATTCGCAACTCTGCCGCCGAGGTTGACGCCCGCGGGGTGGGCTAGTACAACTCATCCGCAATGAGCAGCACGACGACGCTTGCAGCACGGCACGCAGCCGCGCAGTGGTGGTGGTCGACCCCATAGAGGTGGCGACCATACGGCTCATTTCATAGAACCGACACAAACCCACCTCCGGACCACGAGGTGGGTTTTTCGATTCCCGGGAGACCCCCTCGAGGTCACGGCGTAAGAGGAGCCCATGGAATCGATTTTCGACATACCGGCGGACCTGGACACACCGGTCTCGGCCTATCTGAGGCTGGGGTCACTGCATCCCCGCTATCTGCTGGAGAGTGTGGAGGGTGGTCACACCGGCCGCTACTCCTTCATCGGCTTCGGAGACACCGAGAGATTCACCATCGAGGAGGGTGGCGTCTACGCGGGGCGCGATCTGATCGAGACCGAGGTCCTTCCCGGGTTGCGGAAGGCGTTGCAGTTGGCTCCGGTGTGCGCACCCGAGGACAACGCTTCTCCGTTCGGGGGTGGTCTCGTCGGCGTGGCCGCCTTCGATCTGGTGAGGCGGCTCTATCGGCTACCGGAGGCGCCGCACGACAGGGAGGGCCCCGATGGGGTCTACATCACGACCGGTTCGATCCTGGTCTTCGACCATTTGACCCGGAGAATGGCCCTTCTCCACTCCGGATCCGAGGAGGAGAGGCGGGCCCTCCGCTCCGAGGTCCAGGGCGCATTGCGTGCCGGGCTCGACCACACCGGCGCTCCCGCTCGCCATGGCACGGCCACACCAAGCATGTCGAAGCAGCAATTCATGACCGGCGTGGAGACTGTGAAGAGACACATCGAGGCCGGCGACGTCTATCAGCTCGTGTTGTCGATCAAGTTCAACGGGGAGAGCGAAGTGGACCCGTTTGCCGCCTATCGGGCGCTCCGGCTCCTCAACCCGTCGCCGTACATGTACTTCATCGACACGGGCGACCGCCAGGTGGTCGGCTCCTCCCCGGAGGCGCTGGCCCGTCTCAACGGCAGCAAGGCCGAGCTGCGCCCGATCGCCGGCACCAGGCCGCGGGGCGCCGACGAGGACGAGGACCATCGTCTGGAGCGAGAGCTGCTCGGCGATCCCAAAGAGGCAGCCGAGCACGTGATGCTCGTCGACCTGGCCCGGAACGACGTGGGCAGGACGGCAGAGCCCGGGTCGGTCGTGGTGGACCCATACAGGACCATCGAGCGCTACAGCCACGTGATGCACATGGTCAGTGGCGTGACCGCTGATCTGCGACCCGATCTCGACGCCTTCGACCTCTTCGCCGCCGCATTTCCCGCCGGCACGGTCTCGGGGGCGCCCAAGCTCCGCGCCATTGAGATCATCGACGAGCTCGAGCCGGTGTCCCGGGGTCTCTACTCGGGCTCGATCGGGTATTTCGGCCACCGCGGGGCGATGGACCAGGCGATCACCATCCGGACCCTCGTCTTCGAAGACGGCCGTTACGACTACCAGGCAGGTGCCGGCATCGTCGCCGACAGCGATCCGGCCACGGAGCATCACGAAGTCCTGTCCAAGGGAGCGGCCCTCGAGGCTGCGCTCGAACTGGCGAAGGAGGGTCTATGAGCCACGTGCTCGTGGTCGACAACTACGACTCGTTCACCTACAACCTCGTCCAGGCGTTCCTCGCCACCGGGGCTCGGGTGACCGTCGAGTACAGCGACGACGTCACGCCCGAGAGTGCTGACGGGATCGGCCCTACCCATCTGGTGATATCCCCGGGGCCGGGGAGGCCCGAAGACGCCGGTGCATCGGTGGAGATGATCCGCCACTTCGCCGGCCGGGTGCCGGTCCTCGGGGTGTGTCTCGGGCATCAGGCGATCGGAGTCGCTTTCGGGGGAGAGGTCGACCCGGCCATCTCCCTCATGCACGGAAAGTCCTCCGAGGTCTACCACGACCGTCGCTCGGTCTTCGCCGGGCTCCCCAATCCCTTCATCGGGGGCCGATATCACTCCCTTGCAGTGTCTGAACGGGCACTGCCCGAGGAGTTGGTGATCTCGGCCTACACCTCCGATGGGGAGATCATGGGAGTCCGGCACAAGACTCTTCCCATCGAAGGGGTCCAGTTCCACCCCGAGAGCGTGCTGACACCGCTCGGGGATCGCCTCATCGCCAATTTCCTCGGCATGAGGGTGCGTGGATCCAACGACGAGTTGGTCGGCGTGTCGTCATGAAGGAGATCATCGGAACACTCCTGGCGGGCCGGGTCCTCTCCGAGGACGAGACGCGCGAGCTGCTCGCCTACCTCACCGGCGCCGAGCTCGACCCGGCGGTGGCCGGCGCCGCTCTGGCCGGGCTACGCACGAGGGGGGAGACCGCGGGTGAGGTGAGGGTCTTCGCCGAGGGTCTTCAGGCTCTGGCGATCAGACCCGAGATCCCCGACACGTCCAGAGCCGTTGACGTGGTCGGGACGGGTGGCGACTCCTCGGGCAGTCTGAACCTCTCGACGGGGGCAGCCCTGCTCGCGGCCGCGGCAGGCGCTGAGGTCGTGAAGCACGGGAACCGGTCCGTCTCCAGCCGAAGTGGGAGCTTCGACGTGCTGGCTGCCCTCGGTCTCGACGTCCCGTGGGACGCGGCGCGGGCAGGCCATGTCTTCGCCGAGACCGGTTTCACCTATCTGTTCGCACCCAGCTTTCATCCGGCGATGAAAGCGGTGGGACCAGTCCGTCAGGCCCTTGGTGCGCGGACGATCTTCAACATCGTCGGCCCTCTCGCCAACCCGGCCCGAGCGCCGTACCTCGTGGTGGGCGCCTTCAGCCCGGAGATGGCGCGGATGATGGCCGACACACTTTCCGGGATGGACATCACCCGGGCCTTCGTGGTCCATGGTGAGCCTGGCTGGGACGAGCCGACGCCCGTCGGGCCTTATCTGCTCCTCGATGTGGCACCGGGAACCGTGACCGAGTCGGTAGAGGACCCGGTCGAATTCGGCATCGAGCGCTGTGCTCCTGTCGACCTGATCGGCGGGGATCCCGATGAGAATGCCACGGCCATCAGAAGGGTGTTCGAAGGGGAGAGTGGGCCGCATCGTGACGCTCTGGTGCTCGGGGCATCTCTCGCCCTGAGAGTCACGGGAGCCGCCCCTGAGGAGGCTGTGCAGACCACGGTCAGTGCCCTCGACGCCGGTGCCGCGGCCGATCTCCTGGTCCGTCTGGTGACCCTGTCCAGCCAGGAGTCGGTCGGTGTCTGACTTCCTCACAGAGATGACCGAGGAGAGCTCGCGCCGTGCCCGTCTGGCCAACGAAGCGGCGAAGACGACCGGTCTCGCGTCCAGGGTGGCATCGGCGCCGCCACCGGTGAAACTCGACGTTACGAGTCCCGGCTTCGATCTGATCGCCGAGGTCAAGCTCGCCAGCCCGTCGGAAGGCAGGCTCGTCGCCGGGGACGCCGATGCCTTCGAGGTCACGGCGTTGGCGCGCGAGTACACCCTGGCCGGGGCCGCGGCCATCTCGGTGCTCACCGAAGAGACGCGCTTCGCCGGTTCGATGGAGCACCTCGAGGCGGTCACGGCGGCGGTCACGGTTCCGGTCATGAGGAAGGACTTCCTGGTCGATCCGGTGCAGATTCTCGAAGCGAGGGCGGCTGGCGGGTCGGGAGTTCTGCTGATAGCCCGGCTGCTCCCCGGGGAGCTCCTCACGGAGATGACCGACGAGGCCCTGGATCTCGGTATGTTCGTTCTGGTCGAGATCTTCGACCGATCCGACCTGGAGACCGCAGTCAGAGTCTTCGACCGGGAGGTGATCGTTGGTGTGAACAGCCGCGACCTGGCCACTCTCGAGGTCGACGGCTCGCGATTCGAGACGTTGGCGCCACATCTCCCCGATCATCTGCCCGCCGTGGCCGAGAGCGGCATCTCGACTCCGGAGGAGGTTGCCGCGGTCGCCTCCCTGGGGTACCGGATGGCTCTCGTCGGCTCCTCCCTCGTCTCCCATGACGATCCGGGCGCCAAGCTCGGCGAACTGTTGGCTGCGGGGCGAGCTGCGCTGACGGAGACCAACTCGTGAGTCTCTTCGTGAAGATCTGTGGCATCAACGACCTCGCTGCGGGAAAGGCCGCGGTCGAAGCCGGGGCGGACGCAATCGGCTTCGTGTTCTCCGTGTCACCCCGTCAAGTCACGACCCGGCATGCCCTTTCCATTTCCGGTGAGCTCCCGGTCGATGTCCTCCGCGTGGCGGTGTTCCGACGGCCGACGCCCGAAGACATCGACGCAGTCCTCGAGGCGTTCACACCAGATCTCGTTCAGGCTGATCACGACACTCTCGACCACATCACTGACGTGGCGACGCTGCCCGTCTTCCACGAAGCCGGGGGAGAGGCGCCCGATGGGGGGCGCTTCCTCTATGAGGGACCGGTGAGCGGCGCCGGCCAGCTCGTCGACTTGCAGCGGGCGGCCGCGGTCGCCCGACTCGGGCAGATGGTGCTCGCCGGTGGCCTCCGCCCCGACAACGTGGGGCGAGCAGTCACGAGTGTGAGGCCGTTCGGGGTCGACGTGAGCAGCGGTGTCGAGACGTCGCCCGGGACCAAAGACCCCGCACTGATCCGATCGTTTGTGGCTGCGGCACGCGCGGCCGAGGAAAGGCTGGTGAACGCATGACCGTCGACACGACTCCGAGACAGCGTGTCTCCGCCGATGGACGATACGGCGCGTACGGAGGCAGATACGTCCCCGAGACTCTGATGGCGGCCTTACGGAACCTGGAAGACACCGCACTCGGTCTTCTCGAGGACGCCGCGTTCCAGAGCGAGCTGGCCGGGGAGCAAGACGTGTTCGTCGGCCGCCCCACTCCGCTCACTCCCGCCACGCGTCTGGGCGCCGCCTGGGGTGCGGAGATATATCTCAAGCGCGAAGACCTTTGTCACACCGGCGCCCACAAGATCAACAACGCCATCGGCCAGGCTCTGATCGCCCGGCGGCTCGGAGTGAGCCGGATCGTGGCCGAGACCGGTGCCGGCCAACACGGTGTCGCTGCTGCTGCCGCGGCGGCCAGGGTGGGGCTGCCCTGCACGGTCTACATGGGAGCGGTCGACGTGGTCCGTCAGTCGACCAACGTCGAGCGGATGAACCTCCTCGGTGCCGAGGTGGTGGCGGTGGAGAAAGGAGGCCAGACCCTCCAATCGGCCATCGACGAGGCAATGCGGGACTGGGTCTCCGATCCCGACGGCACTTACTACCTATTGGGCTCGGCCGTAGGCCCGCATCCGTACCCCACGATCGTCGCCGAGCTGCAGTCTGTGATCGGGAAAGAGACCCGAGCTCAGATCCTGGAGGCCACGGGCGCGCTTCCCGATGTCGCGGTGGCATGTGTCGGCGGCGGCTCCAACGCGATCGGGATGTTCCGCGGGTTCGTGGATGACGTCTCGGTGGCGCTTCTCGGAGTCGAGGCGGGAGGAGACGGCCAATCACACAGCGCCACGCTCGGGTCGGACACCGTGGGTGTCCTGCACGGTGCCATGACACCGCTGCTCCAGGACGAGTACGGGCAGGTGCATGAGACCCACTCGATCGCACCCGGCCTCGACTACCCGGGGGTGGGTCCGGAGCACGCCATGCTTCGTGACTCAGGGAGGGCGACCTACGTCTCGGCCTCGGACGACGAGGCTCTGGCGTCGCTCGAAGAGTGCTCGACCATGGAAGGGATCATTCCCGCGTTGGAGTCGGCCCACGCCCTTGCGGGGGGGAGACGTTGGGCGGCTGACAATCCGGGCGCTGTCGTGGCGATCTGCGTGTCAGGGCGGGGCGACAAGGATCTGGGGATCATCAAGGAGGCCAGGAGTGAGTGACCGTGTCGACTCTGTCACGACGGCGATCGCGGCAACGGGTGGCCACGCCATCTGTGCATATCTGACCGCCGGCTATCCCAGCCTCGAGAGTTTCCCCGGAATCCTCAGAGACGTCGCCGCCGTGGTTGACGTCGTCGAGGTGGGAGTGCCGTTCACCGATCCGATGGCCGATGGCCAGACGATTCAGAAGGCGAGTCACCAGGCCCTTCTGAGTGGGGTGAACCTGGACTATGTGTTCGACACCCTCGATAGCGCAGAGCTGGAGACCCCCCATCTGTTGATGGGCTACTACAACCCATTCCTCGCCTATGGGCTCGATCGTCTCGTCTCTCGCATGGCCGTCGCGGGGACTTCGGGGTTGATCGTCCCCGACCTGCCTATCGAGGAGAGTGGCGATCTCGCCGATTCGCTCGAGACTCGGGGCCTTGGTCTCGTCCAACTGGTCGCCCCGACCACCCCCGACGATCGACTGCGCAAGCTGGCCGGCGCAAGTCGTGGCTTCGTGTACGCCGTCACGACCAAGGGGACTACCGGCGGCGCCACGTCGTTCGACGAGGAGGTTCTCTCCTATCTCGACCGGGTCAAAGCCGTGTCCGAGCTGCCGGTGCTGGCCGGCTTCGGCGTGAGGGAGCAGTCCCAGGTCGTGGAGCTGGAGGGTCATGTCGACGGTGTCGTCGTCGGCTCGGCCCTCATCGACGCTATCGACCGCGGTGAGGACCCGGCCCGTTTCCTCGAAGGGCTGCGGCCGGTGGGGGTCATCACGTGATAGTGGTGTTGGAGGGGGGAGTGTCCCTGAAGGACAAGGCTTCGATCGTCCGTTTCATCGAACAGAACGGCGGGCGCCTCCTCGTGAGCGAGCTGGGGGACACCACCCACATCGGGCTGGTCGACGCGACTGCGCAGGCGCTCGTCGACCAGATCAGGGCCATGCCCGGCGTGGCATCGATCAGGTCGGAGGCACCGCCCTACCCGCAGGTGTCTCGGGAGCACCAGGACACCAACTCGATCGTCGATGTGAGGAACGTCGCCGTCGGTGGCTCAGAAGTCGTCGTCATGGCGGGCCCGTGCTCGGTCGAGTCGTCGGCGCAGATCTCGATGGTGGCCAAGGGAGTGGCTGAGGCGGGGGCACGGATACTGCGCGGCGGGGCATTCAAGCCGCGGACGTCGCCCTATAGCTTCCAGGGTCTCGGCGAGGACGGCCTCTACCTGCTCGCCGGTGCCCGTGAGGAGAGCGGGCTCCCCGTGGTGACCGAGGTGGTAGCTCCAGAGGACGTCGAGCTCGTCGCCACCCATGCCGACATGCTCCAGATCGGCGCCCGGAACATGCAGAACTTCCGGCTCCTCTCCGAGGTGGGGGCACAACCTCTCCCGGTGCTGTTGAAGCGGGGCATCTCCTCGTCCATAGAGGAGCTGTTGTTGGCCGCCGAATACGTCGTGTCTGCTGGCAACCCCCGTGTCATCCTCTGTGAGCGGGGCATCCGGACGTTCGAGACGGCCACGAGGAACACCTTCGACGTGAGCGCCGTGCCCGTCTTGAAACAGAGGACCCATCTCCCGGTCATCGTCGACCCGAGTCATGCTGCCGGCGCCCGCTCGCTCGTCCCGCCATTGGCCGCCGCAGGGGTCGCAGCGGGGGCGGATGGTGTCTTGGTCGAGGTGCACAACGATCCGGACTCCGCTCTCAGCGATGGCCCGCAGAGCCTCACCATCCCGGGCTTCACGGCCATGATGGCGCAGCTCAAGGGGGTGGCCGACGCGGTGGGGCGCTTCATCCGCTGAGTCGGCGACCAATCGGTTGACGGGGCCGATCGCGCAGAGTTACGGTCGTCGTCGATAATCGTTTATCGAGGATTGACGACCCATGAGTGAAGACGGAATCCTGAAGCAGTTCCTCGGTGACGAGGACTTCCCGATCGAATGGGCGGACGAGGCGGAGAAGGGCCTCTTCTGGTTCTTCGACGACCTGCATTGTCCCCAGCCTCTCTCGCCCATGTACTTCGACATCGGCGGATGGTGGCTCACATGTGATCACATGTTCCGCAGGTTTGGGACTCCGTTCGCCGCCGACTGGATCGCCAAGAACATCAACGGCTATCTCTACACAGCAGCCATCCCGGCGAAGCCGGGGACCAAGATCGAAGGTGTGGAGCTGGGCAACCGCTACGCACCCCGGACGCCCGTCGACGATCAGGATTACCCGGAGAAGATCGGCGCCTATCTCGATGCCGTGCTCCCCACGTATGGAGCCCACTTCGCCGACTGGTGGGCGAACCGCCTGGTCCCGGAGATGATCCGCAATTTCGAGTACCTGGAAGACCGGATCGAGCGATGGGAGGAGATTCCGCTCATGGAGTGGGCGACCATCCTCGAAGACGCCATGGACATCCACGATCGCCACTGGAAGATCCACTGGATGCTGAACTTCTCCCAGCTCTCGGCCACACTGGCATTGCAGGCAGCGGTCGAAGAGCTGAAGCCCGACGTCGACCCCACGTTGCTCGGCCGTCTGCAGAACTCGGCGAATGATCGCAACTGGGACTCGATCGAGGCCCTGTGGATGATGAAAGGCGAGGTGGCCGAGGACGAGGAATTGTCGGCGATCTTCGCCAGGGAGACCGGCGGCGACATCCTCGCCGCTCTTCGGGGAAGTGAGCGCGGCCGAAGGTTCATCGCCGAGCGGCTGCGGTCCTATCAGAAAGAATTCGGGTGGCACGCCGTATGGAGTCACGAGTTCGTCTTCCCGACCCGCTACGAGCAGCCGGAGCCGATCCTCGAGGTCATCAAGGGATACGTCGACACGGACTATGACTACCCGGCCGCGATCGACGAGCTGAAGACCGATCTCGCCGCTGCCGCCGAGGAGCTGATCGAAGGTCTGGACGGTGAGCCGCTGGAGAGGATGAGAAAAGCTCACGAGACCAACGCCCGGATGGCGCCGCTCACACCCGATCACCACTTCTACATCGACCAGGGGACCAATGCCCACGTTCGCCTGGTCCTGATCTGCATCGGGCGGCATCTCGTCGACATGGGAGCCATCGGCGACCCCAACGACGTCATGTACCTCAAGTACAACGAGCTCCGCTATCTCATGGCGGACCCCGAGGGGTACCGGGTGCGCGATCTCATCTCGGACCGTCGAGACGAGCGGGAGGATTCCTACGAGATTCGGCCCCGCGACTGGGTCGGGACCGCCACAGAGGAAGCCCTGGCTTTCCCCTATCTCCCCCTTTGGGGGTTTCCGGAGCGGTTACACCGGGACTACTCCGTCGCCGAAGACCGGGTGGAGGGTTTGGCCGCTTCTGCGGGGGTCATCGAGGGCGTGGCCCGAGTGGTGCTCAGCCCCGAGCAGTTCGACCAGGTCGAAAAGGGCGAGATCCTCGTTTGTCAGATGACCAACCCGGCGTGGGTGACCCTGTTCACCAGGATCAGCGGTCTGGTGTCTGATGCCGGGGGGGCCGCCTCCCACCCGGCGGTGCTGTCGCGTGAGTTCGGGATACCGGCCGTCATCGGGACCTCGGTGGCGACTCAGAGGATCAAGACGGGTGATCGCATCCGTGTCAACGGCTCCACCGGCGTCGTCGAGATCCTCCCCGATGGCTACGAGGCGCGTGAGATGCCGGCGTCCGACCTGCTCAAGTCGTGAGCGGAGACCATCGAGTGGGTGACGGCTGATGGCGCAGGTCGGCCCGATATCGCGGGAGATGCTGAGCTCGAAGATCAAGGACCGCATCCTCCAGCTCATCTTGGAGGGTGAGCTGCAACCCGGTGACCGGGTGGTCGAGACCCGCATCGCTCGCGAACTGGGCGTTAGCCAGTCGCCGGTGCGCGAGGCGATCCGCGATCTGGCTGGTGTCGGCTTTGTCGAGATCGAGCCCTATCGGGGGGCCAGCGTGCGCAGGTTCACCCGGGAGGACTTTCTCGACGACATGGAGCTGAGAGGTGAGCTGGAGGCGATCGCGGCACAGAAGGCAGCCTCTCGCATCACTGCCGGCCAGGTCGCCGAGCTTCGGTCGCTCATGGAGGAGATGCACGCCCACGGTGAGCAGGGTGATGCCCATGGGCAGGCGACGAAGAACACAGAGTTCCACCGGACGGTCGTCCGCGCGGCCGGAAGCGACTCTCTGGAGCGAATGTGGGCGATGCTCGAGCCATTTGCGCGCACGTACATGACCGCGATGGTCCCGGGGACCGATCTCGTGTGGCTCGGCGACCGACACGGCGTAATCGTCGACGCTCTCGAGGCCGGTGACGCCGAGCTGGCGGCCCGCGTGATGAGACAGCACGCCACCGAGGCCCGAGAGCTGTTGGTCGCGGGGGACGGTGAGCGGGTGGCCGTCGATGCCCTCGAGGTGAAGACCGGATGACGGGGCGTGTGCTCTGGCTCGACCATGCCGACTGCAGTCTCACCGAGATAGCCGGCGGGAAAGGCGCGAGTCTCGGCCGGATGCGCGCCGCCGGCATGCCGGTGCCGCCGGGATTCGTGATCACGGCATCGTCACTCCGGGACTCCCTCACGAAAGAGGGGGTCTTGGATGAGGTGGAGCGTCTCGCCTCCTCCTTCACTGCAGAGTCAGGGGCAGAGGTGGCCGCGAACATCCAGGACATCGTCTCCGCAGCGCCACCCTGGGATGAGCTGGCCGAGCAAGTAGTCACGGCATACCGTGATCTCGGTGACGCGGCCTTCGTCGCGGTGCGATCGAGCGCCTGCGCCGAAGACGGCGAGGCGGCCAGCTTCGCCGGACAGCAAGAGACCTTCCTCAACGTCGTCGGTCCCGACGAGGTCCTGGAGAGAGTGGTCGATTGCTGGGCGTCGTTCTTCTCCGAACGGGCCCTTTTCTATCGTCAGAGCAAAGGCTCGCTCGCCGATCTGGGCATGGCGGTCGTGGTGCAGCAGCAGATCTCCTCGGACAAGTCAGGTGTCATCTTCACCACCGACCCGATCAGAGCCAGGACCGACCAGATGGTCATCGAGGCGGCCTACGGGTTGGGGGAAGCCCTGGTGTCCGGGTTGGTCACCCCTGACAACTACGTGGCCCGGCGTGATGGCCGGTTGAAAAAGTCGAGAGTCGCGAGACAGGACCGGATGATCGTCCGCAGAGCCGGAGGCGGGACCGAGACCGTCGAGCTCGACGACCACGAGGCGCGGTCCCAGGTCCTCGACGAGGCCGAGATCGCCCGTCTCGTCGAGATCGGGCTCGAGCTCGAGGCTGCGTTCGGGTCGCCGCAGGACGTCGAGTGGGCCCTCGCCGACGGCGAGCTGTTCGTCCTCCAGTCCCGGCCGATCACGACGTGATCCGATGATCGCGACATGACTGTCTTCGACTATCACCGGCCGGAGAGCCTTGCGCAAGCCTCCGAGCTGCTCGCCCACGAGAGGGCCGTGGCCCTAGCCGGGGGCACCGACTTGATCGTGGCCATACGTCATCGCAAGGTCCAACCGGCGATGGTCGTCGACCTCAAGTCGGTCTCCGAGATCGGGGACGACATCGCCCAAGAGGGAGACACGCTGGTGATCGGTGCCAGGGCCGTCATGCGCCAACTGATCGACGACATGACTGTGAACCGGCGTTTCCCGGCTCTGGCGAAGGCGGCTTCGGTCGTCGGCTCGGTGCAGATCAGGAACAGGGCGACACTGGCCGGGAATCTGTGCAACGCATCGCCGGCAGCCGACACCGCCCCGGCGCTGATCGCATATGCGGCGACTGTCGGTATCACAGGGCCGGATGGGAGCCGAGTCCTCCCCGTGGAGGACTTCTTCACCGGACCGGGAGAGACCGTTTTGGACAGGGACGAAGTGGTCACGTCGGTGCGGCTGCCGATCCCCATCTCCCCGATGGGCTCGGCCTTCGCTCGGGTGACGAGACGACGAGGTGTCGACCTGGCGTCCGTGAATCTCGCCTGTGTGATAGACCCGTCGGGGAGAGTGCGCTTCGGGTTCGGGGCGGTCGGCCCCACGCCTCTGCTGGCCGAAGCCACGCTCGACGATCTCGGCGATGAGGACGGATGGTCGCGGCTGTTGGCCATCACCAGCCCTATCTCGGATGTTCGCGCCGGCGCCGACTACAGGATGGCGATGCTACGGGTGCACTCGGGGCGGGCACTTCAGGCTGCGTCCAAGGAGTTGCAGGCGTCGTGACCGAGAAGACGATTTCCCTGACGGTCAACGGGAGGCCCAGGACGCTCGGGGTCTCCACGGCGACGACTCTGCTCGACATGGTGCGCAGCCGGCTGGAGCTGACGGGCTCCAAGGAGTGCTGCTCGGAGGGGGAGTGCGGCGCATGCACGGTCATCCTGGACGGCGAGCCGGTGAACTCCTGTCTCGTCCTCGCCGTGGAGACCGACGGGAGCACGGTCACCACGGTCGAAGGCATCGGCGTCGGGGGGATGACGCCGCTTCAGGAGAGTTTTCTGGAGTCGGGAGCCGTGCAATGCGGATTCTGCATTCCGGGGATGATCGTGACCGCGACCGCCCTCCTGGAGCGCAACCACCAGCCGAGCGTCGACGAGGTCCGGGAGGGGCTGTCAGGAAATCTCTGCCGCTGTGGCGGGTACACACGGATCTGTGCCGCTGTGATCGGGGCCGTGTCGTCGGGGCAGACCGATGTCTGAGCGCGGCGTGGGCACGTCGGCACGGAGGGTCGGCGGGGTCGACCGGGTGACAGGGGCCCAACACTTCGCGGCGGACGTGGCCGTGGAGGATGCGCTCCACGTGGGCCTGGTTCGTCTCGACTGTGGTCATGCCGCCATCGATTCGGTCGACGTCTCGGCCGCTCTGGAGGTTGACGGCGTCGTACGGGTGTTCACAGCCGCCGACTTCCCACAGCCGATACGGCGTTTCGGGCCCCGCTTCGTCGATCGACCGGTGATCGCGTCCGGGGAGACCAAGTACCACGGGGACCCGGTGGCGGCCGTGGTGGCCTCCTCCCGGGAGGCAGCGACCCGCGGCGCCGCAGTTGTGGAGGTCGGCTACACCGAATTGGACGGGGTCTACACGGTCGAGGACGCCCTCGACCCGGCGGCACCGCTGGTTGTCGATCCCGGGCTTCGCCCCGACGACGACCCGCTTCGAGAGACGAATCTGCGGCAGCGTTGGGACTGGGGCTGGGGTGACGTCGACGCGATCGAAGCCGACCTAGTGGTGGAAGAGACCTACGAGTTCCCGATGGTCACCCATTTCTCGATAGAGCCCCACGCCTTCATCGCCATGCCCGAGGGCGATGGTGTCGCCGTGTGGAGCTCGATCCAGCATCCCTACCTGCTCCAGAGCACCCTGTCGGACCTCCTCGACCTCCCCAAAGCCAAGGTGCGGGTCCACGCCCCCGACCCTGGTGGCGGTTTTGGCGGCAAGGGCTTTCCCAAGTACGAGCCTCTCGTGGCATCGATGGCGCTCCAGCTGGGCCGTCCGGTTCGTCTCGTCCTCACTCTCGAGGAGACGTTCCAAGCCGTCCGACGCACCAGCACCAGGATCCACATGCGGTCTGGGTTCGCGACCGATGGCACCCTGCTCTTCATCGACGCGCTCGACGACTTCCTGATGGGCGCGTATGCCGATATCGCTCCTCGGGTCATCAGTAAGAGCACCTACTTCGTCGCCGGCCCCTACAAGGTCAGCAACGCCCGCGCCGTCGCCCGCGGCCTCATGTCGCACACAACGCCAAGCACCGCCTTCCGCGGTTTCGGGGCCCCACAGATCGCCTGGGCCCTCGAGTCCCAGATGGATGCCGCCGCCCGCGAGCTCGGAATCGACCCGGTGGCCATCCGGCTGCAGAACCTGGCCGGCCCCGGGGAGGACATAGTCCCCGGCGACAAGCCGGCAGACGGGGATTGGCGGCAATCAGTGCGCATCGCCGCCGAGCAGCTGGGCTGGGGAGAACCGCTAGCACCCGGACACGGCCGCGGAGTGGCGGTGGGGCTGAAGGCATCGGCCACCGCCGGCGCCTCCTATTGCATTCTGCGCTTGCTCCAGGACGGCAGTGTCTCCCTCATCGCAGGCACGTCCGACATGGGTCAGGGAGCGAGGACGATTCTCACCCAATTGGTATCGGAGAACCTCGGTGTCCCCATGGAGCGGGTCACGCTGGTCATGGGTGATACCGCCGTCGTTCCCTTCGACTACTCGACCTCGGCGAGCAGATCGACGGTGTTCATGGGGAGCGCCGTCGTCGACGCCTGTCACAAGGCGATCGCCAATCTGCGCCGAATGTTGGCGGAGCAGCGCGAGGTGCCGCTCGACGACGTCTCGTTCACTCCCGGAGAGATCTCGGTGTCGGGAGAAGTCCTCTCGCTTCCTGAGGCCATGGACGACCTCTTCGGGACTGTCCCCGGTGAGATAATCGTCAGTGGGGTCGAACGGGGGGAAGGTGTGGCCGGACATCCGCTGGGTGGCCCCGCCTCGTTCTACGAGTTCTCCTGCACGGCTTCGGAGGTGGCTGTGGACTTCGAGACGGGCGACATCGAGCTGGTCAAGCACATAACCGTCGCCGACGTGGGCCGGGCCATCAACCCCCAGCACGTAGAGATGCAGGACGAGGGAGCTGCCGTGATGGGGATGGGCCACACCCTCATGGAGCACTTGATGCTCGACCGGCGCGGCCGGATCAGGAATCTCGGCGCGCTCGACTACCGGATCCCGACCTTCAAGGACATCCCGACATCGATGACCTCGGTGCTGGTCGAGAACGGCGACGGCCCGGGGCCGGGCGGGGCCAAGGGGAGCGGCGAGGGGGGCCTGCTGGCGACCTCGCCGGCGATTGCCGCGGCGGTGAGCCAGGCCACGGGGGTCGTCATCCGGGACCTGCCCCTGACTCCGGAGCGGGTGTGGCGGGCCCTTCAGGAGCAACATGACAGTGTGGAGAGCCAGAGGAAGGCATGAAGCAATGAGCACCGTTGAGTTGTTCGATCTCCATGGGAAGGTGGCCGTGATCCCCGGAGGGGGAGGGGCGATCGGCTCGGCTCTCGCCATCGGCCTGGCCGACGCCGGGGCGGCAGTGGCGGTATCCGGCAGGACGAAGGACCGGGTCGACGAAGCCGCGGCGAGGGTCGTCGGCGCCGGCGGCCGCGCTCTGGCCGTGACTGCCGACGCCGCGGATCCCGGCGAGGCGCAGCGGACGATCGACGATGTCGTCGCCGAGTTCGGCCGTGTCGACATAATCATCAACGCCATCGGCGGCGGGGCCGGCGACGTCCTCAACGCCGCCGAGGAGTATCCGCAGGAGGACTGGGACTGGATCATGGACCTCAACGTCCGCAGCACGCTGCTCCCGACCCAGGCGGCCGTTCGTCAGATGATCGCCCAGGGAGAGGGTGGCCGCGTCCTCAACATCTCCTCTGTGCGCGGTCAACTCGGCATAGATGCCGGCTACTCGGCCTACGTGGCCGCCAAAGGGGCCATCGATTCTCTCACCAGGCAATGGGCCACGGAGTGGGCCAAGCACGGGATCACGGTCAATGCCATCTCACCGACCTTCGTCGACACGCCACAGGTGGCCTCACTGCTAGGGGACCCGGAGTTCAAGGCGAGGATCGTCTCCCGGATCCCCATCGGGCGGGTGGGGAGGACCGACGACCTGCTCGGTGCGGCCCTGCTGTTCTGCTCCGGTGCCTCTTCGTTCATCACGGGCCAGATCCTGACCATCGACGGCGGTCTGACCGCCACCCAGTGACGCGAGAGGAGAGGAACCAACAGTGGAGAACGTAACCGACAATGTGTTCGTCGAGACCGGTCTGCGGGGCTGCAATCCCGGATACGTCGTCACCAGCGAGGGTGTCGTCGTGGTCGACACGCCACAACTCCCCACCAGGGCCGTCGCCATGCGTGAGGAGGCTGAGACCCGAGGGCCCATCCGATATCTGATCAACACCGAGCACCACGTCGACCACATCTTCGGCAACTACTACTTCAAGGGGGCCGGGACCGTGGTCAACCACCGGGGAGTCTTCGACAACTTCATGGTGGTG
>Ga0299914_10001337_pt1 | contig 16203 bp, 13 predicted proteins | sample RVTome_10_FD_201361 | JGI IMG/M metagenome (GOLD analysis project Ga0299914, IMG submission 201361) | Soil microbial communities from uranium-contaminated site in the Upper Colorado River Basin, Wyoming, United States - RVT153D57 (version 2) ...
GCCCGGGTCATTCGAGATGGAGCGCCCCGGCCGCTTGGTCATGCCGAACGCGGTGAGCTTGGCGTGGGGAAGCGGCCGGACTTCCGCGAACAGCCGCGTGTCGGTCGGGTTGGCGCCGGGATAGCCCGCCTCGATATAGTCGAGCCCGAGCGCGTCGAGCTGGCGGGCGAGCAGCCATTTGTCCTCGACCGAGAAGTCGACGCCATGGGTCTGCGCGCCGTCGCGCAGCGTGGTGTCGTAGAGCGAGATGCGTTCGCGCGCGCTCATCTTGCGACCTCCCAGGTGGTGGTGAGCTCGCCGGTCTTGGGGTCCTTGGCGTCTTTCAGGGTGATGCCCATGGCTTCGAGCTCGTCGCGGATGCGGTCCGCCTCTTTGAAATTCTTCGATGCCCGCGCCGCGTTGCGGGCTTCGATCAGGGCGCCCACGTTTGCTTGCTTATTACCTTTGGTCTCAGCAAGTTTTACCCGTTCGATTTGACTTCTATCGCCGGAAAAGCCGAGGAAGCTTAACGCGGTGCGGAGATGGCCCCAATGGCCGGCGCTGTGAAGCTTGTGCAGCTCGGTGATGGCTTTGGGCGTGTTCAGATCGTCGGAGAGCGCGTCGAGCACCGGACCTGGAACACCAGGCGCGGGCTCTTTGCCTTCGAGATCGCCATACCACTCCCACAAGGTCTTATGCGCCTCGTCGAGACTGACGAGAGTCCAATCGAGTGGCTGGCGATAATGCGTGCGGAGCATGTTGAAGCGGAGCGCCTCTCCCGGCCAGGCATAACCCTGCCAGCCGGTCAGCAATTCATGCACGGTGACGAAGTTGCCGGCCGACTTCGCCATCTTCTCTCCCTCGACCTGAAGGAAGCCGTTATGCATCCAGACCTGCGCCATGATGGGTGTGCCGTTGGCGCAGCGCGACTGGGCGATCTCGTTCTCATGATGCGGGAACACGAGGTCGATGCCGCCGCCGTGAATGTCGAAGGTCTGGCCGAGATGCGCCGCGGCCATGGCCGAGCATTCGATATGCCAGCCGGGACGTCCCGGCGCGGCGATACCCGCGGGCGACGGCCATGACGGCTCGCCCGGTTTCGACGGTTTCCACAGCACGAAATCCATGGGGTCCTGCTTGAACGGCGCCACCTCCACCCGCGCGCCGGCGATCATCTCGTCGAGCGAGCGCCCCGACAATTTGCCGTAATCGGGCATTGAAGCGACGTGAAACAGCACATGGTCTTCGGCCACATAGGCACAGCCATTCGCTACCAGCCGTTCGATCATCGCCCTCATCTCGCCGATATGCGCGGTGGCGCGTGGCTCGACGGATGGCTCAAGCGCCCCGAGCGCGCGCATATCTTCGTGGAACTGCGCCTCGGTCTTCTCCGTGACGCGCCCGATCGCTTCGTTCAGGGGGAGATTGGGATATTCCTCAGCCGCGCGCGCGTTGATCTTGTCGTCGACGTCGGTGATGTTGCGCACATAGGTGACGTGGTCCGGCCCATAGACGTGCCGCAGCAGGCGGTAAAGCACGTCGAACACGATGACCGGGCGCGCATTGCCGATATGGGCAAAGTCGTAGACCGTCGGCCCGCACACATACATCCGCACATTCGACGGATCGAGCGGCCGGAAGGGCTCCTTCCGGCGGGTGAGCGTGTTGTAAAGCGTAAGCGCCACTGACCAAGCCTCTTGGCGTCAGGCCCGCCGGGCGTTCGTTTAACGAAGATTAATGAAGGTAAAGGGGAACGACCCGGGCGAGACTATGTGCTAGCCCGGAATGATGCCGCGAAAAATGATAAGGATGGGTTGCACTTGCATCATCTTGAGGGGGCTTATGGGGCCAATCGGCAAAAGCGTCAAGCCGTGCCATCTTATTGATGCCGCATTGACCGCCGATTTAATGGGCGCATAATGCGTCGCTGGGTCCCCGGGAATAGGAACCAATCGTGAGCGTCGGTCGCGATCTTCGTCGCGTTTTCATCTCGTCCATGCACTCGCTTAGCCGCCCGCGCCTTGCCGTAATCGGACTTTGCGGCGTGGTGCTTGCGGGCGGCGCCGGCCATGCTCTGGCGCAAAACGAGCAGCAGGCCCGCTGCATGCAGCTGCAGACCGAATTGGCCGCGGCGCAAGGTGGCGGCGGCGCGGGACGGGCCGAGATCGGCCGTATCGACCAGCAGATCGCCCAGGCCGACCGCGTGTTCCAGGGCACCAGGGCTTCCATGGAGGACGCCGGCTGTTTCGAGAGCTTTCTCATCTTCGGCAAGGCTCTCGTGCGCAACCCGAAATGCCTGGGCATGAACTCCCGCATGGAGGGGGCGCGGCGCCAGCTCACCCAGCTTCAGCAGCAGCGCCAGGCCCTTGCCGGCGGCGGCCGGAATAAACGTCGCGTCGCCGAGCTGAACGATGCGCTGGCCCGCAGCGGCTGCGGCGGCGCGCGCGCGCGCCGGGGCGGCCTGTTCGATTTCTTCGGCGGCCCAAGCCCCGAGGAGATGGAGCCCGTCGAGCGAGCGCCGGTCTACCGCAATGTCGATCCGAACGGGCGTTATCGGACGGTGTGCGTCAGGCTGTGCGACGGCTTCTATTTCCCGATCAGCTATTCGACCACTGGCTATCGCGTCGGCGAGGACGTTCAACGGTGCCAGGCGAATTGCGCGGCGCCGGCCGAGCTCTACGTCTATCGCAATCCGGGACAGGAAATCGAGCAGGCCTTCTCGCCGCAAGGTGGCTCGGCCTATATGGACCTGCCCGTCGCCTTGAAGTTCCGCAAGGAATTCGTCAAGGGCTGCTCCTGCAAGCAGGCGGAATACAATCCGACCCAGATCGAGGCGGCCAACAAGCAGGCCGCGGCCGACGCTGCCGCCCCGGCACCAGCCGCTCCCGCCGCGCCGGCGGGCCCGATGCCGAAGCTCGACCTCGATCTCGGCGGCGACACACCCGCCGCACCGCCTGCGCCTGCGGCCCCCGCGGCACAGTCCGAGGCGCCGGCTACCGCACCTGCCGCACCTGCCGCCTCACCCGAGGCAGCGGCACCGCCCCTTCCGGCGCAAGCCGCTCCGTCCCAGTCGAGCGTAACCAAATCCAAGACACCCCCGGCGCCGGCGCCCCAGTAACGCTAGACCGTCACGCGGCCGTGCCTTCGAGCCGCGCTTTGGCACGGGCGCGCCCGATCATCGGCAACAGATGCTTGAGCTCGGGGCCATGGCCGCTTGCGGTCAGCGCCAGTCGCAACGGCTGAAACAGCGCTTTGCCCTTGGCGCCCGTCGCCTCTTTCACCGCCGATGACCAGACGCTCCAGGTTTCGCCGTCCCACGGCTCCGGCGGCAGCAGCTTCGCGGCCGCCTGGCAGAGGGTGGCATCCGCAATCACCGGCTCGAGCGGCCCGTTGATCACCCGCCACCAGAGTTTCGCTTCCGCGAGCACGCCGAGATTGCCTCTCACCGCCTCCCAGAAACCTTTCCCGCCATCGATGCCCATCTCCCCGAGCCGCGCGGCCACGGCCTCGAACGGAAGCGCGTGCAGCAGCTTGGCGTTGAGCAGGCGAAGCTCGTGGCCGTCGAAGCGGGCCGGCGCGCGCGACAATTTCGCAAAGTCGAAGCTCTGCACCTGATCATCGAGGCTCGCATGCGGCGCAACCGCGTCTGACGTGCCGATGATGGCGGCATAGATCGCCACCGCCAGAGGCTCGATCCCCTCTTCCCGCATCCCCGAGATCGAAATCGACTTGTCACGCTTCGACAACGCCTGCCCGTCCGCGCCGACCAAGAGATTGTGGTGGCCGAAGGCGGGAGGCACGGCACCCAGCGCCTCGAACAGCTGGATCTGCGGCGCGGTGTTGGCGACATGGTCCTCGCCGCGGATGACATGGGTGACGCCGAGATCGATGTCGTCCACCACGCTCGGCAGCGTGTACAGATAGGTGCCGTCCGCGCGCACCAACACGGGGTCCGACAGTGAGGCGGCATCGACATGCTGGCGCCCGCGCACCAGATCGTCCCAGGCGACGTCGCGCTGCTCGAGCTTGAAGCGCCAATGGGCCTTGCGCCCTTCCGCTTCGAGCTTCGCGCGTTCCGCGTCGGTGAGCGTCAAGGCGGCACGGTCATAGACGGGCGGCTTGCCCCGGGCGAGCTGACGCTTGCGTTTCAGTTCCAACTCCTCCGGCGACTCATAAGCGGGATAGAGCCGCCCGCTCGTCTTCAGTTTCTCGACTGCGGCGGCGTAACGATCGAACCGGTGCGACTGGCGGACCTCCTTGGCCCAATCGAGCCCGAGCCAGGAAAGGTCTTCGCGGATGCCGTCCACGAATTCTTCCGTCGATCGCTCGGCGTCGGTGTCGTCCAGGCGCAGCAGGAAGCGCCCGCACATCTTCCGCGCGAACAGAAAATTGAACAGCGCCGTGCGGATATTGCCGGCATGGAGCCGGCCCGTCGGGCTCGGCGCAAATCTGACCGTGACGGCCATCTACAATTTCTCGCGGAATTTGTTGGTGATGGGGTAGCGCCGGTCGCGGCCGAAATTCTTGGCGGTGATCTTCACCCCCGGCGCCGCCTGCCGTCTTTTGTATTCGGCGAGATAGAGCATGCGCTCGACCTGCTTCACCACCTCCGGCGCGTGCCCGCGCGCCACGATCTCGTGGAGCGGCATCTCCTGCTCGACCAGGCAATTGAGGATGTCGTCGAGCGCCTCGTAAGGCGGCAGCGTGTCCTGATCGCGCTGATTGTGCTTGAGCTCGGCGGTCGGCGCCTTGGTCAGGATATTCTCCGGGATGACGATGCCCTTAGGCCCGAGGCACCCTTTGGGACGCGCCGCATTGCGGTAGCGCGCCAGCGCGTAAACTTGCGTCTTGTAGAGGTCCTTGATCGGATTGAACCCGCCGTTCATGTCGCCATAGAGCGTCGCGTAGCCCACCGACACTTCCGATTTGTTGCCGGTGGTGATGACGATCGGCCCGAACTTGTTGGAAATGGCCATGAGCAGCGTGCCGCGCGCCCGCGACTGCAAATTCTCCTCCGTGGCGTCCTGCGCCGCGTCGGCGAACACCGTGCGCAAGCCTTCGGTCAATCCCTCCACCGCCGGATGGATTGGCATGATGTCGTAACGCACGCCAAGCGCCTCGGCGCAGGCGGCCGCGTCGTCCAGGCTCTCATTGCTGGTATAGGTGAAGGGCAGCATGACGCAGTGGACGCGGGCGGCGCCAAGCGCATCCACGGCCATCACCGCGCAGAGCGCGGAGTCGACGCCGCCTGACAACCCGAGCACCACGCCGGGAAAGCCGTTCTTGTTGACATAGTCGCGAAGGCCAGTGACGCAGGCGAGATAGTTTGCCGCTTCCCCCTCTTCTATTTCGGCGATCAGGCCGGGCAGGCAGCGCCAGCGCCCGTTCTCGCGGCGCCATTGGGTGACGCCGAGCGCCTCTTCCCAGGCCGGTATCTGCACGGCGAGCGAAGCGTCGGCGTTGAGCACGAAAGAGGCGCCGTCGAACACGAGCTCGTCCTGCCCACCCACCTGATTGACGTAAGCGAGCGGCAGCCGCGTCTCGGCCACGCGCGTCTCGGCCACGCCGTAGCGCGCGTCCTGCTTCCCGGTCCAATAGGGCGAGCCGTTGGGCACGATGAGAAGTTCCGCGCCCGCATAGGCCAGCGCCGCGCACACTTCCTCGCTCCAGATATCCTCGCAGATCGGCACGCCGAGCTTGAGCCCCCGGAAATCGATGGGCGCGGGCATGGGGCCGGGCGCGAACACGCGCTTCTCGTCGAACACGCCATAATTCGGCAGATTGTTCTTGTAGCGGACCGTCTCGATGCGGCCCCTATCGAGCAGCGCCACAGCGTTGTAGACGAAAGGCGGCTCGCCCCAGGGGAGCCCCATGAGAATGGCCGGGCCGCCGTCCTCGGTGTCGCGGGCCAGCGCCTCGCAGGCCTCGTGCGCCGCCTTCTGCAGAGCCGGCTTCAGCACCAGATCCTCGAGCGGGTAGCCGGTGAGGTAAAGCTCGGGGAAGGCGATCAGATCGGCGTCGGTCACCGCCACGCGGGCCCGGGCTTCGCGCGCCTTTTGCAGATTGCCGCCGATATCGCCCACGACCGGGTTCAGCTGCGCGAGCGCCAGCTTGAAAAAATCCTTGATGGGGTACGCCATGACGGGAACTTAGCGGCAGCCGTTAAACTGTCCAGGTCAACGTCATTCCGACGAAAGCCGGAATCCACGAACCTGGTTCGGAGTATGCCGTTCTGGATACCGGCTTGCGCCGGTATGACGATTCAATCATTCCCCAGCGGCGATCGAAATCTCGGGCTCGGGGCGGCCTTCCCGCTCGCGCTTCAGCCGTTCGGCCACGATGAAGGCCAGTTCCAGCGACTGGTCGGCGTTGAGCCGCGGATCGCAATAGGTGTGGTAGCGGTCCGACAGATCGGTCTCGGTGACGGCCTTGGCGCCGCCCACGCATTCGGTCACGTTCTGCCCGGTCATCTCCACATGGATGCCGCCGGCATGGGTGCCTTCGCTGCGGTGGATGTCGAAGAAGCTCTCCACCTCGGAAAGGATGAGGTCGAAGGGCCGCGTCTTGTAGCCGCTTCCCGCCTTGATGGTGTTGCCGTGCATGGGATCGCAGGCCCACACCACCGACTTGCCTTCTCGCTCCACGGCGCGGATGAGCGCGGGCAAATGCTTGGCGACCTTGTCGGCGCCAAAGCGGCAGATCAGCGTGAGACGCCCGGGCTCATTCTGCGGGCTTAACACGTCGATCAGCTTGAGCAGCCCGTCGGCGTCGAGGCTCGGGCCGATCTTCGTCCCGACCGGGTTCTTGATGCCGCGCAGATAATCGATATGGGCATGGTCGAGCTGACGGGTGCGGTCGCCGGTCCACAGGAAATGGCCGGAGGTCGCGTACCAGTCGCCGGAAGTTGAATCGACGCGGGTGAAGGCCTGCTCGTAGCCGAGCAGCAAGGCCTCATGGCTCGTAAAGAAGCTCGTGGTGCGAAGCTGCGGCGTGTTGTCAGCGTTTAGTCCGATCGCGCGCATGAAGCGCAAGGTCTCGGCGATGTCCTCGGCGAGTTCCTGGTAGCGATGCCCGGCCGGGCTGTCCTTGACGAAGCCGAGATTCCAGCGATGCACATGTTCGAGATTGGCGTAACCGCCTTGCGCGAAGGCGCGCAGCAGATTGAGCGTGGCGGCCGACTGCCTGTAGGCCATCAGCATACGCTGTGGGTCGGGCACGCGCGCTGTCTCATCGAACTCGATGGCGTTGATGATGTCGCCGCGATAGCTCGGCAGCTCCTTGCCGTTCTGCGTCTCGTTCGGCGCGGAACGCGGCTTGGCGAACTGGCCGGCGATGCGGCCGAGCTTCACCACCGGCGAGCCGCCGGCATAGGTCAGCACCACCGCCATTTGCAGGAACACGCGGAAGAAATCGCGGATGGCGTCGGCGCGATGCTCCGCGAAGCTCTCGGCGCAGTCGCCCCCTTGCAGCAGGAAGGCCTCGCCGGCAGCGACGCGGGCGAGCTTGGCCTTCAGCTCGCGCGCCTCGCCCGCGAACACCAGGGGCGGAAAGGTGGCGAGCTGCTTCTCAACCTCGCCGAGCGCGGCCCGGTCGGGATAGACTGGGACCTGCTCGATCGGCTTCGAGCGCCAGCTGTCAGGGCTCCATCGGGACGCCATCAAGACTCTCCTTGCAAAGTCAACGCTATATAGGCGATCGGCTTCTGCGTGGCTAGGCGCGTGGCCGATTGCCCGTTCCCCTTAAGCCATGCCACAAATCCGTTAAGCATAAGCCACGGAGCCAGATATTGGATCGCCACCTCGAACACGGCCATCATCCGCGCGAGATCGCCAGGCGCCTGAAGACCGGGCCGAAAGCGAGCTATCTCCGCGATTGGGTCTATGGCGGCATCGACGGCACGGTGACCACCTTCGCCATCATGGCGGGCGTGGTCGGCGCCAGTCTATCAGCCGGCATCGTCATCATCCTCGGCGTCGCCAATCTGCTTGCCGACGGCTTCTCCATGGCCGCCGCCAATTATACCGGCACCAAGGCCGAGCACGACGAATATGAGCAGCTTCGCCGCATGGAGGAGCGCCATGTGTCACTGGCGCCGGAGGGCGAGCGCGAGGAGGTGCGGCAGATCTTCCAGGCCAAGGGCTTCGAGGGCGAAGCGCTGGAGACCGCCGTTGCCGTCATCACCGAAGAGCGCGGGCGCTGGATCGACACGATGATGACAGAGGAGCACGGCATGCCGGCGGTGACGCGCTCGCCGATGAGGGCCGCGCTCGTGACCTTCGTCGCCTTCGTGCTGTGCGGGGCCATCCCGCTCATCCCCTACGCACTCATGCTGTCCGAGCCGGTGCTGCCGTCCGTCGTCATGACCGGTCTCACCTTCTTCGCTATCGGCTCGTTCAGAAGCTATTGGTCGCCGGCGCCCTGGTGGCGGGCCGGGCTCGAGACCTTCGCCATCGGCATGCTCGCCGCCGGCGTGGCCTATGGTGTCGGCTATCTGCTGAGGGGGCTGGTGCCGGCATAGGGCCTACCGCAACCCTTGCCGATTGTGCCACCATGTCGCCCATGACCATCAAGGAACCAAGCTTCACCATCGGCATCGAGGAGGAATATCTCCTCGTCGATCAGGACACCCGCGACCTCGTCCAAGAGAAGCCGCCGGCCCTTTTCAACAAGCTGGAGGAATCGCTGCGCGGGCAAGTCAGCCCGGAGTTCCTGCGCTCCCAAATCGAGATCGGCACGCGCGTGTGCAAAACGATACAGGAGGCGCGTGACGAGCTTACGCATCTCCGCGCCACGGTCGGCAGCCTCTCCGGCGAGTTCGGGCTCGCGCCCATCGCCTCGTCCACGCATCCCTTCGCTCATTGGCAGGACCAGCAGCATACCGACAAGGAGCGCTACAATATGCTCGCTCGGGATTTGCAACAGGTCGGGCGGCGGCTGGTGATCTGCGGCATGCATGTGCATGTCGCCATCGAGGACGAGGATCTGCGCATCGACCTCCTCGGCCAGGCAGCCTATTTCCTGCCGCATCTACTCGCGCTGTCCACCTCCTCACCCTTCTGGGAGGGCATGCAGACGGGGCTCAAATCCTACCGGCTGGCGGTGTTCGACGAGCTGCCCCGCACCGGCCTGCCCCATCAATTCTCGAGCTGGAGCGAATATGCGCGCGCCATCGAGCTTCTGGTCAATGCCGGTCTGATCGAGGACGCGACCAAGCTGTGGTGGGATCTGCGACCCTCCGCGCGCTTTCCGACGCTGGAAATGCGCATCACCGATGTCTGCCCGCTGGTCGAGGATGGCGTGGCCATAGCCGCTCTGTTCCGCTGCGTATTGCGCATGCTCTATCGCCTGCGCCGGCAGAACCAGCGCTGGCGCCACTACCCGCTGTTCCTCGTGCGCGAGAACCGCTGGCGTGCGCAGCGCTACGGCATCGAGCAGGGCATGGTCGATTTCGGCAAGGGACAGGTGGTGCCCTTCCCCACTTTGCTCGAGGAGTTGTTCGAGCTGGTGGCCGAGGACGCGGCGTTTTTCGGCTGCACCGCCGAGGTCGCCCATGCGCGCACCATCGTCGAGCGCGGCACCAGCGCCGACCGCCAGCTTGCCCGCTACGACGCGGTGAAGAAGCTGGGCGGCAGCGAGCACGCGGCGCTGATGTCGGTGGTGGACGGCATCGTCGAGGAAACCGTCATGCCGCCTGGCGCGGCAAAAGCCGCAAAGCCCAAAACAGCTAAAGCGCGCGCCTCGTCCTAAAGCGTGGTGGACATGCCGCCATCGACGTTGAGCGCGGCGCCAGTGATGTAGGCAGCCTCATCGGACGCGAGGAACAAAGCTGCGTTGGCGATGTCCTCGGGCGTGCCGAAGCGCCTGAGCGGTGTCTGGGCAAGCAATCCCTTGGCGATCATCGGATTTGAGATGTAGCGGCCGATTAGCGCCGTCTCCACATAGCCCGGCAGCAGCGTGTTCACGCGGATGCCGTAAGGCGCGTACTCGACCGCCAAACTCCGCGACAGCGCCGATACCGCGCCTTTGGTAGCCGAATAGACCGCCATCTGCCGTGTGTGCTTGGCCGACATGATCGAGGAGAGATTGATCACCGACGCCTTGCCCGACGCGCGCAGCAACTCGAACGCCTCGCGTGCGCAGCGCACGGTGCCGTTGAGATTGACCTTCCACACCCGGTCCCAGGCCTCATCGGACAGATGACGGAAGTCCGAGCGCTCGCCGACGCCGGCATTGTTGACCAGCACGTCGAGGCGGCCGTGCGCCTTGCCTATCGCTGCCATCAGCGCCTGCACTTGCGCCGTATCGGTCACGTCGACCTCATGTGCCGTTGCCGCACCGTTCGACTTGACGATGGCGTCCGCGGTGGCCTTCGCCGCGCCGCCGTCGATATCCACCACCACCACTTCCGCACCCTCGCGCGCGAAGGTCTCGGCGATGGCCTGGCCGATGCCGGCACCGGCGCCCGTCACTAGCGCGATTTTATCCTCAAGCCGCCGCATCGGATCCCGCCACCGCGGCCGGCGGCTCCCATCTTTGCCGCATGGTCACCAGTTCCTCGGCGGCGGAAGGATGCAGCGCCCTGGTGGCGTCGAACTGCGCCTTGGTCGCACTCAGCCTGAGCGCGATGGCCGCCATCTGCACGATCTCGGCCGCGTCGGCGCCGAGCACATGGCAGCCGAGCACCTTGTCGGTCTCGCCGTCGATGACGAGCTTCATCAGCATGGTCTCGTCGCGGCCGCTGACCGTCGCGCGCAGCGGCTTGAAGCTGTTCTTGTAGATATCGACCGAGCGGCACATCTCGCGCGCCTTCTGCTCGGTGCAGCCGACCGTGCCGATCTCGGGCTCGGAGAATACCGCGGTTGGGGTGAAGCTGTGGTCCACTGGCGTCGGCTTATCGTTGAACAACGTCTCGGCGAAGGCGGTGGCCTCGTGGATGGCAACCGGGGTGAGTTGCATACGGTCGGTCACGTCGCCCACGGCATAGATCGAGTCCACGGAAGACTTGGAGTATTCGTCCACCACGACATGCCCGTTCCAGCCCAATTCGACGCCCATCTGTTGCAGGCCGAAATTCATGGTGCTGGGAAGGCGGCCGGTGGCGGCCATCACCAGATCGGCGGTGACGCAGTCGCCCTTCTTGAGATTGACGCGAAAGCCGTTCCCCTCTTTCTCGATCGAAGCGGCCTCGGCGTTCATGCGGAGACCGACGCCGCGATTGCGCATGGCGGCGGCGAGCCCGTCGCGGAGATCGTCGTCGAAATCGCGCAGGATCTGGTCGCCGCGATGCAGCACGGTCACCGTCACGCCAAGCCCGGCGAAGATGGAGGCGAACTCCATGCCGATATAGCCGGCGCCAACGATGGCGATACTCTTGGGCAGCTCTTCCAGCTCGAAGCACTCGTTGGAGGTGATGAAATGCTCCCGGCCCGGCACGTCGGGAATGAAAGGATGCGAGCCGGTGGCGACCAGGATGGTATTGGCGGAAACCGTCCCATCACGGCCGGCAAGCTTGATGGTGTGCGGATCGTCGAGGCTCGCGCGGGTGAGAAAGCGGTCGACGCCCGCCTTCTCCAGAGTGCGGGTATAGGCGCCGTTCAGACGGTCGACCTCGCGCCTGACATTGTGGATCAGCGTAGGCCAATCGAAGCGCAACCCCTCGCAGGTCCAGCCGAAGCCACGCGCATCCTCGATCTCACCGGCATAAGCGCTGCCATAGACCAGCAGCTTCTTCGGCACGCAGCCGCGGATCACGCAGGTGCCGCCAATGCGATATTCCTCGGCGACGCCGACCTTGGCGCCGAGCTCGGACGCGAGTCTCGCAGCGCGCACGCCACCCGAGCCCGCGCCGATCACGAATAGATCGTAGTCGTACTCTGCCACTTGGCTCAGGCTCCCGGGGGGCGTAACGCCTTCACGCCACCGCTGCCGGCCACGATAGCCAAATCGGCAAGGCCGAGAAACAGGCCATGCTCGACCACGCCCGGCACGCGCTTCAGCGCGAAGGCCAGCACCTCGGGCTCCGGAATGGAGCCGAAGATGCAATCGACGATGAGATTGCCCTGATCGGTGATGAAGGGCGCGTCGCCTTGTGCCGCACGCAGATTGACCTCGCCTTCGCATCCGGCTTGCGCGGCGAGCGCCTTGATCAGCCGCACCGTGGCCAGCAGCCCGAACCGCACCACTTCGACGGGGAGCGGGAATTTGCCGAGGGTTGCGACCAGCTTGCTGTCGTCGGCGATCACCACCATGCGGGCTGACGCCGTGGCGACGATCTTCTCGCGCAACAGCGCGCCGCCGCCGCCTTTGATCATGCGGAGCTGCTCGTCGATCTCGTCGGCGCCGTCCACGGTCAGATCGAGCTCAGGCGTCTCGTCGAGCGTGGTAAGCGGAATGCCGAGCCGTTCAGCCTGCGTGCGCGTGGCCTCCGAGGTGGGGACACAAAGCACTTTCAAGCCCGACGCGACCCGTCTTCCCAGCGCATCCACGAAGCGGGCCGCGGTCGAGCCGGTGCCGAGCCCGAGCTTCATGCCGTCCTCGACGAGATCGAGCGCGGACTGCGCCGCCAAGTCTTTCAGATCGTCAACCTTGAGCAACGCGTTCCCTCTCAGCCGTTCAGGCCGCCCATCATCACGTATTTCAGCTCGATATACTCCTCGATACCATGATGTGAGCCCTCGCGGCCAAGCCCCGATTCCTTCATGCCGCCGAACGGCGCAAGCTCGGAAGAGATGATCCCCTCATTGACGCCGACAATGCCATATTCCAGCGCCTCGGCCACGCGCCAGGCGCGAGCCAGATCGCGCGTATAGAAATAGGCGGCGAGACCGAAAGGCGTGCCGTTGGCGATGTCGACGGCTTCCTTCTCATCGCGGAAGCGGAACAGCGGCGCCACGGGTCCGAAGGTCTCTTCCTGGGCGAGACGCATCCTGGTGGTGACATGGGTGAGCACGGTCGGCTCGTAGAACGTGCCGCCCCGCGCATGGCGCTTGCCACCGGCCACCACGCGCGCGCCCTGCGCCACCGCGTCCTTGACGTGGCTCTCCACCTTGGCGAGCGCCGCCTCGTTGATCAGCGGGCCCTGCATCACGCCGACCTCCGTCCCCTCGCCGACCTTGAGCTTGATGACTTCGCTTGCGAGCTTCTCGGCGAAGCGGTCGTAGATTGAGTCCTGCACCAGAATGCGGTTGGCGCACACACAAGTCTGCCCCGAATTGCGGTATTTGGAGGCGAGCGCGCCTTGCACGGCGGCGTCGAGATCGGCGTCGTCGAAAACGATGAAGGGTGCGTTGCCGCCAAGCTCGAGCGCGAGCTTCTTCACCGTGCCCGCGGCCTGGCGCATCAGCAGCTTGCCGATTTCGGTCGAGCCGGTGAAAGCGATCATGCGCACCAGCGGATTTGACGTGAGCTCGCCGCCGATAGCTTCCGCCCCACCCGTCACCACATTGAGCACGCCAGCGGGGACTCCGGCGCGCACGGCAAGCTCGGCGAGCGCCAGTGCCGAGAGCGGCGTTTCGGCTGCGGGCTTCACCACCACGGTGCAGCCCGCAGCGAGTGCCGGCGAAATCTTGCGGGTGATCATGGCGAGCGGGAAATTCCACGGCGTGATCGCGCCCACGACGCCTATAGGCTGCTTCAGCACCAGCACGCGCCCGCTCTGCTTCGGCGTCGGGATGACCTCGCCATAGACGCGCTTCGCCTCCTCGGCGAAGAACTCGGTGAAGGATGCGGCGTAATCGACCTCGTTGCGCGCTTCCGCCAACGGCTTGCCCTGCTCGGTGGTCATGAGCAGCGCCAGGTCTTCCTTGTGGTCGCGTTGCAGCTCGTACCAGTGGCGCAAGATGCCGGCGCGCTCCTTGGCGAGCAGGCCGCTCCAGCCGGGGAAGGCTTTATGCGCCGCCTCGATCGCTTCCTTGGTCTCTTTCGCCCCGAGATCGGGCACGCGCGCGATCAATTCGCCCGTCGCCGGATTGGTGACGTCGAGCTTGGGCGCCCCCACCCATGCGCCGTCGATCAGGCACTGCTCTTTTAGCAAAGAGGGATCGCTGAGCTGCATGGAAGCTCTCCTACGCCGCCGCTTGCCAGGCCGCAAGGTGCCGTGTGACTACAGAGCCATGCTGAAACATACGACCATCGTGTTCGATCTCGACGGCACTCTTGTCGACACCGCGCCGGACCTCACGCACGCGCTGAACCATGCGCTTGGCCAGCGCGGCCACGCCCCCGTCACGCTGGAGGCCATTCGCGCCACGGTGGGGCGCGGCGCGCGGGCCATGATCGAGGAGGCTTTGCGCGTTGCCGGCATTAACGACGACATCGATCGCATGACGGTCGATTTCCTGCTGCATTATGAGCGAAACATCGCCGAAGAAAGCCGGCCCTACCCGGGCGCGGTGGCGGCGCTGGAGCGGCTTGCGGCGTCGGGCGCGCGGCTTGCGATCTGCACCAACAAGCGCGAGCAGCTGAGCCGCAAGCTGTTGCAAGCTCTTGAGCTAGAGGCATTTTTCCACGCCATCGCCGGGCGCGACACCTTCGCCGTGTCCAAGCCCGATCCAGGCCATCTGACCGGCGCGATCGCGCTTGCCGGAGGTAATCCCGCCAACGCCGTCATGGTCGGCGACAGCGTAACCGACATGCAGACCGCGCGCGCCGCCGCCATCCCGGCGATCTTGGTGAGTTTCGGTTATGGCCCGCCACCGCCCGCAAACCTGGTCCCCGACGCGGTGATCGACGCCTTCGACGCCCTGGAAGCCAATGTCGCGGCGCTGGTTAACGGCTTGACGCAAGCGCCGGCACGCTCTTAAACGTCAAAATCCCGCCGCAGATCGAGCTTATTCCACCGGACCGCTCCCAATGAAGGGCCATAGTCAATGGACACAGTTGCGGGACGTGAAGGTACGGAAACTCAGACAAGGAGAGATGGGATGCTTAGACGTGTCGTGATCGGCGCTGCCGTGGCGTGTCTCGTGGCCGGCACCGCCTACGCCCAAGAGGACGCAATGCCAGAGGAAATGGCAGAGGACAGCGAGTGCGCCCAGCAGCTCACCTCCACCCAGGAGATCGTGCAGGACAAAGTCGATTCCAACGCCATAAGCGAGGCTGAGGCCGAGAAGGTCTACGAGCTGCTCGACGAGGCCGACGCACTCTGCACCGAAGGGAACGGCGCGGAGGCAAGCGCGAGGCTCGCCGACGTCAACAAGATGGTCGCCAAGGGCAACTAGGCCGGTCAGGCTGGACGGCGCGCGCGGCGGGCGGCACGCGGCGGGCGTAGATTCCTTGATTTTCCCCCGCTTCCTTGACTTGGCGGGGGGCCAATCGCTAAATCCGTATGATCAGGGCGTGATCCCGGAAGCGTGCAAGCTTTCCGGATCAATCACGCGCTTAAGATCAAGACCTGGAGCGGGCGGTTAGCTCAGCTGGTAGAGCACTGTGTTCACATCGCAGGGGTCACTGGTTCAAGTCCAGTACCGCCCACCATATTTTTCAAGTAGTTAGAGGTAAAAACGCTTAGTGGGGCAACCCTGGGGGCAACATCGTGCAAATTTCAGCGCCGTCCGCACCGCGGCTGAAGCCAACGACGTTCGACAGACTTGCTATGAGTGGACCGAGGGACCGACGGGAAGCGCATGACAGCGCGTTGGCTTCGGCCGGCCCTCTCTTTGTTGGCACATCACACACCGTAGCCGGCGTGACAAAATGGCAGACAGTCCAGAAGACCCGATAACTGCGGCGGCCAAGGAACTGGTCAAGCAGATTCCCGTGAAGGCTGTGTACAAGGAAGGCCTGTCGCCCGCGGTTCAGGAAATGGGCGGAACCTTGGGCGATATAATGAAAACGCTGCGCCTTGTGCTCGCGCCGGTTCAAGCATTGGCCGCCGTTCAGGATCGATATAGGGCGTTTCTGGACCGTGCAGTTCGTCGCGTGCCAGAAGAACGTCGGACGGCGCCCCCACCTCAGATTTTGGGCCCGGTGCTCGAGTCAATCCGCTATGAGCCCGAGGACACTCCCATCGATGAGATGTTCTCTGAACTCCTTAGCCGCTCAATGGACTCTGAGCGACAAGGCGAGGCGCACCCATCCTATCCCATCATCATCAAGCAACTTTCCTCCGATGAAGCAAAGCTCCTCGTCCTTATTCGAGATCACAAATACGAAGTCATCTTCCGTGACCGGCATGCGGGCGGTAGAGCCTATCGAGAAGCAACTAAGCTCGATGAGTTTCCCCGA
>Ga0299914_10001339_pt1 | contig 16193 bp, 17 predicted proteins | sample RVTome_10_FD_201361 | JGI IMG/M metagenome (GOLD analysis project Ga0299914, IMG submission 201361) | Soil microbial communities from uranium-contaminated site in the Upper Colorado River Basin, Wyoming, United States - RVT153D57 (version 2) ...
AGTGGCTCATCCACACCGGCTGAGCAGTCGGGGCGCTGGGAGCGAACAGCGACGATGCCCCCAGCCGAGTGAGCTGTGTGCGGCCGTACTCGGCCCGACCGGACCGCTCGACCTCCCCGCCGAGCTGCAGGGCCACGAGCTGGGCGCCGTAGCAGATGCCCAGGATCGGGACACCGATCTCGTACACGGCGGGGTCGAGGCGCAGCGTGCCCTCGACGTGCACCGATGCAGGACCTCCGCTCAGCACGATGCCGGCCGGACTCCGCTCGGCCACCTCTGCGGCGGTGATGGTGGGCGGCACGATCTCGCTGTAGGTGTGGCACTCCCGGATGCGGCGAGCGATGAGCTGGGCGTACTGCGCGCCGAAGTCGACGACCAGGATGGTCTGGTCGGCAGATGCGGCGGCGCTCACGACCGGTCGGCCCACACGGGCCCTGCCCCCTCAGCTATGGGCCATGCCCACACCCTGCGCCTGCTGGAGGTACTTGCCCTCCGTTTGCAGGGCGGGTGCCACCATGACCTCGGCCTTCTGGAACTCCTTCAGGTTCTCGTAACCACAGGTGGCCATCGAAGTCCGTAGGGCACCGAACAGGTTGAGCCTGCCGTCGTTCTCCCGGGCCGGGCCGACGAGGATCTCCTCGAGGGTTCCGCGCGCCTGGGTCGCCACCCTGGCGCCCCTGGGCAACGTCGGGTGGAAGGTGGCCATACCCCAATGATGGCCGCGTCCGGGTGCCTCGATGGCCGCGGCCAGGGGCGAGCCGATCATCACGGCGTCGGCCCCGCACACGATCGCCTTGGCGATGTCGCCGCCGTTGGCCATGCCGCCATCCGCGATGACGTGGCAGTACTCGCCGGTCTCGTCCAGGTGGCGCATCCGGGCCGCCCTGGCGTCGGCGATGGCGGTGGCCTGGGGTACGCCAATGCCCAGCACCCCACGGCTCGTGCAGGCGTGGCCGGGCCCCACGCCGACGAGCACGCCGGCCGCTCCGGTGCGCATCAGGTGCAGCGCCGTCTGGTAGCTGGCGCAGCCGCCCACGACGATCGGGATAGGGAAGTCGCGGACGAAGGACTTCAGGTTGAGGGGATCGGCCACCGACGAGACGTGCTCGGCGGACACCACCGTGCCCTGGATCACGAACAGGTCCAGCCCGACCTCCACGAGGAGGTCGGCGTAGCGTTCGGTGCGCTGGGGGGTGAGGCTGGCGGCCGCCCTCACCCCGCCCGACCGGATGTCGGCGATGCGCTGGGCGATCAGCTCCTCCTTGATGGGCTCGGCGTAGAGCTCCTGCATGCGCCGCGTGGCCTTGTCGGCGGGCAGGGAGGCGATCTCCTCCAGGACGGCGTCTGCGTCCAGATAGCGGGTCCACAGGCCCTCGAGGTTGAGCACCGCCTGGCCGCCGAGGCGGCCGATCTCCATCGCCGTCTGGGGACTGACCACCCCGTCCATGGCCGAGGCCAGCACCGGCAGCGCGTACGGGAGGCCTGCGATGTCCCAGCTGATGTCCACGTCCTCGGGGTCGCGGGTACGACGCGAGGGCACGATGGCGATGTCGTCGAAGCCGTAGGCCCGGCGACCCGCCTTGCCCAGCCCGATCTGCAACCCGCCCGAGAATGAAGCCTGGGAGATGTCGAGGTCAGCCATACCAGAGGTTACATCGATGTCATTCGACGAGATGACCACCCCACCGCCCACCCGCACCCACCCTCACCGCGCCACCGCCATGTCCGGATCCCGCCAGCGCGCTGGTCGGAAGCGATGGAAGATGACATCGATGGAACTCGACGCCGATCACTGCTATGAGGCCCTGCAGGCACGCGACGGCCGGTTCGACGGGGTCTTCTACGCAGGCGTCACCTCGACGGGCGTCTACTGCCGACCGGTGTGCCCGTCACGAATGCCCCGCCGCCACAACGTCTGCTTCTTCGCCCACCCCGCCGCCGCCGAGGACGCCGGCTTCCGCCCCTGCAAGCGCTGCCGACCGGAGTCGGCCCCCGGCTCCGCGGCCTGGGACCCCAACGGCGACCTGCTGGGCCGGGCCCTGTCACTGATCGACGACGGGGCTCTCGACGGCGGCTCGGTGGCGGACCTGGCCGGAAGGCTGCACCTCGCCGACAGGCACCTGCGCCGGGTGTTCGCAGAGCGCCTGGGCACCTCCCCGCTGTCGGTGGCTCGAACCCGCAGGGCCCACCTGGCCCGGCGCCTGCTCGATGAGACCGGCCTGAGCGTCACCGATGTGGCGTTCGCAGCCGGGTTCGGCAGCGTCCGCCAGTTCAACGACGTGATGAGGGCCACCTTCGGGGCTTCGCCTTCCCAGCTCCGCCGCAGCCGGGCGGGGGGTACCACCGCCGGCACCGGCGAGCGCCGGACCCTGACGATCCGGCTGCCCTTCCGCGCCCCGCTCGACTGGGAGTCGACCCTGCACGTCCTGAGGCTGAAGACGACACCCCTGGTCGAGGAGGTGGCCGGCACCAGCTACCGCCGAACCGTGCCCGGTGGATGGGCACGGGTGCGCTCCGGTGGTGAGCGGCACCTGCTCCTGGATGTCGCCGTCGACGACATCCGGCACCTCCCCGGCCTCGTGGCCAGTGCCCGCAGGCTGTTCGACCTCGACGCGGACACCGAGACCGTTTGCCGCGCCCTGGGCCGCGACCCCCTGCTGGCCCCGGTGGTGGCCCGGCACCCCGGGTTGCGGCTCCTGGGTGCGTGGGATGGCTTCGAGACCGTGGTCCGCACGATCATCGGCCAGCTCGTCTCGGTGCGGGCCGCCTCGACCACGACCGGACGCCTGTGCCGGTGGCTCGGACAGGAGGTGGCCGACGCCCCCGAAGGCCTGGGCCGCCTCTTCGTCACACCCGACGCCGTGGTGGGCGAGGAGCTGGAAGCCGTGGGCATGACTCGGGCCAAGGCCGGTGCCATACGAGCAGTAGCCGCCGCCGTCATCGAAGGGGACGTCCTGCTCGACGGCAGCGTCGGGGGCGCTCACCTCGAGCGGGCCATGCTGGCCCTACCCGGTGTGGGCCCTTGGACAGCCGCCCTGGTCCGCATGCGGGTCGGGCACGATCCCGACGCCTTCGTGTCGGGCGACCTAGGGGTGCGGCGGGCATTGGGCGGGGTGAGCGCGGCCGAGGCCGAGGAGCGATCCCGGGCGTGGCGCCCGTGGCGGGCCTACGCCGCCATGTACCTGTGGAGGTCGATCACATGAGCGGTTACGACACGGCCGGCCCTCGAGCGGGCGCCATGTTGCCGATCGAGACCGTAGAGCTCCCGAGCGAGCTGGGGCCCATCACCGTCGCCGCGCGCGGCGGCGCCGTCTGCGGGCTGGCATGGACCGACGGCTTCGCCGCCATCGGACGGCGAATCCGTGCCCAGCACCCGGGGTCGCCGTGGCGCACGGTGTCGCGCCTGACCACGGCCGAACCCGTCGTGGCCTACCTGGAAGGTGAACTCGACGCTCTGGAGGTCGTCGAGGTCGACGCCGCAGGCACCGACTTCCAGACCCGGGTCTGGAACGAGCTGCGTCGCATCCCGGTCGGCACCACCATCAGCTACGGCGAGATGGCCCGCCGCGTCGGACGCCCCACGGCCTTCCGCGCCGTCGGGGCCGCCAACGGTGCCAACCCCGTCTCGCTGGTCAACGCCTGCCACCGCGTGATCGCCGCCGACGGCACCCTGGGCGGCTACGGCGGCGGCCTCGACCGCAAGGAATGGCTGCTCCGCCACGAGGGCGCCCTTCTCTGATGGCGGCCGGAGGTTCAGGCCAGCTTGTCGAAGAGCGACCACAGGTCGTCTACGTGGCGGCGGGTGGTGAGTGTCGAGCCGATGGAGACGCGGATGACGTGACGGTCGTCGAGCACGGCGTGGCTGAGGTATGCCCGACCGGTCTGGTTGATGGCGTCGAGCAGTTCGCGTGAGGCCTCGTCGCCGGCCGCCAGCCGCACGCACAGCAGGGTGGCAGGGACAGGGGCGGCCAGCTCGAAGCGGGGGTCGGCCTCGAAGCGGCTGGCCAGGTCGGCCGCCAGGGCAAGGTGCTCGCGCAGGTGGTGGCGGAGGCCATCGGCTCCGTAGTGGCGCATCACCATCCACAGCTTGAGGGCCCGGAAGCGCCGGCCCAGTGGGACCTGCCAGTCGCGGTAGTCGATGACCGCCCCGGACTCGGTTGCCTGGTTGCGAAGGTAGTCGGGCAGGATGCTGAGGGACTCCAGCACGGGGGCCCGGTCAGCCACCCACATGAGCGAGCAGTCGAAGTTGGTGAACAGCCACTTGTGGGCGTTGGTGTTGTAGCTGTCGGCGTGCTCGAGGCCGTGGTTGACCCACGCCATCTCGCGGCACATGCCGGCGATGCCGAGGTGGGCGGCGTCGACGTGGAACCAAGCCTGGTGCCGGTGGCACAAGTCCCCGATCGCCGCCAGCGGGTCGATGGCGTGCGATGCCGTGGTGCCGACCGTCCCGCACACCATGGCCGGGACCCGGCCTGCGGCCACGTCGTCGTCCATCGCCTTGGCCAGGGCGCCGGGCCACATGGCGAAGCTCCCGTCCACCTCGACGGTCCGCAGGTTGGGGATGGCGGCGATGCGGGCGCCCTTGACCAACGACGAGTGCGTCTGGCTCGACACGTAGACGACCAGGTCGTCGAGGGCCGCGCCCCGTGCCCGGGCGCGGTCACGGGCGGCCAGCAGCGCCACCAGGGCTGAGGAGGAGGCACTGTCCTGGATCACGCCACCGCCCGGTCCCCCCATCCGGAACCGCTCGGGCAGGTCCAGGAGCTGGGCGACCCAGTCGACCACCACGGTCTCGAGCTCCGTGCAGGCGGGGGAGGTGGCCCACAGCATCCCCTGCACCCCGAGCCCCGCCGCTGCCAGCTCCCCCAGGATGGACGGTCCCGAGGTGTTGGCCGGGAAGTAGGCGAAGAACCGAGGCGACTGCCAGTGCGTCAGCCCCGGCAGCACGATGCGATCGAGGTCGGCGATCACAGCGTCGAAGCTCTCGCCCTTGTCCGGGGGGTTCGACGGCAGCTGCGCGGTCACCCATCCCGGCTCGACCTGGGACAGCACGGACAGCTCCTCCACCCCGTCGAGGTAGTCGGCCACCCAGTCGATCATCTGGTGGCCGCGGGCCCGGAGCTCTGCGCTGGTCATGTGGCGGTCGGTCATGCCCAGCACGGTAGGGCTAGGTCCGATCCGACGTCGCCGGCCGCTCAGCGGGTGCCGGGATCGACACCCAGCCCGAGGCCGAGGAGTTGGACGAGCATGCGAGCGGTGGCTCCCCACACGGTGTCGCCCACCAGCTCGAAGAAGTGGATGGGCCGGCTGGCGTCCTGGTGGGGCCAGCGCCACCGCTCCTCCCGGTAGACCTCGTCCAACAACAGCTCTCGCAAGGGCACGAGGAGGATGGCGTCGACCTCGGCGGGGTTTGCTACCAGGTCGGGGCGGCCGTGCGGGAGCTCAGCCACGAAGGGCACGATGGCCGAGTTGGAGCTGACGGTGCGCAGATGATCGAGCTCGCCCATGGGATGCGCCGGCGCCCGCAGCCCGGTCTCCTCGTACGCCTCTCGCAGAGCTGTCTCCCAGAGCGTCTCGCCGTCGTCCTGGCCGCCTCCGGGGAAGCTGACCTCGCCTGAGTGGGAGCGCAACCGGTCCGAGCGGCGGGTCAGGACCACATGGGTGTCGCCGCCCTCGTCGTACAGCCCGACCAGTACGGCGGAGGTCCGAGGCGGTGGGGGAGCGCCGGTCCACAGCTCGCCGGGTGTGCGCCCGTCCAGGGCTCGGCGGACGTCGGAGAGGGAGATCCGGCGGTCGCCCTCGGGAACCGCCTGCCACGGGGGCGGTTCGCCGGGCGCGGCGTCGACCGGTCGGGGTATCCGCTGACGTCCGCCCCGGCCTGGTGGAACAGGGGCGGTCGGTGGGATGTCGAAGCGCCGCTTACCGCTCAGGACACCGTCTCACTCACCCAGTGCTCCAGGAGGTCACGCAGCCCGTTCGTCTTCAGGTTGGCCAGCGTCTTGCCAGGCGGCGTGTCGCCCCGCTCCCACTCCATCCAGAAGGCGAGCAGCTTCTCGGGGTTGGGGGGCCGTTTCTCCATGGCAGTCAGGATATTGCTGAGTACGGTCCTGGCCGATGGGACGGACCTACGACCTGATCGACGACCGGCTGCAGGACTTCCTGGAGTCACAGCCGGTCTTCTTCGTCGGCACCGCGTGGAGGTCGTCGAGCCCCGCCCGACGCTGACCGAGTGGACCGAACGGCGCAGCGACGACCTGGTGGAGTACCGCGCCAGGATGAACGCGCTGTCCATCGACGGCCTTCCGGCGCTGGGCGTACGAGCGCGCGCAGTAGCGTCGGGTGGTGCCGGGTTACGACGAAGCCTTCCTTCCCGGCTCGGTCGTCTCCCTACCGGGGCTGTCCCAGCGGCTGAGCGAGGAGGCCTACCTCTCCGGGGCTCCGGTCCACCACACCAGGTACTCGGTCGTCTTCAGCGCCTTGCGCGGATTCGCCATATTCACGGCGCACAACGTCGACGGCTCGACGATCCTCCCCGAGGGCCGGATCCGCCGCGACAACCGGTTCCGCAACGATCCCGAGGTCCCGGCCGAGCTGCAGGTCGACGACGACCGCGGCTATCGGAACAACCGCTGGGACAGGGGCCACCTGGTGCAGCGACGCGCTCTGCACTGGGGCGACCTCGGCGAGGCCAGAGCCGCTGACGCCGACTCGTTCCTGTGGACCAACATCGCTCCCCAGCACGAGCACCTGCACGACACGGCCTGGGGATCCATCGAGGACTGGATGCTCGATCGCAGCACCGACGACCTGCAGCGGGCGGCCGTGTTCACCGGGCCGGTCCTGACACCGGACGACCCCGTCCACGTCAACCGGGCCGGACAGCGGCCCATCCGGATCCCGGCCGGGTACTGGAAGATCATGGCCTTGCACCACGAGGAGAGGCTGGTGGCAGCGGCCTTCCTGGTCTGGCAGCGCGACCACGACCGGATCGATCCGGTCGAGTTCGATCCCGTGCTCGAACAGGTCCGCCTCACGACGATCGAGCACCTCACCGGACTGAGCTTCGAGGCCCTCCGGCCATGCGACCCCCTGCACCTCGCCGCCGCCCGGGAGCGGGAGCTGCGCGGCCTGCAGCCGCCGAGCGGAGGCGTGGTGTCGGCTCCCACCGACATCACCCTCTGAGCCCCGAGGGAGCCCGAACGCGAGCAGGACCGGGGCTCGATGCCCCGGTCCTGCTCAACAGCTGAGGCGAGCTGCTTACATCATGCCGGGCATGCCGCCCATGCCGCCGGGCATGGCCGGTGCCGCCGACTCCTCCTCAGGCTTGTCGGTGACAAGGGCCTCGGTGGTGAGCAGCAGAGCGGTGATGGAGGCTGCGTTCTGCAGCGCCGCCCTCGTCACCTTGGCCGGATCGATCACCCCGGCGTCGACGAGGTCCTCCATCTTCCCGGTGTCGGCGTTGAAACCGGTGTTCCCGGACTCGCTCTCGACCTGCTCGACGATGACCGAGCCCTCGAAGCCCGAGTTGTCGGCGATCAGCCTGGTAGGAGCGGTCAGGGCCCGGTGCACCATCGTGGCGCCGGTTGCCTCGTCGCCTTGCAGCCCCACGTCGAGGATCGCAGCACGCGCCCTGATCAGGGCGGTGCCACCGCCAGGGACGATGCCTTCCTCGATGGCGGCCCTCGTGGCCGAGACGGCGTCCTCGATGCGGTGCTTCTTCTCCTTGAGCTCCACCTCGGTGGCGGCTCCCACCTCGATGACGGCCACGCCTCCGGCCAGCTTGGCCAGTCGCTCCTGGAGCTTCTCGCGATCCCAGTCGGAGTCGGTGTTCTCGATCTCGGTGCGGATCTGGTTGACCCGACCCTCGATGTCGGCCGCGGAGCCGCCACCGTCGACGATGGTGGTGGTGTCCTTGGTCACCACCACCTTGCGGGCGGTGCCCAGCAGGTCCAGGGTCGTGTTCTCCAGCTTGAGACCGACCTCCTCGGCGATCACCTGCCCGCCGGACAGGATGGCCATGTCCTCGAGCATCGCCTTGCGACGCTCACCGAAGCCGGGGGCTTTCACAGTCACGGCGTTGAAGGTGCCGCGGATCTTGTTGACGACCAGCGTGGCCAGAGCCTCGCCCTCGACGTCCTCGGCGATGAGCAGCAGCGGCTTGCCCGTCTGCATGACCTTCTCCAGCACCGGCAGGAGGTCCTGCACGGTGCTGACCTTGCCGTTGACCAGCAGGATGTAGGGCTCCTCGAGGGCCGCCTCCTGCCGCTCGGGGTCGGTCACGAAGTAGGGCGACAGGAAGCCCTTGTCGAACTGCATCCCCTCGGTGAAGTCGAGGTTGAGGCCGAACGTGTTGCTGTCCTCCACGGAGATGACGCCGTTGCTGCCCACCTTGTCGAAGGCGTCGGCGATGACCTCGCCCACCTCTGGGTCGGCCGCGGAGATGGTGGCCACCGAGGCGATCTTGCCCTTGTCCTCGGCTACCTGGATCGACATCCCCTCGATCTCGGCCACGGCCACCTCGACCGCCTTCTCGATGCCGCGCTTGAGCGACATCGGGTTGGCGCCGGCGGCGACGTTGCGCAGGCCCTCGCGGACCAGCGCCTGGGCCAGGACCGTGGCCGTGGTGGTGCCGTCACCAGCCACGTCGTTGGTCTTGGTCGCCACCTCCTTGACGAGCTGGGCCCCCATGTTCTCGAAGGGGTCCTCGAGCTCCACCTCCCGGGCTATGGAAACGCCGTCGTTGGTGATGGTGGGCGGGCCGAAGCTCTTCTCGAGCACGACGTTGCGGCCCTTGGGACCGAGGGTGACCTTCACGGTATCGGCCAGCTTGTTGACTCCGGCCTCGAGCCCGCGGCGGGCATCCTCGCTGAACTTCAGGATCTTCGGCATGTGCTGCGGCTACCTCACTTCACGATGGCCAGCACGTCACGTGCCGACAGGATGAGCAGGTCCTCACCGTCGACGGTGATCTCGGTGCCGCCGTACTTGCTGTACACGACGGTGTCGCCGGCGCTGACATCCATGGGGATGAGCTCCCCGGTGTTCTCGGATCGCTTGCCGGGCCCGACCGCGAGCACCTCGCCCTGCTGGGGCTTTTCCTTGGCGGTGTCGGGGATCACCAGACCCGAGGCGGTGGTCTCCTCGGCTTCGCCGGGACGCACAACGATGCGATCCTCGAGCGGCTTCAGGTTCATGAGTGGCGCCTCCGTTGGCTGTTAGCACTCTCCTAGGGCGAGTGCTAACGATACGAGCGCGCGCCGGTCAGGACAACCCCCGATCGGGGCATTTCCGCGGTACTGCTCTGGTCCGCCCCCCCGGGACCGGTCAGCGGAACCGGGGCATGACGTCTCGGGCGAATCGCTCGAGGTTGTCGTTCATGCGGTCGGGGTCGACTCCCGGCGGCACTCCCCAGCAGCACACGTCTGTGATGCCGAACTCGTCCACGAAGGCCGCCAGTTCGGAGGCCACGGAATCGGCGTCGCCGACGATCCAGGTCTGGGGTATGGGCTGGTGCTCACGCCCGAAGGCCGTGTAGCGGTCCTGGCTCTGGGCGAAGAAGTCGGCGTACAGAGCCATGCGGTAGCGCTCGGCGGCACGGATGGGGGCCCAGTCCCGCTCGGGGTCGTCGGTCACGAGCCAGCTCCGGATGATGCCCACGCGGTACTCGGCCGGGTCGCGCCCTGAGGCCACCAGTTCGTCGCGCCAGGGATCGAGCACCTCGCCACGAGTGCCCTGTGGCAGCAGGTGCGTGTCGAAGCGGGCCGCTCGGTGAGCGCCGGCCTCGCTCATCGCCGCGATCCACAGCGGTGGTCCACCTGGCTGCACCGGCTTGGGGTGGACGCCGATGCGGTCGAACCGCCACCGCAGGCCCTCGAAGGAGAACTCCTCGGGCCCCCACGCCAGGCGCAGCAGGGCCAGTCCCTCCTCGGTCAACGAGACGCGGTGCGACACCGGGTGGCCGAAGGCGGCGAACTCGTGGGGGGCGTAGCCCATCCCCACGCCCAGCTCGATGCGTCCACCGCTGATGTTGTCGAGCACGGCCAGGTCCTCGGCCAGTCGGAGCGGGTGGTAGAAGGGCAGCAGGGCGATGTCGGTGGAGATGCGCACCCGCTCGGTGATGCCAGCCACCGCCCCGGCGGCGGCCACCACAGAGGGCAGGTAGCCGTCGGCCACGAAGTGGTGCTCGGTGAACCAGATCTGGTCATAGCCCCACCCGTCGACCAGGCGCACCTGCTCGAGGACCCTGGAATACAGCTCCTGGGTGGTCAGAGGTCCCTGGGGCGGGTTGCGGAAGTCGTAGGCGACCCCGAATCGCAGCGGTGGCGTCATCGGGTCCGGCAGCGTACCGCCCCGCCCATGGCGCTCAGGCCGGGCCGGTGGGCACGAGGGAGAGGGCCGGATCCACCCCCGCTCCGAGGCCGGTGGGGCCGTCGGCCCGCAGCCGCCACCACGCCGTGGCCGCCACCATGGCGGCGTTGTCGGTGCACATGTCCCGGCTGGGCAGCAGAGCCTGGATGCCGTCCTCGGTGGCGGCGTCGCACAGCTTCTCCCGCAGAGCCGAGTTGGCGGCCACACCCCCACCGAGGCAGATGGCGCTCGCACCCAGGTCCCGCGCCGCCCTGCGGGCCTTGGCCACCAGGGTGTCGGTCACGGCTGCCTGGAACGAGGCGGCCACGTCGGGGGTGGAGAGCTCCGGATGGGCCCGCACGGCCTGGATGACCGCGGTCTTGATCCCAGAGAAGGAGAAGTCGTACCCCTCGATCATCGGTCGCGTCAGATGGAGCGCCTCGGGGTCGCCGGCCATGGCCACGGCGTCGATGGCAGGGCCTCCCGGGTATCCCAGACCCAGGAACCGCGCCACCTTGTCGAAGGCCTCACCGGCAGCATCGTCGAGCGTGGACCCGAGCATCCGGTAGCGGCCGTGGTCCTCGAATGCCACCAGCATCGTGTGGCCGCCCGAGACCAGCAGGGTGACGATGGGCAGCTCGATCTCGGGCTCGTCGAGCAGCCCCGCATAGAGGTGGGCTTCCAGGTGGTTGACGCCCACGAAGGGCACGTCCCACACGAGGGCCAGAGCCTTTGCGGCCGAGACGCCCACGAGCAGGGAGCCGACCAGTCCGGGACCGACGGTGGCGGCCACCGCGTCGATCTCCCCCGGCTTGGTCCCGGCTTCGACCATGGCCTCGGCCACGATGCTGGTGATCACCTGCTCGTGTGCCCGACCGGCGATCTCGGGCACGACCCCGCCGAAACGGGCGTGCAGGTCCACCTGGCTGGACACCACGTTCGACCGGACCTCGGTGCCGCCCACGACCACGGCCGCCGCCGTCTCGTCACAACTCGTCTCGATTCCGAGGATCACCGTGCTGTGGTCGACGGGGTGATCGCTGCCGCGGCCCGGGCGGCCGTCGCGACCGGTCACGGGCCGTCCGCCCACTCGGTGGACCCGGGCAGGCCGGCCTCGACGGCACGCAGCTCGGCGAGGTACGCGGGCCGGTCGACGTCATGGGCCCACATGACCAGGGCATCTTCGCCCTCGGTGCTGTAGTAGTTCCTTCGCACCCCGGCGGGCGCCAACCCGAAGCGGCGGTAGAGGGCTTGGGCTCGGGTGTTCGAGGCCCGCACCTCCAGGGTCAGCGCATCGCACCCGGCAGCGATGCCGGCCCGGAACAGGGCCAGCAGCAGGCGGGCTCCGATGCCATGGCCCTGCCAGCGCGGATCCACGGCCACAGAGGTGACGTGGCCGTCACGGCCGACCAGCATCAGGCCCGCGTAGGCCACGATCGCGCCATCGACTCGGGCGACGCGGTACAGCCTGGTCTGGGGCTGGTTCAGCTCCTGGTGGTACAGAGCGATGGACCACGGCCGGGCGTACACCTGACGGTCGATGGCGTGCACTGCCCGCAGGTGACGGCGCCTCATTCGCTCGATCTTCACCGACGGCGCCGTGCCGGCAGCGGGCCGGTGGGGCTCGGGGGCGGGCCGGTCGGGCTCGGCAGCGATCAAACCGTGTCCCTCCTGGAGAAGTTGACCTGGGCGTCGGGGTCACGCATGTAGATGGCCTCCACCTCCCAGGCGGGGACGAACTGCTCGCGCACCGCACGCGCGTGCGCCAGCTCGACCAGTCTTCCGGCGTCGGGGTAGCGGAGACCCTGCGGCCCCATCTCCGCGTTGTGCAGGAACTCGAAGGCGGCCGCGTACCTGCTGGCCCCGTCGCCGACCATCAAGGCGTCCTCGCCCGTGGCCTGGAGGCGGGCGGCCAGATCCTCGGGAGCCTCGACGAGGGGATCGCTGATCCGCTGGATCCCACCGGGGACGCGCCGGTACGACGCATGGAACAGCTCGCCGCGGCGGGCGTCGACGGTGGCCACGATGAGTCGCTGCGACCAGCGGGCCGGGAAGGCGACCAGGTCCAGGGAGCTGACGGGGATCATGGGCACCGACAGGGCGAAGGCCATCGCCTTGGCCGCAGCCAGACCGACGCGCAACCCGGTGAACAGCCCGGGGCCGACGTCCACGGCGATGACGCTCACCTCGTCGAGGTCGACTGCAGCCTGGCGGGCGACGAACTCCACCGCCACCGGCAGCGTCTCGGCGTGGCGCCGCGCCCGGGTCGAATGGAACGAGGCGATGACACCCTCGTAGCCGCCGATGGCGACCCCGACCTGGGGCGTGGCGGTCTCGATGCCCAGGACGATCACGCCGCCGCCTCGGTCCACGGTTCCACCGCGTCCCGAACGGCGGGGTTGCGAGCCGTCCAGGAGGCGCCCACGGGGATGATCTCGATCGAACGCACGTCGGGGCCCGAGGCCGGGTCGACGAAGCGGAATGTGACCTGCAGGTAGTCGGCGGGCACGGCACGGCGGATCTGCTCCCCCCACTCCACGACCGTGACCCCCTCCTCGAGGAGCTCCGGCAGGCCGAGGTCGAGGAGCTCGCGCGGATCCTCGAGGCGGTAGACGTCGATGTGGTGCACCGCAAGCCGGCCGCGGTACTCGTGGACGAGGGTGAAGGTGGGGCTGGTCACAGGGACGGTGACGTCGAGGCCCCAGCCCATCCCCTGTACGAACACCGTCTTCCCGGCGCCGAGGTCACCGGACAGGAGAACGACGTCACCCGATCGCAACAGCGCGGCGATGGCAGCTCCGAGCTCTCGGGTGGCATGGTCGGAATCGGTGCGGGCGTGGAACACCGGCCGGTCAGGTCCCTGGCTCGAACAGGGACACGGGCCGGGGCTCCTGGGGTGGTCGTGCGGACCCGGGCGAGCCGGAGGACCGATCCTCGCTGACCGACGGGGGCGAGCCGGCCGGACGATCCAGGGCCAAGGCCCGCTTGGCCCGCACCAGGTCCGAGCGCATCTCGGCCAGCTTGCTGTCGCCACCCCGCAGAACGGCGGCTGGGTGGTAGGTAGGGACGAGGAGCCGGCCGTCGTACGGGTACACGGCGCCCCGCAGCCTGGTGATGCCCTGCTGGGTGTCCAAGAGGAGTTTCGCTGCGAAGTTCCCCAGGGTCACCACGACCTTCGGGTCGACCAGACGAAGCTGGTCCATCAGGAACGGCCGGCACGCCTCGATCTCGGCGGGCAGGGGATCGCGGTTGTTCGGCGGGCGGCACTTGACCACGTTGGCGATGTACACGCCCCGCTGGCGCGACAGCCCCATCTCCTCGGCCATCAGCCGGTCGAGGAGCTGACCGGACCGGCCCACGAAAGGCAGGCCCTGCTGGTCCTCCTGCTGCCCCGGGCCCTCGCCCACGAAGATGAGGTCGGCGCTCGGGTCGCCCATCCCGAACACGACGTTGGTCCGTCCCTCGGCCAAGGGACAGCGGGTGCAGTCGTGGGCCACCGCGGCGAGCTCGTCCAACGCCGACACGGAGGGTGATCGTACTGCCGTATCGGCCTGGAGCCGTCTGGCCCACGAGCCGCTCGGGTTGCGGGTTCCCCCCGGCCGCTGGCCGACACGGTGGCCCGCGGGCCGCGTGTCACTCGACGTAGACGCGCGGTACCCGGGCGGAGATGTTCGTCAGGACCTCGTAGGGGATGGTTCCCATCCACTCGGCCAGGTCGTCGACGCCGATCGCCTCGTCGCCGTCCCGGCCGATGAGCGTCACCTGGTCACCGTTGTAGGCCGTGTCCCACTCGATGTTCACCATCGACTGGTCCATGCAGATGCGGCCCACGACCGGATAGCGACGGCCCCTGATGAGCACGTGGGCGCGGTCGCTCATTATGCGGCTGTAGCCGTCGCCGTAGCCGACGGGAATCGTGACCAGACGGACCGGATGATCGCTCCTCCAAGTCGAGCCGTAGCTCACCGGGCTGCCGGCCTCGACCACCTTGAAGTAGACGACCTGTGTGGTCCACGACAGCACCGGCTCGACTGGGATCGAGCGACTCACCTCGGTCGAGGGGTAGATGCCGAACGAGAGGATCCCCGGTCGCACCACGTCGAGGTGGGCCTCGGGGACCTGGAGGATGGCGCCCGAGTTGGCGACGTGCCGCATGGGTGTCTCGACGGAACGGCACTCGTACCAGGCCAGCACCTCGCCGAAGCGGTCCAGCTGACGTCGTGCATCCGTCAGGTCGGCGGCGTCGGAGTTGGCCAGGTGGGAGTAGATGCCCTCGACGTCGACGTGGGGACAGGCCAGCGTCTCGTCCAGCAGGCGTTCGGCGTTGTACCAGTGCGTGCCGATCCGCTCCATGCCGGTGTCGACCTTCAGGTGCACCCGGGCCCGGCACCGCGCCGCCTCCGCTGCCTCGTTCACCTGATGGAGCTTCTCGATCGACGGCACGGTGACCGTCAGGTCGTGATCGAAGAAGAGAGGTACCTGCGTGCCCACGATGCCCCCCAGCACCAGGATGGGGGCGGTCACCCCTGCCCGTCGCAGGAGGATCCCCTCCTCGAGGTAGGCCACTCCGAGGTACCCGACGCCCTGGCGGTCGAAGGCGCGAGCCACCTCCACCAGTCCGTGGCCATAGGCGTTGGCCTTCAGGATCGGCATCACCACCGCCGGTGCCACGTGCTCCACGATCCGCTGGTGGTTGCGGGCCAGGGCGCCCAGGTCGACCTCCACGTGCGTGGGCCGGAGCACACCCTCGGTGGCGATGCTCGGATGATCGGCGACGTGCACGGCGGCTACCCCGCCGCCGTCAGGTCGGCGAGCACCTCGCCGGCCAGGGTGGGGAGATCGCCGGCCACGAGGCCGGCACCGGGACCACGGGCGGCGGCGGTGCCGTGGACCCAGGCGGCGGCGGCCACCGATGAAACACGATCGCCCTCGTCCAGCATGGCGGCGATGATCCCGGTGAGGACGTCGCCGGTGCCGGCCGTGGCCAGCCGCTGGTCACCGCTGGTGACGGCCGCCAGCCTGCCGTGGTGGTCAGCGACGAGCGTCGTGGGCCCCTTCAACAGAACCGTGGACCGGAAGTGGCGGGAGGCCTCCCGCACGGCCGCGAAGCGATCGGCGGACGGGGTCGCGCCCGTCAGCAGCGCGAACTCGCCGTCGTGAGGCGTCAGAACGGTCAGGGACCGGCGCCAGCGCGTCACCTCGGGGTGATCGGCCAGCGCGGCCAACGCATCGGCGTCCACCACCACAGGGATCTCAGCGGACACCAACAGCTCCCGTACCGCGGCCAGCGTGACCTCGTCGCGCCCCAGGCCGGGTCCTATGGCCAGGACTCCGAACCGTTCGAGGTCGGCGAGGACCTCCTTCACCCAGCCCACTGCCGGCAGATCCCGACCCACCGCTTCGGTGGGTAGATCGAGGTGATCGGACGGAACGCCAGGCGAGGAGCAGACCACCATGCCGGCACCGGCTCGCATGGCTGCGCTGGCACACAGGAACCCTGCGCCGCGCATCCCCGGTGAACCGGCCACCAGTCGCACGGCCCGCTGCCACTTGTGTGCCGCACGGCTCCGCTGGGGGATGTGAGCGGCTGCTGTCGCCGCGGTCATCAGGTGGGCAGTGGCCGACGACACGTCCAGCCCGATGTCGGCCACCTCCACCTCGCCGGCCAACTCGGCACCGTCGGCGAGGACCAGGCCGGGCTTCAAGGCGGCGAAGGTCAGCGTGACGTCGGCCCTGCGGGCCCCATGGGATTCACCTGTCAACCCATCGACGCCCGAGGGGATGTCGCAGGCCAGCACGGTGGCGGCGCCCGGATCGGGCGCAGCCCACTCGCCCCGGAACCCGGT
>Ga0299914_10001340_pt1 | contig 16188 bp, 13 predicted proteins | sample RVTome_10_FD_201361 | JGI IMG/M metagenome (GOLD analysis project Ga0299914, IMG submission 201361) | Soil microbial communities from uranium-contaminated site in the Upper Colorado River Basin, Wyoming, United States - RVT153D57 (version 2) ...
CGCTCGTTTCCCCGCTACCGGCTCGGCCGGCCGTTCTTCCGCCGGGTGCTCGGCGACGTCGACCGCTTCTGCATGCAGGGCGAGGAGTCGGCGCGGCGGGTGATCGCCATGGGCGCCGATCCCTCGCGCGTCACGGTCACCGGCAGCCTGAAGTTCGACGCGGTGGCGGGCGCGGATCCGCACCTGCGCGGGCGCGGGCGCGTGCTGCGCTTCCTTCGCACGGCGCCCGAACGCGTCGTGGTCGTGGCGGGCAGCACGATGGCCGGCGAAGACCTGCCGGTGCTGCGGGCGTTCCGCCGCGTGAAAGCCGCGTTCCCCGACGCGCTGCTGATCGTCGCTCCGCGTCACGCCGAGCGCTTCGACGAGGTCGTCCGGCTCGCGATGAACGAGGGGTTCTCGACGGTCCGCCGCACCGAGCTGCCAATCGACGCCGCGCCGCGCGCCGACGTCGTCGTGCTCGACACCATCGGGGAGCTCGCGCAAGTGTACCAGCTCGCGACGGTGGCCTTCGTCGGCGGCAGCCTGGTCGAGACCGGCGGCCACAACGTTCTGGAGCCGGCGGTCCACGCGCGTCCGATCGTCTTCGGCCCGCACATGTCGAACTTCGCCGAGATCGCTCAGGCCTTCATGAGCAACCGCGCCGCGGTGCAGGTCGCGTCGTCCCGCGAGCTTGAAGAGGGGCTGCTGGAGCTCGTGGCAGATCCGGTCCGCCGCGCGAGCCTCGGCGCGGCCGCGAAGGCCCTCGTGGACGCCAACCGCGGCGCGCTCGATCGGACGCTCGACGCCGTCGTGCAGGTCCTGCCGCCCGTCAGGTCCGCCACCATCCACCCGTTCCGGGTGGTGCACTGAGGGCCGCAGGGTGCTGGGACTGTCGAGCGGGATCTACGGCCGCGCGGTGCTCGCGCGCCGGCGGCTCATCGAGGCCCGGCCCTCGTCGCGCCTGCGGCTGCAGGCGCCGGTCATCAGTATCGGGAACCTCAGCGTGGGCGGGAGCGGCAAGACGCCGTTCACCGCATGGCTCGCTGCGCGCCTTGCGGCCTCCGGACACCGTCCCTCGATCCTGAGCCGCGGGTACCGGCGGACCGCCCCCACCGAGGAGGTCGTGATCGTCGGCGACGGGACGCAGGTGCGCGCGGACCTGGCGTCCGCCGGCGACGAGCCGCTGATGCTGGCCCGGATGGTTTCCGGCGCGGCGGTGCTGGTCTGCGGGGATCGCTACCGGGCGGGCCGCGTCGCCGAGGCGGAGCTCGGCTGCACGGTGCACCTGCTGGACGACGGGTTCCAGCACCTGCGTCTCGACCGGGACGTGGACCTCGTGTTGCTCGACGGGAGCGATCTCGACGACCAGCCGCTGCCAGCCGGACGCCTCCGCGAGCCGCTCGCCGCCCTCCGTTCCGCGGACGCGATTCTGTGGACGGGAGAGCCCGCGCAGGCGCCGGACGTCGCGGCACGTACCGGCGTGAGCACTGTGTTCCCGATGCGCCGCATGGCGGGACCGATCGAGGGGAACGACGGCGTTCCGGGGGCGGGGGATCCGGTCCTGGCGCTCGCCGCGCTCGCGCGCCCGCAGCGGTTCTTCGAGGGGCTCGAGGAGACGGGCCTCGACGTGCGCGCACGGCTGGCGTTCCGGGACCACCATCCCTACACGGCCGGGGACGTCGAGCGGATCCGGGAGGCCGCCGCCGCGTGCGGCAGCGACTGGGTGATTACGACCGAGAAAGACCTCGTGCGCCTGCTGCCGCTCGGTGCGATGCCGTTCCGCCTCGCGTGGCGCGCGCTCGAGGTGTCGCCTGACGAGCCCGGCGTGTTCTGGGACTGGCTCGTCGCGAGGGTCGGCGGCCAGAGTGCGCGGGTGTCCTCCCGGCGGGGAGCCACGGTCGCGTGAGACACCGGGTCGAGTACTGGGCGGTCTGCGCCGTACGGCGGCTGGTCGCGCTCATGCCCGGCCGTGCGGTCAGGGCAGCGGGCACGCTGCTGGGCCTCGCGTTCTACACCTTCGATCGCGTCCACCGGCGCATCGCGGACACGAATCTCGCCACCGCGTTTCCGCAGCGCACCCCGGCGGAGCGGCGGGCGATCGTCCGCGAGATGTTCGGGCATTTCGGCCGCGTGCTCTTCGAGCTGCTCAAGTTCAGCACGCTGACGCCCGCCCGGATGTGCGCGGCGGTCGAGTTCGAGGGCGAGGAGCGGGCGCGCGCCGCCTACGAACAGGGCCGGGGCGTGATCTTCTTCACGGGACACTTCGGCTACTGGGAGATCAACGGAATCGTGCAGGCCATCCGGCTGGAGCCGATGGGCGTGCTCGCGCGCCCGCTCGACAATCCGTACCTGAACGACCTGCTCGAGCGGGTGAGGACGTCGACCGGAAACTCCGTCATCTACCGGCGCGGTGCCGTCCGCCGCGTGCTCCGCACGCTGCATGCCGGCCACGGCGTCGCGATGCTGATCGATCAGCATATGCACAGCCCGGACGCAATCTACGTCGATTTCTTCGAGCGTCCTGCCGCGACGACCTCGACGCTGGCGCAGCTGGCGCTCCGGACCGGCGCGCCGGTGGTGCCGGTGTTCGCGCTGCCGCTGCCGGGAGGCCGCTATCGCGTGATCTACGAGCATCCCGTCGCCCATCCGGACGCCGACACGCCGGACGCGATCCGCCACTTCACCCAGCGCTGCACCGACGTGCTCGAGATGTACGTGCGCCGCCATCCGTCGCTGTGGCTCTGGATGCACCGCCGCTGGCGCGACGCGCCCCTCCCGGCGGATGTGCCCGGCATGTTCCCCGAGACCCGCCCGGACGAAAGTGAAGCCTGACGCGAAGGCCCCCATCGAGCCGCAGGCCGTGCTCGTGCTGGCGCCGAACTGGCTGGGCGACGTGATCATGGCGTTGCCGGCCCTCGCCGACGTCCGCCGCCACTGGCCCCGGGCGCGGCTCACTGTCGCGGTGCGCGGCGCCTTCGCCCCGCTCTTCGGGTGCGTCCCGGGCGTCGACGCGCACGTCGCGCTCGCGAACGCCGGAGGCCTGCGCGCGCTGCGCAGCCTGGGCGGAGACGCGGCGAGGCTGCGCGAGGGGAATCACGACGTCGCGCTGCTGCTGCCCAATTCGTTCCGCGCCGCGCTGCTGGCGCGGCGCGCCGGCATCGCCGAGCGCTGGGGCTACGGCGCCGATCTCCGCGGACCGCTCCTGACGCGCGCCGTCCGCCGCCCGAAGGGACGCCGCCATCAGGCCGGGTATTATCAGAGCCTGACCGAGGCGCTCGGCATCCCGCCGGGGCCGCTGCATCCCGCGCTGCGGGTGCCTGACGAGGCGGCATCGCGGGCCGCGGCGCTGCTGCGGCAGCATGGCTGGGCGGGGGAGCGGCTCATCGGCCTCGCGCCCGGCGCCGCGTACGGCTGGGCCAAGCGGTGGCCGCCCGAACGCGCCGGCCTCGTGGCCGCGTGGATGCTGCGGGACCTGGAAGCGCGCCCGGTGATCGTCGGCGCGGCCGGGGATCGCGGCACGGCCGGCGACGTGCGGCGCGCCTTCGAGCGCAGCGTGAGGCCGGACGAGGCGGGAGGCCTGATCGATCTCGTGGGGAAGACAGACCTGCTGACGCTGGCCGGCGTGCTGTCCGAGTGCGCCGCCTTCCTGGCCAACGACTCCGGCGCCATGCACCTGGCGTGCGCGCTCGGCGTCCCCGTGACGGCGACCTTCGGTCCGACGCGCGAATGGGCGACCTCGCCGCTGCCGCCGGCCGGCGGCCCGCCGCCACGGATCCTGACGCACGACGTCTTCTGCCGCCCCTGCATGCTCCGCAACTGTCCGATCGATCACCGCTGCATGACCGGCATCAGCGCCGACGCCGTGCTGGCGTCAATCGCGGCGCACGTCGCGGAGCGGGGCGCCGGGAGGCCGACGGCGTGAGGCCGGCCGTCTTCCTGGACCGGGACGGCACGATCATCGAGGATTGCGGCTACCTCGATCGCCTCGAGCTGATCGCGCCGTACGGCTGGAGCGCCGAGGCCATCCGCCTGCTGACGGGCGCCGGATACGTCGTCGCGGTCGTGACGAACCAGGCGGGAGTGGCGAGGGGCTTTTTCGACGAGGCGTTCGTGCACCAGGCGCACGCGCGCCTCGACGAGATGCTGCGCGGGGCGGGCGCCGTCATCAGCGGCTATTATTACTGCCCGCACCATCCGGACGGCGTCGTCGAGCCCTACCGCCGTGCGTGCCGGTGCCGCAAGCCGGGCCCCGGCATGGCGGAAGCGGCGGCGCGCGACCTGGATCTCGATCTCTCCCGATCGTTCGTCGTCGGGGACAAGACCCTCGACATCGAGCTCGCGGAAGCGGTGGGAGCGACCGGTGTGCTCGTGAGGACGGGGTACGGCCGCGCCGACGAGATCGTGCTGCGCGAGCGTGCGGAGCGCGAGCTGATCGCCGTCGATACGCTGCTCGACGCCGCCCGCTGGATCGTGGCGCGATCGTCCTCCTCCGCCCCCGCGGCGGCCCGCTGAACCGAACCGATGGCCTCTTCATACACCGCGCCGGGTGACGCCGAACGCCTGCTGGCGCTGATCGACGGGTTCGCCGGGCGGACGGTCGCGGTCGTCGGCGATCTGATGGCCGACGAGTTCATCTACGGCCGCGTCGAGCGCGTGTCGCGCGAGGCGCCCGTTCTCATTCTGCGGTACGACACGTCCGTCACGACACCCGGCGGCGCCGGCAACGCGGCCAACAACGTGGCGGCGCTCGGCGCGCGCGTGCGGCTCGCGGGTCTCGCGGGACGGGACGAACCGGGCCGGCGGCTGCTCGCCTCGCTGCACGCGCGCGTCGCGCGCGGCGGACTCATCCGCCCGACGTCGTATGCGACGCCCGTGAAGACGCGCATTCTCGCCGGCGGCGTCCACTCGGCCAAGCAGCAGGTCGTCCGGATCGATCGCGTGAGCGGCTCCGCCGTGCCGGCCGGGGTGAGGCGGCAGTTCGAGCGCGCCGCCCGCGCGGCCGCCAGCAGGGCGGATGCGGTGCTGGTGTCGGACTACGGCTCGGGGCTCGTGCTGCCTGCGCTCGTCGAACGCCTCGGGGCGGACGCGCGGCGTCCGGTGCTGGTGGACTCCCGCCATGCCGCGACGTCCTTCCGCGGCGTCACGGCGTGCACGCCGAACGAGAGCGAGGTCGAGCAGTTGCTGGGCGTGAGGATCGGCGACGACCGCTCCGTGCTGGAGCGCGCCGGGCGCTCGCTGCTGCGGCGCATGCGCACGGCAGCCCTGCTGATCACGCGCGGGAGCCGCGGCATGGCGCTCTTTGAGCCAGGGCGGCCCACCGAGCACATCCCGATCTCGGGATCCGACGAGATCGCGGATGTCACCGGCGCCGGCGATACCGTGATCGCGACCATGACGCTCGCGATTGCCGCGGGCGCCACGTTCCTCGACGCGGCGCGTCTCGCGAACCATGCCGGCGGCATCGTGGTGATGAAGCGCGGCACGGCCACGGTCTCGGCCGGCGAGCTGCGGGAGGCCGTGCGCCGCGGCGCGGGCCGGCCCGGACGCAGGCGCTGAGATGGGACGGGTGGTGACGCTCGGCGAGCTCGAGACGGCGGCGGCCGCGGAGCGCGCTGCCGGCAGGACGATGGCGCTCGCCAACGGGTGCTTCGACCTGCTGCACGTCGGCCACGTCCGCTATCTGGAGGGCGCCCGGGCGGAAGCGGACCGCCTCGTCGTGGCCGTCAACGACGACGAGTCGGTGAGGATGCTGAAGGGGGCGGGGCGGCCGCTGATGGCGGAGAAGGATCGCGCGGAGATGATCGCGGCGCTCCGCGGCGTGGACTACGTCGTGCTGTTCTCCGGCCGGACCGTCGCGCCCGTGCTCGAGGCCATTCGCCCGGACATCCACTGCAAGGGCACCGACTATACCGTCGACTCCGTCCCCGAGCGGGACATCGTCGCGGCCTACGGCGGACGGACGGCCATCGTGGGGGACCCCAAGGACCACTCGACACGGGACCTGGTCGCGCGTATCAGGGATTCCGAATGACGCCTTCGGATACGGAGGCGCCTGCCCGGCACCCGGCACCTGCTGGCACCCGTTGGCACCCGTTGGCACCTGCTGGCACCTGCTGGCACCTGCAGGCACCCGTTGGCACCTGCTGGCACCTGCTGGCACCTGTTAGTTCATGACAATCCTCATCGTCCGCCTCGGTGCGCTGGGCGACATCGTGCACGCCGTTCCGGCCGTAGCGGCTCTCGGCCGGGCGCTGCCCGGGGCGGCGATCGACTGGGTCGTCGAGGCGCGGCACCGCGAGGTGATCGGTCTCGTGCGGGGGCTGCGGCGGCGGCTCACGATCGACACGGCGCGTCCGCGGACGCTCTGGCGGTCGGTGCGCGAGCTGCGCGCCGGCCGCTACGATGTCGCGATCGATCTGCAGGGACTGCTCAAGTCGGCGGTGATCGCGCGCCTCTCGGGCGCGCGGCGCGTCGTCGGGTTCGACAGGTCCGCGCTGCGCGAGCCCGCCGCGGCGCTGTTCTACGGGGAACGCCACCACACCGACGATCGGCAGCACATCATCCGCAAGAACCTGTCGCTCGTGAGCGCCGTGGCGCCTGTGGACGATCGCATCGAGTTCTCCCACGACGTGCCGCCGGCGACCATCGCGCCTGACGGGGCGTACGCGCTTCTCAATCCCGGGGCCGCGTGGCCCAACAAGCGGTGGCCGCCGGAGCGGTTCGGCGCGGTCGCCGAGTGGCTCCTCGCGCAGTACGGCCTGCGCTCGCTCGTGCTCTGGGGGCCTGGCGAGCGCGCCCTGGCCGGCGCCGTCGTCGCCGCCTCGGCAGGCGCGGCGGAGGCGGCACCGGAGACGCGCATTGGCGACGTGCTCGCACTGGCCCGCGGGGCTGCGCTGGTGATCTCCGGCGACACCGGGCCGCTGCACCTGGCGGCGTCGATGGGCGCGCCGCTGGTGGGGTTGTACGGGCCGACGAGTCCGGCGCGCAACGGCCCCTGGGAACCGGACGATCTCGTGGTCTCCCGGTTCGACCGCTGCCGGTGTCACTACCGCCGCCGGTGCACGCAGGCTTCCGCCTGCGTCGACTCGATCGCGGTCGAGGATGTCCGGCGCGCGGCGGCCGAGCGGCTCGCGCGCGCCGGCGTGCCCAGGCGATGAGCGTTCGATGCCGCTGCTGAAGCGCCTCGCGCGGCTGCGTGTTCCGCTCGGGTTCGTCTTCGCGGCGCTCGTCTTCTGGCTGGCGCGGCCGACGTGGCGCTCGATCGCGGCGGGCGCGGCGATAGGGGTGGCCGGCGCGCTGATCCGCCTCTGGGCCGCGGGGCACCTGGAGAAGAGCCGGGAGGTCACGCGATCGGGACCCTACCGGTTCACGCGCCATCCCCTGTACGCGGGCTCGTCGGTGCTGGCGCTGGGGCTGGCGGTGGGCGCGGCGTCGCTGCCGGCGGCGCTGGTCGTGGCGCTCTACATGACGGCCACGATCGCCGCCGCCATCCGCACGGAGGAAGCCTTCTTGCGCGACCGGTTCGGCGACGCGTACGACGCCTACGCCGCGCGGCGGCTGCCGCCGAGCGGCCGCCGCTTCAGCTTCGAGCGCGCGTGGCGGAACCGCGAGTACCGGGCGATGGCGGGCTTCGCGCTGGCGATTGCGATTCTCGCGCTGAAGGCCGCGCGCGGTTGACGCTCGGCGGCCCGAAGGGCTACGATGGCATGTTTACGGGTGCGCGGATGTCGGTGCAGTGGCCGGGCGGTTAGCTCAGTTGGTAGAGCACCGGCTTTACACGCCGGCTGTCACAGGTTCGAGTCCTGTACCGCCCATTCAAAGGAAAAAGGAAGAAGGAAAAAGGAAGAACGATGAGGAGGAGCCCGCCGGGCATTCTTCCTTCTTCGTTTGTCCTTGTTCCTTGACTGCGTCAGTTCTCTCGGGGTCGTAGTTCAGTTGGTTAGAACGCCGGCCTGTCACGCCGGAGGCCGCGGGTTCGAGTCCCGTCGACCCCGCCAACCTTCGCTCCCGCTTGCCAACACAGCGTGAGCTACGGTTGGCAAGCCACGCGAAGGTTGTCCACCGTAGCGCGCACGCGAGAAGGTGGACGTCCACCAGTTGCGGAGATCGTCCTCAGGCAGCCCGCCAAGACCTTCGGTCTTGGCGAGGCGGCTCGAGTCCCGTCCTCACGACAGCCGCGCCAGCGGCGAAGGCGGACCGTCCTACTGCATCCGTGCGTCCCCGACTACCTCGTTTCTGGTATTGAGCCTGCGGCGACCGGTTCGGTAAAGTCACGCCTTTGCGGAATCCCTGCCGCCGGAGTGGCCGGCGCGGGAGGACCCGAGGAGACGGCGTGCCCCACATCCAACTGCCCGAGGACCTGCCCGGCATCACGGGCCCGCTGGCGTTCAGGCCCGAGACGGCGAAGCCGCTCGGCGAGCTCGCCGAGTTCCTGCTGCGCGGCCCCAACACGCTCACGAGCGGCGAGCGCGAGACCATCGCGGCCTTCGTATCGAACGTGAACGAATGCCGCTTCTGCCATGCGAGCCATCGCGCCGCCGCGGCGCACCACCTCGACGGGGACTACTCCGTAGTCGACGCGGCAGTCGGCGACTACACGAGCGCGCCGGTCTCGCCCAAGCTGAAGGCGCTGCTCGCCATCGCGGCGAAAGTCGCGGGCGACGCCCGGCAGGTAAGCGCGGCGGACGTCGAGGCGGCACGGGCGCAGGGAGCGACGGACACGGAGATTCACGACACGGTCCTGATCGCGGCCGCCTTCTGCATGTTCAACCGCTACGTGGACGGGCTCGCCACCTGGACGCCGGCGGATCCCGATCTGTACGACCAGATGGGACGCCGTCTCGCGCACGAGGGGTACGGCGGACCGCGCTGAGCAGGCGTGCTCCCGCACCACGGGGAGCCGGCGGAGGAGCATGCTGCGCATCGAGAACGTCTCGAAGACCTATCCGGGCGGCGTGCGGGCCCTCCGCAACGTCTCCCTGGAGATCCCGCCGGGCCTGTTCGGCCTGCTCGGACCCAACGGCGCCGGCAAGACGACGCTGATGCGGGCAGTGGCGACGCTGGCGGCGCCGGACGAGGGCCGGATCCGGTTCGGCGATCTCGATGTGTGGCGCGATCAGGATCGCCTCCGCCGCCTGCTCGGCTACCTGCCGCAGGAGTTCGGCGTCTATCCGCGGACGACCGCCGCGGCCATGCTCGACCACCTCGCGGTTCTCAAGGGCTTCACGGCGAAGCCGGAGCGGCGCGCGATCGTCGATCGCCTCCTCCATGTCACGAACCTGTGGGACGTGCGCCACCGCAGGCTCGGCTCCTTCTCCGGCGGCATGCGCCAGCGCTTCGGCATCGCCCAGGCCCTCATCGGCGATCCCCGCCTCGTCATCGTCGACGAGCCGACGGCGGGGCTCGATCCGGAGGAGCGCAGCCGCTTCCTCGCGCTGCTGAGCGAGATTGGCGAGGACGTGGTGGTGGTGCTCTCGACGCATATCGTCGACGACGTGGCCGACGTGTGCGGCGGGATGGCGATCCTGGTGGACGGCGAGGTGCGCTGCCACGGGGCGCCGAAGGCGGTGCGCGAGACGCTCGCCGGCGGCGTGTGGCGCAAGGCGGTGAGTCGCTCGGAGCTCGCGGCGTACACGCGCGAGCTGGCGGTGCTCGGCACGCGCTGGCACGAGGGACGGCTCGTCGTGCACGTCCTCAGCGTCGATTCGCCCGCGCCCGGCTTCGAGCCGGTGTCTCCCGATCTGCAGGACCTCTACTTCCAGACGCTGCGGCAACCCGCCCCGTCCTCTTCCGCCGCCGTGTAGCACATGCTCCGGCACATCGTCGCCTTCGAGCTCCGCCACCAGCTGCGGCAGCCGCTGTTCTGGGGCACGGCCGGTGTCTTCGCGATGATGAGCTTCGTCGCGACGGTGACCGACACGCTGCAGATCGGCGGGGCGATCGGCAGTGTCAACCGCAATTCGCCGTACGTCGTCGTACGGATGCTGGGGGACCTCAGCCTGCTTGCGTCGTTCATGGTGGTGGCGTTCGTGGCCACGTCGGTGCTGCGCGACTTCGAGCGGCGGACCGACGAGATCGTCTTTTCGCGTCCGATCCGTCCGCGCGAGCTGCTGGTCGGCCGGTACGCCGGCTCCGTCGCGGCCGCCTGCCTGTGTGTTCTCGGCGCGGCGATCGGGCTCCTGCTGGGCAGCGTCATGCCATGGCTCGAGCCGGAACGGATCGGGCCGTTCTCGCCGGCGCCGTATCTGTACGGGCTCATGGCGTTCGCGTTCCCGAACTTCGCGATCGTGGGCGCGATCTTCTTCGCCGTCGCGAGCCGCGTGCGGAGCCTCGCGGCGACGTACGCGGCGCTCGTCGCGCTGCTCGTCGGCTACTTCGCCGCGATGGCGATGTCGGGCGATCTCGAGAGCCGCGATCCCGCGGCGTGGCTCGATCCCTTCGGGCTCGCCGCGTTCATGCTCGAGACCCAGTACTGGACGATCGCGGAGAAGAACACGCGCATCCCGGGGCTCTCCGGCGTGCTGCTGTGGAACCGGATCCTGTGGCTGGCGATCGCGTCCGGCGCGCTGGCGTGGGCCGTGCGGACGTTCCGGTACGAACGGGTCGCGCGCGCACGGGCGCGCCGGCTCGCGCCGTCGACGGAGCGGCCGGCGCACGAACTCGCGGTGCGCGTGCGGCGCCCGGCGGCAGTCACGGCGGGTACGCCCGTCGCGCAGCTGTGGGCGGCGCTCCGGCTCGAGACCCGGCTGCTGCTCCGGAGCGTGCCGTTCCTGCTGATCCTCGGGTTTGGCCTGATCAACGTCCTCGCGAACATGGGCTATCTCGACGTGATCATGGGCACGCCGGTCTGGCCCGTGACGCACCTCATGCTGATGGCCATCCGCGCCGGGTACTCGTTCCTGCTCGTGCTGATCCTCACGTACTACGCCGGCGAGATCGTCTGGCGCGAGCGCGGCCTCGCGGCCGACGGGATGCTCGACGCGCTGCCCGTCTCCACGTGGGTGCCGCTCGCCGCCAAGGTGCTCGCGTTGTGGGTGGCGGCGGTGGTGTTCATTGGCGCCGGCATGATCGGTCTCATGGGCTTCCAGCTCGCGCAGGGCTACACACATCTGGAGCCGCGGCTCTACGCGCAGGGACTCGTGGTCGAGACGGTGCCGTTCCTGCTCATGGCGGTGCTCGCGGTTTTCCTCCAGGCGGTGGTGAACCAGAAATACGTCGGCTACCTGCTGATGGTGCTCTTCGTCGCGAGCGGCGCGCTCCTCAACGCGCTCGGTCTCGAGCACCACCTGTACCGGTACGCGTCGGCGCCGGCGGCCCGCTACTCCGACATGAATGGCTGGGGACCTTTCGCGGCGGCGGTGTTCTGGTTCGACCTGTACTGGGCGTTCGTCGCAGGCGTGCTGTTTTGCCTGGCGTACCTCGCCTGGATCAGGGGCGCCGACAGCGGCTGGCGACAGCGGCTCGGCATCGCGGGGCTGCGGTTGAAGGGGGGCGTGCGGCCTGCGCTCGCGCTGCTGCTGGCCGGCATGATCGCGACCGGCGCGTACATCTACCACAACACCAACGTCGTCAACGAGTACATCCCCTCGGACGAGTCGGATCGCCGCCAGGCGGAGTACGAGCGGCGCTATCGGCAGTACCGGGAGGTGCCGCAGCCCCGTGTCGCCTCCGTGCGCACCGACGTGGACCTCTATCCGGCCGAACGCCGGGCCGCAATCCGGGGGGTGTACCGCCTCGTCAACCGATCGGAGGCGGCGATTCCGGTCGTCCATCTCACAACCTCGCCGCGCATCGAGGTCGTCGGGCTGGATCTGCCGCCGCACCGTACCGTGCTGGACGACCCGACGCTCGGGTACTCGATTCACGAGCTCGAGACACCGCTGGCACCGGGCGCCGAGATGACCCTGGGCTTCGAGCTCGCAATCTCGAATCCGGGGTTCGTCAACGGCAACGCCGATACCGCGGTGGCCGGCAACGGCAGCTTCTTTCACGTCCGCCAGTTCCCGGCGCTCGGGTACCAGGAGTGGCGCGAGCTGGGCGATCCGGCGCTCCGCCGCCGTCTTGGCCTGCCGCCGCCGGCGCGCATGGCGAGCCTCGACGATGCGCAGGCGCGCATGAACCACGACCTGGCGTCCGATGCGGACCTGGTGGACTTCGAGGCGACGGTCAGCACCTCGCCGGACCAGATCGCGCTGGCGCCGGGCGACCTGGACCGCGAGTGGGTGAAGCGGGGCCGCCGCTACTTCCGCTACCGCATGGCCGCGCCGATTCCGAAGTTCTTCTCCTACGTGTCGGGCCGCTACGCCATTCGCCGCGACGAGTGGAACGGCGTCGCCATCGAGGTGCTCCACCATCCCGGGCACACGTTCAATGTCGATCGAATGATCGCGGCGGTGAAGCGGACGCTGGCCTACATGACGGGGAGCTTCTCTCCCTACCAGCACCGACACGTCCGCATTGTCGAAGTCCCGCGATACGCGCAGCTGGCCGTGTCGTTCCCGAACACGATCCCCTTCTCCGAAAGCATCGGCTTCATCGCGCGACTGAAGGATCCGGATGCGATCGACTACCCGTTCTATGTGACGGCGCACGAGGTCGCGCACCAGTGGTGGGGCTACCAGGTGCTGGGCGCGGACGTGCAGGGTTCGCGGATGCTGGCGGAGTCGATGGCCCAGTACTCCGCGCTGATGGTCATGAAGCAGGAGTACGGGGCAGAGCAGATGCGACGGTTCCTCCGCTACGAGCTGGACGCCTATCTGAGGGGGCGCGGCGCCGAGCGCGTGGAGGAGGTGCCGCTCGCCCTCGTCGAGGACCAGCCCTACATCCACTACCGCAAGGGCAGCCTCGTGCTGTACGCGCTGCAGGACGCGCTCGGGGAGGATGTGCTCAACGGGGCACTGAGGCGCTACGTCGAGTCGGTACGCGGGCAGATGCGTCCGTACACCGTCAGCCGCGATCTGCTGGCGTTCGTTGCCGAGGTCGCCCCGCCCGGGCGGCGCGGGTTCGTCGAAGACCTCTTCGAATCAATCACGCTCTTCGACCTCCACGCCTCCGAGGCGACCGCGCGACGCCTGCCCGACGGACGCTACGAGGTGCGGATCCGGGGCGAGGCGCGCAAGCTGCGGGCGGACGGTCAGGGACGGGAGCAGGACGCCCCCATCGACGACTGGGTCGACATTGGCGTGCTCGGCCGGACCGAGGGCGGCCGGCCGCGCGTGCTGCACCTGGAGAAGCGGCGCCTGACGGCGCCGGCCGTTGAGGTGACCGTGGTCGTGGCCGGCGAACCCGTGCGGGCCGGCCTCGATCCGTACAACATCCTCATCGACCGGCGGCCATCCGACAACGTGACGGACGTGAGCGTTCGCTAGCCCCGCGGGCGGAGCGGCGCCGCCGGCGGCCCTCAGGCGGGCCGCCCCTGCGAGACTAGCGCCCCAGGATCTTCGCCTGGTTCGCCAGAATCCGCTTCTGGTTCCCCTCGATCCGCTTCTGGTTCGCGAGCACCTGATTGAGCTTGCGCTGGTTGGCGAGGATCGCCGACTGGTTCGCCTTGATCTCCTGCTGGTTCCTGATCACGCGATCGAGCTTGTTCTGGTTCGCGAGCAGCTTCGCCTGGTTTTTCAGGATCCGGTTCTGGTTCGCAACCACCTGTCTGTCGGCCATGAGGGCTCCTTTGAGGGGTCGGCCTGGAGCGTACGGAACCGCCAGGCTCCCGCGCAATGATTCAAATGCACTAGCCCGACCGTATCGCGTGAACGGGGTGTCAGATGGAGGCCGCTTCGCCCGGCGCCATCGCCGCGAGCGCGGCAGCCTCGGCGTCGAGCATCTCCAGCGTCTTCCTGTACAGCGCCTCGGCCTCCTCGCGCGAGTCCGCCACGGCCGTCAGGCCGAACGATCCTTCCTCGCCGACCGCATTCAGCATGTGGAACACCACGCCCGTCTGGCGCGACTGGTCGAAGTGCAGGCCGTGGTACGCGACGAGGTCGAACAGGTCGTGGTGCGTGAACGCCCGGTAGCGCGGCGACTGCACGTGATCGCTCGCGACGAACGCCTTGCGCTCGCCTCGCGGGGTCACGAAGACGCCGGCCTCGTGATCGTACGACCCGTCGGTCAGGAACTGGAGCGTCAGGAACGGGTGGGTCGTGCCTCCCTTCCGGAGGTTGATCTCGATGGCGTAGACCTCCCACTCGCCGCGCTCGTTCAGGACGGTCACGAAGTCGAGCGCGAAGCGGCCGAGCACGCCTTCCCGCATCAGCCGCCGGCCGACCTTGAGCGCCTCGCGCATGATCGCGACGGCGTAGTCGGGGCTCGCGGGGAACCGGCACCCGAGATACGTCTGCCCGCTCGGTCCGCCGAGCATCTGGTCGTGCGTGGAGAGCGGCTCCACCTCGCCGAGGGGCGTGACCCGAAGCTGTGCGCTCGGGCTGCGGAACTCGCGCCCGCTGATCAGCTCCTCGACGATTCCCCCGTTCTCCTCGAGCGTCGAGACGAAGTGCGCGTACGTCATCGCGGACGACTCGAACCGCATCGCCTGGACGCGGCCGAGGACGGCGGCGGCCTCGGCGGGGTCGCCGGGCGGCGGGAGGTCCACGAGATCGACATGCGCGTTGCCGATCCCCGAGACGCCCTCGTTGAGCTTCACGACCACCCGCGCGAGCCGCGGCTTTGCGCGGCGCATCCCGGCGATCGCCTCCGCAATCGCGACCGGCGTGTGCAGGTTCTCCACGCCGAGCGGATGTGACACGCCCTCCTCGGCGAAGACCCTGCGGGCGCCGCTCTTCGTCCCGAGGTGGAAGTGCCGGGGATCGGCGCCGTACATCGGAATGCCGAGCCGCACGGCGAGCTCCCGCTCGAGCGGCGTCGTGTTGTACGGCACGAGGTGGGCGCGGTCCCGGTTGGGGATGAGCGACCGGATGTGCTCGATGAGTCGCGGCCGCGCGAGGAGCTTCTCGGTGAGCGTCTGCACCGAGCCGTCGAGGGGCGACACCAGGAACAGGCGTTTCCTCGCGTGTCCCGAGAACACGCCCGGCAGCAGGTCGAGGTAGTAGTCCACGACCTCCGGATGGATCGCCTGCGAGGTTACATAGATCAGCCGCGCGCGCGGCTGCCGCAGCAGCAGCAGCAGGAAGAGGTATCGTTCCTCCAGCGCCTGCTGCTGGACGCCGGTCATCTCGGCGTCGACGCCGATCGACGGGACGACGACGATGGTCTGGGGATCCTTGTTGAAGCGGCGGATTGATTCCCAGAGCGGGAGCAGCTTCGCCTGGAGCGTCTCGAACTGCCGGCCCAGCTCATCGCCGGTCAGCGGCAGCGGAGCGGGCGCGAAAGAATCGTCCACGGGATCCCCTTTGCTGGATGGCGGACGATTGTAGAACTCCCAACGCCCAAACCCCAACTCCCAAAAAGACTTCGCCCGGGACAGCCGGATGTTCGCTCAAGCGGGGCGGTAGGGCTGGTAGACCGGTTGCCACATCGATTCGCCTACGCGGTTCTCGATCTCCGCTTCGGGGGCAGGCGGCGCCGCTCCCGCGGCCACCAGCGCCTTGCCCACGGCGACGGCGACGACGTGCGACACGTCGCGCAGGCGCCCGAGTGCCGGAAAGATCGGGGCGCCGGGTGCGCTGGCCATCCCGGTGAACTCGTACACCGCGCGCGCGGCGGCCGCGAACGCCTCGTCGGGCACCCACCGCGCGCGCACGGCCGTCGCGCCGAGCCCGATGCCCGGGAACACGAAGACGTTGTTGCACTGCCCGATGTGATGCGTGACGCCGTCGAGCGGCACCGGCGCGAACGGACTGCCGGTGCCGACGACGGCGGCGCCGCCGGTCCAGTGCAGGATGTCCGCGGGCTGCGCCTCGATCCGGCTCGTCGGGTTCGAGAGCGGCAGCACAATCGGACGTGCGCAGCCGCGCTGCATGGTCCGGACGATCTCCTCGGTGAACGCGCCGGCCTGCCCAGAGGCGCCGATGAGGATTGTCGGCTGGAACTGACCCACGACGTCGAGCAGGCCGAACCGCCCGCCGCCGTCCTCGCGCCATCCCGCAACGAGCGCCGGGTCCGCCGCGACCGCGCGCTTGTGGCCGCGAAGTCCGGGCCGGTCCGCCAGGACCACTCCCTGCGAATCGAGGCAGGCGACGCGCCGCGCCAGATCGGCGTCGGGGACGCCCGCCGCGCGCAGGGCGCTTCGCAGCTGGAGCGCGACCCCGGCGCCCG
>Ga0299914_10001341_pt1 | contig 16184 bp, 9 predicted proteins | sample RVTome_10_FD_201361 | JGI IMG/M metagenome (GOLD analysis project Ga0299914, IMG submission 201361) | Soil microbial communities from uranium-contaminated site in the Upper Colorado River Basin, Wyoming, United States - RVT153D57 (version 2) ...
CAGGGCCGGTCGCTGGTGGTGGAGCACGATCACACGCTAATCCTGGGCTGGTCTCCCCAGGTCTTCTCGATCGCCGGCGAGCTGGCGATCGCCAACGAGAACCGCTCGCGCTCGACGGTCGTCATCCTCGCCGATCGCGACAAGGTGGAGATGGAGGAGGCCATCCGCACGCAGGTGCCGAATGCCGGGCGCACGCGCATCGTGTGCCGCAGCGGCAACCCGATCGACATGGCGGATCTGGAGATCGCGAATCCGCACGGCGCCCGGGCGATCGTCGTCCTGGCGCCGGTCGAGACCGCGGACCCCGACGCCCATGTCATCAAGACGCTGCTGGCGCTGATCAACAACCCGCATCGCCGCCCCGAGCCGTACCACATCGTGGCGGCGCTCCGCGACGCGTCCAACGCCGAGGTCGCGCGGATGGTCGGGCGCGACGAGGTGCAGGTCGTCCTCGCCGGGGATCTCATCGCGCGCATCGCCGTGCAGACGTGCCGCCAGTCGGGCCTCTCCACCGTCTACACCGAGCTGCTCGATTTCCGGGGCGACGAGATCTACTTCGCCCACGAACCGGCGCTCGCCGGCCTGTCGTTCGGGGAGGCGCTGCTTCGCTACGAAGACTCCGCCGTGATCGGGCTGCGGCACGCCAACGGACTCGTGGCGCTGCTGCCGCCGATGGACACGCCCATCGCGCCGAAGGACCAGATCATCGCCGTCGCCGCCGACGACGACCGCCTGACGGTGGCGGAGGGCGGAATCCCGCGGATCGACGAGACGGCCATCCGCCCGCCGAACGGCGCGACACCGGGCGCCGAGCGGACGCTCATCCTCGGCTGGAACAGGCGCGCGCCGCTGATGATCCATCAGCTCGAGGCGTACGTCGCGCCCGGATCGGTGGTCACCGTGGTGACGGAGGCGCCGGCGGCGGCGGCGCCGTTCGCCGAGCGCCGCGCGGCGCTCCAGAACCTCGGAGTCACCGTCCATGGCGGCGACACCGTCGAGCGCGCGCTGCTCGAGCGGTTCATGGACGGCTCCTACGACCACGTGATCGTCCTGGGAGACTCGGACCGGCTCGGCCCACAGGAGGCGGACGCGCGGACGCTGATCACGCTGCTTCACCTGCGCGATCTCGTCGAGCGCCGGCGGCTCACCTGTACCATCGTCGGCGAGATGCTCGACGTGCGGAACCGCGAGCTGGCGGAGGTCACGCGCGCCGACGACTTCATCGTCAGCGACCGGCTCGTGAGCCTGATGCTGTCGCAGATCTCCGAGAACCGGGACCTCGCGGCGGTGTTCGCCGTGCTCTTCGATGCGGCGGGCGCCGAGCTGTACCTGCGGCCGGCCGGGGAGTACGTCGCGCTCGGCACGCCCGTGAACTTCTACACCGTGGTGGAGTCGGCGCGGCGGCGGCAGGAGGCGGCGATTGGATACCGCCTGAAGGCGGAATCGGGCGACGCGGCTCGCGCGTACGGCGTGCACGTCAACCCGCGCAAGAGCGAGGTGGTGACCTTCTCGGAGGGCGACCGGGTGATCGTGCTGGCGAACGACTGAAGGATTGCGCGATCAATCCGCGAACGGCAGGCGGCGATCGGCCTTGCGGCCGCGGGTGAGCCGGCGGCGCCGGCGGTGCTCGAGGTCCTGCACGACGGCGGTGGACACCGACTCGGAGAGCTCCCGCAGCACGGCGGCAATCATCCGGTCGCGCCGGATGCCCAGATCCAGCGGCGTCGTGAACAGCTCCGCCACGTCGACTTCGAGGGCCGCCGCGATCTTCGCCAGCGTGTCGGTGCCGCAGTGCCCGCCCCGGATGGCGTGCTGAATCGTCCCGCGGTTGAGCCCCGCCAGCCGCGCCAGTTCCAGCTGCGTCAGCCCGCGCTCCTGCACGAGCGCACGAATCGCTTCGCCCCAGATCCCCGGGGCATTCCCCTCCCGCTTCCGGGCCATGCCGGGTCAACTGTACACGAGCCGGGGCGCTCGTGCATCTGGGGGAGCGCCGCGGGAGCGGAGCGCAGAGAAGCAGAGACGCGATCAGAACGAGAAACGCACGGCCAGCTGCACCTGCCGCGGTGCGCCGGCCGCCAGGCTCTGGCCGAACGTCGGGCGGTCGACGAAGCTGTCGGGCAGCTCGTAGTTCGCGCGGTTCAGCGCATTGTAGACCTCGACGCGCGCCTCCAGCTGCCGCTCGGCCCCTACGCGGAAGCGCCGCGCCGCCGCGATATCGACGGTCGCCTGCGCCGGGCCCCGGAGGATGTTCCTCCCCGCCGTGCCGAAGGTGAACGGGGGAGCAATCACGAACCTCCGCCCGTCGTACCGGACGGCATCGGGCGGGGCGCCCGCCGCAGGCACCTCGTTCGGGCGATCGAACCCGAACGAGCCGCCGACGTTGCCGGTGTTGCTGTTGTCGAATCCCACCCGCGGCGTGAAGGGATAGCCCGATTGCACCGCCACGAGCGCACTGAAGTGCCAGCTCCTGAGCCAGGCACTCCGGACGCCGTCCGGCACCGAGTAGAGCGCGGCCAGCGACAGCCGGTGCGGCACGTCGAAGTCGGACGGCCCCCACTCGGCCGCCGGGTTCCGCGCGTCCTGCGGCGTATTGTCGTTCCCGTCGCTCTGCAGGAACGCCGACGCATCGTCGAGCGAGCGCCCCCAGGTATAGGCCGCCCGCAGCGAAAGGCCGTCGCTGCGCTGCCGCTCGACCTTGACCTGCAGCGCGTCGTACTGCGATGTCGCCGCGGGCTCGACTAGGAGGATGTCGGCAAAGCCGGGGATGGGACGGCGATCGTCGAGGGGGCCGGGGCCGGGCGGCGGCTGATTGACGTTGCGGCGGCGCGGCAGGTGGCGCCCGCGAGCGCCCGTGTAGCGCACCTCGTAGTCGAGTCCCACGAACCGGCCCTCGATCCCGATGCTGCCCTGCTGCGTCCGCGCCGTCGGGAACTCCTCCGCGAGCGTGTTGATCGAGGGCAGCGGCCGGAACCCGCGTCCGGCCGGGAACGGATCCGCCAGCGTCAGCAGCTCCTGGGCCGGGAAGAACGTCTGCAGATCGAAGTACGGAGGGTTGAAGTAGAGCGCCGAGTTCTCGATGAGCGTGCCGCTGTCGTAGTAGAGGCCGTATCCGCCGCGCAGAGCCAGCCCGATGTCGCCGGGGAGCTGCCACGCGAAGCCGAGGCGCGGCGCCACGTTGTTGCGGTCGGGTCTCACGCCCGACCGCGGCACGCCGCCGGCGCCGACCGGCCGGAGCTCCCTCGCCTCGAGATCGAAGATGCTCATGCGATCGGCGGCATCGACTGGCGGCGTATCGAGCTCGTAGCGGACACCGGCGTTGATGGTCAGCGCCGGCGTGAGGCGCCAGTCGTGCTGTACGAACGCGTTCCAGGCCGTCGTACGGAGCGCCTGGGGATTGTCGTTCGCGGCGATCAGCGAAAAGGTCGGCAGGCCGAGCAGCAGGTCGCCGAGCGCATCTCCCGTGAACGCGCCGGTAAAGGCGATCTGGCCGCGGCTGAAGACGTGATTGAAGCCGTCGGAGCGGTAATGGCGGACTTCCCCTCCGAGCCGGATCTGGTGGCGCCCGCGGTCCAGCGTCACCGCGTCGCTGACGTGGACCATGTGCGTCCGCCGCACGACCGGCAGGTTCGGATCGTCGCCCAGCCGCTCGTAGCCGCCCAGCGTGAACAGCGGATAGCCCTGATCCACCTCGGCGAGGGCCGGGCCGCGGATCCCCAGCGCCCCGAACCGGTCCTGCCCGCGCGAGAGCGCGATGTTCTCGCGCCGCAGACGGTTCCAGCCGATGCGCAGCTCGTTGAAGACCCGCAGGCCGATCGTCTGCGAGAGCCCCACGGCCGCGTTGTGCCCGACGTCGAGCACGGACGTACCGAACCCCGGGAGATTGCGGCCCCGCACCAGGTAGGGCTCGGCCTGGTCGTCCGACGTCAGCGTGTAGCGGGCCATCAGGTGGTGGTGATCGCGGAACGTGCGATCCAGCTTGCCGGCGACCTGGACGCGATCGCGCTGTCCTTCCGGCGACGCCGCGAAGTTGGGGCCGGAGCCCGGCCGGTTGGGGTCGGGAAAGAGCGCCGCCACCTGCGCACCGGCCGGATCGACCCGCCCGGCCGGGATGCGGTTGCCTGGAAACGGCGCTCCGGTGAACGGGTCCGTCAGGACGATCGAGGTCGCGCTGAAGTCGCCGGCGCGCTGAGCCGCCGTCGGCACCTGCGCCAGCCGCGTCTCGGCCGCACGGGTGCGCAGCGCCTCGAAGCTGGCGAAGTAGAACGACTTCAGGGGCGCGATCGGCCCGCCGAGGGTTCCGCCGAACTGGTGGCGGCTGAACCGCGGCTTCGGCTCCTCCGGCCGGTCGAACACGCCGTGCGCGTCGAGCGCCTCGTCGCGGAAGTACTCGAAGGCCGTCCCGCGGACGCGGCTGCCGCCCGACTTGAGGACGACATTCACCTGCGCGCCGGCGCTCCGCCCGTACTCGGCATCGTAGGTGTTGTGCAGCAGCGTCATCTCCTGCACGGCGTCCAGGCTGGGGGTGACGACGATGCGGTTCAGGAACAGGTCGTTGTTGTCGACGCCGTCGAGCAGGAAGTTGTTCGCGGCCTCACGCGAGCCCGAGACGTTGACGCCGGTGTTGGCCTGTGTCGACAGGCGCGAGCCGGGCGCGGGCGGCACGGCGCCCGCCGCCTGCTGCGCGAAGCGCAGGAAGTCCCGGTCTTCCACGGGGGTCATCACCAGGACGCGGCCCTCGAAGGTGTCGGCAACGGTGCCGCCGCCCGGCGTCGCACGGCCGGCCTCGCCGCTCACGACCACCGTCTCCTCGAACGCCGCCGGCAGCAGCGTGATCTCCAGCAGGCGCTTGCCGCCGGCGGGCAGCTGCACGCCGCTCACGGTCTCCGGCCGGTAGCTGTTGAGCCTGGCCAGCACGCGGTACTCGCCGGCCGCGAGCAGCGGCACCACGGCCGACCCGTCGAGGTTTGTGCTGACCAGGCGGACGATGCCGGTCTGCCGGTGTTCGATCGAGAGGCTGGCGTCCCTGAGAGGCCCGCCCTCGTGGTCCCGGACCTCCACCATCAGCGTTGCCGTGGCCGTCTGAGCCAGCGCCGTGTGATGGGGCAGCAGGCCGAGGCAGGCCAGGCCTGCCAGTCTCAGGACCGATCTCCACGGATGCATCGGTCGATTGTAATCGCCCGTCGGCAGGAACGCCGCGGTCGGGCTATGATCGGCCGCTGTGACGGGCAGGGACGCGGGCGTACCGCCGCCGGGCTGCCCTCGCAGACAAAGGAGACGCTCAATGGTGGCTTTCGTTCGATCCGCGGTCGTGCCCGTGATGGGTGTGCTGCTGTGCCTGGCAGGCGGCGGCCTGCTCCTGCGAAGCGAGCTGTCGGCCCAGCCGAAACCTGACCCGCACGTGAACGAGGTGCCGCCGCCGAAGGAAGCGCCCCGGGTGGTGACCTCCGGCACCGGCGAAGGCGCCCCCCCCTCCGACGCCATCGTCCTCTTCGACGGCAAGAACTTCTCGGAGTGGGAGAACGCGAAGGGCGGACCGGTGGGCTGGACGATCGTGGATGGCGCGATGCAGGTGAAGCCGGAGACGGGCGGCATCCGCACGAAGCGGGCGTTCGGCGACGTGCAGCTCCATCTCGAGTGGGCGACCCCGACCGAGGTCGAGGGAAAGGGTCAGGAACGCGGCAACAGCGGCGTGTTCCTGATGGGCCAGTACGAGGTCCAGGTGCTCGACTCGTACGAGAACGCCACCTACTTCCACGGTCAGGCGGGCGCCATCTACAAGCAGCACGCTCCCCTCGTGAACGCCAGCCGCAAACCCGGCGAATGGCAGACCTACGACATCGTGTTCGAGGCGCCGAAGTTCAACGACCACGGCAAGGTGATCAAGCGCGCGCGCTTCACCGTGTTCCACAACGGCGTGCTGATTCAGCACTACGCCGAGGTCATGGGCGTGACGACGCACATGGGTCCGCCCTACTACAACGCGCACCCGGAGAAACTGCCGCTCGGGCTGCAGGACCACGAGGATCTCGTACGGTTCAGGAACATCTGGGTCAGGGAGCTTTAAGGATCGGGTGCTAACGGGTGCCAGCGGGTACCAGCAGGTGTTGGCAGGTGCTGGCACCTGGTTGGCCGCTCGGAGCCGGTACTGGGGAGGTTTCCGCATCTCGCGGAATAGTCCCCGGCGCAGCCCGCCGCTGTGCCGGCCCTGACGTCCGGCGTTCCCAAAAAACCCAGGAAAAGCTCGCAGAAAGGCGGCGGCACGCGTGGCTCGTGGCTTGCCTCAGGCACTGGTGTGCCTCCTCCAGACAGCACTCCCTCGCTCGATACCCTGACACATCAGCCCGCGCGGACGATGCGGCCGGTCTATGTGGATCGGCTGCCGCCGTGCAACCACGCGTGCCCGGCCGGCGAGAACATCCAGGCCTGGCTCGCCGAGGCCCAGGCGGGACACTATCGCGCCGCCTGGGAGATCCTCGTCCGCGACAACCCGATGCCGGCCGTACACGGCCGCGTCTGCTACCACCCGTGCGAGGATGCGTGCAACCGCCGGGCAGTCGACGAGCCGGTCGCGGTCCACGCGGTCGAGCGGTTCCTCGGCGATCTCGCGCTCGCGAGCGGGTGGCCGCTGCCGGCGCCCGCTGCTTCGACCGGCAGGCGCGTGCTCATCGTCGGGGCCGGCCCGAGCGGACTGTCGGCCGCGTATCACCTGGCGCGCCGGGGCCACGCCGTCGCGATCCGCGACGCGGGACCGCTCGCCGGCGGCATGATGCACTTCGGCATTCCCAAGTACCGGCTGCCGCGTGAAGTGCTCGAGGCCGAGATCGAGCGCATCAAGGCACTGGGCGTCTCGATCGAGCTGAACCATCCGGTCCGCGACCTGCTGGCCGAGCAGGAGGGCGGCGGCTTCGACGCCGCATTCGTCGCCGTCGGCGCGCACCTCAGCAAGCGCCAGTCGATCCCCTCGCGCGACGCCGGCCGCATCTTCGATGCGCTGCGCTTCCTGAAGGACGTGGAGGTCGACGCCGAGCCGCCGCGCATCGGCCGCCGCGTCGCGGTCTACGGCGGCGGCAACACCGCCATGGACGCGGCGCGCACCGCACGCCGCCTCGGCGCCGACACGGTCATCATTTACCGCCGTACGCGCGAACAGATGCCGGCGCACGCCTTCGAGGCCGACGATGCGCTGGAAGAGGGGGTCGCGATCCACTGGCTCCGCACGATCAAGAGCCTCGAGGGCGGCACGCTGACCGTCGAGGTGATGAAGCTGGACGAGAAGGGATTCCCCCAGCCGACCGGCGCAATCGAGACGCTCGAGGCCGACTCCGTCATTCTGGCGCTCGGCCAGGACACCGACACGGCGTTCCTCCGCGACGTGCCGGGCATCGAGTTCCGGAAGGACGGCACGGTGGTGGTGGGCGAAGACATGATGACCGGCCACCCCGGGATCTTCGCCGGCGGCGACATGGTCCCCTCCGAACGCACGGTCACGACGGCCGTCGGGCACGGGAAGAAGGCGGCACGGCACATCGACGCGTGGCTGAGCGGCGAGGCGAGCGAGACCCCTCTCAAGCACGAGATCGCCTTCGCCGACATGCTGCACCTCTGGTTCCACCGGGACGCGGACCGCACGACGCAGCCGGTACTCGAGCTGTCGCGCCGGCGGGCGGGCTTCGACGAGGTCCTGGGCGGGCTGAGCGCGCACGACGTCCTCTACGAAGCGCAGCGGTGCCTCTCGTGCGGCAACTGCTTCGAGTGCGACGGCTGCCTCGCGGCCTGTCCCGAGAAGGCGGTCGTGAAGCTGGGGCCCGGACTGCGCTACCGGTTCGATCTCGACAGGTGCACCGGCTGCGCGATCTGTTTCACGCAGTGCCCCGTGGCGGCGATTGCCATGGTGGCGGAGCCATGATGCGCACGATCCTCGACGGCAACGAAGCGGCGGCCTGGGTCGCCTACCGCGTGAACGAGATCTGCGCGATCTATCCGATCACGCCCTCGTCCACCATGGGCGAGCTCGCCGACCAGTGGGCGTCGGAAGGCGTGCCGAACATCTGGGGCACGGTGCCGCGGGTCGTCGAGATGCAGAGCGAGGCGGGAGCGGCCGGCGCCGTCCACGGCGCGCTGCAGACCGGCGCCCTCACGACGACGTTCACGGCGTCGCAGGGCCTGCTGCTGATGATCCCGAACATGTTCAAGATCGCCGGCGAGCTGACGCCGGCGGTCTTCCACGTGGCGGCGCGATCGATCGCGGCGCAGGCGCTCTCGATCTTCGGCGATCACTCCGACGTGATGGCCGTCCGGACGACGGGCTGGGCGATGCTGTGTTCCGGGTCGGTGCAGGAGGCACACGATCTGGCGCTCATCGCCCAGTCCTCGACGCTCGAGTCGCGCATCCCGTTCATCCACTTCTTCGACGGCTTCCGGACCTCGCACGAGGTGAGCACCATCGAGATGCTCTCCGAGGACCAGGTGCGGGCGATGATTGCCGACGAGCTCGTGTACGCCCATCGCGCCCGGGCGCTCAGCCCCGACCATCCGGTGATCCGCGGCGTCGCGCAGAACCCCGACGTCTATTTCCAGGCGCGCGAGACGGTGAACCCCTTCTACGACCGCACGTCCGCCGCCGTGCAGGGCGCGATGGACCGGTTCGCGGCGCTGACCGGGCGCCAGTACCGGCTGTTCGACTACTTCGGCGCACCGGATGCGGACCGCGCGATCGTGATGATGGGCTCGGGCGCCGGAACGGCGCGGGAGACCGTCGAGTACCTCAACGAGCGTGGCGCGCGGGTGGGCGTGGTGCAGGTGCACCTGTTCCGCCCGTTCTCGGCCGCCGACCTGCTGGCGGCGCTGCCGGAGACGGTCCGCGCGATTGCCGTCCTCGACCGCACGAAGGAGCCGGGCGGCGCCGGCGAGCCGCTGTATCAGGACGTCGTCACGGCCTTCGCGGAGGCACAGGCGTCCGGCGCGCGACGCACGGTGCCGGCGATCGTCGGCGGACGCTACGGGCTGTCGTCGAAGGAGTTCACGCCGGCGATGGTCCGCGCCGTGCTCGACAACCTGTCGGCGACGCAGCCGAAGAATCACTTCACCGTCGGGATCACCGACGACGTGACGCACACGAGCCTGCCGTGGGATCCGGCGTTCGTGATCGAGGACCCGGAGCGCGCCGGCTGCATCTTCTACGGCCTCGGCGCGGACGGGACGGTGGGGGCGAACAAGAACTCCATCAAGATCATCGGCGAGACGGCCGCCGGACACGCGCAGGGGTACTTCGTCTACGACTCGAAGAAGTCGGGCTCCCGGACCGTGTCCCACCTGCGGTTCGGCCCGCGCCCGATCCGTTCGGCCTACCTCGTCCAGCGGGCGACGTTCATCGCGTGCCACCAGTTCTCGTTCCTCGACAAGGTCGACATGCTGCGCGAGGCCACCGACGGATCGGTGTTCCTGCTGAACAGCCCGTTCGGCCCCGACGAGGTCTGGGATGCGCTCCCGGGACCCGTTCAGGAAACGATCGTCCGCAAGCGGATTCGCCTGTACGTCATCGACGCGAACGCCGTCGCGGCGGAGGCCGGGCTCCCGGGCCGGACGAACACGATCATGCAGACGTGCTTCTTCGCGCTCTCCGGCGTGCTGCCGGCGGACGAAGCCGTGGGCCGCATCAAGGACGCCATCCGGAAGACGTACGGCCGGAAGGGACGGGAGCTCATCGACCGCAACTTCGCGGCGGTGGATCAGGCGCTGGCGCGGCTGCACGAGGTCGTGGTGCCTGCAACCGCTGCCGGGCACGCCCTGCCGCCGACCGTGCCGGCCGACGCCCCCGCGTTCGTCAGGGACGTCACGGCCGCGATGATCGCCGGACGCGGAGACGACCTGCCGGTGAGCGCGCTGCCCGCGGACGGCACCTATCCCACGGCGACGTCGAAATGGGAGAAGCGGAACGTCTCCGACGAGGTGCCGGTCTGGCTGCCCGAGGTGTGCATCCAGTGCGGCAACTGCGCGCTCGTGTGCCCGCATGCCGCCATCCGCGCGCGGTACTACGAGTCGGCGGCGCTCGGCTCCGCTCCGGAGGGCTTCGCGTCCGCCCCGCTCTCCGGCCGCGGTTTCCCGAACCTGCGCTACACGCTGCAGGTGGCGGTCGAAGACTGCACCGGCTGCGCGCTCTGCGTCGAGGCCTGCCCAGCCCGGAGCCTGGAAGCGGCGGGCGTGCGGGCCATCAACATGGCGCCGAAGGCGCCCGTGCTGGAGCGCGAGCGGCGGAACTTCACGTACTTCGAGACGCTGCCGGAGAACAAGCCGGACGATGTCGAGGCGTCGCTCGTCCGCGGCGCGCAGTATTTGACGCCGCTGTTCGAGTTCTCGGGCGCGTGCGCCGGCTGCGGCGAGACGCCGTACCTGAAGGCCCTGTCGCAGCTCTTCGGCGACCGGCTGCTGGTGGCGAACGCGACGGGATGCTCGTCCATCTACGGCGGCAATCTGCCGACCACCCCGTGGAGCGTGAACCGTGACGGCCGCGGCCCCGCGTGGGCGAACTCGCTCTTCGAGGACAACGCGGAGTTCGGCCTCGGGTTCCGCCTGTCGCTCGACAAGCACCATGACGAGGCGATCGAGCTGCTGGGCGCGCTGGATCCGCTGCTCCCTGTGGGGTTGGGGCGCGAGATCGTCGACGCGCCGCAGGCGACGCCCTCGGAGGTCGACCGCCAGCGCGCGCGCGTCGAGCGGCTGCGCGCCGCGCTCGCGACCCTCGACGATCGGCGCGCGAGGCGTCTCCTCACGCTGGCGGAGCACCTGGTCCGCCGCAGCGTCTGGATCGTCGGCGGCGACGGCTGGGCCTACGACATCGGGTACGGCGGCCTCGACCACGTGCTGGCGGCCGGGCGCAACGTCAACATCCTCGTGCTCGACACCGAGGTCTACTCGAACACCGGCGGCCAGGCGTCCAAGTCGACGCCGCGCGGGGCGGTGGCGAAGTTCGCCGCGGGCGGCAAGGGCGGCCGCAAGAAGGACCTGGGACTGATGGCGGTGGCGTACGGGGACGTGTACGTCGCGCAGATCGCGATGGGCGCCTCGCCGCAGCAGACGCTCGACGCGCTCATCGAGGCGGAGGCCTACGACGGCCCGTCGCTCGTCATCGCCTACAGCCACTGCATCGCGCACGGCCTCGACATGCGGCAGGGGCTCAGCCAGCAGAAGCTCGCGGTCGACTCCGGGCACTGGCCGCTCTACCGCTACCGCCCGGCGGCCGGCGCGCGGACGCGCCCCGAGTTCCTGCTGGAGTCGCAGCCGCCGTCGGTGCCGCTGACCGCCTACGCCTACAACGAGATCCGCTACCGCATGCTCCGGTTTACGAATGCGGACGAGGCGAAGCGGCTCATGGATCTGGCGCAGCAGGACGTGCTGCAGCGGCAGGGTGTCTATCGCGCGATGGCCGACCGCTATCCGCCGGCAGCCGTGCGGGGACAGGGCGTGCCCGGCAGCCAGGTGGAGGCGCCGAGCCGAGTGGCGGAGCCGACGCTGGCTTCGTGAACGCCGGCGGGCGGGCTCAGGGGGAACTCATGGATCTGTTCACGCGCTACATGGGGCTCGACCTCAGGAACCCCTTCATCGCGTCCGCATCGCCCGTGTCGGAGAAGCTCGACGCGATCCGGCGCCTCGAGGACGCGGGCGCCGCCGGCGTGGTGCTCTTCTCGCTCTTCGAGGAACAGGTGCGCTCCGAGACCGAAGCGCTCGAGCGCTGGGGCACCGCGGGCGCCGACAGCCACGGCGAGGCCGCCTCGTACCTGCCGAAGCCCGATGCCTACGACGTCGGTCCCGCCGAGTACCTGGAGCTGATTCGCCGCGCGCACGAGGCGGTCGACATCCCGATCTTCGGCAGCCTGAACGGCGTCACCGACGAGGGCTGGACGGGCTTCGCCGCCGACATGCAGCAGGCGGGGGCCGCGGGAATCGAGCTGAACGTCTATTACATCCCGACGGAGATGTACCGAACCGGCCGGCATGTCGAGGAGCAGTACCTCGACGTGCTGCGCGCCGTCCGATCGTCGGTGACGATTCCGATCGCGATGAAGATCGCGCCGTACTTCAGCTCGATCGCGAGCATGGCCGGCGAGCTGGATCGCACGGGCGTGGACGCGCTGGTGCTCTTCAACCGTTTCTACCAGCCGGACTTCGACATCGAGAACCGCCGCGTGGTCCCGTCGGTGGAGCTGAGCCGTCCCGACGAGATCCGCCTGCCGCTGATGTGGATTGCGATCCTCTACGGCCGGCTGCGCGCATCGCTCGCGGCCACGACCGGCGTCCACGGACCGAACGAGGCCATCAAGTACCTGATGGCAGGTGCGGACGTCGTCATGACGACATCGGCGCTCCTGCGCGAAGGGCCGTCGTTCCTGAACCGCACGGTCGCGCAGATGACGGCGTGGATGGAGCGCAAAGGGTACAGCTCGCTGAAGCAGCTGCGCGGCTGCATGAGCCACGAGTCGGTCGAGGATCCCACCGCGTTCGTCCGCGCGAACTACATCCGCACGCTCGGCAGCCACCAGCCGACCGGTTCCTGGTAGCGGCGGGGCGCCAGCGCCCCGCCGACGCGGCATCCGGCACAAACCCGGCTTGTCGCGCTATCCTTCTCGACAGCTCGACCGCCAGCGGCGGGCGCCGGCCCGCGGCCAGGGCCTGGTATCGATGCCGTCCGGCCCATACGTCCATCGTCTCGATCCGATCCTGCTCGATGCGGGCGGCGTGTACCTCTGGTGGTACGGTCTGAGTTACACGCTCGGCTTTCTCCACTTGCACCTCTTCCTGCGCCGGCGACGCGCGGCGCTCGGGCTCTCGCTCCGCGACGTCTATACGCTGAGCATCCTGTTCGCCGCAGGCGTCCTCGCCGGCGGGCGGCTGGTTCAGGTGCTGTTCGACGAGTGGCCCCTGTATCGCGACCACCCGGAGCTCGTCCCTGCCTACTGGCTGGGAGGCATGGCCACGCACGGCCTCCTGCTCGGCGGCGCCGCCGCGGCATGGCTGTTCGCGAAACGGACGGGCCGGCCGTTCCTCGAGCTGGCGGACGCCCTCGTCGTCCCGGGCGCAATGTTGATGGGGCTGGGGCGCATCGGCAACTTCATCGACGGTCAGATCGTCGGGCGGCTGGCCAGTCCCGCCGCATGGTGGGCGGTCGTGTTCCCGCACGCGGAGGGCCCGCGGCATGCCGTCGTGCTGTACGACGGCACCAAGAACCTGCTGCTGGTGCCCTATCTGCTGTGGGTCCGGCGCACCAACCCGACCCGGGGCGCCGTGGCGGCGCGGTTCGTCTTCTGGTACGCGTTCCCGCGCATCTTCCTCGACTTCCTGCGCGAGTACCCCGCACACCGCTTCGAGCTGGGCACCGGCCAGACCCTGAACATCGCGATGGCCGCGGTGGGACTGCTGCTCGTCTATCGCTCACGGCTGCGGCGCCTGGGGCGGCTCGGCACGCCGATGAAGACGCCTGCGTTCCAGCATCGGCACTGGGAGCGCGCCACGCTCGGGCAGCGCGCACTCTTCGCGGCGGTGCTGCTGTTCTGCCTCACCATCCCCAGCAACTGGACGCAGGACATCCCGGCGAGGTACGCCGGCCGGCACGCCGGTCTGCGCCATTCCTGGCTGTATCCGCCTATCGACAACGCCGCGGTGCCAAGGGACCCATGAGGACGGGTTCCTGCAGCCGGTCTCGTCGGCCTCGGCCCTCTCACGGTATTCTCGGCCTCACCTGTCAACCGAGGAGCCGACCCGATGCCCCAGCGCGCCGTCCCGATGATCGCGATCCTGTCCGCCCTGCTGCTGTCCGCGACGCCCGCGCGCGCGCAGCAGCCGCCGAACATCCTCTCGCCGGAGGTCCACCCCGATCGCCGCGTGACGTTCCGCCTCTACGCGCCGAACGCGGAGGCGGTGCGTCTGACGAGCATGGAGGGGCACGAGCCGAAACCGATGAGCAAGGGCGCGGACGGCGTCTGGACGGTCACGGTCGGCCCGCTCGCGCCGGAGATCTACAGCTACGCGTACGAGATCGACGGAGCGCCGATGGTCGACCCGCGCAATCCCGACGTGAAAGTGTGGCTGCAGCTGAACAGCCTGGTCGAGGTCCCGGGCGATCCGCCGCGTCTTCACGAGGTCCAGAACGTCCCGCACGGCGTCGTCCACATGCACACGTACCGCTCGAAGGCGCTCGACCTGACGCGTGAACTCTACGTGTACACGCCGCCGGGGTACGAGCCGGGCGGTGCGGCGCTGCCTGTCGTGTACCTGCTGCACGGCAACGGCGACCTCGCGGACGCCTGGACGAGCGTCGGCCGCGCCCACGTCATCGCGGACAACCTGATCGCTCAGAAGAAGATCGGGCCGCTGGTGATTGTCATGCCGTACGGGCACGTGCGGTCGCCGCGCTTCGGTCCGATGACGCCCGATGTCCGGCAGCAGAACAACGACGGCGTCCGGCGCGACCTGCTCGAGGACGTCATGCCGTTCGTCGAGTCCACCTACGGCGTATCCCGCGACGCAGACCGGCGAGCCATCGTCGGGCTCTCGATGGGCGGCGGACAATCGCTCTCGACAGGGCTGTCGCGGCTGGATCTGTTCCGCTGGATCGGCGCCTTCAGTGCGGGCACGCCGCAGGGGAACCTCGACGCGCTGTTTCCGGACCTCGCGGCCCGGACGGCGAAGGACCTGCGGCTCCTCTGGATTGCCTGCGGCCGCAGCGACTTCCTGCTCGAGCGGAACGACGCGTTTCACGCCTGGCTGACCGAACGCGGCATCGAGCACGAGTACACGCTCACCGAAGGCGGACACGAGTGGCCGCTGTGGCGGCGCTATCTGGGCGAATTCCTGCAGGCGATCTTCCGGTAGGGCGCGCTCGCCGAGCGCCCCGTGTACAATCGCATCATGCTGGTTGATTTCGCCCAGTTGCCCGGCGACGCGCGCCTCTGGATCTTCGCGGCTGAGCGCCGGCTTTCCGACGAGGAGCAGGAGAAGCTGCTTGGTGCGGTCGACGCCTTCCTCGAGCAGTGGAAGGCGCACGGTGCGCCGCTCGCCGCCGGCCGCGAGCTGCGGAACGGTCAGTTCCTCTTCGTCGCTGTGGATGAGGCAGCCGCGGGCGCCTCGGGGTGCTCCATCGATGCGATGGTACGGGTGCTCGCGGAGCTCGAACGCGCGCTCGGCCTCGAGCTGGTCAATCACGCGCCGGTCCTCTTCCGCACGGCGGACGGCGGGATCGCGCGGGTGAGCCGCGCGGAGTTCAGCGACCTCGCGCGGCGCGGCGTCGTCTCGCCGGAGACGATCGTGTTCAACAACACGCTGACGAGACGCGAGGAGCTCGAGGCGGGACGCTGGGAGAGTCCGGCGCGGGACTCGTGGCACGCGCGGGCCTTCTTCCCGGCGCCGGCGGAGGCGCGCTGACGGCGGACAGGGAAAACGCCCAACGCCCGGCAAGGGCGACGCATGCGTTGCCCCTACGAGTCACGCGAATGCCAGCGCCAGGCGTGCTCGACGATCGTCCGTAGATCGGGATACCGCGGCGTCCAGCTGAGCACCTCTGCGGCGCGCCGCGCGTCGGCGACGAGCGACGGCGGGTCGCCGGCCCGTCGCGGCGCCTCCTTCCTCGGCACCGTCCTGCCGCTCACCTGCTCCACGGCCGCAATCACCTCCAGGACCGAATGCCCGCGGCCGGTCCCAAGGTTCAGCGCCGTGCTGCCGCCGCCGCCGCTCAGGTACTCGAGCGCGGCGAGGTGCGCATCGGCCAGGTCCGAGACGTGGACGTAGTCGCGGATCGCGGTGCCGTCCGGCGTCGCGTAGTCGGTTCCGAAGACGCCGACCGGCGGGCGGCGACCGAGCGCCGCCTCGATCACCAGCGGCAGCAGGTGAGTCTCCGGGTCGTGGACCTCGCCGAGCTCGCCGTCCGGATCGGCGCCGGCGGCGTTGAAATACCGCAGCGCAGCCGATCGCACGCCGTGCGCCACGCCGAACCAGTACAGCATCCGCTCCACGGCCAGCTTCGACTCGCCGTAGGGGCTCACCGGCGCCTGCGGGTGCGATTCGTCGATCGGCAGGGTCTGCGGCAGTCCGTACGTGGCGCAGCTCGACGAGAACACGATCGTCCCGATGGCGGCGGCCGTCATGGCCTCGAGCAGGTGGAGCGAGTTGACGGCGTTGTTGCGGAAGTACAGCCC
>Ga0299914_10001342_pt1 | contig 16182 bp, 13 predicted proteins | sample RVTome_10_FD_201361 | JGI IMG/M metagenome (GOLD analysis project Ga0299914, IMG submission 201361) | Soil microbial communities from uranium-contaminated site in the Upper Colorado River Basin, Wyoming, United States - RVT153D57 (version 2) ...
CATACGGGCGCTCGCCAAGATCGCGGCCGAGGTGAATGCCGAGGTCGAGAATATCGGCGCGCGACGGCTGCAGACGGTGATGGAGAAGCTGCTCGAGGACGTCAGCTTCGAAGCCGAGCAGCGCCGCGGCGAGACGGTGACCGTCGATGCCGCTTATGTCGATCGGGAGCTGGCCGACATCGCCCGCAATACAGACCTCAGCAAGTACGTGCTCTGACCGGTTCGCCGGATTTTCCGGGGCGGCCAGGCTGATTTCGGAATCAGCCTGGCCGCCCTGTTTGTTTGTTGTCGCATCGTTTGCGCGGAAGACCGGAACCCGCTTTTCCGGACGATGCTCCGTTGTTTCCCTCGGCCGTCGCGACAATCGAACGGTCCGTCGCTCGGCCTGCACCGACTTTCCTCCTGGGTCGTTACACGTCCAGACCCACCGGTGGAGAATCCAAAATGAACCTTAAATTCAAGATGTTGACTGCTGCTTCGCTGCTTGCCCTGCCCGCCCTCGTCGCCGCGCAGGTGACCGACAGCGTAACCGGGACGGTAAATTCGGGTGCGCAGGCACAGGTGCCGGTCCCGCCGACCGAACCGGTGCTCGATACCGCCAACCAGGCGCAGGACAGCGTCGACCAGACGGCCGACGAAACGCTTCAGCCGGTCGAGGACGCGGTCGAGGCCGAAGCGGCGGCCGAAGCGGACACCAGCGCGCAGACCGGCGTCACGCCGCCGGCCGACGCCCCGGTCGAGGCGCCCGTCCAGGCCGACGTGCAGGCGGACGCACAGACTGACGCCACCACCGACACGAATGCCGACGCCGATGTGAGCGCCGGCGCCGACGCGCAGGCCGGACAGAGCGCGACCGCGCCCGCCGCGGTCGGGGCCGGGACCGGGGCGGTGACCGCCGCGACCGCCGCCGACGTTCGCGCCGGCGTTGCGGTGGTGGATACGCAGGGCGGCGCGGTCGGCACGATCGAATCGGTCGACGCCGAGGGTGCCGTCGTCGCCACCGGCAATGTCCGCGCCAAGCTGCCGATCAGCAGCTTCGGCAGGAACGCGCAAGGCCTGGTCATCTCGCTGACCCGGGCGGAGCTCGAAGCCGCCGCGTCCGCACAAACTCCCTCCTGATCGCCGACTTTCCGCAGCAAGCCGCGCCGGTTAGCCGGCGCGGCTTTTTGCTGTAAGCGGGCGGCGTGATACGCTCGCTGTCCGCTCTCCTCCTCGTCGCAATCGCCTCACCCGGCTTCGGCCAGGACACGCCCGGCGCGGCCCAAAGCGTCATCGTCGTCACCGGACGCGGGCTCGATTCCGGGCGCGGGGACGCGCTGCTCGACGTCACGACGATCGGGCGCGAACGGCTTGACCATTCGCCGTCGAACCGGCTCGAGGACGTGCTTCGCGATGTCCCCGGGTTTCAGCAGTTCCGCCGCTCCGATTCCCGCTCCGCCAACCCGACCAGCCAGGGCGCGACCCTTCGCGCGCTGGGCGGCAACGCCTCGAGCCGCGCCCTGCTGGTCCTCGACGGCGTGCCGCAAACCGACCCGTTCGGCGGCTGGATCAGCTGGCCGGCCTACGACCCGCGCCGGCTCGGGCGGGTCACCATCGTCCGCGGCGGCGGCACCGGCGCCAACGGCCCCGGCGCGCTTGCCGGCACGATCGAGCTGAACAGCGCCGCGCCCGAGGACCTGGAGGGCTTGTCCGCCCGGCTCGCTTACGGCAGCCGCGACAGCGTCGACGCCTTCGCCGGCGCCGGCCTGCCGCTCGGCAACGGATTCCTCTCTTTGTCGGGGAGCTTCGCGCAGGGCGACGGCTTCGTGCCGGTGGTTGCCGAACAGCGCGGCCCGGCCGACCGGCCGGCCCCCTATCGCCAGGGCAGCCTCGCGTTGCGGATGGTAGCGCCGGTCGACACCGCCCTCGAGCTGCAGGCCAATCTTTCCGCCTTCACCGATGCGCGCGAGCGCGGAACCGCGCGGAGCGATATCGATACGAAAGGCGCCGATGCCTCGCTGCGGCTGGTCGGCCGCGGCCGCCTGCCCTTCTCGGCGCTGGCCTATGTGCAGGTCCGGGGTTTCTCGAACAGCTTTGCCGCGCTCGACAGCGACCGCAGCGTCGCCAGCCGGGTGCTCGACCAATATAACGTGCCGTCGACCGGCCTCGGCACCCGGTTCGAGCTCCGCCCGATGACGGGCACGACGGAGCTTCGCGTCGGCGCGGACTGGCGCGAGACGGCCGGCCGGACGCAGGAGCTGTTCCTGTTCGCCGGCGGCGTGCCAGGACGCGGCCGAGTCGCCGGCGGCCGGACCCGCACTTTCGGTGGGTTCGCCGAGCTGGGCTGGGAGCGCGGCGACCTCACCTTCAGCGCCGGCGGCCGAATCGACCGCTGGTGGATTCTCGACGGCCGTCTGCGCGAGCGGGTGCTCGCCACCGGCGCGGCGATCACCGACACGGATTTCCCCGACCGCGCCGGCTGGGAGGCGACCGGCCGGGCAGGGATCGGCTGGCGGCCAGCGGACATGCTGACGCTGCGCGCCGCAGCCTATCGCGGCTGGCGGCTGCCGACGCTGAACGAGCTGTTTCGGCCCTTCCGGGTCGGCGCCGACGCCACCGCCGCCAATGCCGGCCTTTCGCCCGAGCGGGTGGAGGGCGCCGAGGCCGGGCTCGAGCTGCGGCCCGCCGCCGGAGCCAGGATCGGCATCACCCTGTTCGCCAACCGGGTGGAAGACGCGATCTCCAACGTGACGCTGGGACAGGGGCCGGGGGTGTTTCCGGGCGTCGGCTTCGTCGGTCCCGGCGGCCAGTTCCGGCAGCGCCGCAATGTCGAGGCCGTGGCCAGCCGCGGCGTCGAGCTGGACGCGAGCCTGGCGGTCGGTCCGTTGCGGCTGTCCGCCGGCTACAGCTTTGCCCATGCCGAGGTGCGCGCCGACGGTCCGGCGGCGGCGCTCAAGGGCTTGCGACCCGCCCAGGCACCGCGCCACAGCGCCGCCGCGACCCTTGCCTGGGACAGCCGAAGCGGGGCTCATGCCGCGGTGACCACGCGCTATATCGGAAGCCAGTTCGAGGACGACCTCAACAGTCAGCGCCTTCCCGACGCCCTGACTTTCGATGCGATCGGCGTCCTGCCGCTGACTCCTGCCTTGTCGATCGAGGCGCGGGCCGAGAATCTCACCGACGCACGGGTGGTCGCCGGGCTTTCCGGCAGCGGGATCGTCGAGCGCGCGACGCCGCGCACCCTGTGGATCGGGCTGCGCCTGCAGAATTGACGGCAGGTCGGGAGACCGCATCCGACCGCGCTCGGAACGGGGAGCAACCGGAAGTAAAAGTCCCTTCGTCCATGAAACATGGTTAACGCGGACCGTACCAGGGAAGTCCCTAGATTCACCCTTGCATAAGCATCCGGGCGGCGTAGCTTCCGTTTCACTTGGGGGCGGGCGACTCGGGGGCGAGTCACAAATCATGGAGCCTTTCCCCAAACAAAACAGGGGAGACGATCCAATGGAATCGATTCGGATTTCGACCGTACGCCAGGGTTTGTTCTGCGCCACGGCTCTTGCCTCCGCCTTCGCACTGGCCGGCCCGGCTTTTGCGCAGGCGAGCAACGGAGGCGCCGCCCAGTTCGAAGGTGCCGCGGGCACCTATGGCATCCTGCCCGGATTCGACGAGCATATCGTCGCCAACCACACCATCACTCCGGGGCCCGGCAACCCGGCCACGGGCGCGAATTATGCCAACTCCCCGCAGGTGCTGGAGCCGGCCGGATCGATCAACGGAGTCGGGCAGCAGATCGCGATCGTCCCGAGCGGTGCCGGCCTTGGCCTCAGCCTCTGCAGCGGCACGCTGATCAATCCGCGCACCGTGCTCACCGCCGCCCACTGCGTCTACTCCAGGCCCGCCCATACCTACGGCAGCAATACCGGCACCGGCCTCGGCGTGCAGCCAGGCTTCGGGCTCCCCACGAGCACCGGCGTGCCGCTGAGCTTCGGCTTCTCTTCCACGAATCGCTGCCTCGGCGTCGCGTCGAACGGATGCGCGTCCGGGACCGGGCCCTACGAAGTCTGGCGCGATAGCGGCTATGTGAGCAACGAAGCGCTGGCCATCTATAATGCCAACCAGGTCTGGTACGGCACCGGCGCCCAGCCGGTCGCGCTCGGCGGCGGCGGCGAGTTCGCCAATCAGGACATCGCGCTGGTGACGCTCGACACCCACGCCCGCGACGTTCCGACCTGGACGATGCTCTTCTCGCCGCTCGACGGACCGACCCATGCCACCGTCACCGGCTATGGCGGCGCCGGCGTCGGCCTGTCCGGCATCGGCAACCTCGCCGGAATCGATTATCGCCGCCGGTCGGCCGAGAACATGATCGATGCGCTGATGACCAACAACGACTGGGTCGACAGCCCGGCGATCGATCCCGGCAACACCACTTATGCCGCGCACCAGCATGCGATCTACTGGCTGGACTTCGACGATCCCGATCATGATCCGAACAATCTGCCGGCGAACTTCTTCAACAACACGGCCCCGACGGGCGGCCGCAACAACGGCTATTACGATTTCAACGGCCTGGGCGGCGTCACCTTGCCGAACGAGGGCGCGACCGCGGGCGGCGATTCCGGCGGCCCGCTGGTCGTCGACCAGCGCTTCGACCGGCCGGTGGTCGCCGGCGTGCTGACCGGAAGCTGGTCGTTCAACGGCGGCATCAGCACCTACGGCCAGTTCAACGTCTATCCGCCGCTCTTCCAGTTCTGGGAGGATCTCGTCCAGAACAACCCGTACGTCTACGCCTCGGCGAAGACCGGAAACGGAGACTGGTTCAATCCGTCGCACTGGGTTCAGGACATGGATCCCAATTATGCGATCATCGGTCCGGACGGCCAGCTGCTGAACAGCCTGCCCGATACGCCCCAGGGCGGAGCGGACGGCGCGGTCGACAAGTTCGGCACGCTCTGCTTCCTCGAGGCGGACTGCACGACCTTCGACGGTCCCGGTGCGCCGACCGGCAACGGCACGCCGCATTATACCGCCGGCGGGCCGGGTTCGACCAATTTCGTCCCCAACAATGTCGAGCCGGTCAACAGCGCGGATCCGAGCCAGCACGTTCGGGCGCGCTATTATGAGGTGGAGCTTCGGCGGCCCGGAATCACCCGGCTCAGCCAGACCGCGACGATCGACGTCATGCGTATCGACGGACTGCTGTCGGTGCTCGACATCCGGCCGAGCGGAACGCTCAACACCTGGGCGGACTTCACCCAGCATATCGGCTGGACCAACGTCGACGGCACGATCAACACCCGCGAGATGCTGATCGTGAACGGCCTGCTCAGCGGGCGCGGCACGATCAACGCCGACTTCCTGACGGTCGTCGGCGGCTTCGTCGCACCCGGCGGCGCCGGCTCGGTCGGCACGCTGACGGTGAACAACGACATGATCCTGGCTTCGGCTTCGGTCCTTCTGATCGACGCCGGCCGGAGCGGCGCGGACAGCCTGGATGTCGCCGGCATGCTAGCGCTCAGCGGCGGCTCGGTCGTGTTCAGCAGGGCACCGGGCGCAGCGCCCCGCCACGGCCAGTCGTACACCATCGCGACCGCCGACCTCGGCGTGGACGGCACGTTCGGCCACGTCTTCTCGCTCGGCGTGCTCCACCCGAAGCTGACCTATAATGCCAACAGCATCGTCGCCGAGATGCGGGCCGGCAGCTTCGTCAACTTCCTCGGCTATTCGAGCGGCATCGTCGGGGCATTCGGGAACGCGCTCGATTACCTGCGCACCAACCACTATAACGACCTGTACAGCCTCTACGGCGTGCTCGACGTGATGGATCCGGCGACGCTGACTGCCACGCTGAACAGCCTCGCGCCGACCATCGCCAGCGAGAGCCAGTCCCTGCAGGAGCGGCAGAGCCAGCTGATGCTGAACGGCATCACCGACCGCCTGTCGACCCTCGGCACCGGCGCCACGGGCACGCTCAGCGTGAACGGTTCGCCTGCGCTGGCGGCCGCCATGGCAGGCGGCGGCACCTCGGCCTCGCTGGCGTTCGCCGGGGTGGTTCCATCCGGGCGGGCCATGGGCGGGCTGCCTCAGGGCATGACCGGGTTCGTCAATTCCGGCTATGCGTCCGGGGGATCGATGAACGGCGTCAACCGGCTCGGCGCCGGCGGCGGGCGCCACATCGCCTATGGCAATATGGGCCTCGAAGTGGAGGCCGCGCCCAGCCTGACGGTCGGCACCGCTTTCGGCTACGCCTACGGCTTCAGCGCCCCGGGCGCCGAGCGCACCGAGGCGAGGACGACCCAGGTCGCGGCCTATGGCTCCTACCGCCTCGGCGGCGGCGCCTACGTTGCCGGCCTGGCCTCGGCCGAGATCAGCCGGACGGAGATGCAGCGCAACGTCGCCACCGGCGAGCTCGCGTCCGACCTGCACGGCGCGACCGAGACCAGCCGCTACAGCGCCATGGTCGAGGCGGGCGCCAATATCGGCATCGCTCGCGGCCTGACGCTGACTCCGCGGGCGGCTCTCGCTTACTCGCGCTACCATCTCGGCGGGTTCGACGAGCGTGGCGGCGAGGCGGCGCTTCGCCTCAACGACCTGCGGCTGCAGCGGCTCGACACCCGGGTAGGCGCCCGGCTGGCCGGCGAGATGCGGCTCGGACGCTGGGCGCTCCGGCCGCAGATCCAGGCCGATCTCGTCCACACCTTGTCCGGAGCGGACGACGGACTCAGCATCAGCTTCGCCGAAGTTCCGGGCTTTGCCTTCGCGCTGCCGCTCGCCGATGGCGATCGCAGCTGGGGCGAGGTCCGCGGCGGGGTCACGATCGACAATGGCCGTTTCGGCTTCGGCGCCGGCGTCGAGACCGCCGTCGGCCGGGCCGGGTTCCGCGACGACCGCGCAGTGGCGGACTTCACCGTTCGCTTCTGAACTCTCGCGCTGCGAGAAGGGGCCCGCGACCGGATTGCCGGTCGCGGGCTTCTTCTTTGGAGGTTGGCCGGCGCCGGACGACGGGGAGGTTGCGCGCGAACGAGGCGGGCAAGCCCTTCAGCTTTTCGGGATGTCCATCCGCAGCAGCTGTCGACCGGGCAGGTTCGCCTCCATCCAGGCGGTTCCGAACCGGACGATGTCCTCGGCGTCGATCAGCTCGCTCGGCGCGGCGCCGACCAGACCGCGGCGGGCGCGACCGGCGGCGAGATAGGCTTTCAGGATCAGTGCAAAATAATCCTCGCCTTCCCAGGCGGTGATGCCTTCGGAATCGTCGAGGCATTCCACCCAGGCGTGCCGTGGGCCGTTCGCGGTGCGCAGGAGATAGTCCCACCGGGTCCGACGCTTGTCCGGCAAGCGCGCGAGATATTCGGCATAATGCAGCGCCGTCACGGTGTCGGGATCGGCGCCGAGCCTGAGGATGCGGCCGCCCGCCTCGCAGAGCTTCTGCAGCGGCGAACCCGGGCCGTAATAATCGTGCCAGGGCTGGCCGCGCATGAGCTGCTCGGCCTGCGCGCCGCGCGCGCCGAACCGGCCGCTCGGGTTGGCGCTGACGATCGTCCCCGGCCGGCGGCGGAAGGCCTCCGACAGCCAGCCGACCTCGGCGATCGCCGGCGCTGCGGAAAGATCGAGCGGATCGCTGCCCGCGAGCAGCCTGGCCCGCTCGGCGGGCGCATGCTGGTTCACCCAATCGTGGTGATAGGCGGTGCCGAGCACCATCATCAGCGTGCCGTCCGGACCGACGAGTCGGTCCAGCACGTCGAGAAGCAGATCGGCCCCGCCCGGGCCGAACGAGCCGCGGGCGAGGCCGATCTTTCTCAACGAGCCATGCACCATCAGGATGCCGCCCGGTGCGGCGCCCAACGCCCGCAGGTCGTCAAGCAACCGCTGCTCAGTAAGGCCGGAGGCCCTCGTCGAGGGCGTCCCCAAATGGATTCAGCTGAGGTGCCGCGAAAGGTGCTTGTTCATTTCGAACATCGACACGCGGTCCTTGCCGAAAACGGCGCGCAGCTTGTCGTCGGCGACGATCTCGCGCTTGTTCTCGGGATTCTGCAGATTGTTCTTCTTGATGTGGTCCCAGATCTTGCTGACGACCTGGCTGCGCGGCAGCGGATCGGACCCGGTGATGGCAGCGAGCTCCTTCGACGGGGTTACCGGCCTCTGCAAGCCGCTCTGCCTTCCTTGTGCCATATCATTCCTCCCTTTGAATTCCTGAAGTGGGATAGGCGCAAAAACGGCGGCTTTGCAACCGCCATGACGCTCGTTCGGGCGCGATTTAGGAGGGGAACGGGCGATTTCTGTGGATGGCTGGACCCTAGGCGCCGAAGGGAACCACCTTGTTGGCCGAGTCGTGGCCGATGTCGGCGCGGCCGAGCCAGTTTATGCCGGCGCGATTACACCAGAAGCGGACCACCGCCTCCTCGTCCTCGCCGAAGGCCGGATCATTGGCGGGGACCTCGCTGCAACGGCCGAGACGGATGCCGGCGATCCGCCGGGCGACCGGATTGGAAGCGATATGGAACATCGCCCGATCGATCCGGTACATATGCTCCGCCACTTCCTCGAGCAGCAGGACGTGGCCGCCCAGATCGGGCTCCAGCGGCGTGCCGAGGAGCAGGCCGAACACGGTGATGTTGAACGCCGCGTGGGGCACGCCCGCCGTCAGGCCGGGCTCGAGCGCCGACGGCGACCGCTGGACCAGCCAGGACAGAGCGCGGACGATGGCCGCTTCGCCGTCTTCGCGCATCGCGTCCTGCGGCATCGGCCCGTGCGCGACATCGGGAAAGCCGGCGCGATGGAGGCCGGCGAGCAGGTAGCCGGAATCACTGTAGCCGAGATAGGCCTTTTCCCGCGCCGCGCGGCCGAGCCGGCCGATCGCCGTCCCGGCGATGCGGCACGCACCATAGCCGCCGCGCGCGAACCAGATGGCGTCGAAGGCGGGATCGTTCGCATATTCAAGGAAGGCGTGGCCGCGATCATTGTCGCTGCCGGCGAAGTGCCCGTGGGAAAGGAAGCATTGCGGGTGGAAGACCAGCTCCACCGCCGGAAATCGCACCGCCGCTATCGCGCCCACTCGCTCGGCAGCCTCCTCGCTGAAGCGAGAGCTTGGGGCAACGATCCCGATCCTCATCCAGCACACTCCCTCAATTCACCTCGTCCTTCCCTGCGCCGGAAAGGGATCGAGCGGAGCCGACATTTGAACTCCGCCGCGCTTGCCAATAGGGCGGGCCGATGGACCCGGCCAAATCCTATTTCTTCTGCGGCATCGGCGGAAGCGGCATGCTGCCGCTCGCCCTCATCGTTCAGGGCCGCGGCGCCGAGGTGGCGGGTTCCGACCGCACGCTGGACCAGGGCCGGCTCGGCCCCAAGTTCGAATATCTCGAACGGCGCGGCATCGCCCTTTTCCCGCAGGACGGCAGCGGATTGACGCGACCCGAACAGATTCTCGTCGCCTCGGCCGCGGTCGAGGAAAGCGTGCCGGACGTGGTCAAGGCGAAGTCGATCGGCGCACGCCGCATCGGCCGGCCCGAGTTGCTCGCCGAGCTGTTCAACGCCGCCCGCACCGGCGTCGCGGTCGGCGGCACGAGCGGCAAGTCCACGGTGACCGGAATGATCGGCTGGATCCTGCACGCGGCCGGCCGCGATCCGACGGTGATGAACGGCGCGGTGATGAAGAATTTCGCCGGGCCGAACGCGCCTTTCGCCAGCGCCCTGGTCGGCGGCGGCGACGATTTCGTCAGCGAAGTGGACGAGAGCGACGGATCGATCGCGCTCTATCGTCCCGCGGTCGCGGTGCTCAACAATATCAGCCTCGATCACAAGTCGCTCGACGAGCTGCGGCGACTGTTCGGCGATTTCGCGGCCAAGGCCGGCGCCGTCGTCCTTAATCTCGATGACGACGAGACGCGGTTGATGGCGGCGGCGCTGCCCGCCGATCGCCTCATCACCTATGGCTTCGCCGATGCGGAAGCCGACCTGTTCGGATCAGGCCTTGCCGAAGCCCCCTTCGCCGCCGCCTTCGAAGTCAGCGACCGGCGTACCGGCGCGACCGTGCCGGTGGCGCTGCAGGTGCCCGGGCTGCACAATGCCCAGAATGCGCTCGCCGCGATCGCCGCCGCCACGGAGGTCGGCGTCTCGCTCGCCGACGCCGCTCGGGCGCTCAGCGACTTCACCGGGCTGCGTCGCCGTCTCGAGCGGATCGGGACGGCCGGGGGCGTCACGATCGTCGACGATTTCGCGCACAATCCCGACAAGATCGCGGCGACGCTGCGCACCCTTCACGCCTTTCCCGGGCGCCTGCTGCTGTTCTTCCAGCCGCACGGCTACGGCCCACTGCGGACGATGAAGGACTCGCTGATCGAAGGCCTGTCGCGCGCGATGGCGACGGAAGACGTGCTGATCATGCCCGACCCGGTTTATTTCGGCGGCACCACCAGCCGCGAAATCGGCAGCGGCGATATTGTTGCCGGCGTGCGCAACTTCGGCCGCGCGGCCGAGCACATTCCCGATCGCGCCGCTTGCGCCGATCGCCTGGTTTCGCTTGCCCGGCCAGGCGACCGCATCGTGGTGATGGGCGCGCGCGACGACACGCTGACCGGCTTTGCGGAGGATCTTCTGGAGGGCCTACGCGCCCCCGGCTAGGGCCGAAGAAGAGCCTCCGGCGCCAAGGCCCGCGTCTGCTCGTTGCGGGTTCCGGGCCGATAGCCCAGATCGCGAAAAGCCGGGCCGACCGCGGCCTCCATCGGCAGGTCATGGCAGATCAGGCCATACAGCTTCGCCGAGGCATATTGGTAACCGCCGAGATTGAACAGATCGAGATGGTGGACGATCAGCCCGGCTCGATCGTCCGGGAACGCGAAGGCGGGACGGCGGGTCGAGCAATAAGCATAATCGTTCCGGTCGGAAGCTTCCCAGTCGATGGCGGGAAGTCCGCCGTCGCCCGGTTCGGCGCCGTCGTCCATCGAAGAGCCCGGTCGATAGACCATCCGCCGCAATTCGCCGTCTGCACCCGCCGCGACCCGGGCGATCTCGACGATCCTTCCCCATTGGCAGGCTCCTTGGCGGCATTCGATTCGAATGACGCGCGCAGCCGCTTGCAGATCTGCGACGCCCGGCGCCTGCGTGGCTGGCGACGCCGGCCGGACCGGCTCGGCGGCGGGCGGCGAAGACGGCTCAAGGAGCACCCAATAGGCCGCGCCACCCGTTGCGAGGAGGGCGACGACCACGGCGGCGACAATCAGGAATGGGCCCGGCCGGTTCACGCTCATGTCGGGAAGCTAGGGTCCAATCGCGCCCGGTGGAAGGACGAACCGCGCGGCGATCCGGATATCCGCACGAGGCTGCGCGGCTCCGACCAGCGCCGGATACAGGAACGGCGGACCCGAAGGCCCGCCGTCAGTTGTGGAACGAGGAGGTGAAGTCAGCCGGCGACGGTCATGTCGACCTTTTCGACCCACTCCGGATAGAAAATCGGTTCGCGGTTCGACCAGCCCGGCGCGGTGGCCGCCGATTCGCTGATCGACTGAAGCAGGGTGCGGCGGCGCTCCGGATGGAGGTGCGGAAGCGCGGCTGCGGCGCAGAAGGCCGCAGGGAGCCAGGGGCGCACGTTGGCGCCGACCAGCCGCTCGTAAAGGAAGCGATAGGACGCGAAACAGGGCAACCGGTCCTGGCCGAGGTCGAACCCGGTCATCGTGATCAGCGGCGCCATCAGCGGCTCCATCGCGTCGAGGCCGCTGTCGTCCGGAACGTAGGCGCGAATATGATCGAGGCGGCCATAGACCCGCGCCTGCGCGCGGATGCCGGCAGCTTCCGCCGGATCGCGCGACCAGCGCTTCACGGCATCGCGACGGTCGAGGCCGATGTCGAGCGAGCGGCGAATGTAACGCTGCGTGCCCTTGGCGAACCCACCGAACTCCTTCATCTCAGCCAGTGCCACCGCTCCATCGGCGGGCCGAGTCCGCGTACTCATGATCCCACACTCCTTTTGCCCGGCGGGATTCATGCACCAGAACGGCTTTCGAAGCCGTTAACCAAAATCCCGCTCCCCGTTCATAATTGAATCACGGTTCGATTCCGCGGGCAATGGCCAAACCGGGGCGTTCGTCGCAGCCGCCCTCAGGTGTCTCCATCCGGCAACAGCCCGAAACCCGAAGAACCGCGGTTTCGGCCGTTTCTTGCGTCTCCGTAACGAAGGCGGGCGTTGATATTTTCCTGTGGATAAGGCTCTACCGGGCGCAACAATGCCGCCTCTTATCGCCGCGGCCGCGCCGATTTTCCCTTATTCCCAGGCTGCTGACGTCAGCGCGAATGCCATGCTATGGGTTCGGCGTGGGCGGGAATCGGGACGATGGCGAGGCGGACGGCGGCGAGGCGGAATCGATTCTCGGCGAGGCCGATGCGCATGGCTACCGGCGTCCGCTGCCCGGATTTTCGACCAATGTTCGCCGCCATTCTGCCAACGACGCGGCCGCGGAAGGTTTTTCCACGCAGCCTACGCTAACAGACGGCATGGACAGAATGATCGCCGAGGCCGACGCGCGCCGGCTGCCGGACCTCGGCATTGCGCTGAAATCGATCGTGGCGTTCTGGCTGCTTTATGCCACCCTGATCACGTTGCGCGCGATCGTCGTCCAGTTCCCCGATTTCTGGGAGATGCTTGCCCGCCGCGGCGTGGCCTCCCTGGTTGGCGCGTCGATCACCTTCCTGGTCTATCTCGCCTTGCGCCCGACGCGGGGATCCAGCCTCAACGTGAAGGCGGGCGTCGCGGCATTGCTCTGCCTTCCGGCGTCGATGATGTTCGCGGCGTTCAACTATTATATCTTCTACGTCTATGCACCGCTCGACGCCGCCAAGAACGACACGTCGATGCAGGGCATGTCGGCCTGGGAAATGCTCTGGCGCAGCGTCGTCGACGGGGGGCTCAGCTGGTATTTCCTGTTCGCGGCCTGGGCCGCCTTCTTCGTCGCGATGAGCTATGCGCGGCAGCTTCGCGTCTCAGACCGTCGCGCCGGCGCCCTGGCGCGCGAGGCCCAGGAAGCCCAGCTGCGGGCGCTGCGCTACCAGATCAACCCGCACTTCCTGTTCAACACGCTGAACTCGCTCTCTTCGCTCATCCTGTCACAGAAGACGGACGTCGCCGAACGGATGCTGATGAACCTGTCGACCTTCTTTCGCGCCACGCTGTCCGCGGATCCCACCGCCGATGTGCCGCTGGAAGAGGAGATCAAGCTGCAGCGGCTCTATCTCGACATCGAGCAGATCCGCTTTCCCAAGCGGCTGTCCATCGAGGTCGACGTACCCGACGCCCTGCTCGGCGTCCGCGTGCCGGTGCTGATCCTGCAACCGATCGTCGAGAATGCCGTCAAATATGGCGTCGCCAAATCGCGCAAGCCGGTCACCGTGAGGATCTCCGCTCACGAGGAAGCGGGACGGCTTCACATCAAGGTCAAGGATGATGGCGAAGCGGTGGCGGAGATCGGCGATGCCGGCACCGGCGTCGGCCTGCGCAACGTCTGCGACCGGCTCACCGCCCGTTACGGCTCGCGTGCCGGCTGCCTGAACGGCCCCGACCCGGACGGCGGATATACCGTCCACATCTTCATGCCGGTGGCGAAGAATGGCTGAGAATTCCCCGCTTCGCGTGATGGTGGTCGACGACGAGCCGCTCGCTGTCGAACGGCTGCAGCTGCTGCTCGCCCGCTGCGCGGATGCGATCGTCGTCGGCACCGCCAATGAGGGCGAGGCGGCGCTTCGGATCGCCGAGGCGGTCGCGCCCGATCTGGTGCTGCTGGACATCGCCATGCCGGGCATGGACGGCATCGACGTCGCCCGTGCCCTTTCCGATTCGGCAGTGGATCCGTGCGTGATATTCGTCACCGCGTTCGACAATTTCGCGGTGGCCGCCTTCGACGTCGCGGCGATCGACTATCTGATGAAGCCGGTGCAGCTCGACCGGCTCGAGCGCGCGCTCGAGCGGGTGCGCACCCATCTTTCCGGCGGCAGCCGTGCCGGCCGGCGGCGGATGCCCGCTCATGTCGAGGAGTTCTGGGTGCCGGACCATAGCGGCCTCGTGCGCATCGCCGCCTCCGACATCGAGCGGGTCACCGCGGAAAGAGACTATATGCGGCTGCACGTCGGCGCGCGCAGCTGGCTGATCCATCGCACCATCGCCAAGCTCGAAGAGGATCTGGATCCGGAAACCTTTATCCGAGTCCATCGATCGGTGATCCTGAGGCGCGACACCATCACCAGCCTCTATCGCGACGATTCGGGTCACTGGGCCGCACGTCTGAAGGACGGCGGCGAGCAGAGGATCGGCCGGTCCTATGTCGACCAGGTGAAGCGGCTGGCCGGACGCTGAGCCTATCCGGCCTGACCGGCTGCGCCTTTCCGTGCTACGCCAGCTTCCATGCTGGAGGGAGCCGCACCGTCACCGTCAGCGAAGACCTACGCAGGCTGGGGCGCCAAGATCCTGGGAGGTGTGGCGGTGCTTGCGGCCGTGGCGCTCGCCTTGTGGCATGTCTTTCAATTTCTCAGGGATGGCATTTGGCCCAACTATCCTTCGGCCCGGATGCTCGCGGATCTCGGAATTCCTTCTCCAGGAATATCCTGGCTCGCCCTTCAGCACGCGATCGATTGGGTCCTGTCCTGGTCGGCGGCGGGGGTCCTCACCTGCTTCGGGCTCATTCTCGCCTTCATCGGCGGCTTCCTTACCGACAGCTACGATACACGCATGGAAGCTGCGGCGGCTGCGCGCGCGGAGTTCAGGTCTGCGACCGATGTGGAACGGGCAACGGGTTGGGCGCGCGCCGAGCAGGACCGTGAACGTGGCCGGACAGAGGAAGAGGCGGCGGAGAGTGCGGCAGCCTTGCCCGAGCCGAGCTTCGGAAGGTCGCTCGTTTCCAACCTGCTGGGGGTCGGGTGCGTCGTGTTCGTTATCGCCGGCGGCGCCGGATTGTTCATCGGCTGGGACTATTTTGACAGTACCCATTACGATCGAGTCAGCGCCCAGGTCCATTCGGTGCAGACCAGCTGCCTATTGGAATGGGAGCCGCCCCGCGACCCGGCCTGGTGGGAGAGTTCCACGGCGCGCCGCAGCGGCGAGATGCCCTGCGCCGAAGCCATGCCGCAAGTCCGCGGCATGAATCCCAGGCTGATCGAGTTCAAGACCGTCACCTACAGCTACAGGTCGCCCGTGGACGGGCGGACCTATCCTGGCAGCCTTCACAGGGAATCGGCGTATTTTCCGCCTGACGTCCATGCCGGTGGCGAGATGATCGCTTACTCCCTGAAGGTTGAGCCGAGCCGAAGCCGGGGAATGTATCTGTGGCCAGTTGATTGACGGCCGCGGCCAGTTCGCGCGGGTCCGTTCGCGACACAAAGTAAGGGAGGCGACGGAGGGAACCGTCGCCTCCCGATGGAGCCGAGCCGACTCGGTGGGCTCAGTTGGCGGCCCGGCTCACACGCAGAGCGGCGTAGCGCTGGCCGCCGACGAGGGCGTTGCGCTGCGGCGCCGCGGACGCGATCACCTCCCGCTGGCAGGCGCGCGCCAACTCGCGCCACTTCAGCTCGGTGGGCATATAGTCGCCACACACCTGGCGCGCGGCGGCGGAGATCCGGCTGTCCAGCGCCGCCCGACCGGCGTCGTTGGCGAGGTTGAGATCCTGATACTGGACCTCGACGGCATCGAGCTGTCCGGCGGCCGCGGGAACGGCGGCGAAGCTGACGGTGGCGAGGCCGGCCGCAACGGCGGCCACGGCGAGGACGGACGAACGAACGGACATCATGCACTCCTTCTTCGGGCCAGGGTCGGCCGTTGCGAAATGCGGCGCATCGGATGGGAGACCGGGGGAAGTCCCCTGACCGCTCACCGCCCTTTCTTCCTCGCCGGAAGCGGAACTTTTCGCGCGCCGGTTTCGACCATGTCCCCGGCCGATTCGGCGAACTTCGCATCGCTTCGACGAAGCGCGTCGGCCGGTCGACGAGACTGTCCGCCGGCGGCGGCAACCACGGCGCGGGGCGATTCGTTGGTCGTACGGTTCGTCGAAAAGGAGAAGGACGTGCACGAGCACGGCGGCGCCGAAGGCAAGAACAACAATCGCAATCCGAGCCTGCGGGACGCCGAGCGGGCGAAGGGCCGCAGCGGCGAGGCGGTCAGCGGCGAGCGGCCGGAAGGCAACAGCCCGAGCCGCCGGTCGACCGCCAGGAAGTCCTGACGGCCGC
>Ga0299914_10001343_pt1 | contig 16181 bp, 10 predicted proteins | sample RVTome_10_FD_201361 | JGI IMG/M metagenome (GOLD analysis project Ga0299914, IMG submission 201361) | Soil microbial communities from uranium-contaminated site in the Upper Colorado River Basin, Wyoming, United States - RVT153D57 (version 2) ...
CATCGCCTGGGGCTCCGGCATTGTGGCTATTGTCGCAGTGTCCGTGGGCATCAGCAAGCTGAAGCCGGCTGCGCAGAGCGTCGACCGTGCCACGCAGTGGGTGGACTCAGTGAAGCGCGGCGAGCTGCTCCGTGAGGTGCGCGCGGCCGGCACGCTCGTTCCGGAGCACATACGGATCATCGCCGCCGTCACGGCGGGACGCATCGAAGCGCTTCCCGTGCGCCCCGGCGTCACGGTCACGCCCAACACGCTGATCGTGGAGCTGAGCAACACCGACGTGCAACTCGGGGCGCTCCAGGCGGACCAGTCGCTGACGCAGGCGCGCGCCGGGCTGGCCAGCATGCGCACGACGTTGATGCAGCAGCGCCTGGGGCAGGAAGCGGCCATCGCGGGACTGTACACGACGCTCGAGAACGCGAAGCGCGCTCTTGCGGTGCAGGAAGGACTCAACAGCAAGAACCTCGCGTCCGCCTCAGATCTGGCGGGCGCGCGTGATCTCGTGAAAGAAACGGAGACGCGCTACGACATCGAGCAGCAGCGGCTCGCCGAGATGACCCGTTCGGCCGCGGAGCAGATCCGCCTGAATGTCGAGCAGGTCAACCGGCTCGAGGCAATCGTCCGCGAGCAGAAGACCCGCGTCACGTCCATGACCGTCCTTGCCGGCGAGAGCGGCGTACTCCAGAACCTCGGCCCGCAGGGGCAGACGCTGGAGCTGGGGCAGTGGGTCAACCCCGGAATGGAGCTCGCGCGCGTGTCGCAGCCCGGCCGTCTCAAGGCGGTGCTGCGCGTACCGGAGACCATGGCGCGCGACATCGTGGTCGGGCTCAAGGCCAACATCGACACGCGCAACGGCATCGTCGCCGGTCACGTGATGCGAATCGATCCGGCGTCCACGCAGGGCACCGTGACGGTCGAAGTCGCGATCGACGGCGAGCTGCCCCGCGGCGCGCGCGCCGACATGAGCGTGGACGGCACCATCGAGATCGAGCGGCTGCCGAACGTGCTCTACGTGGGGCGTCCGGCGTACGGCTCGGCCGAGAGCACCGTGGGCCTCTTCAAGATTTCCGATGACGGCAGCGAGGCCAATCGCGTTAATGTGCGCCTGGGCCGTGCCTCGGTGAACACCATCGAAGTGATCCAGGGACTCTCGGTCGGCGACAGCGTCATCATCTCCGACATGTCGCAGTACGACGCCGTGTCCCGCATCCGCATCAAGCGATAGAACTTTCCGACCCACTTCCCACTTCCCGCTTCCCCCTTCCCAGTCTCTCACATGACTACTCCCGCTGCTTCCAACGCCCCCTTCACTCCCGAGAGCGAGAAGCCCCTCATCCACCTCGAGGGAATCAAGAAGGTCTTCTACACCGACGAGGTGGAGACGCACGCGCTGCAGGACGTGCACTTTCAGGTCGCGCCCGGCGAGTACGTCGCGATCTCCGGACCGTCGGGATGCGGCAAGACCACGCTCCTCTCGCTGCTGGGACTGCTCGACACGCCCTCGGACGGCGAGTACATGCTCGCCGGCGAGCCGGTGGCGAAGCTCTCGGCCGCGGAGCGCGCGCGCATTCGCAACCGGCAGATCGGGTTCATCTTCCAGGCATTCAACCTGATCGGCGATCTCACGGTGTACGAGAACGTCGAGCTGCCGCTCACGTATCGCGGCCTCAGCGCGTCGGAGCGCAAGCGCCGCGTGACGGAGGCGCTCGAGAAAGTCGGGATGACGCACCGGATGAAGCACTATCCGGCGCAGCTCTCCGGTGGTCAGCAGCAGCGCGTCGCCGTCGCGCGCGCAGTCGCGGGCGATCCGCTCATCCTGCTCGCTGACGAGCCGACGGGTAACCTCGACTCGGTCAACGGCGAGGCCGTCATGGAGTTGCTCCGCGAGCTGCACCGGGGCGGCGCCACGATCTGCATGGTCACGCACGATCCGCGCTATTCCGCGCACGCCGATCGCGAGATCCACCTGTTCGACGGCCGCGTGGTCGAGGAGCGGCGCGGAGCCGGCGCCGACGAGAACGCCGCAGCGCGCTCGCACTAACTCCTGAACAGTGCGTGAACGGTTCGGGGGCATCCTTTCGAGGGTGCCCCCGGCCGCTACTCGCCCCCCCCCGAGGTGCGCATGGACCGCCTGCTGCAGGACATTCGCTTCGCCATCCGGACGCTCACCGGCGCTCCCCTCGTCACGACGCTCTGCGTGCTGTGCCTCGCCATCGGCATCGGCGTCAACGCCAACATCTACAGCGCCGTGTACGCGGCTTTTCTCCGCCCCTTCGGATTCCAGGAAACGGAGCGGCTGGTTTCGGTTGAGGAGTCGTTTCCCGAGCGGGGATGGCGCGACGTGAGCCTCTCGTTCGAGACCTTCAAGGACCTTCGCCGCGACGCCACCGGCTTCGAGCAGCTGGCGGCATCCGCCTTCCGCAGCCTGACCCTCGGCGCGGGCGAGGATCCCATCCGGGTGCGGAGCAACGTCGTCACGTGGGACGTGTTTCCCATGCTCGGCGTCTCGCCGATGCTCGGGCGCAACTTTCGCCCCGACGACGACGCCGTTGGCGCCGAGCCCGTGCTGATGCTCGGCCATGGCGTGTGGGAGCGGCGCTTCGGATCGGACAGCACCATCATCGGAAAGAGCGTGCTGGTGGATGCCGCTCCGGCCACGGTGATCGGCGTGATGCCGCGTGGCTTCAAGTTCCCCTTCCAGGAAGAGGCGTGGATTCCGATGACGCCGCGCCTCGAGGGGCGCCCCCGCGAAGCGCGTGAGATCCGCGCGTACGGCAAGCTCAAGCCCGGTGTGGACGTCCAGTCGGCGAGCGCGCAGCTCGAGGGCATCTCCGATCGCCTCGCGAAGCTGTATCCCGAGGCGCAGCAGGGCTGGCGCGCCTACGCGGAGCCGCTGCGGGAAGAGCTCATGGATGAAGAGGCCAGGCTCAGCATCGCCGCGATGATGGGCGCCGTCACCTTCGTGCTGCTCATCGCGTGCGCCAACGTCGCCAACCTCCTGCTCACGCGCGCCACCGCCCGCCGGCGCGAGATCGCCGTGCGGGCCGCGCTCGGCGCCGGCAAGGGCCGCATCGTGCGCCAGCTCCTCACCGAGAGCGTTCTCCTGGCACTGATCGCATGTCCGCTGGGCATCGGCATCGCCTACTGGATGCTGGACCTGGTCAAGGCCAGCATCCCGGAGGGCGAGATGCCGTACTACATCATCTTCGCCATCGATGGACCTGTGCTGCTGTACACGGTCCTCATCTCCCTGGTGACGGGACTCATCTTCGGGCTGGCGCCGGCGCTTCAAGCGGCGCGCGGCGACCTGCAGTCCGCGCTGCGCGACGGCGGGCACGGCAGCGGCGCGGGTGCTGGACGGCACCGCCTGCGGTCGATTCTCGTGGTGGGCGAGGTCGCGCTGTCGCTCGTCCTGCTCGTCGGCGCCGCCTTGTTCGTGCGAAGCTTCCTGAATCTTCAGACGCGCAACGGGGGCGTGGAAACCGCCAACGTGTTGACCGCGCGGTTCTTTCTGCCGGGCGAGCGGTATGACGGCAACAGCCCGCTGAGCGCCCGCGTGGAGGACGTCGTGCAGCGCGTGGAAGCCATTCCCGGCGTGGTGTCCGCAACGGCGTCGAACCTGATTCCCCTGAGCGGCGGCGGCAGCGGGGGCCGCGTGGAGATCGACGGTAAGCCGGTCGACGTCCCGGCGTCCGCTCCGTCCATCTTCTGGTCGGGCGTCACGGCGCGCTGGTTCCAGACGATCGGAGTTCCCATCCTCTCCGGACGCGACTTCACCGAGGCAGAAGCCCGGGACAGCTCGCGCGTGGCCGTCGTGAACCAGACGATGGCGGCGCGTTTCTGGCCGGACGTCAACCCCCTGGGCCAGCGATTCCGGTTGCTCGGCGACTCCTCACGCCACTGGTTCAGCGTCATCGGCGTGGCCCGCGACTTCAGGAACGAGGAGCTCGACGACAACTCGCCGATAGATCCGGCGTTCTTCGTGTCGTACCGCTACCTCCCCACGCGGAACACGGGACTGATCATCCGCGCCGAGCGCGAGCCGGCGCAGCTCGCCAGCGCCGTGCGCGCCGCGATCAGCGCGGCCGACCCGACGATGCCGGTGTTCGAAGTCATGACGATGGAGGAGCTGCGGCGCGTGGGATTCTGGGCGCAGCGGCTCTTCGGCTGGCTGTTCTCCCTGTTCGGCATCGTCGCGCTGGTGCTGGCGTCCGTGGGCGTGTACGGCGTCATCGCCTACAGCGTCACGCAGCGCACCCAGGAGTTCGGCGTGCGCCTCGCGCTCGGCGCGCAGGCCGGCGACGTGATCAAGCTGGTGGTCCGCAACGGAGCCGTGCTCGCGCTCATCGGCATCGGCCTCGGCCTGCTCGGCGCGTTCGGCGTCACGCGGGTCGTCCAGAGCCTTCTCTTCGACGTCAGCTCCACGGATCCGCTCAGCTACGTGGGCGTAACCGTGTTCCTGGCGGCAATCGCCCTCGTCGCGAGTTACGTTCCAGCACGACGCGCGACGCGCGTCGATCCACTCACCGCCCTGCGACACGAGTAACACCAGTAGCCATGGCAGCCATGTTCACGAAGAAGAGTTCCGTCCTCGAAGCCTTTCAGCCGCCGCCAGGCGTGCCATTGTTGAGCGTTCGCGATCTCGAGAAGGTCTTCGAGACAGCCGCCGGCAAGATGTACGTCCTGCGCCGCATCACCTTCGACATCAGTCCAGGCGAATTCGTCTCGGTAATGGGACCGTCGGGCGCCGGCAAATCCTCGCTGCTCGCCATTCTCGGGATGCTCGACCATCACTGGAGCGGCGAGTTCTACTTCTTCGGCGAGCCCGTGCACCGGATGAATGCCAAGCAGCGGGTTGCGCTCAACAAGCAGCACATCGGCTTCGTCTTCCAGCAGTATCATCTCATCGACGACCTCACGGTTGCGGAGAACCTCGACATCCCGCTCTCGTACCGGAACGTAAAGAAATCGGAGCGCGAGGCGATCGTGGCCGATGCGCTGGACCGTTTCGGCATGGTTGCAAAGAAGGATCTCTTTCCGCGCCAGCTCTCGGGCGGCCAGCAGCAGCTCGTGGGCGTGGCGCGAGCCATGATCGCGAAGCCGCGCCTGATCCTCGCAGACGAGCCGACCGGAAATCTGCACTCGTCGCAGGCGCGCGAAATCATGGAATTGTTCACCACGCTCAATCAAGCGGGCACCACGATCATCCAGGTCACTCACTCCGAGGAGAACGCGCGCTACGGCCGGCGCATCATTCACCTCAAGGACGGGTGGATGGAAAGCACCGACGTCGGCTAGCGCTCGTTTCGCGCCCGGCGGGCGCGTACGTTTGCACGCATGAGCGGCGACACGACGCGGGAGCATGCCCCTCCTCGGCAGGAGGCGCCCTCGGTGCTGATCGCGGACGATCAGTCGGACGTCGTCGAGGCGCTCCGGCTCCTGCTCAAGAACGAGGACTTCGAGACGCAGGTGGTCAATTCGCCCGCCGCCGTCCTGAAGGCGCTCGAGCGCCGCGATTTCGACGCGTTGCTGCTCGACATGAACTACACGCGCGACACGACGTCGGGGCGCGAGGGGCTGGAGCTGCTCGAGCAGCTCGACGTACTCGAGCCCACGCTCCCCGTGATCGTGATGACCGCGTGGGGAAGCGTCGGAGGCGCGGTGGAGGCCATCCGGCGCGGCGCGCGTGATTACATCGAAAAACCCTGGGACAACGCACGGCTCCTGTCCGTCCTGCGCACCCAGATCGAGCTGGGGAGGGCGCTGCGCCGTGCGCAGCGGCTCGAGACCGAGAACCGGCTGCTCAGGGACGCGTCGCTCCCCAGAATAATCGCCGAGTCGCCGAGCATGCGGCCGGTGCTCCAGCTCATGGAGCGCGTCGGGCCGTCCGACGCCAACGTGGTTGTGACTGGCGAGCACGGAACGGGGAAGGAGCTCGTGGCGCAGTGGCTGCACGCCGTGTCCCCGCGCGCGACACGCTCCTTCATCGCCGTGAACATGGGCGGGCTGTCCGAGGGCGTCTTCGAGAGCGAGCTGTTCGGGCACGTGCGCGGCGCGTTCACCGACGCCAAGACCGATCGCGTGGGGCGGTTCGAGCTCGCCGATGGCGGCACGCTGTTTCTCGACGAGATCGCCAACCTCGGCATGCCGCAGCAGGCCAAGATCCTCCGCGCGCTGCAGACGGGCGAGATCGAGCGCGTCGGCTCCGCCAAGCAGCGCAAGGTGGACGTGCGCGTGATCTCGGCGACCAACGTCACTCTCCACGAGGAAGTCGCGGCCGGCCGCTTCCGTGAGGATCTGCTCTTCCGGCTGAACACCATCGAGATCAACCTGCCCCCGTTGCGCGACCGCCGCGAGGACATCGCGCCGCTGGCCATGCACTTCCTGCGGCAGCACGCCACGCGCTACCGCAAGTCGCTCAAGGCGTTCGACGCGTCGGCGATGCAGCAGATGCTCGAGCACCCGTGGCCCGGAAACATCCGCGAGCTGGGGCACGCCGTGGAGCGGTCCGTTCTGCTGGCGCGCGGCGATACCGTGCGCGCCGCCGATCTGGCGCTGCGCGTGCCGTCCGGTTCGGCCGCCCGGCTGGAGGACCTGCCGCTCGAGGACGTGGAGCGGCTGCTCATCAAGAAGGCGCTGGAGCGCCACGCCGGAAACGTGAGTCAGGCCGCGAAGGCGCTCGGACTCTCGCGCAGCGCGCTGTACCGGCGCATCGCCGCGTATGGACTCTGAGGCGGCTCGGCACGAGCGAAAGGTCTTCCGGCTCGCCCTGCTCGGCGGACTGCCGGCCGTCATCGCCACGATCGGGCTGCTGGTCGCGGGCGACTACAGCGGGAAGGTGCAGTGGACGGTCGGGACCATCGTCACTATCACGTGGCTCCTGGTCGCCCTGCTCCTCCGCGAGCGCGTCGTGCGTCCGCTTCAGACGCTCTCGAATCTGCTCGGCGCCCTGCGCGAGGGTGACTATTCCATTCGCGCGCGCGGCGCCGACCGCGACGACGCCCTCGGCCTCGCCTTTCTCGAGGCGAATGTGTTGGGCGAGACGCTCCGCTCACAGCGGCTCGGGGCGCTCGAGGCGTCTACGCTGCTGCGCACCGTCATGGCGGAGATCGACGTCGCCGTGTACGCGTTCGACGAGCAGGAGCGGCTGCGCCTGGTGAATCGCGCCGGCGCGCGCGTTCTGGCGCAGCCACAGGAACGGCTGCTCGGCCGGACCGCCGAGCAGTTGGGATTGCTGGAGCCGCTCAAAGGCGAGACGCCGCGCGCGATGGACATCACGCTTCCCGGCGCGCGCGGCCGGTGGGAAGCACGCCGCTCGGCGTTCCGACAGGACGGCAAGCCGCACACGCTCCTGGTGCTCGCGGACTTCAGCAAGACGCTGCGCGAGGAGGAGCTCAAGGCGTGGCAGCGGCTCGTGCGCGTGCTGAGTCACGAGATCAACAACTCGCTGGCGCCGATCAAGTCGCTCGCGGGCAGTCTCCGGACGGTGCTGGAGCGGCAGCCGCGTCCCGCCGACGCGGATCAGGATCTCGAGCGTGGGCTCAACGTCATCGCCGGCCGTGCCGACGCGCTGGTTCGGTTCATGTCGTCGTACGCGCGGCTGGCCCGGCTCCCGACTCCAACGCTGGGGGATGTGAACGTTTCACAGTGGGTCCACCGCATCGCGGCGCTGGAGACCCGGCTCCCAGTGTGCGTCAACGAGGGTCCACCGGTGGTGATCGGCGCGGATGGCGACCAGCTGGACCAACTGCTCATCAATCTGGTCCGCAACGCGGTGGACGCCGCTCTCCCGACCTGCGGCGCGGTCACGGTGACCTGGTCGCGAGCGGACGGGTTGTTGGAGTTGCGCGTGCTCGACGAAGGTCCCGGGATCGAGGGAGGCGCCAACCTGTTCGTGCCCTTCTTCACCACCAAGCCGGACGGCTCGGGGATCGGCCTCGTGCTGTCGCGACAGATCGTGGAGGCACACGGCGGGACGCTCGCGCTGGAGAACCGCGTGGACGCGAGCGGGTGCGCGGCGATCGTCAGGCTTCCGATTTCCTGACGCTGCCAAGCCGACTAGTGGCGCAACCATACGTACACCTGCGGACAACCGGGGCGTGTATGTCGATCTACGATGGGCCCGGATGAAAGATTTCCTCGCTTGGGGCGCGGCGGCTTGCTCCCGTACACCTCGGCGAACTCGATGTCGGCCGGATCCACCGTCCATAGTGGCGTGCTGTAGATCCCATCTACCGTGGCGACACATTGGCCGTACTCGTTGTTGACAACCGACGGGAGGATCTGGCCGGATCCGGCGACCGCCATCTGCTCGAGGCGCTCGAAGCCCAGCCGGTTGAGATCTTCGCGCGTGAAGAGCCGCGACCATACCGGGTTGCGGTAGAGCATGCGGCTGCGGAAATCCTCCATGACCTTCGCCTCGCGCGCCGCGGCAGCTCGGGTCGCCGGCGACATCCAGAGGGCCACCTGTCCGCCGCTGTCGCGACTCACCACCACGCTCATCATCCGCGTGGTGAATCCCTTCTGGCGCGCGTGGAGCAGGAAGCGGCCGGGCGGCGTGGGGATGAAGAACTGGCCCTCGTCGTTCGTTCGTACCTTCCGCCCGCCGTTGAGGGTGATCTCTACCTGGGCGAGCGGCCGGTGGGCCGTGTCGAACACGACGCCGCCGACGCCGATGCGAGCCGCGCGAACCGACACCGGGTCGAGGACGTGCGTCGTGCCCTCAACCTGGAGCAGCAGCGCCGTCCCGCCCTCTCGCACCCCGACGGTCCAGACCTGTCGCGTAAACCCGATGCGCCGGAACTCCAGCTCGTACCTGCCCGGACCGACGCTGTCGAATCGAAAGGCGCCCGCTTCGGTGGTGCGCATGGAGCGGCCCAGCGTAGTGAGCGCGATCTGCGCGCCGCTCACAGGCCGGCCGAGCTGGTCCACCACGACGCCCGACAGCACGCTGTCGCCCTGCGGCGCCGGCAGCCCCGGCTCCTGCGCCCCCGTGCGCACCGCGGCTAGCGCGAGCGAGATGACGACTGCCGCCATTTGTCGTAGCATGGGCCCACCGTTCTGGGGATTGCATACAATTGCACGGGGCGGGCGGGCCGTCAAGACCACTGCCGGCAGAATTGCGGAAGCCCATGGCGGCGCCATCGCGCTCGACAACCGCGCCGGTGGAGGACGCACCGCGCTGGTGAGCGTCAGTTCTTTCTGATCTGACCCCGCAGCTCGCCGGCTCCGTGAATCGCGGAATGCACGTCCACGTACACCCTTCCCGCTCGCAGCAGGGCGTGCAGCGAGTCGCCCGACACGGTCGCGGTAATGGCCGCGTTCAGATCGATGGTGCCGGTCGCCAGGCCGCTCGCCGCGTCGAACTGGGCCGAGCCAGTGTGCCCAGCGGGCAGCGCCGAGAGGTCGAGCAGGATGCCGGCGACCTGGTTCGTGTCCGCGGGACCGTGGATGTGGGCGGCGCTGGGAGCGCTGGAAAGACCTGCGAACTCAAGCGCATAGGAGAATTCCGGCACGGACGAGAGGATCCCATCGAACGATCCGCTGGCGCTCGTCGCCACGGTGTCGGGTCGCACCGTTCCACCCGCGAGGGATGCGCGCATCCCGACGCGTTGCGGCTGTTCCGTGATGCTCTCGCAGCCGACCAACAGGACGAGCGCCAATGCAGTCACGCGCGCGTGGCGATCCCTGAGCGATCGTTCACGATGCATCGTCACACTCGGGTTCTCCGGTCTCGGTCAGGGCCAGCTGAAGATCTGCTCCGGCACGGCGGCAAGACGAGCCCACCGGATGCTGGAAGGCTCGAACCAGAACCCGCGTGTCGGCTCGCGCACTACGAAACGTAGCTCCGGTCTTGCGCCGGTCGAGCGGTCGAGTGGAAGGGCGACCTCCGCCCGCATCGTGCGCTGCGAGCGCGCCGGCACCGCCGCGAGAATGGCGGCGCCCGCGCTGGCGCGAATCGGCGTGTCCGTTCCGAAGGGCACGTCGCCATGCCACGTACGGCCGGCATCGGCAAATGCCGCCACCCCGATCGCGGCGCGCGAGCCCCGGTACCGGGCCACGTCGAAGCGCTGTTCGAGCCGGGCGAGCAGCCGCCGGCCGCCGGCCTCGTGCGATCGCGCATAGCCGCGCACCCCGCTGCGCCTGTCCCCCAGCTCGATCTGCACCGGCAGCATCGAGCGCCAGAATCCGGCGCCTTCCACCGCGAGCTCCGACACCCAGCCGTCGTCCGGCTTGAAGTACCATGCCGCGCGGCCGCTCGCCACCATGTGGCGCCACCTTCCCGCGTCGAGATCGAGACGCGATTCTATTTCCAGGCGGGCGCCCACGAAATGCTTCGCGCTGCGCTCCCCCGCATAGGCGTCCACCACGCCAAACGCATCTCGGAGCGGCCGTTCCACGGCCGGCCTGAACCCCAGCGTTGCCGCAATCTGCGTCCCCGTGGCGACGTCCTGCTCAGCGACGAGCGCGTCGAGGCCGCGCATGCGACTGAACGTCAGCGCGCGAAGCCCCAGCACCCCCGCCACGTTGGTGGCGTTGAAGTCGTCGTACCGGCGCACGCCCGTCGTGTCCGACGCCGGCTGGACCGAGCCGTCCTCTCGCCTCTCGAGAAACTCGTGGCGCGGAGAGTGATGCTCCCGGAGGATCATGCCGCCGATGAGGCCGAGCCGCCGCGGCGGTCCGAATCGAACTACGCCCCCCACGTGCCACTTCGCGCGATCCACCGGTTGCAGGAGGAGAGAGCGGTCGGGACGACGCAGCGCCGCGAAATCCTTGTTCACCGAGTAGCCGGCGTGCCAGGCGACGCGCTGGAGATCCGTGATGAAGGGATGGCTCAGGGACGTCGTGTAATACTCCCCGAGCGGGCGCCGGAGACCGTCGAAAGTGATGATGTAAGGACGACCCAGGAGCTGGTGATGGGCGAGCCGGGCGCCGAAGCCGTCGCGCAACGCGCGCCCCTGCTCCCACCGCCCCTCCACGTGCATCCCGCCGCCGGCGAAGTTGAGCGTTCCCAGACTCAGCGCGCCTACGCTCGCGCCGCGCACGCGCGCCGCGCCCACCAGCGCCACTTCATCGACGGTCTCGACATCGATCGCCACGCTGTCGCCGACGCGCCGCGCCGACACGGTGGCGTCGGCGAGAAACGGTTGCGCGCGCAGGATGCGCTCCGATTCCGCGCGCCGGAACTCCGTGCAGGACATGCCGGGATCGAGCGTCAGGAACCGCCGAACGAGATCGGCATCGGTCGTTTGGTGGTGAAGTCCCATGGAGCGCGCAAAGATCCGCCACCAGCGCATGGGTCCGTCGAACTGCGGCCGATTGGTCTGGACGCGCACTTCCGACACCGGCGCGCCGCCACACGCGGGAGAGGCCTGTGCGCGCGCCATCGCCGGCAACCCGGCGACCGCGCAAAGCGTTACGACAACGGCGACATTGTATGATCTGAACACGCGGGAATTTGCCGGTACCCGAGCACAAAAGGGCCTCAAAGGCAAAGGATGTGCCCGTTGACGGGAGGCTCCCTGTTACACGATTGTAACAGGGTCGCGCCCGTTCCTTTGCTCGCTGACTGCGATCTTTTCGCGCGTGATACGACTCCGTGGTGATATCGGCGTGAAACCAAGTCCCGAGCGATCGGCGCAGCCCGGCCAGCGCATCCTGGTCGTGGACGATGAACCGGACATTACCGCGCTGGTCGCGTACCACCTCGCGCGAGCCGGTTACCGGGTGTCGACGGCCGCCACCGGAACCGAGGCGCTGCGCGCCGTTCGCGAAGAGCAGCCCGCGCTGGTGGTGCTCGACCTCATGCTGCCGGAACTCTCCGGCTTTCAGGTTCTGGAGCGCTTGCGCGCTGATCGAGCGTCCGCCGAGATTCCTGTGCTCATGCTGACGGCGCGCCGCGAGGAAGCCGACCGAGTGGAAGGACTTTCGCTTGGCGCCGACGACTATCTCGTCAAACCGTTCAGCCCGCAGGAGCTGGTGTTGCGAGTGCGCAACATCCTGCGGCGCACTCGCGCGAAGGCGTCGGAGCGGCGCAACGTTGTAACGTTCGGGAACGTCGAGATCGACAAGGAGGCGCACGCCGTGCTCGTCGAGGGCCATGCCGTGGAGCTGACGGCCACCGAGTACAAGCTGCTCACGACGCTCGCCGAGCGGCGAGGACGCGTGCAGAGCCGCGCCCAGCTACTGGAGAGCGTGTGGGAATCCGCGCCGGACATTCAGACGCGCACTGTGGACATGCACGTGCAGCGGCTGCGGGCAAAACTGGGCGAATCCGGGGGGCTGATCGAAACCGTGCGCGGTTTCGGCTATCGCGTGCGACGCGCTCCGGCCGACGAATGACGCGCTAACCCGTGCGTCTCTCGCAGCGACTGCTGCTGGGCGCGCTTCTGGTCGTGAGCGTGCTCGTCGTGGTCGCCGTCGCACTGAGCGGACTGCGGCTGCGGGAACAGCTGCGCCAGCTGACGGTGGAGCAGCTCGCGCGCGAGGCACGCGTCCTGGCGCGGCAGTGGACGCCGGCCACTGACCCCGACGCGCTCGCCAACGCGGCGAAGGCCGATCTCGGTCACCGCGTCACCCTCATCGACTCGGCTGGACGCGTGTTGGGCGACAGCGAGTTCGATGGCGCGGCGCTTCTGGCGCTGGAGAATCACGGCGCGCGCCCCGAAGTGGTGCAGGCACGCGCCGAGGGAATCGGATTCGCGGAGCGAATCAGTCCGTCGGAAGGGCTCGAGGAGCTGTACGTCGCTGTGCCGGCTGGCGGCGGCCGCATTGCACGCGTTTCCATCGGCACCGGCCAGCTGCACGTCATCGTCCGCCGCGCCCGGCGCGACTTGCTCGTTTCCGGACTGTTCGCGTTGCTCATCGCACTGGCGCTGGCCGCCGTCTTTTCCCGGCAGGTCACGGCGCCGATCACCGAGCTGCGCGATGTGACAACCGCAATTGCGGGCGGGGATCTAGCGCGCAGGCCGTCGCTCTCCGCCCCCGGCGAGGTGGGCGAGCTCGCGTCCGCGGTCCGACGCATGGCGGAGCAGCTGGAGACTCGTCTCGTTGCCCTTCAGACGGAGGACGACCTGCTCGGCGCGCTGGTCGAATCGCTGAGCGAAGGGGTGGTGGCGGTCGATGCCCAGCGGCGCATCATCCGCATCAACCGCAGCGGGCGCGAGCTCCTTCGCGTCGATGAGCCGGTCCCCTTTCCCGCGACTCTGCTGCCGCGCGACCGCGTTCTTCAGGATGCGTTGTCGGACGCCTTGGAGGGGCGGATCGTGGAGAACAGCGAGACGCAGATTGACGGTCACACGCTCGCGCTCACCGCGCGCCCCCTCGGCGTAGGCGGCGCCGTGCTGGCGCTGTTCGACCTGACGGGCATGCGACGGCTGCAGACGGTGCGCCGGGACTTCGTCGCCAATGTCTCCCACGAGCTCAAGACGCCGCTCACCGCGATCCGCGGCTACGCCGAGACGCTCGCGTCCGAACTTTCCGGAACGGGCCAGCATGCGCAGTTCGCCGAGACCATCCGCGGAAACGCCGACCGCATGCAGCGGCTCGTGGATGATCTGCTCGATTTGTCGCGCATCGAGTCGGGCGGATGGGCGCCTGTAGCGGCGCGCATCGCCCTGGCCGCGGCCGTCGCCGAAGCGCTGGTGCCGTACCGGGAACAGACGAGCGCGCGACGACTGAGGTTCGCGGTGGATATCGCCGACGCGATCATGCTGCACGCGGACCCCATGGCGTTCCGCCAGCTCCTCGTGAATCTCCTCGACAACGCGGTCCGCTACACGCCCGGCGACGGCGTGATCACCGTGTTTGCGCGCGAGGAGAACGGAGGCATCACGCTCGGCGTGAGCGACACGGGGAGCGGCATCGCGCCCGAGCATCTTGCCCGGATCTTCGAGCGCTTCTATCGCGTGGACCCGGCGCGCTCCCGGAGCGCCGGAGGAACTGGACTGGGGCTCGCCATCGTGAAACATCTCGTCGAGGCCCACGACGGCAAGGTCACGGCGCACAGCACGGTGGGGCGTGGCACCACCGTAGCGGCCTGGTTCCCCGGGAGCTCGTGACCTGTTCGTAACACGGTAGTTGAGGATGTGATACGAGCTTCGGTGACTTTGTTGCTGTCTCCGACAGGGTCATCTACTGATGTATTTCAGACTTCGCGCCGCGGCGCTTCTCCTCGCGGGTTCCACCCTTCAGGCGCAGCAGCAAACTCCCACGGGTATCGTGACCGGCGTCGTCATCGACGCCGACACGAGGCGTCCCATTTCCGACGCGGGCGTGCAGATCGTCGGCACCACGCTGGGCACGATGACCGGCCCTGCCGGCACTTACCGTGTCGGGAACGTCTTTGCCGGCACCGTCACCATTCAGGTCCGGCGCCTGGGATACCGGCCCGTTACGCTCACCGGTCTCATTCTCGACGCCGGTGCCACGCGGGTGGATACGGTCGCAATGCAGCCGAATGTCGCGATGGTGGACGCGCAGATCGTCACCGCCGCGGCAGATCGCGGTTCGGTTCAGGCGGGACTCGACGAGCAGCGCACCGCTGACGGCATCGTGAGCGCGGTGACCGCGGAGCAGATTTCCCGAAGTCCGGACGGAAACGCGGCGCAGGCCGTACAGCGCGTCAGCGGCGTCACCGTGCAGGACGGGAAATACGTCGTCGTGCGCGGGCTTGGCGAGCGTTACACGACGACCTCGCTCAATGGCGCACGCATGCCGAGCCCGGAGCCGGAACGCAAGGTTGTCCCACTCGACCTCTTCCCTTCGGGACTGATCCAGAGCATTACCACGAGCAAGACGTTCACGCCGGATCAGCCCGGCGACTTCAGCGGCGCGCAGGTCGACATCCGAACGCGCGAGTTTCCCGGTGAGCGCCAGATCGCGTTTGGTGCTTCCGTGGGATACCTGGACGCGAGCTGGGATGCCAATGTTCCCTTCGCGCCGGGCGTGGGCGGCGAGGCGTTCGCAATGGCGGGTCGGGATCGCGCCCTGCCCGACGAGGCACAGGAAGCCGGCGACCTCTCGGCGGCCACCCAGGCGGACAAGAACCAGGTCATCAACTCGTTCCGCAACGTATGGCGCGCGGGCCAGCGCGCGGCGCGACCGAACATGTCCCTGCGCGGGTCGGTGGGTGGAAGCGAGCGACTGCTGAACCGGCGCTTAGGGTATCTCGTTTCGGGCACATACTCCTTCTCGCAGGAGGTGCGCGACAATCAGACCCGAGCGCTCGCTCGGCCGACTGGCACGGATCAACAGGTCGAGTACAACCGATTCGAGGGGACGTCGAGCGGCGAATCCGTGCTCTGGGGTGGGCTGGTCAACCTCAGCTCGCTCGTCAGCTCCAACAGCAGAATCGACTTCAACGCACTGTACAACCGGACGGCCGACAACGACGCGCGCGTGGAACGCGGAGCGTACGAGGACCTCGGACTGCCGATCGAGGTGCAGCGACTGGACTATGTGGAGCGCTCCATGTGGAGCACGCAGCTGCGAGGTGAGCATGACCGGGGCCTGCATGGCATCGACTGGAGTCTGTCGGGATCGGGTGTGACGCGCAGCCAGCCGGACCGCTCGGAACTGGTCTATGAGATCGTCCCGGGATCGGACCGCCGTCTCTGGTTGAACACGCTGGCCGAGGGCGCGGTTCGAACGTTCGCCGCGCTGGACGAGAAAGCCGCCGAGGGACGTGCCACGTATCGGCGCGATCTCGGATCCATCGATCGTCCGATCAGGCTCGAAGTTGGCGGTCTGGCTCGCGCCGCCGAACGCGACGCCAGCACGAATTCCTATGGCATCTTCTCGTCCGCGATGGCCGATTCGGTGAGAGCGCTGCCGCCGGAGGAGCTGTTCGGCGGCCGCTTCACTGCGCCCGATTCAGCGGTGCTGAACATTCGCTCGCTCGCGCAAGGCGGGTCCTACACCGCGGACGACGCCATTTTCGCTGGGTTCGTGATGGTTCAGGTGCCGTTGACCGCATCGATCGAGTTGATCACCGGTGCCCGCCTCGAACACTCCGATGCGCGCGTGCGCGCGCTCAGCACCATCAATGAATTCACGCTGGCAAAGCGCGTATTCACCGATGTATTGCCCTCGGTCGGACTGACCTACCGTCCCACTGAGACGCATGCGCTGCGCCTTGCGGCGTCGCGCACGCTGGCCCGCCCGGAGTACCGCGAACTGGCTGG
>Ga0299914_10001345_pt1 | contig 16177 bp, 16 predicted proteins | sample RVTome_10_FD_201361 | JGI IMG/M metagenome (GOLD analysis project Ga0299914, IMG submission 201361) | Soil microbial communities from uranium-contaminated site in the Upper Colorado River Basin, Wyoming, United States - RVT153D57 (version 2) ...
GACTCGCCGGGATCGGGCTATCTCGCCTACTCGCTGGTCGGTGGTCGGCAGCGGCGAAGCTGGTCGATCCCGTTGGGGGGGTCGGGCAGCCTGGCCCGGGTCCTGGTCGAGGCGATCGAGGCGCGTAGGGGTGTCATGGTGACCGACACCCTGGTCACCGCGCTCATCATCGAAGACGGTCAGTGCGTCGGTGTCGAAACCGAATCAGGCGACCAATACCTAGCCCGTGAAGCGGTGGTCTCGTCGATCCACATCAAGAGCCTGGTCGACATGGCTCCGGACCCGCTGTGGGGACCGGACTTCCTCTACGGCGTGGACACCTACGACGAGGGCCTGTCCACCTTCGCCTCCTACTACGCGGTGACCGAGCCGCCCCTATTCAGGGCCGGCGACGGGCCTCCGGTATCGGCCGTTTCGGCGGGTGTCGCGCCGTGGCCGGAGGACGCCATCGAGTTCGGTCGCGGCCTGCGCCAGGCCCGCCTCCACCGACCCGGCACCTTCCTGCTCTTTGCCACGCCCACCATTGTCGATCCGTCACGCGCTCCCGATGGTGGCCACACCCTGAAGATCCTGAGCATGGCCCCCTACGACGTCCCCGAAGACCTCGGAGACTGGGAGCAGGGCAAGGACACCCTCGCGGCGGAGCATTTCCGCATACTCCAGGATTGCGCACCCAACCTCACCGACGCCACGGTTCTCGCCCGAAAGGTGAAGAGCCCAGTGGATGTGGAGCGGGACAACCCTCATATGTGGCGGGGGACGATCCACGGTGGCGACCGCGGACTCGCCTACACCGGCGCGCAACGCCCTGTGCCGGGATGGGCGCAACACCGGATGCCGATTCCGGGCCTGTACCAGACGGGAGCGACCACCCATCCTGGAGGCTCGATCACCGGTGGGCCGGGTCGCAACGCCGCCATCGTCATCCTCGACGACTTCGGTGTGAAGCTGGAGGACGTGGTCCGCAACGCAACCTGACGCGGTGGGTTGGGCGTTAATCCCAGTCGAGAATGGCCGGAAGTCTTCCCGACTCGCGCAGACTTCCGATAATGCCCATCGGGAAGAAGAGCAATGTGATGACCAAGATGCCACCGGTGATCACGATGTTGAGGGCGGTGGCCCCGAACTGCACCACGGAGAACTCGTTGACCGCGGTGATGAGGATGGCCCCGATCACAGGCCCGGCCACGGTGGCCCTTCCTCCGATGATGCACATCAACACCATTTGCGCCGCCAACCCGATCTCGAAGAAGGTGGTGGGTCGGAGATAGGACAGCGAATAGCCGAAAAGTGAGCCTGCCACCCCGATGAAAAATGCGCTCAGGGCATAGGCGCTCACTTTGTAGAGTCGGGTGTTGATTCCCGCCACCTCGGCCTTTGTCTCGTCTTGGGAGAGGGCGCGCAACCCGAGGCCGAACTTGGAGTGGGAGACACGGTGGGCGAGCCAGACCGCCCCAAAGGCGCAGAGTGCCATGCCGTAGTAGAAGGGCACCTTGAGCCATTCGATGGGCAGCGGGGGAAGGGGAAGGCTGAGCCCACTGGCTCCACCGGACAATTCCCAGTTGTCGACCATGTTGTGGGTCAGCAAGAGCAAGGCGATCGTCGAGATGATGAAGGCCGGTCCACGTGTTCGCAGTGTGATCAGCCCGATGAGCAAACCGATGAGAAGGGCGATGAGCCCCGACACCGCAGCGGAGAGGAAAGGGGAGATGCCCCAATAGGCCAGTGCCAGGCCCGAGGCGTAGCCACCGATACCGAAGAAGACGTTGTGACCGAGTGAGATATAGCCGGCGAAGCCACCGAGGATGTTCCAACTCGAGGCCATGGTTACCCACATCAGGACGATCATCCCGACCTGGAGCACGTAGTTGTAGGCGCCGATCCAGGGCCGAGCCAGCGGCAAGGCCAGCACGATTATCACCAATACGGCGAGAAACCAGCGCCTCGAGGTCTGGCCCGACCGCCCGGTGCCACCGAGCAGGTTCTCGTCTGAGTATTGGATGGACTCGACCTGCGTCTCCGGCATCAGATGCGTACCACCTTCCCGTATAGACCCTGCGGACGCACCATGAGAACCAGGAAAAGGGCAAGGAAGAAGGTCACCGGCGACCACGTAGGCCCGAATATGTCGGTGACGAAAGCAGCGGCGACGGCCAGGGAGACGGCGCCGACCACAGCGCCTTTGAGGCTACCCAAACCACCCAGGACGATCAGGGAGAGGAGGATCGCCACCCACTGCCAATGTCGGGATGGGAAGAAGGGGAACAGATAGCTGAGCAGCGAGCCTGACGCGCCGGCCAACGCCATGCCTACGCCGAAGGAGAGGGCGGAGATCCGCCGCACGTTCACGCCGACCAGCTGGGCAGCGGTGCGGTTTTGCATCGTGGCGCGGATAGCAGTTCCCGTCTTGGTAAACATGAGGAAGGCCCAGAGGCCGATGAGCAGCACCAAGCTGATTCCGAGGGCAACCAGCTGCCCTTTGGGGATGAAGATATCCCACAGGAAGAAGGACTGGGTTGCGTACTCGGGACGGGTGGAACGGAAGATCCCGGTGAAGAAGAAGGTGAGCAACCCTTCGACGATCAGGGCGAGACCGAAAGTCAACAGCACCGTCATCTCCACGTAGCGCTCCGATGACTCCAACCGTGGGAACAGGGTCAGGTACATCACGACGCCGAGCATGAACATCACGGGCATGGTCACCACGATGGTCAACACCGGATCGACGTCGGCCAGCGTGAAGAGATAGAAGGCTATGTAGGCGGCAACGATGATGAAGGCGGCGTGGGCCAGGTTCACCACACGCATGACACCGAAGAGCAGTGTGAGCCCCGAGGCCATGAGTGAATACACACCACCCAGTAGAAGACCGAGGACGAGGACTTGAACGAAGTTCATCCCTCGCTCTCCCGACTGACGACCTTGGCCCCCAGATAGAGCTCGCGGATCCGGGGGTCGTCGAGAATCCCTTCCGCCGGGCCCTCGAACTTCTTCTTCCCCAGATCGAGGACTATTCCCCAGTCGACCGATTCCAACCCTCGTTGTGCGTTCTGCTCGACCAAGAGCACCGTGATGTCGGTCTCACCGAGCCGGCGAATGGTGTCGAAGATCTGGTCGGCCACCGTGGGGGCCAAACCAAGACTCGGTTCGTCGATCATCATGAGACTGGGGTCCACCATCAGGGCCCTTCCCAGGGTGACCATTTGTTGCTCTCCACCCGAGAGTGTCCCCGCGATCTGGGACCTGCGCTCGTCGAGGATGGGAAACAACTCCAGGACCCTGCCCAGACGCTGTTCGACCACGTCTTTGTCGTCCACCGAGTAAGCGCCCATGGACAGGTTCTCCCGGACGGTCATCGTGGGGAAGACCGTGCGCTCCTGGGGCACGTAGCAGACCCCGCGGGCCAGCAGCTGGTCGGGGCGTAGACCGCCTACCGACTCGCCTCGGACCATGACCCGACCCTCCCGTGGCTTCAGGATCCCGCACACCAGCTTGAGCAGGGTCGACTTTCCCGCACCGTTGGGGCCGATGATGCAGTATGACTTCCCAGCTTCGATGGTCAGGGACACGTCATGGAGGATGTCGGGCCCGGCCCCGTACCCAGCGCGGGTCTCGCTCAACTCGAGCAGCGCAGTCATGCTCTCCCCAGGTAGGCGTCGAGGACTATGTCGTTTTCCTGGATGTCTGCCGGCGTGCCTTCGGCGAGCACCTCGCCATGGGCCATCACTATCACCCAGTCGCTCAGCTGCATCACCATGTCCATCTTGTGCTCGACGAGCAAGAATGTGATCCCGGAGCGATTGAGGGAGGCGACCCGGTCCACGATCCGTTCCAGCAGGGCAGGGTTAACCCCGCCGGCCGGCTCATCGAGCAGCACGAGTTTCGGCTCGGCCATGAGGACCGAGGCGAACTCGAGCAACTTCTTCTGGCCGTAGGAGAGCTTGTTGGCGGCGGTGCCGGCCAGATGGGTTATGCCGACAAAGTCGAGGAGCTCCATGGCGCGATCTCGCTCCCGGCGCTGGATCTTGGTCCCGATCAGGCTGCGGAGCCCGCGGGCCGGTGAGCTCACCACCATGTTCTCCAACACCGTCATGTCCCGCAGGTCTCGCGTGATCTGGAAGGTGCGGCTCATCCCCATCCGGGTGAGCTTGTGAGGGAATGACCCGGTGACGTCGGTCCCGTCGAAGATCACGTTCCCGGAGTCAGGGGTGACCACACCGTTGATCACGTCGAACGCGGTGGTCTTCCCCGCCCCGTTGGGACCGATCAATGAGGTGATCGATCCTTGCTTCACCGCGATCGAGCAGTTGCGCACGGCCTGCAATCCACCGTAGGCCTTGTTCAGCCCCCTTGTCTCCAATAGGGCCGTCATGAATTCATGCCTGCCGCCTCGCCTATCTGTCTGACCGGGGGCCGGGATTCAATCCGGCCCCCGGCACGGGTCTGCTACCACTCGGGCTTGGGGTAGATCATGTCAGATGAGCCTTCGACGGCCGGGTAGACCACCTGCAACTCCTCGTCCTGCCACTGGACCAGGATGTGGGAACGTTCGATGGGAAGACCCTTCTCGTCCCACCGGAACTCGCCCAGGACCGTCTGCACCGGCTCTTCCGCAGTGCGAGTGGCGAAAAACTCCCTCAACGCCGCCTGGTCGGTCCCGCCGGTGGCGAGGATGGCCTGCTCCATGCCCTGGCACACCGCAAACGGGATGGCCTCGTCCTCATCCGGGACCCGTCCATGCACCGCCTCGAAGTCGGCGATGAAGTCGGCGCTGCCATAGGGCTCTCCGGAGAGCAAGCTCTCGAAGTTGGCCGCCGGGTGATAGGACACGTGGATCAGGATCCCGTTGGCTGCCGCACCAACCGCGTCCACGAACTCGGACTGCGCACCTTGGGACATGTAGAGCACATCGGGCTGATAGCCGATGGTCTGGAAGGCGTCGACCATCGAGATGACTTCCTCCACCGAGGCGGTGCCAACGAACACTGCGTCGGCGTCCGCCGATTGGATGGAGTTGGCCAGGTTGATCCAGTCGTTGAACTGGCCCACCGGCCAGGTGTCCTCGACCACTGCCTCCACTCCGAACTCGGCGAGCCATCCCGGAGACAGGTCGAGCACGACGTCGGTGTCCGGAATGGCCACCTCGGCCCCGACCAGTCCTGCGGCGATGGCGAGTGCGAAGAAATCGTCCGCCGTCACAACCGCGGCGGTCTGCGGGAAGGCGTCCTCGGGGATGAGGCCCTCGGTTCGGTAATGGTCGAGAGCCCGCATCGGTGTCGCCCCGATGACCTCAGCGGTGCCCTGCTGGAAGTAGAACAGGTTCTGATATCCACGTTCCCAGATCCGCCCGGCACCACCCGAGGGAACGGGGTATACCCAGCCATTCTGCTCGGCCACGGCGGAGGTGGGGAAGGTGAGGGCGCTGGAGAACGTCCCGAATAGCACGTCGACCTGGTTGGCGGTGATGAACCGCTCGTACTGGTTGACTGCGGTCTGGGTGTCCGATCGACTGTCCTCTACCATCAGTTCGACAGGTCGGCCCAGCATGCCACCCCGCTCGTTGATCAGGTCGACACACAACTGAAAGCCGTCGCGGTGTTTCACCGCCGGCACGGAGAACTCACCGGTCAGGGGCAGCGACGTGCCGATCCGAATTGGATCGCCGGACGCTTCGGGCTCAGTCCCTTCGGGGGCCTCCGTTCCTTCTGTCTCACCTTCGGTCGTTGCAGTGGCGGTGGTGTCGGTTTGGGCTCCGGTGGTGGTGGACGCAGTGTCACCCCCACATGCGGCCAGGACAAGGCCTAACACCGCTATCACCATCACGAGTCGCCGATATCGAATCACTGGGGCTCCTCCTCCCATGAGTTGTCCACCGTGTGGCGTCGGGGTACGCCCCGCGCGCAAACGATTGTGGAGTTGCAGGCTGTATATACGGCGGCGTTGGCCGTTGTCAAATGATCGACCACTGGGCTCGACGCGGCGCGATCGGCCATTGGAAGTGGATTCTCGGTCGCTTGCCTCGGATCATCCGGTTCCGGAGGCGAGGGGCACAATCGTTTGCGGAGATTTCCATATTCATGGTCGTCTCCCCCGCGGTGCGGATTTTGGCTCACCTAGTGTCGCTGCGGTCCTCGCGGCCTTGCCATCGCAGAGAAGGATTCTCGAGCCACCCGACCTCATCCCAGCAGTCGGTGCTCCATGGCGTAGACGGTGGCACCGGCCCGGGTCGACACACCGATCTTGGCGTAGATGTTCTCGACATGCCGCCCCACGGTCTTGGGGGAGATGAAGAGCAGCTCACCGACCTTTCGGTTGGTGTGCCCCCTGGCGAGAAGACCGAGCACCTCGACCTCACGGTCGGTGAGGCCACCCGGGTTCGCCTGGCCAGTCGGCGCCGAGGTGCCTCCGGCAGCCGAAATCACGTGAGCGACCGCGCCCGGGTCGAGACGGCCGTCGCTTGCTTCGTCTTCGAGGAGGCGAGACGCCTCATCGAGGTCGCGAGATGGCCGATGAGGACGCTCGGACATGAGGGCTGCCATCACGTCCGCTGCGGCGAGAATCCGGGCCTGCTGGGAGATCTGATCTCCGATCGCCTGCCGGTGATAGCCGGAACCGTCGAGTCGCTCATGATGACTCGACGCCAAATCGGCGAGATCGGCCAGCGCCTTGCAGCGAGTGAGGATCCGCTGCGTCAGATACGGATGGAGCCTCACCTTCTCCCACTCGCCGGCCGACAACGACCCTGGCTTGTCCCAGACTCCGTTCTCGACCCCGACCCGCCCGAGGTCATGGACCAGCCCTGCCCTACCCAGATGCCGCGAGCCTTCCGGTCCAAAGTCGGCTTCTTCCCCCGCTCGGATCGCCAACTCCGCCACGCGCTGGGAGTGGCCCCTCGTCCAGGGCGACTTGATGTCGACGAAGTCGGCCATGGCGGAGAGGGCGGCGTCGATGTCGCCGATCTGGGCCACCGGCTCGGGCTCTGCCCCGATCACCTCCTCCCACTCGACCTCGTGGTGAGGCGGGGACGACTCGATGAAGATGTCGACCACGTGCGGGTCGTACGCCTTTCCACGGCGGCGTCGGAGCACCGACACCACGTCCTCGCCGAGTCGTCCCATCATGTCGGCGTCCCGGGCGACCATCGCCACCCGGACCTCGACCGGCACTTGCTCGCCTTCCAGACCGAACGGCCCTTTTCCGTCCCATCGCTCGTAGGCGTATTGGAGTCCCGTGATCACCTCATCTGGCAGACCGAGCCTGCCGGCGAGCATCGCGCCCACCTCGCAGTGACCGGCGAGACCGTCCGCCCCCCCATCGGGATCGGCCAAGGCGGCGGCCAGCAATCGTGCCCGACGGACAGCAGGCTTTCCCTTCCCGATCGTCCCGGCCATGGCGCGTATCGCCTCACCGGTGGTTCCCATGTGGGACGGTGCGAAACCGGCCATGAACGACAGCTCGTCGCCGCCGACCATGCGGGAGGTCTCTGCCGCATCGGAGGTGCAGCCGAGGAAGCGGATCAGGGCGAGCCAGTGGACGTGCCTGGCCTGTTCCGGTGGGCAGCCCATCTCCCGGGCAAGAGCCAGGGCGAGATGGCTGGTGCTCAGCCCGTGTCCTAGCGGCTGGCCAGTGCCGAGATCCGTTGCCAAAGAGAGCGATGCGAGAAGCTCGGTGACAGAAAGTCTCGCATCGGCGAAGACCATGAGCCGACCCTAGCGCGAGAGTGCCAGGGTCGGCCGTTTCGGTCATCCCATCTCCACTGCTGTCGAGCGTCCAATCTCGGGTGTCGCCGCCGCCACGGGCGCCTTGGCTGCGGGAGAAAGCGCCCCGAACCAGACACCGCTCATCACCAGTGCTGCCCCGACGATCCCGACGATGGTGACCGGCTCCCCGGCCAGCACCGCGTCGAGGATCATCGTCACCACCGGGAACAGCACGAACATGTAGGAGGTTGCGGAGGCCGTCCAACGACGCACCACCAGCAAGAGGAGGACGAACAGCCCCACTGAGCCGAGAGTGACCAGGTAGGCCAATGACCAGACGACCTCGGGCTGGGTGGGGATGGCCCAGGTCTCGCCGGTGACGGCCGACATTCCGAGCAGGAGGGTGGCGCCGGTGCCGATGCTGATCGCGTTGACCATCGCAGGGTGGTTCCCCGAGACCTTCTTGATGACTATGACCCCCTGACCGGCGCACAGTGCTGCGCCGAGCATCGCCAGCAGAGCCGGGAGCGGAAGCTCTACTTCTCCCGGGGCGATCACCATCCAGACGATCCCGGCGAGGGCGAGGAGAGACCCGATCAAGGCGCGGCTCCTCAGCCTCTCCAAGCGCTGAACGGCTGCGAGAAGCATGGTGAGCAGAGGCACCAGGGCCAGGACCACTGTTGCCACGCCGGCGGTGACCCAGATGAGCGCCCAGTACATGAGCGCATAGAAGGCGGCGAAGCTGAGGACCCCGTTGACCGCGATCAAGGCGAGTTGCCGGCCCCGTGGCCGGGCCAGCCGGAGAGACAGGCAGACTACGACGAAGATCACCGCGGCCAGACTGAAGCGGAGCCCGGCTCCCCAGAAGGGGTCAAGCTCACGATTGCTGAACCTGACAGCCAGGAAATTTGCGCCGCCCAGGGTCACTGCGGCGGCGAAGCCGGCGGTGGCCAGCCCTCCGGGTCGCGCGGTTTGCTCCATTTCTCCCTCCTGTTCGCTTCAACGCAACCTTGCCGGAATCATGGGCGAATCGGAATCGGGTGAATACCCCATTCCTGCCGTCGGCTTCCGGTTGACTGTCCCTTGACACCCGCTGACGGCCACCGGTAGGTTCGGTGCGCCTGGGCAAACGATTGCCGGCGAGATGACGGGAGATGTCGAATGGGTGAAAAGCAACGAATCAGCTATGTGCCGCTCGAGGACATGACGCCGGAGATGCGTGTCGAGATGGAACGTTGTGCCCGCGAGGGCACGCCACGCCCGGAGAGCTCCGCCGTCCGCGCCCATGTGCCCGCTGCCTTCTGGTTCTTCGCCAACAGTTGGAAGGACTTGTTTCGCGAGGGAATTCTCGACCACGACCTCAAGGAACTGTGCCGGGTCTACGTTTCCAAGTCGGTCAAGTGCGAGTACTGCGGCAACCAGCGCTCGGAGAAGGCGAAGACGCTCGGTGTCTTCGAGGGCCAGTACGACGACCTGTTGAACTTCGAGAGCTCGTCGGTCTACGACGACCGGCAGAAGGCTGCCCTGGCCTACACCGAGGCAATCGCCTGGCACCTCGACACCGACGACGACTTCTGGGAGCGGATGACCCGGCACTTCACCGAGCCCGAGCTGGTCGAGTTGGGGTGCTTCATCGGGCTCACCTTGGGCCAGCAGAGCTGGCTCCGCCTGCTCAACATCGAGCATCATGAGGTCATGGACCAGGGCGCGGCTGCCATGGCTCCTGGTTTCGAGACGGCTGACGCCTTGGCCAAGAGCAAGGCAGCAGAGGACTACTGGGCCAAGGTCTAGAGCCACAACCGGAGTCCCACAGCCGAAAGCAAGTCATCACACCGCAGCTGTTCGCGCGCGCCCAGGTTGCCTTAAGCAGACCGCGATACGGTCGGTCACCGAGAGTCCAATGAGGATCGGAAGATGATGCAGAGACTCGGCTATCTCTTGCAGACTGGCGCATCGAGACAGAGTCCGAGCCGGCTCGGCCTCGGCTTGGTCGTGGTGTTGGTGGTTGTCGCCTGTGACGGAGCGAGCTCGGCGCAGACGACCGCGGGGAGTGTCATCGACATCACCCTCCATCAAGAATCGTCGCTCGTCTCTTCGACCACGGCCACGTCGACTTCGACCACGGCGGCTCCGACCACCACAGCGCCCGCGCCTCTCCCACTGCCCGAGGTCGACCTGACCGATCCCCTCGTCTGGTTCGCACCCAACATGGGCTCGGTCGACTTTCCCGGACTGTTCTCCGAACCGGAGCGTTGGACGGCAGCCCGAGAGAGAGTCGATGTGCTCAAGTTCTATGGCAACAACGTCTCGGGGTTCCCGTTCGACATCGGCGGAGACAATGTCCTCTCGACGTTCGTCGACGCGATGGCGTTCTCTCGTCTCCACGAGTGGGACATCGCCATTGCCCTGGAGCTCGGAGCGGTCAAGTTCTTCCAGTGCGATCCCACCCCCTGGGCCGAGTTTGCCGCCCTCGCTATCGACAACGTCGAGTCGAACGGAGGGCGGGTCAGCTTCGTCGCGATGGACGAGCCGCTCATTGGCGGTCAGGTCGTCGAAAACGGAGAGACCTGCGGTTATTCGGTCGAGGAAACGGCGCAGGTGGTGGCGTCATTCGCCGAAGCGGTCGTCACCGCCCACCCCGACGTCCGAATTGGCGACATCGTGGCCTACCCACACCACACCCCCCCGGAGCTCGAGGAGTGGATAACGGCCATGGGGGCCGCAGGCTTCAAGCCCGCGTTCCTGCATCTCGACGTCGACATCGAGCGGGTCCGGGTCGAGGGCAGCGATGTCGTGTCCGACCTGACGCGGCTTCGCGATTTCTCGGAGAGTCAGAGCATCCCCTTCGGCGTGATCCTCACGTCCAACTGGACAGCCTCGGGTTCGGACCAGTCGTATTACGAGTCGGCGATGCAGTGGACGGAATCCGTGAACGGAGGGCTGGGTAGACCGACCCACGCCGTGTTCCAGAGTTGGTGGGGCCCGGCGTCCAGCGGGTTTCACGAGGTGCCGGTGAATCTCCCCGACAACGATCCGGGCACCTACAGCCACACCAGGCTCATTCTCGAAGCGCTCGACGTGCTCGGCTGACGGTCGGCCCTCGGTCTTGGTGGAGCGCTCGGGTGATGCCAACCTCCGGCGGGTGACCAAGCTCGTCCTCGTCACAGGATCGGCCTCCGGCATCGGGCTGGAGACGGCCAGGATGCTCGTTGCCTCGGGTCATCGCGTCGTGCTCCACGCCCGTAGCCCCGAACGGGCCGAGACAGCCATGGCCGGGGTTCCGGAGGCTGTCGGCGTGGTTGTCGGTGACCTCTCCTCTCTCCGCGAGACCGATGGACTTGCCACCGACGCGGGCGGTATCGGTCCGTTCGACGTGGTGATCCACAACGCGGGCATCTATGAAGACGGGGGGCGGATTGTGACCTCCGATGGCCTGGAACGCACCTTCCAGGTCAATGTCCTGGCCCCGTACCTGCTCACCGCCCTGCTGCCGCTCCCGGGCCGTTTGATCTACCTGACTTCGGGGATGGCATCAGGTGGTCAGATCGAAGTCGACGACCTGCAACGCGAAGCCCGACCTTGGAGCGCAACGGATGCCTATCGGGACTCCAAGCTGTGCGACATCGCCCTGGCCATGGCGATGGCTCGGCGTTATCCGGGCACGGTGACGACCGCCGTCTGCCCCGGCTGGGTTCGGACCCGGATGGGCGGTCGGGGCGCCCCAACCGATGTCCGCACCGGCGCTGCCACCCAGGTCTGGCTCGCCGGCAGTGATGAACCGGAGGCTTTGCGCAACGGTCGCTACATGCGCCACATGAAGGAGCTGGTCGTACCCGAGCAGGCAACCGATTTCGTCGTCCAGGCAGCCCTCGTCGACGCTTGCCGACGCCTCAGCGGGATCGGCCTCCCGGAGCCTCGACCCGGTGGCGGCGTTTGACCGGCCCCGAGGCGGGGTATCCAGGGTCATGACCGAACACGTTCCCAATTTCGACCGCAGCCGCCCAATCGAGGAGTGGAGCGACGAGGAGCTCGTCGAGGAGTTCCGCTACGTCAAGGCGGAGCTCAGCGACGAAGACCCCGAGTATCGGGATGATGAGGGCGCCCCGGCCAATGTGATCGAAGAAGAGATGAAAAGGCGCGGCCTCGAGCCGGACCGCGAGGATGTCATACCCGACGCCGCCAGCCCCGGACGCGAGGAAGACGAGCCCCGAGTCAGGGGATGACCGTCCGCTGAACGGCGGCTGTCGGACTCAGTCCCATCTCTCCAATGCGGTGACGGCGAGGGCGGCCGCTTCTTCGATCCGGGCCGTGTCTTCCGGATCGATCAGGAGGAACACGATCGCCAGTTCGACCAGGCGCCCGCCGCTGGCGGTGATCACCGAGGCGATGGCGTCCCCGGAGGGTGTGGTCACCGCGACGGTGTCCTCGCCGATATCGACGGAGATGATGTCGGTCGCGTTTGGGAACCCCTCGGCGGCGATTGTTGCCACATCGCCTTCGCGCAGCAGCGCGTTCACCACGATGTCGGCGACGTCGGATCCGGGCGGTAAGTAACCACAGCCCAGTATCGAGTCCTCGCCGACCTCCAGGTCGTAGCCGGCAAGGGCGGTCGCCTCCTCTTGCGTGATCAGGGAGCAGTTGTCGGGGGCTTCTTCCTCGGTTGTCTCTGACGCTTCAGTGGCACCGGTCTCGGCCGTGGCCACGTCGGTAGTACCCGTGTCGCCTCCGTCACCGCCACAAGCCCAGACGATCATCAGTCCTGCGATCAGCCATGTCGTCGTACGTCTCATGCGACCTCCTTGCCAGCCAAGGTAGGAATTGGCCCTTAGGGTTGGGTTAAACCACCCTCGACACCACGGCGTGGCGCAGTCCGGGTTCGAGACCGGAGTGGATCTCGTCGCTTTCTGGCTCGTGGCCTATCCCCTAGCGCTCTCCCAGATGCCGCTCGATGGCTTCGTAGACCAGATCGGTGAGACGGGCGCGGTAATGGTGCATGGCTCGGAGTACCCACCCGATTCGTTGTCTGAGATCCCCGGCGTCGTCATCGGTCGATCGAGGTTCTGACGGCGGCGGATTTCCCCCGTGCCGGTGGACGAGCTCGGGTGGGGCGGCGTGGCGGCGATGCTCGACCTCTACCCCGGTGGAACCCGTCGTCACGGAGTCACCAGGCGCCCGGGTCGACGGGCTCTGAACCAACGATGGGCGTAGCCGTCGAGCTTGAGCTCGAGGACTCCCTCTCGCGCCTCGACCACCGTTCCTTCGTCCAAGAGGTCATCGAGGGCGAGGTTGCCTTCGCCATCGGGCTCCAGGGTCACCTGCACCACCCTCGGCTCGCGGCTGAAGTTGTGGATCGCCAAGACCGTGCTCTCCTCCCATCGGCAGCTGTGAGCCAGGACCGCCGAATCGCCGCTGTCGAGCACACCGAGGCGACCCCATCCGAACTCGGGGGTCTCCTTACGACGACGGATCGCGCGTTGCATCCAAGTGAGCAGGGAATCCTCCCGTCCTCGCTGCTCCTTGACATTGATCGCCATCGGCCCGAACTCCCCTGAGACCACCGGCCGGTGCAACTTCGCCGGCTTTCCGGTGGAGAATCCGGCGCTGGGGTCGTCATCCCATTGCATCGGAGTGCGCACGCTGAGACGACCTGGCACCTCCAGGTTCTCCCCCATGCCGATCTCCTCGCCGTAGAAGAGCACCGGCGTCCCAGGAAGCGTGAAGAGGAGGCTGTACACCAGCCTGATTCGTTGCTGGTCACCGTCGAACATCGGCGGCAGGCGACGACGTATCCCCCGGTCGAAGATGCGCATCTCCTCTTCCGGCCCGAATTCGGCGAATACCTCCTCGCGTTGCTCTGCAGTGAGCTGGTCGAGAGTGAGTTCATCATGGTTCCGCACGAAGTTCGCCCACTGTGAGTCGTCGGGAATCCCGGGCAGGGCTCGCAAGGCATCTGCCAGCGGCTCTGCGTCGCGACGAGCAAGAGCCAGGTATGTCTTCTGCATGATCGGGAAGTTGGTCAGCATGTGGAGCTCGTTCCCGTTCTCCTCACCGAAATAGGTGACGAGATCCTCAGGCGGAAGGTTCACCTCGCCGAGCAGGACCGCCGAGCCGTTGCGACGTGAGACGAAGGAGCGGAGATCAGCGAGGAGATCGTGAGGGTCGAGTTCTTCGGCACCGGGTATGCCGCCGGTCTCGAGGAGGAAGGGGACGGCGTCTACCCGGAATCCGTCGACACCGAGCTGCAGCCAGAACCCGGCGATGCGGGCGATCTCCTCCCTGACCTCGGGGTTTGCGATGTTGAGGTCGGGCTGGTGTGAGTAGAAGTGATGGAGATACCACATGCCGGCCTTCTCGTCCTTGGTCCAGATGCTGTCCTCGGCGTCGGGGAACACCGGTTCGGACTTCGGCTCCTCGGCCGGCTCCTCCCGCCAAACGTAGAAGTCGCGGTATGGGGAGTCGGGATTCGCCCGGGAATCCTTGAACCATTGGTGCTGATCCGATGTGTGGTTGACCACCAGGTCGATGATGACCTTGAGCCCACGGTCCTTGGCGGTGCGGATGAATGCCACGAAGTCGCCCAGCGAGCCGAGTCGGGGATCGACCGCGTAGTAGTCGGTGATGTCGTAACCGTCGTCGCGACCCGGGGAGGGTTGGAACGGCATCAGCCAGAGACAGGTCACCCCCAGCCCAGCCAGGTAGTCGACACGTTCGATGAGCCCCTCGATGTCCCCGACGCCGTCGCCATCCCAGTCGAGATAGGTGTCGACGTCGAGGCAGTAGATCACGGCGTTCTTCCACCACAAGTCGCTGGTTCGGGTGGTGCTCACGAGGTCAGCTCCGGAATCACCTTCGCCCCGAACGCGTCGATGAACCGCTGTTGGTCCTGGCCCACGTGATGGAGATAGAGCCGGTCGAAGCCGAGCTCGGCGAGCTCGGACAGCCATGTCGTATGACGACCCAGGTCGGATGAGATCAACACCGACCCCTCGACGTCGGAAGGTGTCACGAATTCTGCGGCTGCGTCGAAATGCTCGGGAAGGGGGAGGTCGGTGGCGAGATCCGACCCGAACACGTTGGTCCTCCACTGTTCGTGGGCAATCCGGCGAGCTTCCTCCTCGTCCTCGGCCCAGGAGAGGTGGACCTGGAGATAGATCGGCTTACCCATCCCTCCTCCCCGGCGGAAGCCGCGCACCACGCTTCGCAGCCGGTCCGGCGGCTGATTCACCGTGATCAGCCCATCGGCCCAGCCACCCACCCGGGTCGCCGTATCCTCGCTGATGGCGGCCCCGAGCAGGAGGGGTGGTATCCGGGGCAGGCTCCACACCCGGGCACGGTCGACGGTGACGAGACCGTCATGGCTGACCTCCTCCCCGTCGAGCAGTGCCCGAACCACATCGACCACTTCGAGGAGTCGGGCATCCCGGATTGATTTGGCCGGCCACGGCTGGCCAGTGACATGCTCGTTCAGTGCCTCTCCCGACCCGAGCGCAACCCAAAACCGGCCGGGGAACATGTCGGCGAGCGTGGCGTAGGACTGGGCGGCCACGGCCGGGTGGTACCGCTGTCCCGGCGCGCTGACGACACCGATGGTGAACAGGGTCGACTGCAGGGCCGCTCCCAGCCAGGACCAGGCATGTCCCGAATGACCCTGACGTCGGCCCCAGGGGGCGAGATGATCCGAGCACATCGCGGCATCGAACCCGGCCGACTCCGCTGCTCGCACCGCCTCGAGCAGCTCGCCGGGCGCGATCTGTTCATGGGAGGCGTGAAACCCGATCGTGACCATGTCCCCGGCCTTTCCCCGGTCAGGCAGCGGGGAAACCGCCCGGCTTGCTGGGTCATCTAAGTCGCGGCGGGATGGTCCTCCTCGGTGTCCCGGTCGGGCCGAGCGCATGGAATCGTTCCATACTCAATGCAGCACGTCACGTATGCGTGACGCCCTGCATTAGGAAGTCGTATGGCGGTCGGCGGCAGCCAGGATTACCTGCTCGGGGGAGGCTCGTGTCCGGAAACGCATGCCGGGTTCGACTCTTAAGGTGGCGGCGCCAGCGGGGTGCCGCCGAAAGGAGAGATTGTGAAGTACATGATCATGCTCTATGGCTCCCAGGAGTTCTACGACATGATGGCCGGCAAACCCAGCGCGGCTCCGGCCATGTCCCCTGAGGATCTGGCGTCGATGCACGACTACATGGAGTCGCTGCACCGGGATCTCGCCGAGTCGGGCGAGCTGGTCGACGCCCAGGGGCTGACCGCCCCGGCACACGCCCGAAGGGTCACACTGAGCGAGGGGGCGCCGGTGGTGACGGATGGTCCGTATGCAGAGACCACCGAGGTCTTGGCGGGATACACCATCGTCGATTGCGAAAGCTTCGACCGGGCCACCGAGATCGCGGCGCGATTCATCAACCCCGAGGGCGAGGGTGAGTACGTCGACGTGCGTCCGGTCATCGAAGGCGTCGAGGAGCTCCACGGTTGAG
>Ga0299914_10001346_pt1 | contig 16177 bp, 17 predicted proteins | sample RVTome_10_FD_201361 | JGI IMG/M metagenome (GOLD analysis project Ga0299914, IMG submission 201361) | Soil microbial communities from uranium-contaminated site in the Upper Colorado River Basin, Wyoming, United States - RVT153D57 (version 2) ...
ATCTCTCCGGGCGGCACCTCGACTCTGTTGTCGTCTTCTATGGTTTGCACCTGACCTATGTGACTTATACTTCGTATGGTCGTACCGCCCACCCTTCGCACGCGTTCGGCCATTATATCGATTGACTCGAATATTGCATCTGCCTGTTCATCTAACAGCACGTGATAGTCTCTGAAATGGGAACCATAGAGATGCCAGTGAAAGTTTTTTGTCTTGACGTAAAGAGCGAAAGCATCCGCAATAAGTGGATTAACTACCTCCGTCACAGCCCTGGCTTCCTGTGGAGATAGATCAGTCTTTGTGGAAAGATGGGTCGGTGCAGGATACGATGGTTCTATTTTGGTTTTCATTGATTGCATATCTCCCTATCACTCCTTCATAGCCTGTCCCAAGTTTGGTGTCTCTTGATTGATAACATTACGGTCCATTTTTTCGCGATTTCTTGTTTCGCCATACTCTACTGATGAGATATGGTCTGTATTTTTGGTTGTCATTGACCATAGTTGTTTTAGAAGTATATACGCATGATCTCTTTAATTATAATTCCTATATAATTTTGCAATAGTAATCGAAAATCTTACAAAAATCTCATGTAACCGGGTGTACATGTATTACTATATGATCTAATAACGAAATGACCATTAGGTTGAAATGCATATAATAAAAGAAGACTTTAATCAAAACTTAAAGGTTGGCGACCCAATCTAATCATGGTCGCCTGCCTTTTCAATTCTTGTCAAAAAATTAATGATGAAAGTAAAGACTGGTCCATTCATTAATTGGGAGTTAATTTTCCTAGTCCAGGATTTTTCTTATGTTAGGTCTTGTCGCCAAAGGTATAATATTACCATATTTCTGCAGGCACAAATGATAAACACGCATTTTTCAGTATCACTCTTCTACTGCCTCATCCCCTTCATCAGAACTGCCGCCGGTTTCACTTCCTTCTTCGGAACCACCATCAGATTCGGTTGCCTCATCAGAACTACTACCTGATTCAATCCCCTCATCAGATTCACTTCCTTCTTCCTCACTCGTTCCTATATCTACCGTCTGATTCGTTACCGTAACTGTATCACTTGATATAATGACGTAAACGCCATTCGGTGGAAATCCGTTTAGGTCCGTATCTGTTGCACCCTCAGTACTGATAGTTGAAGTTCCATTGGCAGGAAGTGGTTCTGCAGGATCTATTGAAATGTCTATTTCTCCAGTTAAATTCCCGGTTGGAGTGTCCATTGTAAGAGGTTGTGCTGACACCTGCGAAGTACTTAAAATAATTAACCCTAGTCCTGCACCTAAAACAAGTTCCAAGATTGTTTTTTGCATATATTTATGATGGTTTTCCATGATTTGAGTCCGACTAGTCAAATTTCACTGACCTTGTGCGCGCAGAAAAATATCTCCATATTCAGACCGAACTACGTGATGCGTGTATGCATAAATATGATACACATGCATACTAGTGACAGTAAAAATGGAAAAAGATCAATTTCTCGAAATCGGGAAGATAGATGAAATCCCTCTTGGGAAGATGAAACATGTAGAAATGCAAGGAAAAGAGATTGTAATTTCTAACGTTGGTGGTAAATTCTATGCAATGGAGGATAGATGTGGACATATGAATGCACGACTTTCGATGGGCAATATTTCCAATGACGGTATTGTAACATGTCCCTTCCATGGCGCAAGATTCGATGCTACTACAGGTAAGAAAATAAAGGAACCTGTTTTAACACCTTCGCAACAGATGGAACCTCTACCAAAATCATGGCAAAGTTATCTGGAACACGCAGGAGAACTAATGTCTTACATTAAGACATATGATCAACAGACATACGAAGTCCAAGTTGAGGATAATAAAATAAAAATCAGAATATGATAGTCATGACTCTGTCATTATTAAGTAGTACCAGTGATTATCTTATTGGGATAACATATTCATCTACTGTTTACTGTAATCCCAAGCTGAGTAGAGTTTAGAGTCATACAGATGTTGGTGCGACAGCTTTCAAGTAAGAATTCCACCTAATAACGAGATGGATTGTTTCTGTCAAGATTGTCTGGAAGGTTTTCAAAATATCCAGTTATCGGACTGACTGATGAATATTCAGATTCAGTCCATTATGTCATCTATTTCAATACCGGTCTGACCAATGGCTTTTAGAGAGAGCGGGCATGGAGGGTGACATGACTAACGAGTACCCGAAGAGAGAGAAGGAAGATGATTTGTCTATCATGACGGAAGAGGATCAAATTATCCCGTTCTATTTCCTGTTCCTGTTAATACTTGAAAAAAGGGTGTAAACTCTGGCGATGAGGGTTCTATGACCCCAAGTTGTGCAAGAAATGTGAGGTCATCACGAATCGCTTTATGTTCTACTATTTTTCCATCATCACCAATTCTGTATATATGAACTGCGTCGTATGAAATCTCGTTTCCAGTAGGCGGGAGAATAAAGAAGTTACCAGTATGTGTGCCAGTCACATTGATTACAGAAACTACCATATCATCCTGTGCAATTATTGCTTCTTCGTTATGACGAAGATCTGGAAAGGCAATTCTATTATTTTTAACGGTGTCTATAAATTCAGTTGGTCCTCTAAGTTGTCCTCTAACGGGGTCCATTTGAGATTCATGATTGAAATATTGTTCACTTATGAAGTCAGAAACGTTACTTGTATTTCCTGTATTAAAGGCATTAATCACTTGTCTTGCGGCGTTAATACTGTTATCTTCTGTCACTTTTTGTTCTAACAAATCTTTTGACTGTGACTCAGTTAATCCATATATTGTCGGCAGTATCCCTAAATCTGTTATATCTGGTGTAACCGACATTACCACACCTCTGTCAATTGTTATATTCGTATCTACATTGCGGTGCACTATGGTATTATTTAATCCTAAGTCCATAGTGCCTCTAATCTCTCCTCTTTTGTCTGCGGTAAGAACAAGCGCCTCATTCGCGGCTTGTTTAAAGTTCACAAATTGGTGAGAGTGAGGGTTTGATCCGTCGTAAAGTTCGACTTGCATGTCTGCCGTGAAGTTTGTTACTTTTCCTTCGTTAACATCCATGTTCCAGATACCCGCTAATATGTATTCATCTGTTATTGGATTTATAACAGTTAGAGGAACTATAGTCCCCTTTACCGAGAAGTTTGGTGCGTTTAATACCTGAGCACTCGCGAATAGGACATTACTGTTATTATTCCACACCAGCACAAATACCATGCTCAGCTCTATTACTAATAATAAGACTATTACCTTCTTGATATCTTGTTTCATATTTAATAACTCCTTCTATTTTCGAGTGGGAAATTCGGTGTTTCTAAGACGGTAAAGAGTTATTCCATGCAGTATCAGTGCAAGTGGTACTCCCACTGTAGGTACTATTACCCACGGGAATGTATTCATGGTCGATATGCCAAATTCTGAAGCGGTAATTGTACCTAGACTCACCGCCATAACTAAATCTGCAATACCGAGGACACTCCAAACTACAAGGGCATACTTAGACCAATTATATCCTTTTCTCAGGAAGTACGCAAATGGTATTGCGCTCACTCCAACCAATATGTCTCCTACCCCTGCAGGTATTCCAAAGGCCGGATGTAAGATTCCTACAGATACGCCCCAGAGAAAGGCAAACCCGAGTATTCTCCACGTTTGAACGGCCACTAAAATTGAAGTTGTCTTGTTGTATTGCATTTGTTTTGAACTCTCAAGTGGGGTCTCCATTTCTTTTTCATACTTGATATAAGAAGTATAGTTTATAAGTCTCACGTAACCAGATGTATAGTTAGTTACCAGGCAGGAAGTGAAAAATGAAATGACAGACAAAAACTGCTCTATAATAGAAACAGTCTCTAGGATGCCGGGGCTTAAGTCATGCCCAATAGAAACGACCTTTAGAATAATTGGAAAAAAATGGACAGTCCTAATCATAAGAGAAATCCTCAAGGGTCATACACAGTTTAATCGATTCATAGAAAATATAGAAGGTATTACACCAAAGGTCCTTACAGAACGTCTACGCGAACTCGAACGACTTGGAATCATTAGAAGAGAGATCGTATCAGAATATCCAGTAAGGGTAGAATATAGTCTGACTGATATAGGTAAAGGATTCGAACCGGTATTACTCAGCGCTGCTTCTTTTTCAATGAAGTATATGCCTAAAGACGTCTTTAAAGATGGGAAGCCTAGAACTCCTAAGATGGTCTTGACCTAATTTACTAACTTGGATTAAGTTGCGGTGGTTAATCTGGGAGCGCATAAAGTACAGGTAAAATAATGGTTCCACAAAAATCAATTATTCTTTTTACTGATCTCAGTTGAGTAATGTGTTGAATCGCAGGTTTAGTCGCATCTCCATATGATTAATGATGAGAACAAGTTCTTTCTTTTGGCGCGTGCAAAATCCAATCTTCTATCAATGCCAACTTAGATGACGTACGATCAAATAGAACCTTTGTGCACACTAATCCGTCTACTGTTTACTGAAATCCCAAGTTGAGTAATATTTTGGACTAATTTCTAGAACAATATATTGCCCTTTCTTGTGCAAATCTAAAAGTCCCTGTGCCATTGTATGTTCTAAGTTGCCCATATATCTAATCAATATCTTCTCTACAATAGGACCGTTAAAGTTGAAATCGTCGGATACACTCACGGTTCCCCTTCCACTCACGCCTTTATACGGGGGATTCGGGTCATCGATACAAAAGTAAATATTCTCATTCTTTTTAAGATAGTATTTTTTGTATTTCTTGGACTGTTTTGATGTTTGAACATATATCTTGTCATTTGAACGATCGTAATAGTACCAAGCAGGATGAACATTTGCATGGCCATTTTCATTAACTGTTGCAAGATGTACGTTTAGAATTCTAGTCGTCAAGAAATCCTTTGTCTCTTCTTCACTTAAAGGCATACTAAATCCTGGACTGGCGTTTAAAATCCTCAACAGTATCGGAGTTTAATACGTATATGCATATTTAAATTGTTTCAAGCAGAAATAGTACTCACTATCTATATCTGAATTTCGTGCGCGCAAAATAGGAATATTCTACCCTGAATGAGACTACTCTTCTTGAAGTCCAATATACGAAAATATATGTTACTATATGATCTAATAACGAAATGACCAATAGGGTGAATGTCATATAAATATCGCCCTTAATCGAAATAGACACCATGGAGGTGGGCAACTCTATCGGCATCCCATTTATCATCGTCGTCTGCCTTTTCAACTGACATTTCTAGGTTATCGTCACTTTGCGCGCAAAAAATATCGCACTATGAACCTCTCACACATCGGTTTCCTGTTCTTTCGTCATTGGAAGTTGTGAAGTGACGACAGTACTGCAAATCGGACAGAATCCAATCTGTCGTTCTGCGTCAATTAAGGACGCACACCAATAACATGACCCACATAATAAAAAGACAGTCTTGGAACTTGTAATACTATTCGATTTAATTCCTTCAGTGTTCTGCCGATTTAATTTATATTCTGATAGATCAGGGCTTGAAAGTCTATTAATATTGGTATTCTGATTTACGGTCGTTGGAATCCATCATCTTACCCACCATTATCACGATACACAATCCGACTTGTGGTATGGTTATAATACTCCCATTTAAAGTTGCCTTGACAGAGATGATCCTATGACTGATGTATATTGAGGAGATCTACGGCAGGTACAGTATTTTGCCTGCATCAAGAAAGTCAAAGTCTCAATTACTTGATAGTCTTCAATAAAAAATTGGCATTCTAAGAAATCGTGAGACTGTCCATCTTTTCAGTTAATTCTAACTTCCATGCGCACATTCTACAAAATCGATCGAGGTCTCCGTCGGAGAAATCTATGAGGTCTACATTTTCGCCTGCCTAGTTTTCGAATACGTCATATATTGTTGTTTTTTGCGCGCATTTAGGAGGTCAAAGACGCAAACCCTTGGAAATCTTGATTGAAAAATGTTATTCTAGTCCCTAGTGAGGCCGGATTTTTTCATTCCATTTTTTAATTTTCGCGCGTACATCTGTATTTTATGTATTGATGTCTGTAAACTATGAAAAGGGGGAGATATCTGCGCATCGGAAAAAAATCTTCCAGGGTTACCCATCCCTCATTTCTAGGGATCTAACCTTGATGGAATTCTAAGAATCGACGAAACTGGTTTCTGAGTAAGGCACAAACACTTCAAAAAGATGAGATCCTAAGAAATGACGTAGCCACATTTGTCCAACTAAAATTTTAATTTTCGCGCGTACATCTGTATTTTATGTAGCGATGTCTGTAGACAATGAAAATCTGGCCTCATACATTATTGTAGATGGTTGTGCAAGTCTAATAATGGATTTTTCGCGCGCAGGAATAACACTCAGACTGACTGAAGGTCTTGGATACGTAATTAATAAGACTATTTCAGGTCAAAAAACATGATTGACGCAATATTCGGACAATTTGAGAGAGAAAAAATGCCATTTGGTAACGCCTGGTAACCTGGGTAATATCCTTAATTGACTCGCGCGCGTAAAGGATATACAAGGAAATATGTCAACTAGATCACAACAACCTTTAGAGAGAAGGAAAATGAAGGAATTGAAGGTATTAGAACTACACGATCAGGGGTTCTCCTACCGAAAAATTGCCTCCCAAGTTCATTTGTCTTTAAGAGACGTAACTAAGTATATTCATAGAATTTCAAATAAAACAAACTCTCCCTCGACCATATCTGTGATGGACGAAGTTGTACTGGAATATCGAGTCAACCTACTAAGATCTGAAGTAAGGGTTCTTGTAAAAGAAAGGGACAATCTTAAAAACGAAGTGAAAGGTTTGCGCGCACAGAAATATGACTTAGTGAATCAGGTGCACGCGAGACAATCTGAATTAGATGTCGTGAAAAGGAATTTGGAATATGAAAGATTTTCAAAGGAAATTTTAGAGGGTATCTTCACTGAAGGACAAGTAACCACATGACAAAATATGAGTCATACTTATCTTACATCTTATACCATGACGTATGAACCTGATGAAACCAGTTGAGAACATGTATTTTCCTTTTGTGATTCTTGCGCAAAATGGCGCTTCTCAGATCTGACGAGTCTGACTTTGGATTGCGCCTTGGCACTTGACATTTTATTTATTCAACCTAAAATGCGTGATTCTGCGATATATACTTGAAATATCGAAATTGAAAAATGTCTATTATCGGGCGGAGTGGAACTCACGCAAAGATAGGATTCAAGGCAGAGGCAAAGGAGATAAAGATCTTAGAGTAGTGCGCGATACTAATAGCCTAAATACATTTAACAAATAGATGGTATTATTATAATGTACTGACCACTTTTCTATCATCCGGCCTAGCAATTCCTTATAAGCTGAATAATCATTATGATGTATGATGACTCGAATCAGGACTCCCTTAAAGAAGAACGAGTTACAAGAAAGAAAGCTGGTGAGAACAGATGTAAATGGCCACTCGATTGTATTGACAACGATAAATGGAACGGTCTATGCTATGGATTCTGTCTTCCACCATTTTCAGCAGCGCCGGATAAAGAGTTTCCATTTAAGATAAAGGCCATTATATTTAGCAGTGTGCTATACGTTGCAAATAAGTATCTACTGAAAATTGCCGATGTTATAGGAGAGAGTAACAATACAGATGAAATTAAAGAATGGCTTTCAAGAACACAACAATTCTTTTACAAGTACTTCTTTCCAGGTGAGCATTCTCCAATATCTACAACTACATCTACTATTCCATCACCAAATGATAGACTAGGAGTACAAGTGAGACCCGATGCGCCAAGACTAGGCATGACAGAAGATTTTCTATTCTACAATTATGATATTGTAAGCAAAGACTGGATAAGAAAGAAGACAATAGCCTCTCTTGTTCCAATTTACACCGGATTAATACCTCAAGATGATGTAGACATATTCGTAAGATGGATAACGCATGCCCATTGGTGTGGTGAGGGTAAATGTAGTACTCCAGCCCTACCAAGTACCGACTTGGAAGAGGCATATTTTAAGATGGTAACCTATTGGAGAGGACCAGTTTGGGTAAATACAAATTGGTTTATCTACCTGGGACTTTTAAAGTATGGTTACTATGAAATAGCTCAGAATATAAAACAAGGTATATTTGATCTAGTCACAAAGTCTGGTTTTAGGGAATATTATAATCCTTTCAATGGGGAAGGCCTAGGTGGGAAATCTTTCTCTTGGACTGCAGCATTAGTTATAGATCTGATAAAAGATAAAGGTCTAGGCATTCCACCTGATTAGGGAAATTCAATCAAAATATAGACATATTTCATGATCAAAGTTGTATCCAGCCATTCATCAGTTGCATGCTCATGTCAATAAGTAACAGGTCATAAAAATTAAGTCTAAGTTTTATTAAAGCATTTATCGGACTATCATAGCTAAGGCGCAGAATATGGTCACGCTAGAAGATTTTCATATCGTCAGGGCCATGAAATGATAGTTTAAATAGTTTAGACTTTAAATACTACATCTCATAAGCCCTACTAGAATTGTTATGAATGTAAAAACTACTCTTGCATCAAAATCTCGAGTGGCGACGTTGATATCCTACATAGTATCCGCCCCGCATCCCTATTTCAATGTACAAGTAGCAGTTGCTCAAAACGAGACTTCCGCTGATGCAAAAAACAGCGTCGATCTGATAGAATTAAAGCTTGCTCTACGGGATCTTTGGGTAGACCATATTGTGTGGACTAGAAATTACATAATAAGCTTTGTAGCTGATCTACCTGATGCTGATCCAGTTGCACAAAGACTCCTTAAAAATTAAGAGGATCTCGGAAATGCAATAAAGCCTTACTATGGTGATGAGGTCGGCGACAACTTGACAGGATTGCTTAAGGGTCATATTTTGGGAGCTGTAGATATATTGAAGGCTGCCAAGGCAGGAAATTCAACCGGCGCTGCTGACGCTGAGAAAAAGTGGTATGAAAGTTTTTTATTCTAGGCATAGCTCTATGACATTTATGGTGCAAAAGATAATGATGGTTATTATACCCTGTTTGACTCTAGCGACAGTCACGTTAATGACAACATTGTCGCTTGCCACTATAGACAAGCAAATGATTGTCTTGGCACAGCTTAATTCGAACAACAACACTAGTTTGGAAGGCATTAACTTACAGCCGCAGAATCTGACAAATAAAACGACTGAAATTACAATCGTCGAAGGAGCATCTACATTACAAAACAAGGCGTTTTCACCTGAGTCTACAAATGTTAAGTTAGGGCAAAACGTAACTTGGACCAATGGTGATTCCCAATTTCACACAGTTACCTTTGGTAAAGATCCTGATGATCCAAATGTGGCAAATGAATTCGATTCTAAGGCTTTATCCCCAGGCGAAAAATTTTCACATGTCTTTAACAACATGTCCCTTGCTGGAACAGATTTAACTTATTTCTGTCAGATACATCCTGCAATGACAGGAATAATTAATATAGTTCAAACATAATGGGGGAAGAAGAAACCTTGATAGATCGCTTAACAAAATCCTGTATCTGATGATTTGAAAAAAATGCACAAAGAGACTTGGATGTTTTATCGAAGTAGCCAGAGGTTGACCCAGATAGTATAATCTTAGCTGGCCAAATTTACGCATGTTGCTAAGCGCAGATTCATATCTAGTGGCGTGTGTTTGTTGAGAAAGCCTTATTACATAATTCTAAGAACCTTAGGATGTGCCTATCTAGATGAGAGTTTCAGACATTATGACAAACAATGTTTTCACATTGTTATCAGATGACACGATATCAGAGGCTTTAAACATTATGCATAATAACAGAATTAACCAGATACCAATATTGGATAAATACAAAAATTATCAAGGAATGGTATTTGCTAAAGATTTTCTTAACGTCAATACAATGAGTTCATCAAAATTGAAAAATTTTGTCGCAAAGACACCAATATTGTCTCCAACGGATAGTATTAAAAAATGTACTCGGTCAATTGTGACGACTGGTAATAGAGCTTTGCCAGTGGTAGAGGATTCAAAATTGATCGGCATAATTAGCGAATCAGATGTAATACCTAAGGCAGATTTTGGCAGCACTCTTGTTGATAATGTTATGGTAGGTGCAATAGTAACTGAAGATGACACTGCGCTAGACAGTGCTTTGGCGAAAATGCGTAGGTACAACATATCCCGGCTGCCAGTCATCGATTCTAGAGGGGTCTTAAAGGGTGTTATTAACGCCTTAGATAGAGCTAAAGTCATGGCAACAACTCGGGAAAGAATCTCCAAGTTTTCCAGAATCAGTTCGGCAATAACACCTTCTAGCCGAATTAAAGTGAGGGACATTATGAGAAAAACGGTACCTGTCAAATTGGGAACCAAGCTCGGAGACCTAGTGGAAAGTTTCAAAGAGTACGAAGAGATTGTTGTAGCTGAAGGAGGAAAGCCAATAGGTATAGTTACCGCTAGAGACGCACTCGAGATAACTATTCCTAGACAAGAGCATCCCCGGATTAATATTGCTAACATATCAGATTACGATGTACGTAAAACTGTCGAAGAGCAAATCGGAAAATTCTTGAGAAAGATTCACGGAAAACGTGAAAACATCCAATCAGTACTTGTCTATGTTGATAAGTACAGAACCCGTAAATATTCAGTAAGAGCTAGACTAATTTCTACAACGCGAGTTATTGACGCGAAGGCTGTAGACTATGATCCGTTAAGTGCGAGCAATAAAATAGTATCAATACTTGATAGACGATTAAAGTCTAAACGCGGTAAGAAAGTTAGACAAAGACGACAACTTGGTGTAAAATATCCTTTGTGATAACCATAACTTAAGAGAGTGTTTAAAAGAGATACCATTCGATTGTAGCTTCACTCATAATCACGCACACAAATTCTTTAATCAAACAAGAAAATCGTTGATTTATCATCCTCATTTGTGTGATTTGAAGGCCTAACGACTTTGCTAGTCTAGGGTGGTTTGAACTAGCTAAAAAAGAACGGGCGTGACCGTGAAACAAATCACTCTTACTAGCTTCATAAGTATATCCTTGACGTGTAAAGCTGATATAATCTGAAGAAACACTAGAAGAGATATTATATAAGGAGGATGTACAACATTTTGAGTATGTCTATTGAATCTATGCCAGTTTCTAGTCATATGACAAGAAATGTGAGAACGGAGACAGCGAATCAGAATATTAGTGCGGCCTGTAAAATCATGCATGAACACCATGTAGTTATTGTTAAGGGTAATGAAGAGCATCATGATACTGATATTGATAGTAATAACTATAAAAAACCAATAGGCATAATCACGGAGAGAGACGTTGTAAAAGCAATAGGATCATTGGATCCATCATTGTTAACTGTGCCGCTACGTCAGATTATGAGCAAACCACTTGTTACAATATCGATGAACAGTTCCATTAAGGATGCAATTCAAACTATGCAACACAATAATATTCGTAGGCTCATAACCGTCGAAAATGGGGGAGTTATGGCCGGAATAATTACATATAAAGATATATTCAGAGCAATAATGAGTAACCAGGATCTCACAATGAGTTTATTAGGTGATAAGATGTTAGTGGAACCGAAATCTGTGTACGACCAATTTGGCGAGTATTGGTTTTCCGATATCTTGCAGAGAAGGTAAAATAGGCAATCAGGCAATCTATTTTATGTATCTTATAAATAGTAGTATGAAATACATTATTGAATCTATAATTTTATACGTCAGAAATTGCGAAGATTTGATAGCAACTAGTCAATAATGTTAAAACTGCATTTATTAATTTCGGAGTAAATTATAAAAAATGACTGGCTTCGGACCCGAATCTCAGATTGAGCTAGATCAATCAGAAGTCTAAATCACATAGATTATAGGAGCATCAATCTTGCTCCTTTCCTTCAGGTGATCCAGATTCGAGATGGACTACATGTATGTGTTTGATAAATCATCCTTGTTTTCAAATTTGGATTCGCAATAAGGACACACGATACTTATCTCATTCTTGATCGCTTTCCCCGGAGAAGGCGATTCTATTTCAGCTAGGTCAACACTTTCTCCTGGCAAGTTTCCTACCATAGTCATAAGCGTTACAGAACCTATAGGAATATTCACACCAGCATTATTCAAATCGCTATGATTTGCTCCTTTGAGTTTCACTTCCACAGAGCCAGAAATTGGTGCATTTTTAGTTACCAGTAATCTTCTAATATGTTTATTACGCATTAATAATATCGCATCTTTGACTGAAGCTTTTCTATCTATTGTAATTATTGGAGAGCTCATTACATCTTTAAGTGCAGTCTTATACGGACCCTTATTTTGCCCGACTACCTTATATAGTATATCTCTTTCAGTAACAATTCCTACAATAGTATTATGATGAATTAGATGCTCATCATTTTTATGCGTTACTTGTTCTGAATTGGAGTAAGGCGATTTTCTTACAAATACAGACGAAATACCTCTTTCTTTCATTGTTCTTACTGCGTCTGCAACTATTGTGTTTTCATCCAAAGACATGAAATCTTTTTGAGCTATATCGCCTATTCTTTGATTGAGAGAAGCTAAATACATATGATAAGAGTTAAGCCATTATCAATATAATAGAGTTCTCATTGTGATTAGTGATTCTGTTATCAAATGATACTGGTAAAAAGATGTCTAGCAATTCAGTATGATGCTTTTTAATACCTTGATAATGCCTCCTATGTGGCATTCACTAAAATTAAGGAGCAAGGCCTACAAACAATTCCCTTATTTTTTATTGCTGATAAGAGTAATCCTATAGAAACAATATTTGCCTTGAGCCTTCAATGACATATTGAATTGCAATCGCAGCAAGAAAGATTGCTAACACTCTAGTAATTACAATTAACCCTCTTCTACCTAGTACACGAAATATCTTATCTTCCGAACGTAAAATGGCATATGTAGCTAAGAGTACTAATGCAATAGACAAAAGCGTAACCGACAAGCCATAACTTTGTAAAGAAATTATGACAGATGTGATAGCTCCAGGACCAGTAAGTAGAGGAAAGGCCAAAGGAACAACACCAACGTCAGTGGATGTAAAATCTCCATATCTCCACATTCCCCGAGTAAGCAATTCTATCGATATGATAAAAAGAAGTATCCCTCCGGCTATCATAAAGCTGAAGAGTTCGATACCAAATAGAGATAGTAACTGAGTACCGGCTACTCCAAATGCAATCAATAATCCAGCTGCTGTAATCATAATATTCTTTGAGACAACCTTTCTTTCAGATGCATCCATTCTTGCAGTCATGGATATGAGCAAAGCGATGCTTCCAACAGGATTGATGACTACAAATAGCGAAAGAGAAGACTTTAACAAATCGTTAATAAATGTCTCAGATATCTTGAATGTTCTATTAAATACTGTAGCCAAACCATCTATCGATTCATTGAGAGCTCTTTCAATCGGTATATTATTGCTGCCCATCTCTTCGAAGAATTCACTGTAGTAGAAGATAAACGTCACTAGTATGATTATTAATAGAATTGATGAGATAATAATTATGGCTTTATTCGTTAATTTCATACTTGTGGCGTAATGGAAAGAACTGCAGTCATATAAGAAGCACGCGGATTCTACTGACAAGCCTCATTGCTAAGTGTATGGTTGCCTTTCTAATTTGCAAGCTCAATATACAAGCATTATTTATTATCTATTAAATCCTTTTCCGGGTATCAACTATATGAAACATAATATCATCTATCCAGGAAATATATGACAAGGCATTTAGTTTATGACAAGCTGTTTAGTGAATTGCGTCATTAGCCTGATTCAATTTATAGGGATTTCCTTTTAGCGACAACATTTTATTCCAATGCTGGCAATACCTTAGAAATACTGTCAAGATACATCTGGACATGCGGCTCTGCAATCCACATTTTTTTCTTCTCGTCCTCGAAAAGATATCCGTATCTCTGAGAACTGCCTACCCTCTCTCGCGATTTCAGTACGTCCAGGTACTTTGTAGAGATGGTTGATTCATCAAAGCCGTGCTTTCGTGCTATCAAGTCAATCACTTGATGAATTCCTGATCCATGTTGAGCCGCTTCCTTAGAACGATAAGCGATATCTCTCGGAATACCCAATTCTTGTGCGAGCTTTCTGTGTACATGCTTGCCAAATGCGTCTGACACACCCTTGACATTCAAACGTAGATCTATTTTCATGCTTAGTCTGATCAATTTCAAGTCAAGAAACGGCACGCGCATTTCAATGCTGTGAGCCATGGTAATCTTATCCTCTCTCTCTAGAGTCTCCTTATACAACAGCTGTATGTCCTCATTCATGTAATGACGCAAACCAGCATATCCTCCTCCGTCTTTTACTATTTTACCGTACCACGAGTACCCTCCAAATAGGGTTCAATTGTATTAATTACCTCGGGGATCATTTCTTCTACCTCATTGTAGGTTAATTCATTGACTCTTAATTTCAAATTCAGTCTTTTTGCAATCTTTCTGGCAAATGCTATGTCACTTGATCCTTCCACTCCACCTGTATAGCATATAACTTCACGCACCATCTTCTTGGCAAGCCAAGCAATTATTACACTATCAATTCCTCCTGAGAATATGATGCCTATTCGATCAAAATCCTGGGTGCGCTTTCTCATAGACGAAACTAAGGCCCTTTTGTACGCTTTAATTGCAGAGCTCAGCGTCTTGTACCGAATCTTTTGATCAATTACAGGATTCCTTGTAACCTTCTGCTGATCACCAAACGAACCATTAGGCATAATAATCAAAGCAGAGCCTGGATGAATTCTTAGAGTTGGCTCCTTTAAGCCAATCTTCCACAGTGCTTTTCTTTCAGATGCAAAGGCCACTAATTGCGAATTCTGGCCATAGTAGAGTTGCCGCACCCCCATAACATCTCTAATTAGAGCAACCTCACCAGTTTCTTCATCTCTTATTACAATAGCGTACACACCGTCCAATTCAGAAACTGTCTTTTTTATGGACAGAAGTAGATTTCTTGTCTTTTCAAAATGATCTTCGACCAGATGAACTATGACTTCGCTATCCGTGTCAGTAACAAAGTCGTGTTTTGTACGTAGCCTATCTCTGAGCTTTTTATAATTATATATCTCTCCGTTGTGTTCGAGGATGAATCTTCCATCACAACTTCTAAAAGGCTGTTGTCCATATGTTCCACCAACAACTTCCAGTCTAACATGTCCCAAGGCGGCGTCGCTACTTAATTTCATACCCTTACTTAAACCTGAAATTGAATCACTTAAGGCAATCCGACTTGATGCCGCAATTCCGGCTCCGTCAGGACCTCTACAGGCGATACTAGTAAGCATTTCCTGTATAAGAGGAACAACATTGTCTCCTTTTTTGCTTATAACACCAACTATTCCACACATTCTATCTTTTTCACTAAATCGACGAGGACAGATTCGGTCTAGTTTCCTCTTTCGTAGTGCTTCTGTCTATCTTTGTTATCCTATTGATCCTCTTAAGATTTGACTTCTCTACGTTTTAACAAGGTAATTCTTTGCTGGTCACAGAAGATCGAAATCAGACAGAATTTTGGTTCTTTGCCAATACATGTTCATATTCCTGTTATTCTTAACAAAACGATCGCTTGTAATAAACCATCGTTTAATAGACTTCCTTATGAGTAATCAAAAAAAGCTGGATAAACATAAATAGGAGAACGCCGAACTTGTAGATTAATTTTAGAAGAAAGGTGATCGGTTGCCAACTTTGCAAGCAGTAATTGCGTGCAACATGAAATATTTCCGCATCACATTCTAAACATCTATCACATACTTCAATAACAAAAACTTAATTTTTCAGATAGAATCCCTGGTTGGCATAATACTTTTCTGAAGCCTACTTTGAAAGCACAGGATCCTTCAGCTGACACTAAATTACAACGGTACTACACTTGCACGTGATCCGTTAGAACTCTCGCTCAGAGAACCGCTATCGGGACGTCGCATTTAGCCCTGACGGCAGCACGATGTATGTAATCACAGACCAAGGTGGTCCGGTGCAAGCGATCACGGAAGGCCCGATCACTCCAACTACCGATTTACTAACTCTCTATGAAGGTAACAGTTCTAAGAATACCTAGTAGGTGAGA
>Ga0299914_10001347_pt1 | contig 16170 bp, 15 predicted proteins | sample RVTome_10_FD_201361 | JGI IMG/M metagenome (GOLD analysis project Ga0299914, IMG submission 201361) | Soil microbial communities from uranium-contaminated site in the Upper Colorado River Basin, Wyoming, United States - RVT153D57 (version 2) ...
TCAGAAAGCGGAGCTCGTCGGTCCAGTAGGCGGTCATCTCGGGGTCGTGCGGCCCCCAGTAGCCGTAGATCGAGAGCGTGGGATCGAGGTACGTGCCGTGCTCGATGTAGAGCCGGGTGATGTCGCGGAGCTCGGTGCCGTTGAAGTCGTCGAACTCCTGGAGCGACGCGTACGCGGAGCGATCGGCCGGCATCATGTCGCCGCCCAGGAAGTGCTCCACCCGGTCGATGCCCATGAGAATCGCATCGCGCGGGTTGACCGAGCCCCGGAAGCCTGAGTCGAGGTGTCCCGTGACCGTGAGCCCGTGCGCGTGCGCGGCGCCGATAAGCGCGTCGAGCGAGCGCGAGTCGATCCCCTTCGCCTTGAACCCGCGGACGCCGAGCTCGACCCAGTGGTCCACCTCGGCCCGGATCGAGTCGGAGGTCATCGCATCGTCATCCCAGCCTCGACGCCATGAGCCGAAGTACGGCCCGGAATTCAGGATCCTTGGGCCGGGGCGCTCGCCGGCATCGATCGCCAGCCGCAGCTCGCGCATGGCGAGCGGGTCCATCTCGCCGGCCGGGAACGTGGTCGTGACGCCGTTCGCGAGGAAGAGAAGCGGGTAGGCGGTCGTCTCGTCCACGCGTCCCTCGCCGAACAGATCGATGGCGTAGTGGGCGTGCACATCGATGAGACCCGGCAGGATGGTCTGCTCGTCGTCGAGCTCGATCACGCGCGCGTCGCCGGCGTCCTCGAAGCCGTCCACCGCGAGGAAGCGCCCGTCGCCGATCAGGATGCCGCGGTTGGGCCGGAGCTCACCCGTCGTGACGTCGAGCACGCGGCCCCCGATGATCGCGAGATCTTCCGCGACCTGCCCCGCGGCGATGTCCCCGGTACGCCCGGTCTCGACGTCCCCGGCGCTCGACTCCGTCTCGGCCCCGGGTCGATCTCCGACCGTCCCGCACGCCGCGGCGACGATCGCGACCGTCAGCGTGACCGATGCTCGAGATGCGGTCATCGATCCTGGTCTCTCGAAGACCCGTCGTCTCCCCCGGCGCCCAGGGCTCGGGCGTCCTCCGCGAGTGCCATCGCGATGCGCTCGACCCGCTCACGACTGGCCTCGGAGCGGGACCGGTAGATCGCGCGTCCGATCCCGAACCCGAGGGCGGCGCCTCCCGCGGTGAGCGCGATGATCCCGAGCGCGCCGACCGCGAGCGAGCCGGCCACGATCATCCCCGCCATCGCACCCCATGCCGGCGGCAGGATCTGGAACAGCTTCCGCTTGTCCTCCACGATCCGCTCGTGGACCCCGATCCGCGTCTCGCCGTCGCGGGGGGTGACCGACACATCGGTGATCCAGAGACCCGCGGTCGAGCTCCAGCGGACGGTCCCCAGCGCCTCGGTGACGGAGCCGTGACGGCCTACCCGCTCCTCGATCGCCTGCATGAGCCCCGCCAGCTGATCCCGTCCCAGCTCGGCCGGAACGACGCGGGTTTCGCGACGCGAGGCCGGGGCGCTCCACGGAAGGGCCGGGGTCGACGGCTCGACGCGCAGCTCCTCGATCGCGAGACGGACCGCGCCCGGCTGGATGCCGGCTTCGAGGGCGATCGCCTCGATGTCCGCCCCCGTCATGCCGGTGGCTCCCTTCCCGCTCGCCTCGATCTCGGCCGCGCGCCGGAGGATGAGCGAGACCTCCTGGTCGGAGAACGACGCGCCGCGATCGGTCACGTCCCCTCCGCAGCGACAGGCGCCGCTCGGCCGGATCGTCGATTCCCTATGTTGGCCATGGTCGGATGCTCCGGCGGTGGTCCCGTCGACGCAAGAGAGCCGGTCGCGGCTTCGGCAGGGGGGAGGCATGCGCTACAAGCTGCTCGGACGAAGCGGCCTCCGGGTCTCGGAGCTCGCGCTCGGCACCATGACGTTCGGCCCCGACTGGGGCTGGGGCGCCGACCGGGACGAGTGCCGGCGCATGTTCGACGCGTTCGCGCAGGCGGGCGGCAACTTCCTCGACACCGCGAACGTGTACACGCAGGGGACCAGCGAGACCTACGTCGGCGACTTCATCGCCAGCGACCGCGAGTACTGGGTGGTGGCGAGCAAGTACGGCATGGCGGCGCTCCGGCCGGGGGACCCGAACGGGAGCGGGAACCACCGGAAGAACATGGTCCAGTCGGTCGAGGCCAGCCTGCGACGTCTGGGGACGGACTACCTGGACCTGTACTGGCTCCACGCGTGGGACTTCACCACCGGGGTCGAGGAGGTCATGCGCGGGCTGGACGACCTCGTCCGCCAGGGGAAGGTCCTCTACGTCGGCATCTCGGACACGCCGGCGTGGATCGTCTCCCGCGCGAACACCCTGGCCGAGCTGCGCGGCTGGACGCCGTTCACGGCGCTCCAGCTCCGCTACAGCCTCATCGACCGGGCGGCCGAGCGCGACCTGCTCCCCATGGCGCGGGACCTCGACCTCGCGGTGACCCCGTGGAGCGTGCTCGCCGCCGGAGTGCTGTCGGGGAAGTACAACGGTGACGACCCGCCCCCCGATGGCCGCGCCCGCGACGGCGCCGCGAAGGTCGAGCGCAACCTCTGCATCGCCGGCGAGGTCTCGGCGGTGGCGGAGCGGGTCGGCCGCTCGCCCGCGCAGGTGGCGATCGCGTGGGTCCGCCGGCAGGGACCGGGCATCATCCCGCTGATCGGCGCCCGCACCGTCTCGCAGCTCGAGGACGACCTCGGCGCGCTCGACGTGACGCTGGACGACGAGCACCTCGAGCGGCTGGACGAGGCGAGCCGGATCGAGCTCGGGTTCCCGCACGACTTCCTCGGGCCCGACGGGAGCGCGAAGCAGTTCGTGTACGGCGACACGCTCGACGCGCTCGACGTGCACCGCGGCGAGCTCGAGGGGCGGTAAACCCTCCTGGGGTCTCCGGCCACTAAACGGGCGAGCATGGAGACCGCCATCGATTCGCACCCGGAACCTCGCGAGGCCGATCCGGCCCTCGCCCGCGCGCGCGGCGGCGACCCCGACGCGTTCGAGGTCCTGTATCGGGAGCACCGCGGCCGGGTCTACGCGCTCGCGCTTCGCATGACGCGCGACGCACGGGCCGCCGAGGAGCTCACCCAGGACGCGTTCGTGCGCGCCTGGCAGGCGCTTCCGCGCTTCCGGGGCGACAGCCGGTTCGGGACGTGGCTCCACTCGATCACGGTGCGCGCGTGGCTGCAGTCGAAGCGTGCGACGGACCGGCGGGCCGAGCACGAAGTCGGGAACGAGGACATGGATCGCTACGCGTTCGCGGCCCGCCGGGCCATGCCGGGAACGGACATCGATGTGGAACGGGCGGTGGCCCGGCTCCCCGATGGCGCCCGCGAGGTGCTGGTCCTGTACGACGTGTACGGCTACCGGCACCGCGAGATCGGCGAGATGCTGGGTATCGCGGAGGGCACGTCGAAGGCGCAGCTCCACCGGGCCCGAACGCTGGCGAGGGAGTTCCTGGACGGGTGACAGCGCGAGACACGAGGTACCGAGCATGGAACCGGGGATGGACCAGATGGATCGACAGGACGAGCGACCGGACGGGACGATGGACAACCGCATCGCCGCGCTGCCGGAGGCGGCCGACGTCGTGCCCGAGCAGTGGGCGGAGATCCGCGCGGCGATCGAGCCGCGGTCGCGGCGGCGGCCGGCGGGCCCCTGGTGGGTCCAGATCGCAGCCGCGGTGACGCTGCTCGCCGGCGGCATCGCGGGCGGGTTCGCGGCGGGACAGCGGCAGGCCGTGACGCCCCGTTCCTCGATCGACGAGGCGATGGAGCTCGCCGCCGAGGTGCAGCGGACCGGATCGGAGTACGTGGCGGCGCTCGCCGCCTTCACGGCGGTGGTCGATTCGCTCTCGGCCGACGTGCGGCTCCAGGGCCGCGATGCGGCCATCGCCACGCTGGTGGGCGCCGCGGCCGAGCTGGCCGTGCTCACCGACGCGGAGCTCGCCGTGAATCCGCTCTCGACCGCGCCCGGGAGTGACGGACGGGTCCGCTTCTGAGACCCGCCTGGACGAGATGACCAACGTGCGGTTCGGGAACGGACGAGGACACGAGATGAACAGACGAGCCCTGAAGAACGGCCGTGTTCACCCGGCGACCCTGGCCTTCTTGGCGGGGATCCTGGCGGCGGGCGCCCCGGCTGCCGCGCAGCAGTGCCCCGACGGCCGCCCGGTGTTCGGGAGCCTCGGCGTGGGCGAGTTCGAGTGCGTGAACGGGTCGTGCGCGGTCAACGTGCGCACCGGTGATCCCTACGCGCATTCGTTCTCGACCGAGCCGCGGCTGCGCGACATCGACCCGCGCGGGGCGGGCGGCGGCGTCCTGAGGGAGGGGGACGTGCTGGTCGCGGTGGACGGCCGGCTGATCACGACCGCGGAGGGGGGGCGACGTCTCGGAAGCCTGAAGCCGGGTGAAGAGGTCGTGTTGACGCTCCGTCGCGGCGGCCGCGAGGCCTACGCGACCGTGACGCCCGAGCCGAGCTGCCATCTTCCGCGCCTCACGGTCACGAGCCGAAGCGGTACGATGTGGGCCCCGGCACCCGACCAGGCGGCTTCGTACCTGTACGCGGACACCGTGGCGGTGAGCTACGCCGACCCCGGGAGCTGGGCGTGGCCGGCCCCCACCATCGCGGCGGACTCGATCGCGTTCTCGTTCACGATGCCGACGGGGAGCGGCTTCTACACCGGGCTCGAGGGCGGGTACGGCCAGTGGGGCCTCTCGATGGCCGGTCCGCCGCCGATCGAGTTCGGCGTGGAACTCACGTGCGGCGAGTGCGGCTGGCGCGGCCGGGGCTCGGGGCGATCGTTCGAGACCGAGGTGTTCCCCGTCGTCGCATCGATCGTGAAGGGCGGACCGGCCGACACGGCGGGGCTCGCGGTCGGCGATCGGCTGCTGTCCGTCGCCGGCCACCCGATCACGTCGACCGAGGCGGGCCGGCTCCTCGGGTCGCTCGAGCCGGGTGACGCGGTCATGGTCGAGGTCCGCCGCGGGGATCGCGTGCTCGAGATCTCGCTCGCCCCCCGGGCCCCGGGGGAACGCCGGCAGCGCTGGTGACCTGAGCGCGTGGGGTGGCCGTCGAGGTCGATGGCCACCCACGGGCGGGGCGGTACGGCCCGCAATCCTCGTCCGCGACGCCCGAGCGATCCCTGCAGGTCGCCCGCCCGCGCGCCACGGGCTTCGATCCTGTAGTGTGTCGGTTCGTCGCGAACGGACCTCAGGGAAATCGGAGCCCCCGCTGCACCGCGCACAGCCCGCCACGGCCCGGCATCCGGCCGGCTTCGCCCCCCTCCGGGCTCGCACGCGGCCTGCCCTGCTCGTCGCCCTGATCGCGATCACGCACGGCACGATCGACGGGTACGTCGCGTTCCTGCACCCGCTCCTCCCGCGCATCATGTCGCGGCTGGGGCTCTCGATCGCGGTCGCGGCGATCCTCGTGACCACGCTCTCGATCGCCTCCTCGCTGCTCCAGCCGCTGTTCGGCTATCTGGCCGACCGGCACGGCCGCCGGGCGTTCCTCGCCGCCGGACCGCTGGTGAGCGGGGTGTTCCTGTCGATGATCGGTGTGGCGCCTTCGGTCGCGGTGCTGCTCGTCTTCCTCGCGCTCGGCGGGCTCGGATCGGCCGCGTTCCACCCGCCCGGGGCATCGATGGTGGCGCGCGCCGCCGACGGGCGCGGGAGCGGCGTGCGGCTCTCGGTGTTCTCGTTCGGGGGCGCGGCGGGGTACGCCGCGGGACCGCTCGTCGCGGTCGGGCTGGTGGCGCTCGTCGGGATGGAGGGGATGTGGATCGCGTTCCTGCCCGGAGCGCTGCTGTCGATCCTCCTGTGGCGCGCGCTCGGGCGCGCTCCCGCCGACCCCTCGCGACGCCCGCCCCCCTCGCCGGGACGTGTGCTCCGGCTCCTCCGGGGGCCGCTCGGGATCGTGTTCGGCGTGTCCGCCCTCGCGGCGTTCGTCCAGCGCACGTTCCTCACGCTCTCCCCCATCATCTCGGCCGACGCTGGCGCGAGCGAGGCGGCCGGGGCGGTGGTGATCAGCCTCTACCTGGGGGCCCAGGCGTTCGGGACGTTGTTGGCGGGAGTGCTCACGGACCGCATCGACCGCCGGGCCCTGATCGGCGGCTCCATGCTGCTCGCGCTTCCGGTCCACGTGCTCGCGTTCCTCGCGGTCCCGGCCGGTCCGCTCGCGTTCGGCGCGGCGATGGCGGCCGGGTTCCTCAACATCATCGTCCTCCCGCCGATCGTCGTCATGGCGCAGGAGATCGTCCCCGAGGGCGTCTCGGCGAGCTCGGGCATCGTGATGGGTCTGGCGTGGGCCGTGGGATCGCTCGGCATCCCGTTCTCCGGGGCGCTCGGCGACGCGATCGGCCCGGCCGCGGCGGCCGCGTGGTCGATGCCCGTCCTCCTGGTCGGCGCGGCGCTCGCGCTCCACCCCTCGCTGCGCCCCTTCCGACGCCCGGGCGGGACCCGCGAGCCGGGAGTCGCCTGACGTGGACACGTTCGAGCTCCCGGAGCCGGCCCCCGAGTTCCGCGCCATCGACTGGGACGCGTGGCGGCCCGACCTGGAGGCCACGCTCCTGTTCGTGGTCCGCCGCGAGCGCGTGCTGCTCATCCACAAGAAGCGCGGACTCGGCGCCGGGAAGCTCAACGCCCCCGGCGGCAAGGTCGATCCCGGAGAGTCCCCGCGGGAGGCCGCGATCCGCGAGTTCGAGGAGGAGCTCGAGGCGCGCCCGCTCCGGCCCGAGTGCCTCGGCGTCCTCGCCTTCGAGGTGCTGGATGGGCCCTCGATCCGGATCCACGTGTTCCGGTCGGACGACGTCGAGGGCGAGCCGGTCGAGACCGACGAGGCCGTTCCGATCTGGTGCCGGCACGACGACATTCCCTACGACGAGATGTGGGAGGACGATCGGTACTGGCTGCCTCTCCTCCTCGAGAGACGGGCATTCGACGCACGCACGCTGTTCGTGGGCGACCGGCTGCTCGGGGTCGACGTGCGCGCACGGACCACCCCCCGGGACGACGCGGACGACGGATCGAAGGAGGACGACGGATGATCGGGGATCGCGGGGGCGACCGGCTGAAGCGGTTGGCCTGTCGGGGTCTTCTGGCGACGGTGCTCGCGACCCCGGTGCCATCTCGCTCGCTCGCCCAGGAGTGGCCCCCCGCGAACTGGACCGAGGCGGTCGAGCCCGTCCGGATCGCGGACGACCTCTACTACGTCGGCACGGCCGGTCTGGCGGCGTTCCTGCTCGTTTCGGATGAGGGGCACATCCTCATCGACGCCCCACTCGCGGTGAACGTCCCGCTGATTCTCGACAACGTCCGCGCGCTGGGGTTCGATCCCTCCGACATCCGCGTGCTGGTCGCCAGCCACGCCCACTTCGACCACGTCGGCGGGGTGGCGGCGATGCTCGAGGCGACGGGGGCGGATCTCGTCCTCAGCGAAGCGGATGCGGTCTTCGTCCGCGAGGGCCGGGATTTCGGGCTCGGGGAGCTCGAGGAGGGATACCCGCCCGCCACCCCGGACCGCATCGTGAATCACCTCTCCACGGTTCGTGTGGGGGACATCGAGCTGACCGCCCATCTGACGCCGGGGCACACGCCGGGGTGCACGACCTGGAGCGGAGAGGTCCGGATCGAGGGAGATCCGCACACGTTCGTGACGGTGTGCAGTCTCTCGGTGCTCGCCGGCTACGTGATCACGGGTGACGACGCCACGTATCCCGGCCAGGCACACGACTACTGCCGGAGCGTCGCCCACCTCGAGTCGCTGGATCCCGACATCTTCCTCGCCGCGCACCCGGGCTGGTTCGGGTTCGGGCCGAAGCGAAGGGCGCGAGCCGCCGGCGACGCCGCGGCATTCGTGGAGCGAGACCGGTACCGCGAGTACCTGGCGGCGGCGAGGGCGGCGATCGAGACGCGCCTGGAGGAGGAAGGCGTGCCGGGAGGATGCGAAGCCGTTCTGGGGTCGGAAGGGACGCCGTAGACCTCCGACCGGACCGGAACGAAGTCGCAAGCCGCGGGCGGTGAGGGGGGTCGCCGGACAACCTCCGGTCGATCGCCCGCGCTCCGGGCGCGCGTTGCCACCCACCGCATTCCACCGGACATTCCCTCCGACCCAGGAACCTCCGGAGAGTCATGCCCATGCAAACCGAACCACGTTCGGCGCGCGCCGCGCGTCCGTTCCGCCCCTCCCTCGCGCCATCGCTCGCGGCCGCCATCGCCGCGCTGACCGTGGCGCAGCCGCTCGTCGCCCAGGACGGCGACCGGCTGCTCGGCTTCACCCCCGCGTCGTCCGAGCGGCAGCTCGAGGCCGAGCGGCGTATCGACGCGATGGTGGATCCGGCGAACCTCGAATCGTGGATGGAGCGCATGACGCGCGAGCCCTTCTACGTGGGTGCGCCGTACAACCTCGAGAACGCGGAGTTCGTCGCGGACCTCTTCCGGTCGTGGGGTTACGAGGTAGAGATCGAGGAGTACCAGGTGCTCTTCCCGACGCCGCGGGTGCGCGAGGTGGAGATGGTGGCGCCCGAGCGGGTGACGCTCTCGCTCGAGGAGCCCGTGCTGGAGGAGGACGCGACCTCCGGCGTATCCGGAAGGCTCCCCACCTACAACGCGTACTCGGCCGACGGCGACGTGACGGCCGAGCTCGTGTACGTGAACCAGGGGATCCCCGCCGACTACGAGGAGCTCGCGCGGCGCGGGATCGACGTGCGGGGGAAGGTCGTGATCGCGCGCTACGGCGGCTCGTGGAGGGGGATCAAGCCCAAGGTGGCGGCCGAGCACGGCGCCGTCGCGACCATCCTGTACTCCGATCCGCGCGACGACGGCTACTTCGAGGGCGACGTGTATCCGGAAGGTCCGTACCGCATGGAGCACGGCGTGCAGCGGGGCTCGGTCTCGGACATGCCGCTCTACCCGGGCGATCCACTCACCCCGGGGGTGGGGGCCACGGCGGACGCCGAGCGCATGACGCCCGAGGAGTCCCCCACGGTGATGAAGATTCCCGTGCTCCCCATCTCCCATGCCGACGCGCTCCCGCTCCTCGAGGCGCTCGAGGGACCCGTCGCACCGGAGTCCTGGCGCGGCGCGCTCCCGATCACGTATCACATCGGACCCGGTCCGGCGCGCGTGCGGGTTCACCTCGAGTTCGACTGGGACCTCGCACCGGCGTACGACGTGATCGCCCGCATGGAGGGCTCGACCTGGCCCGACGAGTGGGTCCTGCGCGGAAACCACCGCGACGGCTGGGCGATGGGGGCGGCCGACCCGATCAGCGGGCACGTCGTGCTCATGGAGGAGGCGCGGGTCATCGGCGAGCTCGCGCGCGCCGGCTCGCCGCCCGCGCGCACGATCGTCTACGCCTCGTGGGACGCCGAGGAGCCGGGCCTCCTGGGGTCGACCGAATGGGCCGAGCACCACGCCGACGAGCTGCGCGAGAAGGCCGTGGCCTACATCAACACCGACGGCACGGGACGGGGGTTTCTCAGCGTCGGGGGCTCGCACACGCTCCAGAGCTTCATCAACCAGGTGGCCCACTCCGTCGACGATCCCCGCCTCGACGTCTCGGTGTGGGAGCGTCTCCACGCGAGGCTGGCGGTGGACGGCGAGCGGGAGCCGGACGACCGCTCGGACATGGACATCAGTCCCCTGGGATCGGGATCGGACTACACGCCGTTTCTCCAGCACCTCGGCATCGCGTCCCTCAACCTCGGCTTCGGCGGCGAGTCGGGAGGGGGCTCGTACCATTCTCAGTTCGACTCGTTCGACCACTACACGCGCTTCATGGACCCGGGGTTCACGTACGGCGCCACCCTGACGAAGACGACCGCCCGCGCCACGCTGAGGCTCGCGAACGCCGACGTGCTGCCGTTCCGGTTCCAACCGCTCGTCGAGAACGTGAAGCGCTACGCGGACGAGGTGATGGCGCTGCTCGCGGAGAAGCGCGAGGAGACGGAGCGCCGGAACGCGCTGCTCGAGGCCGAGGCGTACGCGCTCGCCGATGACCCCACCGAGACGTGGGTGCCGCCGGAGCCGCAGGACGAGGTGCCCTATCTGTCGTTCGCCCCGCTCCAGAACGCGATCGTCCGTCTCGAGGCGAGCGCGAAGGCCTACGACGCGGCCGTGTCGGCGGCGCTGGCGAGACACGGGGGGATGGCGACGGCCGAGCGCGAAGGTGGCGCCCTGGACACCGTCGGCCACGGGCAGGGCGCGAGCCGCCTGAACGCGGCCCTCATCGCCACCGAACGGGCCATGACGCGCGAGGACGGCCTCCCCCGCCGCCCGTGGTTCCGGCACCAGATCTACGCGCCGGGCTTCTACACCGGGTACGGCGTGAAGACGCTCCCCGGCGTCCGCGAGGCCATCGAGCAGCGGGAGTGGTCCGAGGCCGAGACGCAGGTGGACCGCACCGCGGGGACGCTGGGACGTCTCGCCGATGAGATCGACCGCGCGACGGCGCTGGTCGGAGGGGAGGCGGCGGAGGGGCCGTGAGGGCGCCGCCGTTCTCCGCCGCCCGGGCGCTGGCGCACGCCGCGCTCGCGCCCGCGGCGCTCGCATGGATCGGTACGGCCGCCGTCGCCGCCCAGGCGACGGACCGCGCCGCGCTCGAGGCGCTCGTCGACTCGATCGCGGCGACCGCCATCGATTCGGGCGTCGTCGCCGGCCTGTCGGTCGGCGTCGTGCGCGGCCCCGACACGCTCCTCCTCCGGGCCTACGGGTCGGCCGATCTCGAGCTCGACGTCCCCACTCCGGAGGATGCGGTGTACGAGATCGGGTCGGTCACGAAGCAGTTCACGGCCGCCGCGGTGCTGCTGCTCGAGGAGGCGGGGAAGCTCTCGCTCGACGACGATCTCTCCAAGTGGATGCCGGACTATCCGCTCGACGGGCGCGCCCTCCCCATCCGGCGCCTCCTCGACCACACGTCGGGGATCAAGGGATACACGGAGTTGCCCGTGTTCGGGTCGATCACGGTCCAGCACCTGCCGCGAGACACGCTCGTCGCCCTGTTCGGGGGCGAGCCGTTCGAGTTCGAGCCGGGCGAAGCCCTCATCTACAACAACTCTGCGTACTTCCTGCTCGGTCTGATCATCGAGAAGGCGAGCGGGTCGCCGTACGAGGAGTTCGTGGAGTCGCGCGTGTTCGCGCCCTCCGGCATGACGCGGTCCCGGTACTGCCACAAGGACGAGCTCACGCCCGGGCGCGCGAAAGGCTACCAGATGGGGCCGGACGGGCTGCGACCGGCGGACTACCTGGACCACACGTGGCCCTACGCGGCCGGCTCGCTGTGCTCGACCGTGCGCGATCTCCTGCGCTGGAACCAGGCGCTCCACGGGGACGGCGAGGGGGGCGACCTCCTCTCGCGCGAGAGCTACCGCGAGATGGTCACACCGGGAACGCTCGCGGACGGAACGCGGCTCCGGTACGCCGCGGGGCTCACGGTCACCGACCGGGATGGCGAGACCCGGATCTCGCACGGCGGAGGCATCTTCGGATACCTGAGCGAGCTCCGCTACTTCCCGCACGCGGACCTCTCGATCGCCGTCCTCGTGAACACCGCGGGGCCGACGGGCCCGTCGGCGATCGCCGCGGCCATCGAGGATGCCGTGCTCGGCCCCACGGCGCCACTCGTTCCACGCGCCTTCGGCGGGACCCTCGCGCAGTTCCTCGGCACCTACCGCGGGCCGGCGCGCGGCCGCCGCATGAGCGCGGTCGTGACCGAGGCGGGCGGCGAGCTCCGGATCCGGACCGGAACCGGCGATCCCGAGCCGGTGCGCTGGCTCGGGGGCACCACGTTCGCGAACGGGGCCACGCGGTTCACGTTCGTGAGGGGCGAGGTGGGGTTCGACGTGCTCCAGGTGGATCAGGTGGGAGGGCTCTACGTGCTCCGCAGGGTGACGCGATGACCTTCCAGAAGACGTTCGAGGTGCGCTGGGCCGATCTCGACGCCAACCGGCACGTCCGCCACACGGTGTACAACGAATACGCGACCCACGTGCGCTTCTCGTACCTGGCGTCGCAGGGGTTCGACGAGCGCGCGTTCCGCGAGCGCGACATCGGGCCGGTGCTCCTGCGCGAGGAGATCACCTTCCACCGCGAGGTCATGGGCGGGGATTCGCTTACGATCGACATCAAGCTCGCCGGGCTGTCTCCCGACGGAGGCCGCTTCCGGATCTCGCACGACGTCGTGCGATCGGACGACATCAAGGCGGCCACCGTCGTGGTCGATGGAGGGTGGCTCGAGCTCGTGTCCCGCAAGCTCGTGCCTCCGCCGCCGGATCTGTTCGAGGTGCTCAGGCGCGCGACGAGGAGCGAGGACTTCGAGTCCCTGCCGCCCCTGGGCTGGAAGGGTTGAGGCCGACCGGAGGCCTCCGGCGCACCGACATCTCCGAGGAGACCACATGATCGCCACGCACGCACCCTCGCATCGGGGCCGCCGGATCGCGGCGGCGGCGCTCGTCACGGCCGTCGTCCTTCCGCTCGCCCGCCCGGCGACGCTCGTCGCGCAGATGGAGCGTCGGGCCGACGCGGACGGCGCCGCGGCGCCCCCCCACGACGCCCCCGGGCTCGACACGCTGTTCGCCTTCCAGGAGAGCGAGCTCAGGCAGATCGTGGAGCGCTATTCGGAGGACCGGGGGGGCCTCGCCCGGCGCTGGACCGTCCCCTACTCGAGCGAGCGGCGCGGGCGCTTCCGGGCCTTCTACGAGGAGTGGCTCGCCGCTCTCGGGGACCTCGACTTCGCGGACCTCGAGCTCGAGGGCCGCATCGACCACGTGCTGCTCGACCGCGAGCTCGACTACCGGCTCGCCCTCCTGGACCGGGAGGCGGAGCTCGAGCGCGAGATGGAGCCGTTCCTCCCGTGGATGGACGTGATCGTGGGGCTCGAGGAGCGCCGCCGTGCGCGCGAGCCCGTGACGGCCGAGGAGGCGGCCGCTCGGCTGGCCGAGCTTCCCGACCGGATCGCGGACACCCGCGACGGGCTGGAAGCGCGCATGGAAGACGGCGGCGAGGGCGTGTCGAAGATCGTGGCGCTGCGCGCGGTCGGGGCGCTCGACGAGCTCGGCGAGCGGCTCGAGAGCTGGTACGAGTTCTACGCCGGCTACGACCCCGTCTTCACGTGGTGGAACCGGGAGCCGTACGCGCGCGCCGCCGAGGGGCTGACGGAGTACACGAAGTTCCTGCGTGAGGACGTGATCGGGTACGAGGAGGGCGAGGACGAGCCCATCGTCGGAGACCCGATCGGCGCCGACGGCATGCGGGACGACCTCGTGCACGAGATGATCACCTACACGCCCGAGGAGCTCATCGCGATCGCCGAGCGCGAGTTCGCATGGTGCGAGGCGCGCATGCTCGAGGCCTCGCGCGAGCTCGGATACGGGGACGACTGGAAGGCCGCCCTCGAGCACGTGAAGACGCTTCACCGCGAGCCCGGGGGACAGATCGCGCTCGTCCGCGAGCTGGCCGAGGAGGCGGTGGCGTTCATCGAGGAGCGGGACCTGGTGACCGTGCCGCCGCTCGCGAAGGAGATCTGGCGCATCGAGATGCTGTCGCCCGAGCAGCAGAAGGTGTCGCCGTTCTTCCTCGGCGGGGAGGTGATCCGGGTGGCGTACCCGACCGACGAGATGGAGCACGCCGACAAGCTCATGAGCATGCGTGGGAACAACGAGCACTTCGCGCGCGCGACCGTGCATCACGAGCTCATCCCCGGACACCACCTCCAGGGGTTCATGACCGAGCGCTTCAACCCGCACCGCGGCGCGTTCTCGACCCCGTTCTGGGGCGAGGGCTGGGCGCTCTACTGGGAGATGCTGCTGTGGGATCTCGGATTCCCTCAGTCCCCGGAGGATCGGGTCGGGATGCTGTTCTGGCGCATGCACCGCGCGGCCCGGATCATCTTCTCGCTCTCCTTCCATCTCGAGCGCATGACCCCCGAGGAGGCGGTCGATTTCCTGGTCGACCGCGTCGGGCACGAGCGCGCGAACGCCGAGGCCGAGGTCCGGCGCAGCTTCAACGGCTCCTACTCGCCCCTCTATCAGGCCGCCTACATGATCGGCGGGCTCCAGATCCGCGCGCTCCACGAGGAGCTCGTGGGATCGGGACGCATGACCGATCGCGAGTTCCACGACGCGATCCTCCGGGGCGGGCGCATGCCGATCGAAATGGTGCGGGCCCGGCTGGTCGGCGAGCCCCCGGAGCGCGACTTCGAGGCGACATGGCGCTTCTACGGCGACCCGCTCGACCGGTGAGCCGGACGGCGGCGCTGGCCGCGATCGCCCTCGCGGCGGGCTGCGGAGGCGCTTCCGATGGGCCGCCGCCCGGAGAGACGGAGGCGCACGACACCGCCGGGGCCGCGCCACCGGCGGTGCCGATGGGGGTCACGCGGGTCGAGGTCGAGACGACGAAGGGCGAGCTCGTCATCGCCGTCCACCCGGAGTGGGCCCCGATCGGCGCGGGTCGATTCCTCGAGCTCGTCCGCAGCGGCTACTACGACGATGCCCGCTTCCACCGCGTCGTGCCCGACTTCATCGTGCAGTGGGGTCTGGCCGGCGATCCGGCGCTCACGGCCGCGTGGCACGAGCGCTTCATCGCCGACGATCCCGTCGTCGCAACCAACACGCGCGGGCGAATCGCCTTCGCGTTCAACGACCCCGGTACCCGGTCCACGCAAGTCTACATCAACCTCGTGGACAACGTGCGGCTCGACTCGACCGGGTTCGCCCCCTTCGGCGAGGTGGTCGAGGGCATGGACGTGGTCGATGCGCTCTACTCCGGGTACGGCGAGACCTCGGGCGGCGGTCTCAGACGCGGCGACCAGCAGCGGATCGTCGAGGAGGGGAACGCGTACCTCGATCGCGCGTTCCCGCGTCTGGACCGGCTCCTCGAGGCCCGCGTGGTCGGTGCGGCGGACGGCGGCGAGGACGGGGGGCGGGGCGGAGGATGACTCCGGCGCGGCGGGCCCGGACCGCGCGGCCGCAGGCCCGGCTCGGTGGATGACCCCGCCGGAGGGCGGACCCTGCGCCTGACGCTAGAAGGGCTTGTACAGCGCGATCGCGCCCGCGGCGAGGGCCAGGAGCGGCACGCCGATGAGGACCGCGGCGGCCGCCTGCCGGCCGCGCGCGGCCAGCGTGAGCGCCCCGCCGAGCAGCAGCCAGATGGCGAGCTTCGCCCAGATCCAGCCCGGGAGACCCCCCTCCACGATGCCGAGCCTCGCCAGCATCCCGAACCCGCCCAGCAGGATCAGGAACAGGGCGAGACCGTGGGCGATGCCGAGGAGGCGCCGGTGCGGATTGTCGGCCCGGATCCCCCCGCGGAGCGCGTGCATGCCGCCGGCCGACAGCGCGGTGAGGAGCGCGAAGATCCCGAGGAAGTGGATCAGCTTGTAGATGTTGTAGGACATTCGGTCGACCTTGGAATGGGGAACGGCCGCGAGACGCGGCAGGCGAGTCGAGAACGCCGTCGAGTCGGACGGGACGCATGATACGGGACCGGGGGCGCTCCGGCGCCACCCTCCGGCCACGCCGGGCGGGAGGCAGGCGCGACTCGCCGGGAGAGGAGAAACGATGAAGCACGTCCACACCGAAGGGGCCCCGAGCCCCGCCGGACATTACTCGCAGGCGATCGTCCACACCGGACTGGTGTTCGTCTCGGGACAGCTTCCCATCGGCCCGGACGGGACGCCGCTGGACGCCGCCCCGGTCGAGGAGCAGACCCGCGTCGTGCTCGACAACGTCCGCGCGATCCTGACGGCGGCGAGCAGCGGACTCGAGCGCGTCGTCCAGGTGACGATCTACGTTTCGGACATCGCCCACTGGCCCGCCGTGAACGAGGCCTTCGCCGCCGCCTTCGGCGACCACCGTCCCGCCCGCGCGGTCGTGCCGGTGCCGGCGCTTCACCACGGTGTCGCGCTGGAGGTGCAGGCGATCGCGGCCGTCCGCTAGTCGGCCCGCCCCGCCGGCCCGAGCGCGCCCCGCCGGCCCGCGCGCGCCCGCCGGCGTCCCGCGCGCTCCCCGAAACCGAGGCGCTTCCCTCGCGCGTATCGTCGAGAGGGGTCCCGCGCGACACCGGCCCTCGATCCGTTCACGTTCGCGCGTGGACAGGCCGGCCACGAGATGCTAACTAATTAGCATCCCTCGATCGATCAAACGCCCCATGTTCACCGAGGATCGCCCGCAT
>Ga0299914_10001348_pt1 | contig 16167 bp, 15 predicted proteins | sample RVTome_10_FD_201361 | JGI IMG/M metagenome (GOLD analysis project Ga0299914, IMG submission 201361) | Soil microbial communities from uranium-contaminated site in the Upper Colorado River Basin, Wyoming, United States - RVT153D57 (version 2) ...
ATGTAGTGTTGCTACCTCTTTTGTTGTAGAAAAGTCCCGTCTTACCGCCGATGTCGCTAAACGACCGTTTTGTTAAGCTTCTAGCGAAAGTAAAAGAGGCATTGGATGACAGGCAAAACAATCGGCATTCTCATCGTGGATGACTACGCAGTCGTACGCCAGGGCTTACGGGCATTGATTGATACCACCCCCGACATATACGTGGTGGGTGAGGCGGCCGATGGCCTATCGGCCGTTCATCAGGCCAGCACCTTACGCCCGGACATTACTATTATGGACCTGATGCTGCCCGGACTGGATGGCATTGAGGCCATCACGGCCATTAAGCAGGCAAATGCCCAGGCACGTATTCTCGTCTTAACAAATTTTGGTGACGAACCGCGTGTACTGGCGGCGTTACGGGCTGGCGCCCAAGGTTATCTGCTCAAAGATGCCGTGCTTACCGATGTCCTCACCGCTATTCGGGAAGTCTATGCCGGCCGGTTAACGCTTCATCCCAGTATCAACCACATTCTCATGCGGGCCATGCAGCAGACTCAAGAACCAGAGGGGAAAACGGCCGGGACACCAGCCCTCACCAACCGCGAACAAGATGTCTTGCAGCTCGTAGCCAAAGGTCTAACCAATCAAATGATTGCCGACCAGTTACAAATTGACGAACGCACCGTCCGCATCCACGTCAGCCACATCCTGCAAAAACTAGGCTTAGAAAACCGTACCCAGGCCACCCTCTACGCCCTGCGCAACGGCTTTGCCACCCTCGATTAAACCCCTTAACCCCACAATCGCCTAAAACTACAGACAAATAAAAAATCCAGGTATCATTACCCCCTTCACAATTCCCCATTCACAATTCACAATTCCGCTATTTTGTGGAGGATGGCGGCTATACAGAGAAATGGCGAGAGTGCTGGACGGAGGCTGGCTGGCAAGACCGGGGTGATGATGAGACTCCATCCCTTTGGGGTGACAGCCGCTTTAACCAAAGCAACCAGCCGGTAGTAGGCGTAACCTGGTACGCGGCTGTAGCTTATTGTCGCTGGTTGAGCCAGAAGATGGGCAAGAACTACCGCTTGCCCACCGAAGCGGAATGGGAACGAGCCGTGCGGCATACGGATGGGCGGGAATACCCCTGGGGACAACAGGAGCCACGAGCAATGATGACGAATTTCCAGCCAACGGGTCTGGAACGCCCCACGGCCGTCGGTATCTTCCCCCAAGACACGGCCGTTTGCGGCGCCCAAGACATGGCTGGCAATATCAACGAATGGTGCCAGACACGCTGGCGTAATGAGAGCGGACGGGAGTATACTTTACCCTATAAGCCGGACGACGGGCGGGAAAATCTGGAAGGAGCCAATGATGTATGGCGGGTTATTCGAGGGGGCAGTTACTACGATGACGAGGGATGGCTGCGGTGCGCGTGCCGGGGCAGGTACCACTCGAACTTCAGGAACTACTACGGCGGGTTTCGAGTGGTAGTCGTCCCCATTTTTCGACCACCTCTGGTCTCTGAAGCCTCTGGCCTCTGAGTCTCTGGGCCGCCGTCTGCGGCGCGGCGGCTTTGCCGCCCTCTGATCTCTCCTCCGCGTCTTTGGCGCGGATGGCGAAAAAATTTCTAAATCTGTAGCGCGATTTTCCAAATCGCGCTACACATACAAGGAGACAAAAATGGATCAGGCCACAGCCGTGGCTGAGCGTGGGGTCAACGTCACAGGCGATGTCACAGGTGGCATTGTCACAGGGGATCAAATGGGCAACCGGAAAAAGAAGAAATAAGGGGTTATGGCGGATATTATTCAGCAGCGATTGAGCAACCAATATCTGGCGCAGCAGAAATTGGCGAAGCCGGAGGAAGTCGTGGCCTGGCAGGGGGCGGTGCAGGCGCAGGATTATGCCGGGGCCAGGTGGGCTTTGGGGCTGCGACTGTATGGATCTGATGATACGGCCGTTGAGCAAGCCTTCAACGAGGGCAAGATTTTACGCACCCATATGATGCGCCCCACCTGGCACTTTGTAGCCCCCGAAGATATTCGCTGGCTGTTGGCCCTGACCTCACCGCGTGTCCATGCCCTCAATGCCTATATGTATCGCCAGCTAGAGCTAGATGAGGGAGTGCTGCGGCGCGGCAGTGCGGCCATAGCCGAAGCATTGGCAGGCGGCCAGCAGCTTACCCGGGCCGAGCTGGGTGATGTGCTGGCAGCGGTGGGTATCGTGGCTAAAGGGCAGCGGCTGGCGTATATGGTCATGTATGCTGAATTGGAAGGGGTTATTTGCAGTGGCCCCCGGCGGGGGAAGCAGTTTACCTACGCTTTGCTGGAGGAGCGTGTGCCACCGGCTCCAATCCTGGCGCGGGATGAGGCACTGGCGGAGTTGACGCAGCGATTTTTTACCAGCCATGGCCCGGCTGCGCTGCCGGATTTTGTCTTTTGGTCAGGGTTGACAACGGCCGATGCCCGTACCGGTTTGGCGCTGGCAAAATCCGCCCTGATTGAGGAGACGGTTGGCGAACAGAGCTATTGGCTGGCTCCCGATATGCCCATGACAGAAATGCCTTCACCCACAGCCCATCTCCTGCCCAATTATGACGAATACCTGATTAGCACCCGCGACAGCAGCCCTTTCCTGGAACCAGCGCATTTGCCACAGTTAAAGGAGAGTGAGCGTCTCTTCCCCCATTGTGTGGTGATAGACGGCCGTCTCGTTGGCACCTGGCGACGACAGTTCAAGAAAAACAGCGTCATCATCACCCTCAATCCGTTCACACCTTTGAGCCGGGCACAACGGCGGGCTATTGATGAGGCGGCCGAGAAATACGGCCATTATCTGCACATGGAGGCTGTGGTGGAAGGGGAAGGGGTGCGTTAAGCCCCTACCTTTTGCCCAAAGCCGCGCAGGGCAATAGCTGTATTTTGTCGCAGCGGTTTGCCATGGCCAAAGCAGATGATGTCAGGATTGAGGTTGGTTAAACGGCCGATGGAGCGGATATTCTCTGCCATATCCACTGTCAACATAGCAAAAGGTAGACACATGTTAGTCGGTATACGGAAAATGACATCGCCGCAGAAAAGCACTTTCTTCTCTGGCTGCCAAAAAGAGAGATGTCCCGGCGCGTGTCCCGGTGTAAAGATAGCTTTCAGACCACCCATGACCCCCTCTAAAACATCACCGTCAGATAAAATTTGGTCTACCGGGCTGCCGGGGTATTTGGTGACAGGTGGGCGGGGATTGGTGGCGCGGCGGGGAACGGCCATTTTGCCTTCAATTACCTCTGCCTCTAAAGCAGAAGACAGCACCTGCGCCCGCGTCTTTTCCTGCAAAAAAGGCAAACTGCCTACATGATCGGGATGGGCATGGGTGATAAGAATACGCTTTACCGCCGCCGCCTGATGCCCAGCCGCCGCCAATTGTTGCAGAATTTTGGGACCAGCCGAGGTAATGCTCGTGTCAATCAGCGTCAGGCCGTCCCCATCTTCAATCACATAGGCGCGCCCGGCCATAAGGCCAGTAAAAGTGAATAAACCAGGGATGATTTGCTCCATATCGCCTCACTTCACGGGTACACCCCACCGCTCTAAATGATATTGAATAAATTCCAGGACGCGCTCATGAGCTTGCTTGTTGCTATCCTCTATCATAAAAGGTTCGCCAAAGGTCACGTAGATCGGTTCGTCGCGGTTGAGGGGGCCAAAGTCGCGCCAGAAGAAACGGCCGTTGCCCCAAAAATCTGTCTTCACGGCCATTGGTAAAATAGGCACATTGGCTTTGCGGGCCAGTTTCACGCCCAAGGAATTGAACTGGGCCGGGATAAATTCATGACTGCGGGTACTTTGCGGAAAAAGAATGACAGAAACGCCTTCCTTGAGCCGCTTAACACCCTCTTCCAGGACGGTTTGCAAATCCTGGCGCGGGTTGGTGCGGCCAACAGGGATAGGATTAACATAGGCCACCACCGGGCCGAAAATGGGGAATTTGAGCAAGGTGGCCTTAACCACATAGGTCATTTTCATATGGGGCCGGATGAACCAGGCCAATGAATTGGATTCGATATTGCTCATATGGTTGCTGACGATGACTACAGGCCCCGCGCAGTCGTGGATATTGTTGAGACCGCTGATATGGAAACGGCCGTTGCAGCCTTCAATTAGCCGAAAAATTGATAAATTGGTGCGAATAAATTGGGCCGCGTTAAAACGATTCAAAGCGATTAGCAGCCGGGCCCTGGTTATAATGGCTATGTAGTGTAACATGAAATAGACACGGCTATTGAGCACTACTCTATCCCCCCAATAACGAGGGGTGTTTTCTGAGGTGTGGTACTCACTTTCAGTGAAAAGTGGCTGCATGACAAAAGTCTATCCAGTTGCCTTATAAAAGCAAAAAGGTGTCATCAGCGACGAAGAGTTTGAGGCCAAGAAAAAAGAGCTGTTAGCCAGGCTATAAGAAGGAATTATAGATTGGTCCGATCTCAAAGATTGGACCAATCTATGCCCGGTTATAAGAGACAAAAAGCTGGCCTAAACCATCAAGTGCCTGGGCGTCATAGTAAACCGTGTTGAGAGTCATGCCCACAGCCGGCTCCAACAACGCCCCCTCCACAACGCCTGCATACGGCCCACCACCCAAAATACGATTGGCCAGAGTCAGATAGAGCCGGTCCAACACTCCCCCCCTTAAGAGCATGTGCATGATTTTTGGTCCGGCCGCCGAGTAGACGGTTTTATACCCCAGGTCGCTCAGGTACTGCACCATCTGCTCACCGTCCACGCTGCTTTCATGGCCGGCCACAATGACCTGGCCGGCTCTGGCCTCTATCTCTTTGACTCTTTGGGGGTCGGGAGCGGCACCGGTAAACACGATCACCTTGCGCCCCCCGGCCGTCAGCACCCCGGGAATAGGAAAGCGCAGGCTGCCGCTAACAATGGCGATGTCTGGCTGCGGCGGCAAACCCTGCTGCTCTCGCCACTCACGCAAATCAGCAAACTGGGGATCATCTATTTGCAAGATTTCCTGGGCACGCCCTTCAGCCCAGTCGCGCAAATAACGACCGCTGCTAATAATCACATCTGCTTGGGCCGCTAACTCCTGAAAGAGCCGCCAATCACGCTCATTGGCTATCTGTTGGGGGACTGTTAGTCCGGCTTTGGTAGGATGGGGAATGGCGATACGGCCGTCCAAACTGGCCACAAAATTGCTGTAAACAAAAGCCCGGCCCGCCCCGGCTCGATATTGCCGCAAACGATGGGCCAGATACAGCCCGGTTAACGGCCGTTCCTCACCGGGCAGTGGATAAAGTTGGCTGACGAAATCGTTCACGGCTTATGCCCCTACCACCGCATCCACCTCAATCTCCACCAGCATTTCTGGCGTAATGAGGGCGCTCACTTCAACCAATGTAGCCGCCGGCCGTACCTCACGCAAGGCTTCGCTGTGCGCCTGACAAACAGCCTCCCAATCAGCCACATTGATCAGGTACATGCGCGTGCGTACCACATCTTGCAATGTGGCCCCCGCATCGTTCAAGGCCTTCTCAATCTTTTTGAAGATAAAGCTGGCCTGGGCATAGGGGTCTCCGGGGCCGACGAGGTCGCCGTTTTCGTCAACGGCCGTTGTCCCCGACACAAACACAAACGATCCCAGCCGCACCGCCCGTGAATAACCCACCATATTTTCCCACTTCGTCCCACTTGAGATATTTTGTCGTTCCATCATTTTGATTTACCATTTGCGATTTACGATTGCCATTCCTCGCGCAAGAGGCGTAATAGTTCTATTGTTTCTGCTAATTCAGCTTCGTTCAAGGCTTCGTGCCAGGGAGCATAAAAATAATCATCTGTGTGCTGTTCTACCTCAGTCTGCACAGCGCGACCGGCTTCTGTGAGTTGGTAGGTGTTACCCGCTTGTGCCAGCCAACCATGTTCAGTTAGCTTTTGTAGGGCTTTGGCGTAATCTTCCTGGCTGTAACCACGATAGGCGAGTTGTTGGAAGAGAGCAGCGGCCGTTTCCGCCTGTCCACTGGCTATAAAAGAAAATGCCTCCCACTCATACCCCGTCACTTCCAACGGCTGCCAGGCAGCCATATGGGCATCATCGCGGAAGGCGTTGAAGTCAGCGATATAATGATAAAGCCTCAGCAGGGCTGGCGCTTCATCGCCGGAAGCACGGTGGCGTGAATGAGCCAGGCACCAGTTTCCTGGCGGTGTAGGACAGGCCAGGCTGGCCTCAATCACTCGTCGCAGCAGGCCTTCCAGCCGGGCCACATCTATTTGTCCCGGCGGCGCGACCCCTTGCAGCAAATTGGCCGCTCGCGTCTTGAGCCGGTTCATCACGGTCCGCCCCTCTTCTGTCAAATAATATTCATCGCCGCGCCGATCCAACCATGTCTCGCTGGCCAACATTTCCAGCAAGGCCAGAGCCATGGTCTCCGAAGCATAAATATCGCGCACCCGCAATTTGGCCACAGTCAATGGTTCCGGGTCAAATTCGGCGGCCTGAATCATGTACCAGGCGGGACTTTCTGCCCGTCCGCGCCGTACTTCCAACAAAGGTACCGGGTCTGGCTGTTCTCTTTGCTGCTGCACAGCCATCATCACTCGATAAAATGGCACGGCCGTATTCTGGATGTCGTCATAAAAAGCTGCATTCAAATTCATTTTGGACCTCCAGGTATCAAAGTATAAGCTAATTGACTGTTGTAAGCGATAACGGCCGAATTTTGTAGTTATCTTCTATCCTGGGGTATCACTTCATCACAATAACAGTGAAGCTGACAGGTAGTGGTTGTTGGGATCGTGATTTCGGATAAGATTTGTCGTGTAAAAGATGATCTTCCAAGAACATCGCGGGGTTCTGCGAATTATCTATGAACGACTACAATATTTGGATGCCCCATGGGCGATCACGGGAAGCCTGGGGTTTGTGCTGCATGGTATGGATGTTGCTGTAAATGACATTGACTTACAGACAGACCGGAATGGGGCTTACCAGATAGAGGAAATGTTCCAATCAAATATAGTCAGGCATGTTACATTCTCAGAAGCAGCAGTTATCCGGTCATACTTTGGGGAGTTGAAAATAGCAGGCATAAAAGTCGAGATTATGGGAGAATTGCAAAAAAGGCTATCATCTGGTGAGTGGGAAACTGCTGTGGATGTCAGGAAACATCGTCATTTTATTGATTTTGATGGAATGAGGTTGCCAGTTTTATCTCTGGAATACGAAGAAGAAGCATATCGAAAACTTGGCAGGCCCGAGAAAGCTGATGCCATCAGGAAATGGCTAACAAGCCGCTCCCGTTAGTTGTTCGACGCTTAGAGCCATTTTGTTACACTTATATGGGTGGTATCAAGTGTCATGTGTCACGTGTCGTGTGTCACGTGGGACCTGGCATCTGAGACACAAACACCTGACACTCATTTCCTAGGAGCAGCATATGACCCGACCAGGTTTACCTTTTGATCCCCATATTCTGGCAGCTCCTATTTTTGATCGCCGGCGACCGGCTGTCAACCTGCCATCGGGCCTGGACCCTGCCACGATCATCAAATTATCTGCCAACGAAAATCCATTGGGCTGTTCACCGGCCGTAATATCGGCTGTTCAAGCTGAAGCCGCCGGCCTGTCGCGCTACCCACCTATAGAGGGTGAGCGTAACTTACGGGCAGCCCTGGCGCAGATGCACGGCCGTTCGCTCACTGCCGACCATTTTATCCTGGGCAATGGTGGGCTGGATGTATTAGATTTTGTGGCCCGCGGGCTGCTGCGTCCCGGTCATGAACTCATTACCAGCCATCCCACCTTTGGCTTTTTAGACATGGCGGCCCGCCGGTTAGGTGCTGTCGTGGTCAATGTGCCTTTGGACGAAAACTTCAACTATGATGTAGCAGGCGTCCTGGCCGCTGTGACTGAGCAAACACGGGTCATCTATCTGTGCAATCCCAATAATCCCACCGGCAACCTGGTCACGGCCGCCATGTACCAACACCTCCTGCAAAACCTGCCTGACCATATCCTGGTCATTTCTGACGAAGCTTATGCCCATTTTGCTGGTGATGATTTTCCTGATACAACGGAGCATGTTCATAACGGCCGTAATCTCCTCCTGCTCTACAGCTTCTCCAAAGTATTTGGCCTGGCAGGCTTACGTCTGGGCTATGGCATTACCCGGCCAGAAATTGTGGATTATTTGTCGCGCCTGAAACGGCCGTTTCATCTTGGTCGTCTCACCCTGGCGGCCGGCTTAGCCGCCGTTGCTGACCAGGAGCATATCCAAAAAACCATCGCCAATACCGTCAGCGGGCGCGGCTGGCTTAGCCAGCAGATGGCCGAATTAGGTGTGAAAGTGTGGCCGGGCCGGGGCAATTTCCTGCTTATGGCCGCCGGCATCCCCAGCGAGGTACTCACTGAACGCCTGTTGCAAGAGGGTGTGATGGTCACCTGCGGCCAACGCCGTTTCAACCTCCCTGATCACATCCGCGTCACAGTTGGTCTGCCCGAACAAAACCGGCGTTTTGTAGAAGTAATGGCAAAAATTATGGCGGGAATTTAGGGGATGCTTTGAGTTCCTCTTTCCCCTAAATTTCCCAAAAGGAACCTCTATGACCTCTCAACTCACAGGTGGCGAAGCCATCGTATACTCTTTGATTGCTCTGGGCGTAGATACTATTTTCGCTTTACCCGGCGTCCAAAATGATTATCTGTTTAATGCTTTGCATGATAACCAGGACAAAATTCGTGTCATTCATACGCGGCATGAACAAGGTGCAGCTTATATGGCGATGGGCTATGCTCTTTCGTTAGACAGACCCGGCGTGTATTGCGTTGTGCCCGGGCCAGGTTTTTTGAACACAACCGCCGCCCTCTCCACTGCCTACGCCACCAATGCCAAAGTCCTCTGCCTCACCGGCCAGATCGCCTCTGATACTATCGGCAAAGAGATCGGCTTGCTGCACGAGATTCCTGATCAACTGGGCGTGATGGAGCGGCTGACAAAGTGGGCTGCCCGCATTAACTCGCCCGAAGAAGCGCCGCAGTTACTCACCGAAGCCTTCACGCAGATGTTATCGGGACGGCCGCGTCCGGTCGGCCTGGAAGTGCCGCTGGACGTATTATCTAGAAAGGGCCAGGTGGATTTGACGGCCGTAGAGCCAGAAATTGAAACTCCCTCCCTTGATTTAGAGCGAATCGAACAGGCGGCCAGGCTATTGGGACAGGCAGAAAACCCCATGATCATTGTCGGTGGCGGTGCCTTCCATGCTCGTGAAGCCGTGCAGGAGTTGGCCGAAATGCTGCAAGCCCCCGTCATTCCGGGGCGCAATGGCCGTGGCGTGTTGAGCAATGCCCACTATCTGGGCATGGTGGCCGAGGATGGCTATGACCTCTGGGCCAAAACCGATGTAGTCATTGGCATTGGCTCACGCATGAACCGGGCGCTGTACCGTTGGGGTGCGGATGATTCTCTGAAAATTATCCGCATAGACATTGACCCCGAGGCCATGGATCCCATTGTCTCACCTGACTTGCCCATTGTGGCTGACAGTCGTGAGGCAGTGATGGCCCTGGTGACAGTGTTGGGTAAGTATAATCGCCAACGGCCGTCTCGCCGCGATGAGATGTTGACCCACAAGGCCAGAATGGCCGCAAAGTATGCCCAGTTAGAGCCACAAGCATCTATTGTCAAAGCCATTGCCGATGAGATGCCTGACGATGGCATCTTTGTAGATGAGGTGACCCAAATTGGCTATGCGGCTCGCTTCATGCTGCCCATCCATCAGCCGCGCAGCTACATCACCACGGGGTATCAAGGCACGTTGGGTTTTGGTTTCCCCACCGCTTTAGGCGTGAAGGTAGGTAACCCCGACAAACCTGTGTTGAGCGTCGCCGGGGATGGCGGCTTCATGTTTAACGTGCAGGAATTGGCCACGGCCGTGCAGCAACAAATTGGGCTGGTCACCATGATCTTTGCTGACGGTGCCTATGGCAATGTGCGCCGGATGCAAAAAGAAAACTATGACAACCGCCTCATCGCCTCCGACCTGCACAACCCCGATTTCGTCAAACTGGCTGAATCCTTCGCTGCCCAAGGGATTCGCGCCGAATCCCCTGACGAACTACGTCGCGCCATCCGTCAGGGTCTCGCTGAAAAAGGCCCCACCCTCATTGAAATCCCCGTCGGCGAAATGCCCAGCCCCTGGGCCATCACTTTCCCGCCCCCAAATCGCGGCAGGAGGTAAGGTTCCGGCATGAAGCTGACACGCTTATGTTCGGTAAAAGGCTATGCATCCGTCCTGCTAAAACGGCGGGGTTTTCAACCACCAGTTTAATCTTATGGATGAAAAAGATCTTTGTTTTCTGCCGGCAATCGAATTGGCCAGGCTCATTCAAACGAAACAGCTATCAGCGCGAGAGGTGATGGCGGCGCATCTGGCGCAGATTGAGCGGGTGAATCCGCAGGTAAATGCCATTGTGACGCTGCTGCCAGAGCAGGCGATGGGGGGCGCGTTAGCAGCCGATGAGGCCCAGGCACATGGCCAGGAAGTGGGGCTTTTACATGGGTTGCCCATTGCTTTTAAAGATCTGGTGGACACGGCCGGAGTTCGCACAACCTATGGCTCACCGATTTATGCTCATCATGTGCCGGAGCGGGATACGCTGATGGTGGAACGGGTGAAGGAGGCAGGAGCGATACCGGTTGGCAAGACAAACACACCGGAGTTTGGGGCAGGTTCACAGACGTTTAACCCGGTCTTTGGCGCGACAGGCAATCCTTATGATGTGACGCGGACGTGTGGTGGCAGCAGCGGCGGCGCGGCGGTGGCTCTGGCTTGCGGCATGTTACCGATTGCTGACGGCAGCGATTTGGGCGGCTCTTTACGCAATCCGGCTAATTTCTGTAATGTTGTAGGCTTTCGGCCGTCAATCGGCCGTGTACCTAAATATCCCACAAATATGGCCTGGTCGTCGCTGTCGGTGCTGGGACCGATGGCGCGAACAGTGGGAGATGTGGCCTTGCTGCTGGCGGCCATGGCCGGGCCTGACCTACGTGAGCCGATTGCCATTCGGGAGCCGGGCAGCCGTTTTCTGGTGCCATTGGAACGAGATTTTCGGGGCGTGAAGATTGCCTGGAGCGAGGATTTGGGGCTGCTGCCGGTAGATGCGGGAGTAACGGCAGTTATCAACTCCCACCGCGCTACCTTTGCCTCATTGGGCTGCCTTGTCGAAGAGGACGAACCCGATTTCCAAGATGCGGATGAGATTTTCAAGGTGTGGCGAGCCTGGTCATTTGCAGCCAGTTACGGGACCTTGTTGGCAACGCACCGCGATCAGATGAAGGAGACGGTAATCTGGAATATTGAAATGGGCCTGAGGCTCAGTGCGGCGCAACTGGCAGAAGCGGAGAGCAAACGAGTGGCCTTATATCATCGGGTGCGGGAGTTTATGAATGAAGTTGAATATATCGTGATGCCGGTGAGCCAGGTACGGCCGTTTCCCCTCACCCAAGAGTACATCACTGAGATCAATGGCACTCCGATGGAGACCTATATTGACTGGATGAAGTCTTGTTATTTCATTACCGTCACCGGACTGCCAGCTATTTCTGTACCTTGTGGCTTTACGGAGGATGGGCTGCCGGTGGGATTGCAGATAATCGGCCGTCATCAAAATGATTTTGGTGTGCTACAATTGGCCCACGCCTTTGAGCAGGCCACACGTTTCTGGCAGCAGGCTCCGGCTATTGCCAGATAACCCCAAAGTGATAGGGGTTATGAAACTTCGTCTTGATAAGAGCGTACATAATCGCAGAAACCGATAGATAAGGAGATTAAAACATGAGTAGTCATGTCGTTGATTATAAGATTTTTGGCGACGATTTACAGTTTGTAGAAGTAGAGTTGGACCCCCGAGAGACTGTCATTGCTGAAGCCGGTGCCATGATGTATGTGGAGGATGGCATTACCTTTGAGGCCAAAATGGGCGATGGCTCACAGCCTGGTGCCGGCTTACTAGGCAAGCTGGGTGGTGCCGCCAAGCGAGCCATTACGGGTGAATCGCTTTTTATGACCCACTTTACCAATCAGGGTCAGGAGAAGAAGCACGTGGCCTTTGCTGCCGCCTATCCCGGTAAAATTATTGCTATTGACCTGGATGAGGCCAATGGGGAGCTGCTGTGTCAAAAAGATTCATTCCTTTGCGCCGCTTTGGGCACAAATGTGAGTATTGCTTTTAACAAGCGTTTGGGGGCAGGGCTATTTGGGGGCGAAGGCTTTATCCTGCAACGTCTGCGCGGTGACGGTATGGTTTTCATTCATGCAGGCGGCACAATTGTGGAAAAACGATTAGCAGGCGAAACCTTACGGGTGGATACGGGCTGTATTGTCGCTTTTGAATCAACCATTAATTATGACATCCAACGATCCGGCAATATGAAGTCTATGCTGTTTGGTGGCGAAGGCTTGTTCCTGGCGACATTGCAGGGCACGGGACGAGTCTGGCTGCAGTCCTTGCCGTTCTCGCGCCTGGCGGATCGGATTTTGGCAAATGCGCCAAAGTCAGGTGGCCGCACTCAAGGGGAAGGCTCACTCATCAAGGGTGTTACAGACCTGTTACAAAGTTAGTACGGGAAGGAGCAGCGAAATTAAAAAGGGCATCCCTGGTTGGGATGCCCTTTGCTTTCAGGTACTCACCGCAGATCTTTGTGGCACCTTAGCCCGGGCACCATTGTCCTTGCCAGCCAGTGGTGAGGCGTGTGGGTCCATCACTGCGTCTACAAAGTAGCTGCGGCAGGCTTCGTCAATCAGTTGTGGTGTCAATTTCGGGGCCATACTGTCATAATCGCAAATCGCAATAATGGTCTTCAATATGTCGCGTGGGTGAACAGCTTGCATCACGCGACCTGGTTCACGATACCATTTTTGTAGGAGGTGGAGGAAACAGTTTTTATCGAAGGTGATGTTGTAGTGTTGGCACATCCTGACGAAGATTTGGTAATACAGCTTTTCGTCAGGATCGCCGACTTCTATTTTCATTTGAATACGGCGTAGGAAAGCACCATCCACCAGTTCGGCCGGATCAAGATTGGTGGAAAAGACGATAAACTGCCTGAAGGGGACTTCCAAGGTTTGGCCGGATTGCAGGCGTAGAAAGTCTATACTGCTTTCAAGAGGAACAATCCAGCGGTTGAGCAGTTGAGAGGGGCTGATTTGCTGGCGGCCGAAATCATCAATGAGAAACATACCACCATTGGCCTTTAATTGCAGGGGGGCCTCATACACTTTGGCGACTGGCTCGAAGCGCAAATCGAGCGAATCCATTGTTAACTCGCCACCGACCATGACAGACGGCCGTTGGAACAGCCGCCACCGCTTATCTAATTTCGGCCGTTGCAGCGTAGAGGTTTCATTGGTGATACCCAGGTGCATGTTGGTATCATCCTCACTGATAGGAATGTGAACCAGGGGATCAAAAATACGAATGATCTGCCCGCCAACCGTAATCGTCTCTGGCAGCCAGATAGGGCTATTGGAGGACAACAGCTCGGCCATGGCTTCAGCAATGGTCGTCTTACCATTGCCTGGAGGCCCATAAAGAAAAACGGATGTGCCTGCATTTACGGCCGGACCTATTCGCCGGTGGAAATTTTCTGGCAAAATGAGATGGCCCAAGGCTTGTTGGACCGCTCGAGGAGAAACACGTTCCTGCTCTTGTGTTTGCAGCAAGATAGCCCTATTGTATTTTTCGATAGGGACAGGTACAAGACCGGTATATTGACTCCGTTCAAGGGCATCGCGGGCCCGTTTTGTGCCGGCATCTGTTAGATTATAGGTGAAGCTCAAACTGCCTAGTGCGCCGGCTCGGGCTACCTCAACCAGATGCTCTTGCTTCATATGGGAAAGGAGGCTATCAAGGATGCGGGCATGGACACCCATGATTTGAGAGAAGCGGCCGACATTCACCGTTCCTTCGCCAAACAGTATGCGAAAGATGATGTCAGTGATGATAACCTCTGATACCCCTAGTTCTTCGATCGTCATGGCCGGGGCCATCAATTCTTTTAATTCGTCTGAAATCATAATATTACCTCTTCCGGCTGATACAACCGCTTCACCAAGTATATTTCGCACCCCTTAAGCGCGACATAGGAAATAAGGGGGTATTTGTTTGTGGCTTATGCAGATGCACCATTAGGAGAAACCGCCGTTTCCATCTCAATCTCTTCCTCTTCCTTTTCTTCAACACGGGATAAGCGCCCTTCGCGGATAACCGCCACTGAAGCTACTGTATCTCCACCGCGCAAATCCATCACCCGTACTCCTTGGGTAATGCGCCCTTGCACTGAAATCGCATCCACCGAAGTACGTAACATGATACCATTAGATGAGATACATGTCACCTCATCGCCTTTCGTTACAACCCGGCTGCTGACAATGCGGCCGGTACGATTCGGCTCTAAAACCATCGCCTTTACCCCTTGTCCATAGCGGTTTTGGCGGCGATACTCATCCACAGGCGTCTGTTTGCCATAACCCTTTTCAGTGATAATCAACAAACGTTCGTCTTGATCGGGGTCAATGGCATCTGCGCCAGCGATATAGTCCCAGTCATCCAGGCGCATAGCATTAACCCCGGCGGCCGTTCTGCCCATCGCCCGCACGTCCTCCTCACTGAAACGAATCCCCTTACCTTGCTCACTAATTATAATCAGATCTTGTTCACCTCGGGTTAATTTGACCCAGCCCAGGCTGTCATCCTCATCTAAATTAACGGCTATCAAACCAGAGGCACGTACATTCTCGAAAGAACTTATCTCCACCCGTTTGATTCTCCCTTTACGGGTGATCATCGTCAAGTATTCAGCATCTTCAAAGGAGTGAACGGGGAGGGCGGCCGTTATCTTCTCAGCCGGCATCAGCGGCAAAATACTCATCAACGACGCGCCCCTGGCCGTCCGGCTGCCCTCAGGAATCTGATAGGCCTTCTCCGAATAAACCTTACCGCGGTCCGAGAAAAAGAGGATACTATTCAACGTACCGGCCGCAAAAAGATGCTCCAGCTCATCCTCGTCTCGTGTCGTCATGCCAATTAGGCCTTTTCCGCCCCGCTGCTGCTTGCGATAGGCAGCCACAGGTGTACGTTTCACATAACCACGCTGCGTGATGGAAATGAGCACATCATCATCTTGAATCAGATCTTCAATGTTTAACTCGGCCTCTAGCCCAAAAGCGACTTGTGACCGGCGCTCATCGCCATACTTTTCCTTCAGTTCCAGAATATCTTCCTTAATGAGGGCCAAAATCTTGTGGTGATCAGCCAGCAAGCTGTGCAAATAGTCAATGTGTACCGTAACTTCCTGGTATTCATCCTCAATTTTCTGGCGTTCCAAGGCGGCCAAGCGTCGCAACTGCATATCCAAAATAGCGATGGCTTGGGCCTCCGTCAGGCCAAACCGTTCCATCAGTTGAGTGCGGGCATCATCGGCACTATCAGAACGGCGAATCGTTTCAATCACTGCATCCAAATGCTCCAGGGCAATCAACAAACCTGCCAAGATATGCTGGCGTTTCAAAGCTCTATCCAGGTCAAATTGGGTGCGACGGGTAATAACTTCGACCCGGTGCTCAATGTGAATTTGCAGGGCGCGTTTGAGCGACAACAGGCGGGGCTGCTTGTCTACCAATGCCAACATCTGCACGCCAAAGGTGGTTTGTAGGGCAGTGTGTTTGTACAACTGGTTGAGCACCTTTAGCGGCTGCGTGTTGCGCTTCAACTCAATAATAATAGAGAGGCCCCGCCGGTCAGAGACATCCCGCAAATCAGCGATCTCGGTGATCACTCCTTTATTGACCAATTCAGCGATGCGCTCTATGAGCAATGATTTATTGACCTGATAAGGAATTTCTTTGATGTGAATTTGCTGCCGCTCCGGATTGCGCTGTGACTCTTCAACTTCGGCAACAGCCCGCATGATGACCCGGCCACGCCCGGTGGCATAAGCGCTCCGAATGCCTTCGGTGCCAATAAGGAGACCACCGGTAGGGAAATCTGGCCCTTTGACAAATTGCATCAATTCATCCAGGGTCACATTGTCCCAATCATCCTGCCGGTCAATTAAATAAGCAATGGCATCACAAAGCTCGGTCAGGTTGTGCGGTGGGATGTTGGTGGCCATGC
>Ga0299914_10001350_pt1 | contig 16150 bp, 7 predicted proteins | sample RVTome_10_FD_201361 | JGI IMG/M metagenome (GOLD analysis project Ga0299914, IMG submission 201361) | Soil microbial communities from uranium-contaminated site in the Upper Colorado River Basin, Wyoming, United States - RVT153D57 (version 2) ...
GTGATGACGTCGTCTCCCGGCGAGCCCTCTAGCGTGTTGTCGTCGCCGATCACAGTCAGCGTTCCGTCGAAGCCCTCACAGCCGACGATCTGGTTCCCGTCGCCTTGCACGGTGACGGTGCCGCTCCCGGGATAGACGAACACCGGGTCGCTATCTGCTTGCAGCACAGCGTCGCCATCCGTCGTCGTGCCGTCATCACACGACATCCCCGGAGGCGGGCTAGGACTAAGCGACGGCGACGGGCTCGGGTCGGGGTCCGGGCTCGGCGACGGGGTTCCGCCACCGCCTCCGCCTCCGCCTCCCGGCGGTGGGCTGGTGGGCGTCGGTGCGACCGCCAGCTCGGCCGGTCCACCTGGGTCGCGGATCGAGCCGTTGGCGCCGCCGTCGCTGTCGCCCCGAGCCCCGTCGGTGAAGGCGAGCATCCACGCCCGGACGAACCGGCCGCCGACATCGAGCGTGTCGAGAACGGCGCCGGTGCCCGTCGTCTCATCGAATGCGAAGTCGTACCATGCCGGAGCGGCGCCCGGTTCGGGTGGGCCGTACTTCCAGTAGCCGTCCCGAGCGATCGGATCGCCGTCGAGTGCCGCCATGGTCACCACCGTCGATCCCCCTGGCACCAGTCCCTCGACGTCGAAGCGCACGACGCCGTAGGGGAGGGTGACCTGGCCCGGGCGCGACCCGGGCGAGGGGTCGTCGACCGCGGCGACACCTGACAGCGTGCCCTCGCTGGTACCGACGAGCAGCATCTGGTCCTCGTCGGTCACGACGACTGCCATGGTGGGATCGCCGCCGAAGCCGAAGGCGGCGTCGAGCGGATCGGGCGAGCCGTCACCATCGCCGTCGGGGAAGACCGCCCGGTCGGCGCAGTTCGACAGCGCCGAGGTGTGCCCGTCTTGGTTGGTGTAGGTAATGGTGAACGAGTCTCGGTCGTCGCGTTCCATCAGCGAGAACGCCACCACGGTGGCCGGCGCGGCCTTCGAGTGGGTGAACGCCAACGCGTGCTTGGCTTCGCCGTCGGCGCAGTCGTCGTTGGCGAACACCTCGATGGTCCCGGCATCGTCCTCGGGGAGGCCGCTCACGACGAACACCGTGCGCAGGCTCGTTCCAGACCGCATCTCGATCGCACCGACGATCACCGGTGCGCCCGGGTCGCCGGCGTAGCCGATCGGATCCGCGCCGGTGTCGAAGATCCGGTTGCCGCGCAGGGTCGCCTTCACGTCGGCGACGACGTGGATGCCGGTCACGCCGCTGCCCGCCACCACGTTGTCGCGCACGGTCGCGGGTCCGCCCCAGATCTCGATGCCGATCCCGGCGGGGCCGGTCACCGGGCCGCCGCTGCTCAGCTGACCGATGCGGTTGCCGGTGATCTCAGCGTCCTCGGCCCCGGATCGGATGGCCTGGTCGCCGCCCGTGAAACGGTTGTCGGACACGGTGATGGCGCCCGCGCCGGAGGCGACCTCGACGCCCAGGCCGGTGTCGGTGAAGGTGTTGTCGTCCACCACGCCCGACGAGGTGCCATCCAGCCCCACCCCGACACCCTCGACCGCGACGTCGTTGCCGCGGACGGTGGCGCCGCCGGTGTCACCCAAGGAGATGCCGGAACCCTCACCCGTGAGCGTGTTGGCCTCGATCACCGGGCCCGTGCCGTCGTCGATCTCGATGCCGACATCGGTCGCCTCGACCGCGTTGCCGCGAAGCGACGCTCCCACGGGCTCGGCGACCACGATGCCCTGCTCGGCCCCGGTGATGGTGTTGGCGTCGACGACCGGACCGTCCGCGGGGCCCACCGAGATCGCCGTCGGCGTGTCCTGGATCGTGTTGTTGCGCACCGTGGGGCCGTCGTTCGCCGCCACCTCGATGCCGGTGCCGGTCGCGCTGACGTCGTTCCCGTCGACGAGGACATCTGGTGTGGCTTCGCCGACCTCGATCCCCGAGTCTGGCGCCGCGAGCGGCGAGTCCTCGCCCGCCCGCCCGATGTGGTTGCCGGCGATCACCTGGCCCGTCCCGCCGCGCACCTCGATCGCCTTCGGGCTGCCGATCGTGTTCCCCGCCACCGACACGTCGTTGGCGCCCGCCCACACGATCACACCCCACTCGGCCACATCGTCGTCGGAGGCCGGCGCCAGCCCGATCATGTTCCCGCTCACCGTGACGTCCCCGCCGGTGACCGGGGTGTCTTGCACGTCGTCGTCAGGATCGCGCAGCTGGAGCTCGTCGGTGCTGGTGGCGGTCTGATCCGAGCCGGCGACGAGGACACCGCCGTGCGTGCCGGGCACGATCGTGTTGCCGGTGATCTGCGCACCCGGTGCACCGTCGATGCGAACACCCTCCCCAGCCTCGGGGTCCTGGTCGCTCAAACCGATGGTGTTGTCGCTGATGACCGCGCCGCTGGCACCGGCGCCGGTCACGAGCACTCCCGCCAGCGAGGCGTGCATGACGTTGTCGACGACGGTCGTGCCCGGTGCCCCCAAGGACTCCACGTTGACACCACCGGCACCGAGCACCGCCGACGCGTCGTCGGTGACGCCGAGCCGGTTTCCCTCGATCCGCAGGTCGGCTGCCGCCGCGAGCGCGCCGACGTGCAGGACGAGCTCATCGTCGCTGCCGGCCCGGCCGCCCATGAGGTTGTCGCGCACGATCGTGCCGGGCGACTGGGTCCCGACGCCGCACGGCAGCACACGGCTCGTGGTCCCGCTCGTGTCGGTCCCGAGGCGGTTCCCCTCGATGACGTGATCCGAACCAGCCTTGGCCCACACCCCGCAGCCCGGCTCGAGGTCGTTGAGCACCATGCCGCGCACGGTCGAGGCGTCACCCGCGAGGGTGAGCATGCCCACGACGTCCTCCGGCGTGCTCGCAGGCAGCGACGCACCGCTCACCTCGACCCAGTCCCCCACCTGCGTGGTCCCGTCGATGATCGTGGCGTGCTCCACGTCGGGCAGGGGCGTCGCCGGCGCGATCGACGGGGTGCCCGCGCTGTCGATGTCGAAGGTGATGTCGCCACCACCCTCTTCGTTCACCGTCTCGATCGCAGCACGCAGCGTGCACTCCGGGTCGTCGCCGACCGTGCCACCCGTGTCGCAGCCGGTTGACTCCGCGTCGGTGGCGGGCGCGTCGCCCGTGGAGTTCACGACGGTCCCGCCGATCTTGACCGCGTGGGTTCGCTCATCCGACGCGCCGTCGGTGTCGGTCACCGTCAGCGTCACCTGATAGGTCCCGGGGTCGGGGAACGTGTGGTCCGGGTTCCGTTCGGTGGAGGTGTCCCCGTCCTTGAAGTCCCACGAGTAGGTGAGGTCCTCGGGCGAGTCTTCGGCGTCGGTCGCGGTCGACGTGAACGCGATGTCGTTGGGCCCGGTCCCGGCGGGAGCGAAGGTGAAGTTCGCGACGGGCGCGGTGTTGTCTCCAGCGATCTGACCGTGCACCGGTACCCAAAACGTGCGTTGGGACGCGCGGGTCGCATCAGGCCCAGACCCAAAGGGCCCTGGGCCGCACTCATGGACGCTGGGGTCGCATCCTCTGACATGGTGGTAAACCTGTGCCTTGAAGAACGTCGGTCCCTGGAGGTTGTCGATCGGATCGAACTCGTGCATCGTAAAGCTGCACTCGAGCAGGCCGGCCATGCGACCCGCCCAGTCGTCGCCGTCGGCGCCCTGGCCCCAGCCTCCACGGCATCCACTCGTGGAGAACATGTCCATGGCACGCGGCGTCCCGGATCCCGGTGGGGTGCTGGACCACAGCGATGGGCAGAACGCCGAGTTCATCGGGTCGCCGTCGACCAGGTAGACGCACACACTTATGAGCGGGGTCTCGACGAATTTGATGCAGTTGGTCTGATCTAAGGTCGTGCATGCGGGCAGCGTCGGTGACGTAGTGATGGTGAAGGTCTCTCCCGGTGCGATACGACCGTCGATGGTGACCGCGGGGGCGTCGACACTGGCGGAGAGACACCCGACCGTCCACTGGTCTGGGTTGCACTCGGGAGGCAGCGCGTCGGCATCCGACGCTTGTATCGGGCCCGCGGAAGCCAGCAACGACGCGAGGAGCGCGACCAGCAAGAGGAAAGCGATCGCTAGGCGCGCGGGCAGCTTGGTAGGTTCTGAGCCGTACCCTTCATCCGCTCCCCACTGGGCCTTCATAGATCGCCCTTTTCGTCATGGGCCGCAAGCGCGGCTCCGAAAACCCGGGCGACCGCGGCCGCTCGGGATCCCACCCCCAACTTGATGTAGATCTGCTCCAGGTGCTTCTTGACGCTGCGAGCGCTCAACTCCAGGGCGGCCCCTATCTCTGCGTTCGACTTGCCCCGGGACAGATGACGCACGATCTCGGACTGGCGCGGGCTGAGCGCGAACGCGGCCAGGACCTCATGGGGTACGGAGATATCTGCATCCGGAGGTGGCATACGCGATCCGGCCGCCGGTGCTCCTTGAAGCAACAGGAAATCGATGAGTTCCTGAGCGGTGGCGACCCAGCTCTCTTCCCCGCTCGCGACTATGCGGGCTCGGCCCTCCAGGCGTCCTTCGCGCAACCCCACGGGAGAAACTCGGAGCAACACCGAAAGCACCATGTACCAAAAGTTAGGTGGCCATATGGCCCCCGTCATGAGGGAATCTACGCGCCTTAAGGCGCGAGCTCTAGCCCAAACCGTCTCGTTTGGGGACGAAACTCGTGTTTCATTAATCCGGATGGACCAATCTATCTTCGTCGGGCGCCATGAGGAATTGACAAGGGCCGAAGGGCTGCTTGAAGGGATCAGCGCGGCCGGCCCGAGCAGCTTGCTCGTGTTAGGAGAACCCGGCGCGGGCAAGACGCGACTGCTCCAGGAGATCGTCGGTCGCGCCGAGGATCGCGGGCTCGTCGCCGCCTGGACTACCTGTCTCCCGCTTAGTACCCCTCTTCCCTTCGATCCCTTACTGAACCTTTTGTCACGACTGCAACATGCTGGGGCCAGATTCTCGATTCCGGAACGAGGGCGAGAAGGTGAACAGATCTTCTCCGCTATTCGGGAAGCCATCGAAAGCCTGAGCCGAAAAACTCCGGTGCTGTTGGTCGCGGACGATCTTCATTGGTCCGATGCGGCCACACGAGACATGCTCCACTACTGCGTCGCGCGATTGACAGATCCCGGCCTCGGATGGTTGCTTGCGACAAGGCCCGAGACGCACATCAAGAGCTTCGTGCATCACCTCACCCACGACAGCGTTGCCGAGAAGCTCTCGCTGGGGGGGCTCACGTTGGAAGAGATCCGCGATCTGGCAGCGCCGATCGTGGGATCGAAAAGGCTCACCGACGGCGTCGTCAAGACGATCCACCACCGCAGCCACGGCAACCCCTTCTTGGCGGTCGAGCTCCTTCGTAGTTTCGTAACGACCGGCGCGTCGTCATCGATCACCGATCTAGTCCCGGAAACGGTGACCGAGATGGTCGAAGAACGGATGAGACCTCTGGATGAGTCAGAACGAGACGTTCTCGCTTGCGCCGCCGTCCTTCCTGAACCGCTGTCCCGAAAGGTGCTTTCCACTCTTTCTTCCACGAAGCAGATCGACACCGCCTTGACGAGGCTCATAGATCTCGACTTCATCACTCCGGCCGCGGAGGGGTGGGTCTTCTCGCACGCCGTTGTCCGCGATGCCGTGTACCGGACGATCGACGAGGTCAAGAAGGCGCGGCTTCATGGACGAGCGGCCGACCTCCTTGAAGACGCGCCATTGGCGCAGCGTGCTCCCCAGCTTGCCGCCGCAGGTCGGCATGCCGAGGCCGCGGAGGCTTACATAACGCTCGGGTACGAGGCATGGCTGCGAGGCGGTCCGGACGACGCGGCCATGCTCTATGGCCGCGCCTCTGACCTTGTGGACAAGACTGAAGATGCCCAACTCAGACTCACGGCGCGGGTGGGTGAGGTCCTGTCCCTTTTACGTATCGGGGCTGCCGACGCGCGCTCTAAGGGCGATCGGCTGCGTGCCGCAATGCGGGCTGAAGCGAGCGTTGAAGATCGCTTGTCATTCCTAAGTCAATATGCGGTCGCTCTGTGGGACGAGATCTCGGACCTCGATACTGCGCTGGACGTCCTGGACGAAGCCCACGGGCTGATGCGATCGGTTGAAGGAAGGAACCTGGGCGAGGCCGCGTGGGCCCGAGCCTATGTGTTCGACCGCGCCGGACGGCCGGCGGATGCGCGGCCGTTCGCGGAACTAGCGTTGGAAGTCGCTCGACGGGATGACGACCGTCATCTCGAAGTGCGGGCCCTCAATTGCCTCGGTCTAACGATCGGCCAAACGAGCGGAACTGATGACGGGATCGCCATCTTGGAACAGGCCCTCGGCTTGGCTTTGGAGGAAGAACTTCCGAAGGAGGCCGGGCTGGCATCGCTCAACCTCTCTTACCTATCCCAGGTCGCCGGAGATGAGGACGGTGCGGAAGAATACGCATGGGAAGGCATCGCGATCCCGCACGTGCCACCTGCGATCGAAGCCTTGCTACGAGGCAACGCCGCACTGGGGCCGATGAACCGTGGCGAGCTGCGGAGGGCGCTGGACGGTCTGCTGGCAGCGCAAGAGATCGCAGCGCGTGCCGGCCGGCGAACCGAGGAAAGGATCCTGGTCCAACGTTGTTACGTACACATCATGTTGGGAGAGCTTGAAACCGCCGAACGGTTGCTGGGGCAACTCGACTTTCCTCCAGGTAGCTGGGAATCCCATCGGCTTCTCGAGCCGCGCGGGATGCTATTGGAGCAGTGGGAACGCTTCCCTGAAGCCCTGTCCGTGTACCTGGAGGCGGAAGGGGCCGGCGACCATCCGGTGTCGATGTGGTGTCTTCTGGGAGCCATACGTGTGGCGGCCAGGCTCGGGAACCTGGAGGTCGCCGAAGAGTCGCTGCGAAGATTCGAGGAACGCGCCGGACGCTGGTCGGCTTCTGGGTGGCTTCTGCAAGCGGCCCGCGGATACCTGGAAGAGGCGCGCGGGAACCGGCAGGAGGCCTCCGCGCTGTACTCCGACGCCGCATCGGCTTGTCCTGAGGCATTCGCCAGGGTTCGTCTGAAGCTCCGGGCCGGCTTCACCAGGAAAGATCGTGCTGCGATCGTGGATGCGATCGACGCCTACGCAGCGATGGGGGCGGCCAGGGCCGCCGATCGTGCTCGCGCCGAGGCGCGCTCCCTCGGAATGCGTCCAGGCCGTCGCCGGAAACCGTCGGGCTCGTTGAGCGTAAGAGAGCGGGAGATAGTCGAGCTCGTTGCCTCTGGAAAGACGAACATCGAGATCGCAGAACGCCTATTCCTCAGCCCTCGCACTGTCGAGCGTCACGTCGGCAACATGCTCCAAAAGCTCGGTTATCGCTCACGGGTTGAACTGGCCGCTGAAGCAGCAGCGGGTAGGTTGCCCCGATAGAAAGCCGACAAGCCTTGGCACCAGGCCCACGACAGGTCCCGTTCCCTTGGACACGTTTAGAACCGTTCTTCCACCCGCCCAAAACCCGTAACCTATGGAGCCCGGCCCCATCGTCTAGCCAGGTTAGGACGCTGCCCTTTCAAGGCGGTAACACGGGTTCGAATCCCGTTGGGGCCACTAGCTGAAAAACGTGCTCAGAGGGCTGCATTCCCGGTGCCACGCGCCCGGCGCATCAACTGGTGGCTAAGGGCTCGGAGACGGACTGGGCGGGGGCCCGGACTGGAAGTTGATCATGTTGTTCTTGTACCGTTCGTCGGTGTTGTCCGCGTAGCCGTCGGCGCCGATCGTGCCCTTGACCGTGTATCCCGCCGGAGGCGGCGAACCGTATTCGACCCCCACCTCGAAAGTGATCGACGTCCCAGAGGACATACGCGGCAACAAACACATCACCGCCATCCCCTCGACCGAGCCGTTCTGGAACTCGAACGGATCCTCACAGCCTTCGGAGGGACTCACGTATATGTTCGAGATGGTGCCTTTGTCGAGCGATGCCGAAGCGGAAAAGTAGGGAGTCCCCGGGGCGGCGATTAGGTCCGAGGGTCCGTGGTTGGTGACCGTGACCGGTATGACGAAGCCGATCTCCCCGCCGTCGACGGTCTTGGGGGCGGTAACGGCGATGTCGGCGAAGAACTCCCCGTAGACCTCTCCGAGGATCCCGATGTCGTTGTCGCCCTTGCACCACCTCAGCGCCTTCTTCGTCGCCTTCTTGTGTCCCACGAATGTCAAGCGGTTGAGCCCGAACTTCAATGAAGCCGACTTGATGTCGACGACCACCCGCTCCTCTGTTTCGTATGGGATCGGGTTCCCGGGAGCCGACCTGACCTCGTGCACGCTGATCCCGTTCACCAGCAGTTTGACGGAGTCGACCGGACTGGGCTTGTTCTTCGCGTGCGACGAGTAAGCCCCGAGGGACACCTCCAGCTTGTTCGCTAGGCCCGGGAAATAGACCTCGCGGGTGGTCCTGAAGGTCTGCGCCTTGACCCGCTGGCACTTCTCGTTCCACAGAACCTGGAACTCGGTCGTGTTTTCCTCGGTCGTCGGGCCCGGATGGGGGTTCCACTCCGACTGGCTGCCGTTGACGATACGCACACCCTTGTCGAAGGTGTTCTCGTTGGTCCAGATGCGGAACCACCCTCCGTAGTCGTGCCTGAAATAAGGCAGGGTGCGCCAGTCCGGCTCCTCCGCGTTGAGGGTCTGTAGAGCGGCCCCGAGCGCCGGATCCGAGATCGATGCGCGCGACGGCAGGGGGACCAAGCCGACGAGAACTGCAAGACCTGTGGCCGCGATGCGATGCCCAGCCTTCATCGAGTCCCCTTTAAGAAGGATGGGTCAATCGTCGTCCTGCGATCTGTCGCGGTCCATACGCTTTTCTACTCAGTCGAGGACTCGAAACCCGTTGGGGCGCCACTCCCTCCTTTGCCGTTGACATGCATCGCCACCGCTTTACCCGTTGGGCAGATGCACAAAGGAAGCTGGGCGCCTTTGAAGGAAGTCATTCAGGGCCACGAAGTCCCCAAAGGAGGCCCCATCATGTATGCGCTCGGTCGAGCGTCCTCCGTGTCTCTGATCGCCTTGGCGGTCGCGCTTGCCGCGTTTCCTTTCGCCACGTCCGCGCCGGCTCAGACACTCCCCCGCACGGCGGCCCCGTGGAACGGTGAGCCCCTCTCGGCCGGCGTCGGGCCTACCTACGGAGAGGAGTGGTGCGCCGCCCCGGGTGAGGACTCGAGCATCGCGGCCCAGCAGGAAGCGCCCCTGGCCCTCTTCCCTTACGAGGCCCTCGAGTGCACGCTTGAGACGTTCGAGCAAGAGGCGCAGGCCAACGAGGTCCCCGACCGGATGGACTACTCCGTCATCGGCAGATCGGCCGGGGGACGGGACCTGTACGGCGTCATCGTGAACGCCCTCGAGACCCCGGAGCAGGAACGCGATTACGAGCGCTGGCAGGAGATCCGGGCGATCCAGCTGGACGACCCGGCCGCGGCCCAGGCCCTCCTCGAATCTTACGGGGACGACGTAAAGATGCCGATCTTCGTCCAGGCCAACATCCACGGGAACGAGGAAGAGGGCACCGACGCGATGATGCAGATCCTCCGCGACCTCGTGACCTTGCCGCGCGGTACCAACGAGACCCTCGACAACATCCTCGACCACTCGGTCCTTATCGTGATCCCGATCGAGAATCCCGACGGTCGCATCGCTGGGACGCGCGCCAACGGCAACGGCTTCGACATGAACCGGGATTTCCTCGTGCAGTCACAGTCGGAGATCCGCGCGTCGGTCGCTCTGCAACACGAGTGGCTCGCCCCCGTCGGGCTCGACATGCACGGCTATGTAAACCCCACGCTCGTCGATGGCCTTACGAAACCGCACAATCCCGGGATCGAGTACGACAAGTATCTCTATTGGAACCAGCGGCGCCTCGACGCTAACGAGGATGCCCTCCGCAGCGTCGGTATGGCGATCACGCGTCCGGTGAATCACTACAACCCGCTCGGTCTCCCTCCGGGGCACCCTTACGTCGCGGAGGGTTGGGACGATTGGGGGCCCTTCTATACGCAGACGTACATGGCCTTCTACGGAGTGGACAGCTCCACCGCGGAGATGTGCAGCTCATTCGCCGGAGGCCTCTGCGACGGTCGGCTCGGGTCGAAGACGGCCCAGTACGTCACGTTCTACTCGTCGGTCGAATACTGGCTCGCCAATCGGAACGACGTGATGTTCGACCAATCGGAGAACTTCCGCCGGGGCGTCGAGGACGCCGGCCGTCCGAACTGCTGCGAAGACTTCTTGCTCACGGGCCGGGGGTTCACGGAGGACCAGCACAACTGGATGGTGGAGTACCCGAAGGCCTACGTGATCCCGCAGAACGGGGAAGCCCAGCGCAGCGATGCGGAGGCGAACCGGATGGCTCAGTGGTTGCTGGACAACGGGATCGAGATCACGCGTATCGAGGAGGACTTCGAGTGGGAGGGAACGACCTTCCCCCGCGGCTCGTACGTGGTGTGGATGAACCAACCATTAAGAGGATTGGCCCTCACGACATTGGACGCCGGACAGGACATCTCCGACCGGATCTCGCAACTCTATTCACCGCCGGCAGCATGGAGTCATGGGCTCCTCTGGGGCGCCGACGTCGTTGAGATCCCCCGTGGCGAGGATTCATTCGCTCCTTCAACGACCGAGATCGCGGAGCCCAACGAACTCGAAGGCGGCGTTCGGGACGGAACCGAAGCGCCCTCCGATTGGTATTCGGCAACCCTGCGCGGAGTCTCGGAGTATCGCGTCGTCCTGGACCTCCTCCGCGAGGGCTTCGATGGTGCGATCGCCGAGGAACCCTTCGACAGCACCACGGGGGGAAGGATGCCGGCAGGGGCAGTTATCTTCACCGGCGACGTAGACGACGCTGCCCGACTCGATGCCGCAGGTCGCGCCGCCGGCATCGTCTTCGAACGCAACGTCGGCATCCCGAAGCCGTCCACGACAGAGCTGTCCGAGGCTCCGAAGGTGGCGATCCTCGTCAACACCGGGAATCCTGCACGTAACGACACTTCCGAATCCCTGCGTTCGATCTTCGGTCCCGATGCTGGGTTCGTCTCCGTCAGTGGGGGGCAGGACTCGCTCCAGAATGCTGCCGAAGACCCGATGCTGGGATACGACGTGATCTACAACGCGGGACAGACATGGCCGGCGAACCCCGTTGCCCAGGATCGTCTGCTGGCGTTCTTCGAGCGGGGTGGAGGCTACATAGGCACGAGTCAATCGACCAACAACTTCTCGTTCCTGAGCGGATCCGGCCTCGTCGATGGGTCTCTGACGCAGGGAAGTCAGACCGCTTACGGCGGCATCGCCATATGGGAGAACGCCGCAGGATCGACGAGCCCGGTGACCGGCGGAGCCCCCGCGCAGGACTTCCTCTACCTTCCTCAGAACGTCACGTACTTCACAGCGACACCGACCGACGCGACGATCGCCGGTCGCTACCACGCCGACATGGTCGGGTCCGGCACGAACGGACCGTCGCCCGGATTCGTCGCGGGCCTTTGGAGAACCCGTATGGCGGCCGCCAACGGCGCGCCGGTGATCGTTCATGGAACTACGAGCTTCGACGGTCGCTATTTCGGCCTGGCCACGAATCCCTTCTCGCGTCAGGACGCGGAGCGGGAATGGGCACTCGTCGCCCAGGCCGTCTTGTGGTCGAACCTCACCGACGACCGGATCACCGGAGCCGAGCCCGCGACGACGGAAGGGTTCGTTCCCTTCTATCCGAGCGGTAAGCGCGCCGTCGATCCGCATCTCCTAAAACATGAGATACCCGTCCCCGGAACCAGAGGCGCGGACTAGGGAACCCTGGCCCCCCTCACGCGTCTCCCGAATGTCGTAGAGGCCTTCACCCTTGAGCGCGCGCCGGACCGAGGGTTCAGTCGTGCGAGTGAGTGTGCGGCGAAGGTGGTTCGTGGCCGGGGTGTAGCGGAACACCGGCGAGCGGCCCGGCCCCCGGCTCCGCCTCTATCCCGTAGTTCGTGAGACGGGTGTTCTCCCGCGAGCATGCCGCTTCGGTGCTCCAAGGGTCGCCGCCGGCCAGCTCCGCGGCAACACATGCCACCCACGGAGCGAAAACGCTAGAGATCGAAACCGTCTCCTCGTAATGGCCCTCACCGCAGTACTCCGCCTCGAGCGCTCCGAGGGGGACCGGTCCGGTGCCGTCCTCGCCGTCGGTCGGGACCGACTTCAGATGGAAGTCGTAGCCCGGGATGATGTATCCGAGCTCGTCCTGTCCGAGGCCCAGGACGAACACGTGCTCGGCGTCGAACTGATCACGGATCACCGGTTCGAACGGCCTGCCGGTATCCGCTTCGGGACATTCGGGGCGGCCGTATCCCCCCACCTCGATCTCCGGCGACAGTTCGCCCGGCACCGTCAGGAACACCGCGGCCGGGTCATCGTGTTTGTCGTCCAGAGCTACCGCAACCATCTCGGTGCTCACCTGAGGGCCAACCTCCTCGACCTTGACTCCGTCGGTGTGTCCTTCCGGATCCGCCCCCCACGATTCGCCGCCGACGAAAGTCGGGATATCGAAGATCCCGCGCGCGTTAAGGGCGCGCAGAGCGTTGTTATCGGAGTCGAGATAGAACTGCCGGCGCGCGGCGCGTACGCCTTCGATCTTCTCGAGGTGCGCATGATCAAGCGCGGTGATGGCCACTTGGGCGACGCGTCGCCCGATCTCGTATGTCCGCTCCCAGCTCACGTCCGATCCGTAGCCCGGGATATCGACGCCCAGCGGAGTCTGGAGTCCACCCACAGCTCCGGAGAAGTACACCGCGGTCCCACCGAGCTCGGCCTCGAGCGTCTCGCGGGCGCCGTGTGCGAAGTCGGAAGACACCAGTTGATTGTTCGACCCCTGTGCCTCGGGATGGTTCGACCAGTTCACGATCGTGCCGATCGTCGAATGGCCGTCGTTGGGGCGAACGAATTGGGCGGTCATAACCCCAGGATCGGTCACGATGGGAGGACGTGAGTCTCGGATGGGAACCGGCGGCTCGCTGATCGCCATCTTCACCTTGGCCTCCTCACGGCCCTCGTACGCGTCGTGGATCGCATCGATGATCTGCGAGCGGATGAAGGCCTGATAGGCCGGGAATTTGCCGTCTGTGTTCAGGTACAGCTGTCCCCAGTAACCCATCGTGTCGACACCCTCATGCGTGTGCGTCGACGACACGACGAGTTCGTCGATGTGCATCTCCGGGTACCGGGTGGCCATCTCGGCCCGCGCGCGCTGCACCTCGATGTTGAAGAGCCCGACGACGTCCAGCGACACCATCGCCACCGTTTCGTCCCCCGAGTCCAGAACCACGGCACGCGCCCAAGTGTCGTCGTGCATGCCCAAGGTGCACTGGGCCCCGAAGCCCGCGTTCGCCCATACCCCGTCCCACTTACCGGAGGAATCGGGATCGCCCACGATGGTGACGCCCCTGACCGAGTAAGCGCCCGTCTCGTAACCGTCGCCCGCGGAATTCCACGGCTGATCGACGTGCGGCTCGGGCATCTCCCCCCCTGGAGGCGCTCCCTCGAGAACCGGGCCCAGGTTTTCGTTGTTAAGCCCCGATAGGCATCCGTTGCCGTCGAGGTCCGAGTAAGGCTCACCCCAGACCTTCGTCTCGGGGTGCGGCGTGAAGTACTCGGTCCACTCGGCCGGAGGGTCGCCCACCGGGGTGATGGCGCGTGCCCCGAAACCCACGAGCAATCCGGTGTCGGCGGCTCCGGCCGCCGTCGGAAGGACCATGACGATAAGCAGGAGTGCGACTGAAAGAGCTGTTCGGATACGCATGGGCACTGCGTTCTACGCCGGACCGCCCGGCACCTGCCCGGCTCGGGCTAGGCCGGGTAAACCTGAATCTCCGTCGCTTTGATCGCGGCCCACATCTCCGTGCCGGTCCGCACCCCGAGCTCATCGACCGATCGGGTGGTCACCTCTGCCGTCATCGGGACCCTTCCGCGCAACGCAACCCGAGCGCGACCGCCCTCGCTCTCGACACGCCCAACGGTGACGGGGAACACGTTCCGCGCCGAGCCGTGAGGACGCCCGCTCGAAAGGGTTACCGCATTGGCAGGGAAGGTTGCGAAGACCTCATCCCCGGGCGGAACGCCCTCGGCGAGGACGACGATCTCCGCATCGCCCGCGGTGAGGATGCTGATCCCATCGCGTTCGCTCAAGGTGCCTCGCAGGAGATTCACGCCGGCGACGCGGGCGGCATAGCGCGACCTCGGTCGCAAGCCGATCTCCGAGGGAGCGCCCACCTGCACGATGCGGCCCGCCTCCATGATCGCCAATCCATCCGCCAGAGCGAAGGCCTCGACCGGATCGTGCGTCACGATGATCTTCACGCCTTCGAAATCGCGGAGCGCGGAAGCGAGGAAGTGGCGGGCGTCCGCACGACTCTCAACATCGAGGGACGCAAGCGGCTCGTCGAGTAGAAGGAGGCGCGGCTCGAGAATGAGAGCGCGCGCCAGTGCGACCTTCTGAGCCTCACCGCCCGAGAGCGATCGCGCGAGGCGACCGGCCAGATGCTCCGATCCGAAACGCGCGAGCCACGCTATGGCGGCGCGCTCAGATCCGTGCCGTGAGGCCCCACGGGAACGGAGTCCGTAAGCCACGTTCGCGGCCGCGGACATGTGAGGGAAGAGCGACAGGTCCTGGAACACGACACCGACCGACCGCTGCTGAGGAGGGAGGTCGACCCCGCCGGGCCGGTCGAGCCACGAAAGCCCATCGACCTCGATCTTCCCATCCGGCACATCGATGAGTCCCGCGAGCGAGCGGACGAACGTGGTTTTGCCCGATCCATTCGGGCCGAGGAGGGCGACCGTTCTCCTGCCGTCGACGTCCAATCTCCCGCTCAGATGGAAACTCTCGGCGTCGAGCTCCACGCGCGCGCGAAGGGATGTCATCCGATCACCAGCCGTCGCCTGACCAGTACCAGCAGGCCGATCGAAACCACCAGTGGAAGGACCGCCATGACGACCGCCGCCCCGGGATCGTTCTGAAGCATCTGGAAAACGGCCAGCGGCATCGTCTGGGTCCGGCCCTGGAGGTTCCCGGCGAAAGTGATCGTCGCCCCGAACTCTCCGAACGCTCGCGCCCAGCACAACGCTCCCCCGGCCACGATGGCCGGCCGCAGAGCGGGAAAGGTGATCGTTCTGAATATCCGTCCGGGTCTTGCGCCCAGGGTCGCGGCCGCCTCCTCCAACCGTCGATCCACCGCGCCGTACCCGGCCTCCAGCGCGAACACCAGGAACGGGGCTGCCACGAACGCGGCGGCGACGGTCGCTCCCGCGGTGCTGAGCGAGAGGATGACCCCCGCATCGTCCAACAACCCGCCCACCAAGCCGCGTCGTCCGAATGCCTCCAGCAACGCAACACCACCAACCACCGGGGGCAACACCATCGGCACGGCAACGAGGCCACGGAGCAACGCGCGTCCCGGGAACTCGTTGCGCGCGAGCAACCAGGAGAGTGGGATCGCGATCAGGAACGACAAGATCAGAGCGGCGAAGGAAACCACCAACGACAAGCGCAACGCGTCGAACGTCACTGGGTCACTTACGACATCGCCGGCGCGCGACCAAGGCGCGCGGATCAGTAGACCCGCGATCGGAAGCACGAACAAAGAGGCCCCGGCGATCGACAGGGCCACCGCGACCCGGCGATCGAGGGGAACGCCGCCGCTACGGGATCTCGAAGCCGAACTCACGAAGCACCTCCTCTCCCTCGTCGGATAGGACGCGCTCGTAGAAGAGCTCGGCGCCATCGGCGTGTGGCGCTCCGGCTATCAGCGCGATGGCGTAGGTCGCGCGCGCCGGGGGAAGAGCAGGAGTATCGACTGCGTCGATCTCGGACGAAACCTCCGGAGTCACGTCCGTCACGTAGACGACCCCGGCATCCACTTCCCCCAGACGCACCTTCGTCAGCACGCCCCTCACGTCCTGCTCGTTCGAGACGACGTTCGCCTCGACCTCGGCGAGGACCCCGAGTGCGTCGAACAATCGCCGCGCGTACCTCCCGGCGGGAACCTCTTCTGCGGCCAGCGCGACGGCGACGCCCGGCCGGGCGAGATCCTCCGGGCTCTCGATCCCGGCCAGATCGTCGGCCGGAGTGATCACCTGGAGCCGATTGAGGGCGAAAGGCTCGGAGGCCTCCGCGAGACCTTCGTCGG
>Ga0299914_10001351_pt1 | contig 16149 bp, 14 predicted proteins | sample RVTome_10_FD_201361 | JGI IMG/M metagenome (GOLD analysis project Ga0299914, IMG submission 201361) | Soil microbial communities from uranium-contaminated site in the Upper Colorado River Basin, Wyoming, United States - RVT153D57 (version 2) ...
CCACGGCGATCACGTACGCACGGAGCCCCACCATCATGCCGACCGCCGCCGCCACCCAGATCGATGCGGCGGTCGTGATGCCCACGACGTTGCCACGGTGGACCAGGATCGTCCCCGCCCCGATGAACCCGATGCCGGATACGATCTGCGCCGCGATGCGGGCCGGGTCGGCGCGCACGAGGTCGTGGAGCTGCTGAGAGGCGGCGATCAGCGACGCCTCGGTGAAGATCTCCGCGCCCACGGCGATGAGAATGAGCGTCCGGAGACCGGCCGGCTTCCCCCTGAGCTCCCGCTCGATGCCCACCATCGCGCCGAGCGCGAGCGCGAGCAGGAGACGGCCGAGGACCTCGAGCTCCAGCCACGCCGGCAGCCAGGACACCGCCTCCATCGAAGCCTCCCCGCCTCTCCTACGAGCCCACCGGGACGGGGAGCTCGTGGAGCCCCATGCGCCGGTAGATCTCGTCCAGCGTCTCGCGGGCGACGCGGCGGGCCTTCTCCGCCCCGGCGGCGAGGATCTCGTGCACGCGCTCCGGGTGCGTCTCGAGCGCGTCGGCGCGCTCCCGGATGGGGGCGAGACGCTTCGAGATCCCGTCCGACAGGATCCGCTTGCAATCGACGCATCCGATCGACGCGGTCTGGCAGCGGATCTCGATGGCTTCACGCGCGGCCGGGTCCGTGAAGAACTCGTGCAGCGCGAACACGTTGCACACGTGCGGGTTGCCGGGGTCCTCCCTCCGAACCCTCGCCGGGTCCGTGACCGCCCCTCGCACCGCTTCCCACGTCTCCTCCGGCGTCCCGAGGAGCGGGATCGTGTTGTCCCGGGACTTCGACATCTTCGAGACCCCGTCCGTCCCCAGGATGCGGCGCCCTTCCCCGATGAGGGCCTGCGGCTCGGGCAGGTAGTCCCCGAAGCGGGCGTTCCAGCGCCGCGCGATCTCGCGCGTGAGCTCGAGGTGCTGCCGCTGGTCCTCTCCCACCGGCACGAGGTCGGCCCGGTAGAGCAGGATGTCGGCGGCCTGGAGCACGGGATAGGCGAGCAGACCCGCGTTCACGGACTCCCGGCCCTCGGCCTTCTCCTTGAACTGCGTCATCCGGTACAGGTCGCCGAGCGGCGTCACCGTGGTCAGCAGCCAGGTGAGCTCGGCGTGCTCGGGAACCTGCGACTGGACGAAGATCGTGCAGCGCTCCGGATCGAGACCGGAGGCGATCAGCGACACGGCGAGGTCGAACACCCGCCGCGGCATCTCGCCGGGCTCGTAGTCCTGCGTGATCGCGTGCAGATCGACGATGCAGTAGAAGCAGTCGTACTCGTCGAGCAGCGCCACCCAGTTCTGGATCGCCCCGAGGTAGTTCCCCAGATGGGCCTCGCCGGAGGGCTGGATTCCGCTGAGGACTCGCTTGCGTCGGCTCATGATCCGCGTAGTATCGCCGCACGTCCCATCACACGCGAGCCCCGTTCGTCCGGAAAACCCGGAAGAACTACGGTGGCGCTTCCGCGCCCCCATCGCCCCGAGGAGCACATGACGTCACGCCCGCCGAACGGCGCCGGCGCTGAGAGCCCGGAGCGGACGATGCTCGAAGTGGCGCTGGGTGCCGCCCGCGAGGCGGCGGCCCTCCAGCGCGAGCAGGCGGGCACGCTCGGATCGGACGGCTGGTCGGAGAAGGGGACTTCGGATTTCGTCACCGAGGTGGACCGCGAGTCGGAGCGGCTCATCGTCGATCGCATCCGCGCGGCCTTCCCGGGTGACCGTTTCCTGGCCGAAGAGGGTACGGAAGCGAACGGGAACGCCGGGCCCGACGCCTCCGCGGGCGGCGAGCCTCCGGACGACGGGGGCGGCCGTCTGTGGATCGTCGATCCGCTGGACGGAACCACGAACTGGCTCCACGGCTACCCGGAGTACGCCGTGTCGATCGCCGCCCTGGACGGGGACGGTCTCGGGATCGGGGTCGTGGTGAACTCCGCGACGGGGGAGACGTTCACGGCCATCCGCGGCCGCGGCGCCCGCCGCGACGATCGGCCGATCGAGGTATCGGGCGTCTCCGAGCTCCGCCTGGGACTCTTCGGCACGGGGTTCCCGTTCAAGCGCTCCGAGCTGATCCCCGACTATCTCCGGGTCCTGGGCGGCATGCTGCGCTCGACCAGCGGCGTGCGGCGGGGCGGTGCCGCCGCGCTCGACCTGTGCGATGTCGCCTGCGGGCGGCTGGACGGCTTCTGGGAGCACTGGCTCATGCCGTGGGACGTGGCCGCGGGCGCGCTCATCGTGCGCGAGGCGGGCGGCACGTTCGGGACGCTCCCCGCCGGCGGGATCGGCGAGCCCACGCTGTCGGCGGCCGCGGCGCGCGGGGTCGCGGTCGCCCGCGCGTTCGCCGGCGGCGGCATGAGGCCGCCCGCGGACGGGGCGGCGTTCACCGCCGGGAACGGCCGCATCGACGACGCGCTGCGGCGCCTGCTCGAGAAGCTCCTCGTCGCCTGAGCCCGCGAGCTCCTAGACGAGCTCGGCGCGGCGGGCGGCGATGGCCCCGGCGAGGGGCTCGGCCCCGAAGCGGACCGGGTCGGTGACCGGGAGCCCGGTCACGCACGCGGCGTCCTCCACGGCGCGCCGCGCCTCGTCCTCGCCGATGTCGTACGTGGCCAGCGAGACGGCCACGACCAGGCCGGGCGTGTCCGGGCGCGCCCAGGCGAGCGCCTCCTCGTACAGACGCGCGACGCGGTCGAGGGGCGGGATCGTGACCCAGTCGTAGTTGCCGCCGTAGATGGTGGGCCGGCTCGGCATCGCGCACAGGATCATGGCATGCGGCATGCTCCCGTGGAGGAGCCCGAGCGTGACCCCGGAGTATCCGGGGTGGAGCAGCGAGCCCTGCCCTTCCACCAGGACGACGTCCTTGCCGGAGGCCGCCTCGAGCGTCACGCGCTCCGCGGCTCCGGCCACGAAATCGGACACGACGGCATCGACCGCGATCCCCGATCCGGCCACCAGGATCCCCGTCTGACCGGTGGCCGCGAAGCCGGTGGCGAGTCCGCGGCGCTCCAGCGCCCGTCCGGTCTCGAGCGCCGTGGTCATCTTCCCGACGTTGCAGTCCGTGCCCACGGTGAGGACCCTGAGCGCGCCGCCCTCCTGCGCCCGTCCCGTGCCCACCGGAAGCCGTGGGGGCGGCTTTCTCAGGTCGACGAGCGCGCGCCCGGTGTCGCGGGCCCGTGCAGCGAGCGACGGATCGTCGGACAGGAACGTGTGAAGCCCGCTCCACAGGTCCAGCCCGGCCTCGAGCGCCGCTTCGAGCAGGGGCCGCCAGGCATCGGGGAGCGCCCCGCCTTGCGGGGCGATGCCGATGAGCAGGGCCTCGGGGCGCGGCTCGAGCCGGAGCGCGTCCTCGAGGGTCGCGAGAATGGGGATCCCGGCTCCGAACCCGATGACATCGGCCACGTCCCGGCCGGCGTAGCGGGAGTCGAGGATCGACGATACGCGCTCGGGCAGGTATCGGATCGCCGAGGCGGCCGTCTTGGCGGACTCCACGCCGAACGCGCCTTCGGCGAGGATGGTGAAACGTGGAGGCGTCACACGCCCCCTCGTCGCGGACCGGGTGTCGCGATCGGCCCGGAGACCGCCGTGCGGTCGCTCAAGCTTCTCCGGACCGCTCTTCCGCCTCGTCGCCGGAGTCGGCCTCGGCGAGCGCCTCGTCGCCGGAGTCGGCCTCGGCGAGCGCCTCCTCGCCGAGTGCTTCCTCCTCGTCACCGCCCCCCTCGTCGGCCACGATCTCCGCCTCGGGGATCGAGTCGTTCCCCGACTCGAGCGCCTTGGGCTCGGTGTCCTCGCCGGTCGGCAGGAGCCCCATCTCCGACTTGAGGGCCAGGAGCTTCTCCTCGACCGCCGCGTCCCCGCCGGCCTCGAGCGCCTTGAACTCGTGCACCAGCGTGTCGCCCGCGAGCTCCTCGGTGACTTCGGCGGTCGCGATCGCCTTCCGCTCCGCGCTCTCGATCTTCTCGGCCATCTGGTCGAAGGCCCGGAACGCGCTCTTGTCCTGGAGCCCCGCCATGGTGTCGTGGATGCGCTTCTGGGCCTCCGCGCGCTTCTGCTTCGCGATGAGGAGGTTCTTCTTCCGCTTGGCCTCCTCGATCTTCGCGTTGAGCTGCCGGAGCGAGTCCTTCAGCCGGTCGGTCTCGTGGCGGTGCTTCTGCCACTGGTCCTCGAGCTCGTGGAAGTGCTGGGCGTGCTCCTGACCGCGCACGAGCGCCTGCTTCGCCAGGTCGTCGCGTCCCTCGCGGATCGCGAGCCGGGCCCGGCGCTCCCACTCCTCCGCCTGCGAGCGCTCTTCCTCGTACTGCGAGCGGAGCTTGCGCTCGTCCGCGATCGCCACGGCGACCTCCTGCTTCGCCTGGGCGAGCTGACGGCGCATGTCCTCGATGATCTGACCCAGCATCTTCTCGGGGTTCTCCGCCCGAGCGATGAGGTCGTTGATGTTCGATCGGATGAGTCGTGAAAGCCGGTCGATTATGCCCATGTATCGTGGCCCTTACTCGTTCGGGATCTCGAGCGTGAGCTCCGGGAAATGCGACGTGATCGCGAGCGCGAGGCTCTCGAGCGACGCACGGAACTCCGAGAAGTCCAGGTTCTCCAGCTCCAGCGTGTCGCCCAGGGTCACCTGGCCGTCCTCCACGCCGTACGCGCCGTGGACGAGATCCTGCGCGTTGAGCTCGAGGAGACGCCGATACAGCCGGAGCTGGTCCTCGTCGTCGGGCGGGAGATCGCGGATGTCCGACCGGAAGACGACCACCGGCGGCTGGTGCGTGACGACGATTCCGGGGTGCTGCCCGGGCTGCGTCGTCACCAGATGGACGAGCCAGATCCCTTCGTCGAGCTCCTCGAAGTCCACCTCGGCCCGAATGAGGAAGCTCTCGATGTCTTCTCGGTTCACCATCAGTCCGTTCCCTGGTTCTGCGGGCCGGGGTCTCGATCCCGACCCGGGTCGCGCTGTGGAGGAATCGCCGCCACGGACGACGCGCTCTCGAGAAGACGGGTCATGAAGCGCTGCTCTTCCGTCAGACGCTCCACGCGGTCGGTCAGATCGTCGACCCGCTCCCGAAGCCGTGCCATCTCCTCGTCGTCCCGCGGGAGGGCAGCCGGATGCTCCGCCTGCCGCTCGAAGAACTTGGACATCACCTCGCCGAGGGTCACCAGACCCACGATGATGATGATGAACGCGAATACGCTCATCCTGTCGTTCGCCGGGATTCCGTTCCCATGGCCGCTCTCCGTACGAACTGCCCGAATCACCGGTTTCGCGCGCCGACACCCGGCCGGGTCCGCCACCGGAGTCGGAGCCCCCGCGCCCCGTCCGGGCACCCGGTGGTCGCCCGATTCCGGGGGCGACAGAGTAACCTCGCGGCCCGCGGGGTTACAACCACCGGGCGGGCGCCGACCGTCCGGCGCGCATGGTGGCGGCGTCCGCGTCGCGATTGTACACTTGGCGGATCGACGAAGACGACCGGTATACGGGCGTTATGGAGGGGTGCGGGGAAACCACCGGCACCGGTGTCGGGGGCTTGGGACGATCGAGCCTCCGATGAGGCGCGCGTCGACGGGTCGCCGCTCCCCCTGCCCGGCTTGAGGCTCCTGGCGGCGTCCTGACTCGGGGAGGATGTACGGCTCTTCCTGCCTCGCTCGAGACACGGCGACCGTACGATCCGGGGGGGGCCGCGGCGCGGTCGCGCGCACCGGCGTACGTCCCGTCCGGATCCGATTCCGACGACGGCACGGGGGAATGGCCCGAAGCCACGAGGATCCGAAGCGCAACGCACGCGGTCATCACCCCTCCCGGGCGGTGACGCTCCACGCGGCGGTCATGTCGCCATGAAGGCTCTCAGGGCCGCGCCCGCTCGGGTGTTTCGTGGCCTGGCCTCCCTCCTTGACAGCCTGCTCGAGGGACGGGGTCGACACCGACGGAAGGTGGCGCTCGCACTGTACGCCGGCGTCAGCGCGTTCGCGTACGGCCTCTCCTATCTGCTCCGGTTCGAGTTCGCGATCCCGCCCCGATGGGTCGACAGCCTGTTTCGCACGCTTCCACTCCTCGTCGTGATCCGCCTGTTCTTCTCGTGGGTGTTCGGTCTCGCCGTGGGGCGCTGGCGGTTCGTGGGCACCGAAGACGTCCTCCGGCTGGTGGCGAGCACCGCCGCGGGCAGCCTCTGCTTCTTCCTCGTGGTGTGGACGGTTGACATCGTACCCACTGTCCCGCGATCCGTGATCCTCATCGAGTGGTTCGTGACCACACTCCTCACCGCCGGCCTCTGGGTCAGCTACAGACTGGTCTTCGAACGCGCCAGGCACCGGCGAACCCGGGCGGAGCCGAAACGCGTGCTGATCGTCGGCGCAGGAGAGGCCGGGAACCTCCTCGCGCGCGAGATCCGGCGCTATCCGACGGGGTATCGCCTCGTCGGGTTCGTCGACGACGATCAGGCGGTGCGCGGATCCACGGTGCGGGGCGTGGAGGTGGTCGGAACGACGGAGGAGCTCGCCGGCATCGCCGAGCGCACCGGGGCCGACGAGATCATCATCGCCGTGCCGTCCGCGACCCCGACCCAGCTCCGGAGGATCGTGACCCGCTGCGAGCCGCTTGATCGCCCCTTCAAGGTCCTGCCCGGCATCTCCGAAGTGCTGGGGGGCGACGTTAGCGTCCATCATCTGCGGGAACTCCAGATCGAGGACCTCCTGGGGCGCGAGCCGATCTCGCTCGAGCTCCCGGAGCTGGAAGCGGAGCTCACGGGGAAGCGTGTCCTCATCACGGGGGGGGCCGGATCGATCGGATCCGAGCTCGCCCGACAGGTCGCGCTCTACGAGCCGGCCTCGCTCCTTCTCCTCGATATCGCGGAGAGCGATGTGTACTTCCTCGAACGCGAGCTCCGCGAACGGCACCCGCGCCTCGAGCTCGTCCCCCTGATCGGCAACATCCTCGACGACCGCGGCCTCGAGCGCGTATTCGATGCGCACCGGCCCGATCGTGTCTATCACGCGGCGGCCTACAAGCACGTACCGCTGATGGAGAGGAATCCCCGGGAGGCCGTCCGCAACAACGTCCTCGGAACCTGGAACGTGGCGCGCGCCGCGGGCCGCTGGGGGTCGGAGAGCTTCACGCTGATCTCGACCGACAAGGCGGTCGAGCCCACCAGCGTGATGGGGGCGACGAAGCGCGTCGCCGAGCGGGTGTGCCTGGCGTGTCAGGAACTCCACCCCGATACGGCGTTCCTGGCCGTCCGATTCGGCAACGTGCTCGGCAGCCAGGGAAGCGTGATTCCCCTGTTCCAGAAGCAGTTGCGGAAGGGGAAGCCGCTCACCGTCACGGACCCCGACGTCACTCGCTACTTCATGACGATCTCGGAGGCGGTCCAGCTCATCCTCCAGGCATCGGTGCTCCCCGATGCTCGAGGGCACATCGCGATGCTCGACATGGGTGAGCCGGTGCGGATCCTCGACCTGGCGAAGGACCTCATCCGGCTGGCGGGTCTGCGGCCCGGGACGGACGTGGAGATCCGCTTCATCGGGTTGCGGCCGGGGGAGAAGCTTCACGAACAGCTCGAGAGTCAGACCGAGGAGACGGTGCGGACCGAGTTCGAGAAGGTCCGGATCATCCGGCGGAAGGAGGGCGCATCGAGCGAAGCGTGGATCCTCCCGGAGCTCGAGGCGCTTGGGGCGGGCCTCGCCGAGCTGTCGGAGGAAGCCTTGCGGTCGGAGCTGTTCGCGCTGGTGGACGGCGAGCGAACGCTGGCACCCGGTCCCGGGGTCGTGGGGACGTCCGGGTTGACGCGGGCGGTCGACTGAACGGCGTCGCTACGGCGCGATCCGGTCCCGCGCTGTCGCGGAGGGGCCGGAGCCGACCCGCGTCGAACGACAGGCGTGCGCGCCTCTCATCCGAGGGCTTCCACGGAATCCCGACATGGTAGCGGGCAAGACGGTTCTCATTACGGGCGGGACGGGGTCCTTCGGCCACACCGTGCTCCGACACTTCCTGGCCACCGACGTGGCGGAGATCCGCATCTTCAGCCGGGACGAGGAGAAGCAGGACGACATGCGGAACCGCGTGGACGACGACCGGGTCCGCTACTACATCGGCGACGTACGGGACGCCCGCAGCGTCGAGGCCGCCATGCCCGGGACCGATTACGTGTACCACGCGGCGGCGCTCAAGCAGGTCCCGTCCTGCGAGTTCTATCCGCTCGAAGCCGTGAAGACGAACGTCCTCGGGACCGAGAACGTGCTGCTCGCCGCGCGGCGACACGGCGTGTCGAAGGTCATCTGTCTGAGCACCGACAAGGCGGTCTACCCCATCAACGCCATGGGCATGTCCAAGGCGTTGATGGAGAAGGTCATGGTCGCGCAATCGCGCACCGCGAACCACACGACCATGCTGGCCACCCGATACGGAAACGTCATGGCCTCGCGGGGCTCGGTGATCCCGTTGTTCATCGAGCAGATCCGCACGGGCCGCACGCTCACCATCACCGACCCTTCCATGACGCGCTTCATGATGTCGCTGGACGACGCGGTCGATCTCGTTCAGTTCGCGTTCGACCAGGGTGGCCCGGGGGACATCTTCGTCCAGAAGGCGCCGGCGGCCTCGATCGGCGATCTCGCACGGGCCCTGCTCGAGCTCTTCGAGGCAGACAACGAGTTGCAGATCATCGGCACCCGGCACGGGGAGAAGCGCTTCGAGACACTCCTCACGCGCGAAGAGCTCGCCCGGTCCGATGATCTGGGCTCGTATTACCGGATCGCGGCCGACACGCGCGACCTCAACTACAGCAAGTACTTCTCCGAAGGGGAGCAGCGCATCACCGCGGAGGACGACTATACGTCGCACAACACGCGCCGCCTCGACGTCGACGAGCTCAAGACACTGCTCATGGGTGTCGATCGGATCCGGCGCGAGGTGGAGGCCGGCGCGTGAGAACCGTCGTGGTGACCGGCGCGGACGGTTTCCTGGGTCGAAATCTGATCGTCCGTCTCGAACGAGAGGATCCGCCGCTCCGCGTGCTCGCGATCACCCGCCGGGACACGTCCCGGAGCGCGGCCGGCAAGGTCGTCGAGGCCGATGTCGTCTACCACCTCGCGGGCGTGAACCGACCGCAGCGAGTCGAGGAGTTCGAGGAGGTGAACGTCGGGTTCACCGAAGAGGTGGTCCAACACGCGCTCCGCGGGGACCGAAGGCCGGCCATCGTCCTGGCATCCTCGACGCAGGCCGACGGCGCCAGCGAATACGGGCGCAGCAAGCGCCGGGCGGAGGAGATCCTGGAGCGTTACGCGACGGAGCGGGGAGGCACGGCGATCCTCTACCGTCTCCCCAACGTGTTCGGAAAGTGGGCCAGGCCGGAGTACAACTCCGTGGTCGCCACGTTCTGCCACCGCCTCGCGCGCGATCGGCCCATCGACATCCACGACCGCGGCGCGCCGCTGCGACTCGTGCATGTGGACGACGTGGTGGAGGGCTTCCGTCGCCACATCGACGGCCGATCGGGCCGCGGCGTGGAGCGTCCCGACGTCCAACCGCTGTACGAGACCACGGTGGGCGAGCTGGCCGATCGGCTCCACTCGTTCCGGGACATCCGCGTGACGCTCGAGGTTCCGGACATGGCCGACCGCTTCACGCGGCTCCTGTACGCCACGTATCTCTCCTACCTCCCGACGGACGATCTCGCCTACGCCCCCCCGGGACGAGCGGACGAGCGTGGGACCCTGACCGAGCTGTTGAAGTCCGGGCATTTCGGTCAGGTCTTCGTCTCCACGACGCGTCCCGGGGTCACAAGGGGGGGCCATTACCACCACGCCAAGGCGGAGAAGTTCTGCGTGCTCCGGGGCGAGGCGATCATCCGCTTCCGGAGGCTCGGCGACGATGCGGTGCTGGACGTACCGGTGTCGGGCGACCGCGCGATGGTCGTCGACATCCCCCCCGGATATACGCACAGCATCGAGAACGTGGGGGAGGAGGACATGATCGTCCTGTTCTGGGCGAGCGAGGTGTTCGATCCCGGGCGGCCCGACACGTGGCCCGAGCGTGTCGAGGCATGACCACCCTCAAGGTGATGACCATGGTCGGTACGCGCCCGGAGATCATCCGACTGTCCCGGGTGATCGCCAGGCTCGACGAGGCGCGTGCCATCGACCACGTGCTCGTCCACACGGGGCAGAACTACGACTACGAGCTCAACGAGATCTTCTTCGAGGACCTCGAGCTGCGGAGGCCGGACCACTTCCTCGACGCGGCCGCGCCGACACCGGGAGCGACGATCGGCCGCCTGCTCGAGCGCCTCGATCCATTGCTGGAGGCGGAGGCGCCGGACGCTTTCCTGGTGCTGGGTGACACCAATAGCTGCCTCGGCGCCATCTGCGCGAAGAAGCGGAGGATCCCGATCTTCCACATGGAGGCCGGGAACCGCTGCTTCGACCAGCGGGTGCCGGAGGAGTCGAACCGCCGGATCGTCGACCACATCGCCGACATCAACCTCACGTACAGCGACATCGCGAGACAATACCTCCTCGCCGAGGGAATCCCTCCCGATCGGGTGATCAAGACGGGGAGCCCGATGTACGAGGTGCTCCACCACTACCGGTCGCGGATCGACGCGTCGGATGTCCTCGATCGCCTGGGACTCGAACCCGGCGGATACTTCGTGGTCTCGAGCCACCGGGAGGAGAACATCGATGCGGAGGTGCGGTTCGCGGGACTCGTCGAGATCCTGCGCTCCCTGGCGCGCGAGCGCCCCGTGATCGTGTCCATGCATCCCCGCACGAGGAACATGATCGAGGCCCGCGACGTCGCGTTCGACGACCGGGTGCGGCTTCTGAGCCCCCTTTCGTTCAGCGACTACGTTCGCCTCCAGATGAACGCGACGGCCGTGCTGTCCGACAGCGGGACCATCTCGGAGGAGTCGTCGATCCTGAACTTCGCCGCCCTCAACATCCGCGAGGCGCACGAGCGCCCGGAAGCGATGGAGGAAGCCTCGGTGATGATGGTCGGGATGAGTCTCGATCGCGTGCGACAGGGCCTCGACGTCCTCGCCGACCAGGAGCGCGGCGAGTCGCGAACGCTGCGTCTCGTGGAGGATTACGCCGTCCCCAACGTGTCGCAGAAGGTGCTGAGGATTCTCCTGTCGTACACGGACTACGTGCGGCGCGTCGTGTGGTCGGACGCCTGAGACGGGGCGGAGGCGCGCCCGCGGAGGCCGACGGGCGCGCCCCCCCGAATCGGAGAGACCCTCCCGCATGAGCGCCGGAGGCGGGACGACGGGCGCGGGGGCCGGCGTGCGTTTCTTCAATACGTTCGAGCCGGTGACGGGTCTGTACCGGGAGCTCATACCGCGCCTCGCGGCCGAGGGCGTTCCGGTCACCGTGTTCGTGAGCCGTGCGGTGTACCGGCCCGGACGTGGCCTCGAGGACTTCCTGGAGCGCGTGCCCGGGACCCGGTTGCGCCGCGTGGCGAGCTTTGGCCTGCACGCGCGGCAAGGCACGGCCGCGAAAGCGGTGATCGGTGCCCTCTACTTCGCCGGAGCTCTGGCGCTCACGCTCTTCGCGCGCGGGCGTCACCGGAACGTGTTCCTCACGCAGCCTCCGTTCATCCCGCTCCTCGGCCTCATCCTCTCGAAGCTGAGGCGCCAGCCGTATTGTGTGATCCTCATGGATCTCCAGCCGCACCTCGCCGCCGCCGTCGGCCTCGTGGGTACCGGATCGCTCGCCTACCGGGCGTTCCGGCGGCTCAACCTGGCCGCCCTCGCGGGGGCCGACCGGGTCGTGGTGATCGGTCGCTGCATGGCGGAGACGGCACGGGCGGAGGGAATCCCCGCCGCCCGGATACGCATGATCCCGAACTGGGCCGATCCGGAGCAGATCCGGCCCATCCCCCACGCGCGCAACGACTTTCGTCGCGCGATGGGCTGGGGTGACCGCTTCGTGGTGATGTACGCTGGTACACTGGGCTATGCGCAGTCGATGGAAGGGCTCGTGGCGGCAGCCGAGAAGCTGACGGGACAACCGGGCCTCGTGGTCGCGATCATCGGCGAGGGAAGCCGACGGCGTGCGCTGGAACGGCGACTCGAGACCGCGGGCACCACGAACGTGGAACTCCACCCGTTCATGCACCGGGAGTTCGCGATCGCCGAGATCCTGTCCGCCGCGGACGTCCATTTCGTATCGCTCCACCCCGACGTCACCGGCCTCGCGGTGCCCTCCAAGACGTATGGCGTCCTCGCCGCCGGTCGGCCCTTTCTTTTCCAGGGGAGCGAGCGCTCCGAGATCGCGCGCCTCGCTCGCGAGGAGGACGTGGGCGTCGTTCTCCCTCCGGGCGACTCCGATCTCGTGGCCGAGGCCATCAGGAGGCTGCGGGGCGACCCGGAACGCATGCGCGCCATGGGCCGCAGGGCCCGAGCCCTCGCCGAGGAGCGTTGGAGAGAGGAAGGACCGGCCGTCTCCTACGCGGCCGTTCTCGACGAGATCGACAGGACGGCCCGGGTTTCCGGCGAACGACGTTGAACGAGCCTCACCGCCGGGGCCGGAGTCGCCGGTTCCGCGAGACGCTTCCCTCCGAGTACCCGGTGCTCATCGCGTTGTCCGCCGCCGGCGTCGTGCTGGGAATCGCGCGCGAGGCGCTCCTCATCCTGTTCTTCGGGTTCTCCGAGACGACCGACACCATCCACCTCTACCTGCTCATCACGTACTCGCTCGGCCTGCTCACCGACCCGGTCCGTCTCGCGGGTCTCAACCTGTTCCAGACGCTCGAGCGCCGGGACGTGGCCGTCGCGGCCGCGCTGATCATCGTCCCGTTCGGTATCGCGGTCGCGCTGGCCACGGTGCTTCTCGTGGAGCGCGACCTGCGGATTCCCCTCCTGATCGGCATCACGACCACGGGAATCCTCATGCAGCTCAATCACCTGACGATGGCCCACAAGCAGCGCGGGGGTGCCGTCGTGCCCACCCAGGTCGTCACGGTGTTGCCGAACGTGATCCTCGTCCCCGGCATCATCGCCGTCGGGCTCGCGGGGCTGGTGGACCCCGTGGCCTGGGTGCTCGCGTGCTTCTTTGTCGTCCCCGTGCTCCAGTACGTCCTCCTGGCGCGCATCGAGGCGCCGCAGCCGGAGATCCACGGAAGACCACCCTCCCTCACCGGTCGGCTCCGACTCATGGGCAAGCACTCCGTGACCGCCGTGGGGAGACAGGGCTTCGAGATCGTGACGAGGACCGCGATGATCTCGCTCGGCGAGGGCTTCCTCACGGCTTTCAGCCTCGCGACGCGTGTCTACGTATCGCTCAAGTTCGTGCTCATCGATACGTTCATCGGAGCCCGCATCCGGCGCTGGTCCACCACCGCCACGCGGGTCCGCGTACCGCGCGCGTTCCGTGTCGCGCTTCACCCCCTGTCGATCGTCGGCCTCACGGCGGCCGGCTTCGTGGTGGCCCTCGGCTTCGCGACACCGGGCACCAGATGGGCGTTCATGCTGGTCTACGCCCTTTTCCTCGGGCTCGGATTTCCGTACGACGCGGGGGCGAGGATCCTGTACTTCGAGAGCAACGCCCGTATGGTCCCCGAGCGACTGATCGTGTGGATCGCGGTCCTCGAGGTCCTGTTCGCCGCGCTCGCCTTCGCGATCACGCGAGTGTCGCTGGCGCACGTGGCCCTGGCCCTTCTGGCCTGGTACGTCGTGAAGTCCGCCCTCCAGTGCGGAATGATCGCCCGGGTCGTGGTCGCCGGACCCGCACCCGGCGGCAAAGCCGGGGTGCGGGAGCCCCGCCCCCAGGGCGTGCGTGGAGCGGATGAGAGCGCCGGAGAAGCGTGATGGACTTCAGGCCGGTCATCATCATCGGCGCGCCACGCTCCGGGACGAATCTCCTCCGCGACCTGCTGACGTCGCTCCCCGGGGCCACGACGTGGCCATGCGATGAGATCAACCCGATCTGGCGACATGGAAACCGCTCCTTCGCGTCCGACGAGATCCCGCGCGAGGCGGCCACGCGGGAAGTGCGCGCACTCGTGCGCGGGCGCTTCGAGCGCATCGCCGGCCCGGACACCACGCACGTGATCGAGAAGACGTGCGCCAACGCGCTCCGCGTCCCGTTCGTGGACGCGATCCTCCCGGAGGCGCACTACGTCCATATCGTCCGGGACGGGCGCGACGCCGTCGTGTCGATGATGGAGCGCTGGACCGGCTCCGCGTCGCTCGCGTACCTGCTCCGCAAGGCCCGGTTCGTGCCGGCGACCGACGTGCCGTTCTACGCGTGGCGGTTCGTGCGCGCCCGTCTGTCGCGTCTCGCCCGTGCCGATCGGGCGCTGTCGACGTGGGGGCCGCGGTTCGCGGGAATCGACGAGATGGTGACGACCGAGCCCCTGGGGCACGTGTGCGCCGAGCAGTGGCGCCGGTGCGTGAAGCTCGCGGCCGACGCCCTCGAGCGACTCCCGGCGGAGCGCGTGACGGGGGCCCGATACGAAGCGCTCGTCGAATCCCCGCGGACGGAGGTATCCCGCATCGCGACGCGTGTGGGGCTCGGAGAGCCAGGGCGGGAGTCCCGAATCGACGCCGCAGGCGTGCACGCGCGCAGCGTGGGACGCTGGACCGCCGACGCGGACACGGTGCGAAGCCTCGTCCCGAGGCTCGAGCCCGAGCTCACCCGCTTCGGGTACGGGAGCGATTAGCCCGATGCGGACGCCACTCGTAGATTGCCCGCCGTGGAAGCGCGGGCTGGACCTCGCCGTGGTCCTGGCCACGGCCCCCGTGACCCTGCCGGTCGTCCTCGTGTCCTCGATCATCGCGCGCGCCGAGACCGGCGAGAGCGGTCTCTATCGACAGGAGCGAGTCGGCAGGGGAGGACGGACGTTCACGATTTTCAAGATCCGCACCATGCTGCCCGGGGCCGAACGCGGGGGCCCGGTCACGATCCGGGACGACCCGAGGATCACACGGTCCGGCCGGGTCTTTCGGCGCTTGAAAATCGACGAGCTCCCGCAACTCTGGAACGTGCTCAGGGGTGACATGACCCTCGTGGGGCCCCGACCCGACGTGCCCGGGTTCGCCGATCGCCTGGAGGGCGACGATCGCCTGGTCCTCTCGGTGAGGCCGGGTCTCACGGGACCGGCATCGCTGGCGTTTCGGGACGAGGAGACGCTGCTGGCTTCCGTCCCGGATCCGGCGCGGTTCAACGCCAGGGTGCTGTTCCCCGCGAAGATCCGGCTCAACCGGACGTACGTGGAGGAGCGATCCCTCCTGCGGGACCTGAGGCTCCTGCTCGAGACGCTCGTGCCTCCGCTGGGTCGGCGTCACGTTCGTGCGGGGCGCGCGCTTCTCGCGAGCCTGTCGAACGACGGTGCCCCGCGGCATCGCGAGGATGGGGAGTGAGGAACGGGGGGCGCGTGTGGACACGGCAGGCCGAGCCTTGAGCGGCGGGAGCGACGGCCCCGATCGTATCTACCTCTCGCCTCCCCACATGTCCGGCGAGGAGCGAGAGCTGCTCGACGAAGCGTTCGCGTCGAACTGGATCGCACCGCTGGGCCCCCATGTCGATGCGTTCGAGGCGGAATTCGCGAGCCGGGTGGGGGCGGCGAACGCCGTGGCACTCGCATCCGGCACCGCGGCGATGCACCTGGCCCTTCGGCTCGCCGGTGTCGGACCCGACGACGAGATCCTGGTGCCCTCGCTCACGTTCGTGGGTTGCGTGAATCCGATCCGCTACCTGGGCGCCCGACCGGTGTTCGTCGACAGTGAGCCGGCTCATTGGAACGTGGATCCCACGCTCGTGGAGCGCGTGATCGAGGACCGGATCCGTCGCGGGCTGCCGCTCCCTGCCGCGGTCGTACCCGTCCACCTGTACGGCCACCCCGCGGATCTCGAGCCCATCCTGCGCGTGTGCGGCGAGCACGGGATCCCGGTGGTCGAGGACGCGGCCGAATCGCTCGGCGCCCTCTACCATGACCGATCCCCGGGAACGTGGGGCGAGTTCGGAATCTTCTCCTTCAACGGAAACAAGATCGTTACGACCTCGGGCGGCGGGATGCTGGTCACGGAGGACGAGGCATCCGCCGTCCGTGCGCGCAAGCTCGCCAGCCAGGCCCGCGACCCGGCGCCCCATTACGAGCACTCCGAGCTCGGCTACAATTACCGCCTTAGCAACCTGCTGGCGGCCG
>Ga0299914_10001352_pt1 | contig 16145 bp, 15 predicted proteins | sample RVTome_10_FD_201361 | JGI IMG/M metagenome (GOLD analysis project Ga0299914, IMG submission 201361) | Soil microbial communities from uranium-contaminated site in the Upper Colorado River Basin, Wyoming, United States - RVT153D57 (version 2) ...
CGGCGAGGGGTGGAGTCGCGGGCTCGTCTTCGGCCTCCTCCTCTGGCTGCTGGCGGAGAGCCTCGTCATGCCCCTTGCCGGAGCCGGGTTCTTCCACTCCGGCACGGGTGGCGCGATGGCCGCCATCGTTTCGCTGCTGGGCCATGCCGTGTACGGCCTCCTGCTGGGCGGCATCGCCGGACGGCCGGTCGCGGCGACGCCCGCGCGGGTCGGGGTCTGACCGCGACGCGACGAGATGGGCGCCGAGCCCGGGGACGCCGACGGCCTCTCGACGGAGCGGATGCGGGGGCTGGCGGATCTCCAGGCCCGGACGTGCCGCTACTTCCTGGACCTGGCGAACCCGGAAAGCGGCCTCGTTCCGGACAGCACGCGGAAGAACGCGCCATCCAGCATCGCCGCCACGGGGCTCGGGCTCTCCTGTCTGGTGGTGGCCTGCGAGCGCGGCTGGATCTCGCGGTGGGAGGCTACCCGGCGGGTCCTCGCGACGTTGCGCACGTTCCGGGACGGGCCGGCGGCCGACGGCCACGGCGGCTTCTTCTACCACTTCCTCGACATGGAGAACGGACGCCGCGCGTCGAGGAGCGAGGTCTCCACGATCGACACCTGCTTCGTGCTCGCCGGGGGACTGACGGCGCAGGCGTACTTCGATGGCGATCGGCCCGCCGAGCGCGAGGTGCGCGAGCTGGCGGACGCGATCTACCGCCGAGTCGACTGGCGCCGGGCCCTCGCGGGGGGCCGGACCGTGTCACACGGGTGGACGCCCGAACACGGCTTCCTCCGCGCGCGCTGGACCGGATACAACGAGGCCTTGCTCCTCCAGGTGCTCGCGCTCGGCTCCCCCACACATCCGATCCCGCGCGCCTCGTACGCGGCGTGGACGGGGACCTACCGCTGGAAGCGGCTCTACGGGATCGACATCCTCTAAGCGGGGCCCCTGTTCATCCACCAGCTCCCGCACGTCTGGATCGACCTGCGCGAGATCCGGGACGGGCCCATGCGGGAGCGCGGGCTGGACTATTTCGAGAACAGCCGCCGCGCGACGCTCGTCCAGCAGCGGTACGCGATCCGCAACCCGCGGGAACTGAAGGGCTACGGCGAGCATGTGTGGGGTCTGTCCGCGAGCGACGGTCCGGGTCCCGCCACGCTCGAAGTGGATGGCAGGGTACGCCGCTTCTGGGACTACCGGGCGCGCGGTGTTCCGTGGGGTCCGGATGACGGCACCCTGGCTCCGTGGGCCGTGGCCGCATCGCTCCCGTTCGCGCCCGGGCTCGTCGCCCGCACGCTGGAGGAGATCGATCGCCGCTATCCGGATGTGATCAGCGAGCTCGGGTACAAGTGCAGCTTCAACCCGACGTATCCGGGCGACGGGAAGACCGGGAGGGGGTGGGTGTCGAGGGGCTACTACGGGCTCGACCAGGGTCCCGTGGTGCTCATGATCGAGAACTCCCGCAGCGGGCTGATCTGGCGGCTCATGCGGAGCTGCCCGCACGTCGTGCGCGGCCTCGTGCGCGCCGGCTTCCGCGGCGGGTGGCTGGACGACCCGCGCGCCGCCGGCGCCTGACCCTCGCCGTCGGCGCCTGAACCCCGCCGTCCCGGCTCCTGACCCCTGCCGCGGGCGCTTCCTGCCCCCGCCGTACCGGCGATCCCCTCAGGGCCGTCCGGCCCGACCGGACCCGGCGAGCTCGACGACTTCGAGGAAGTTCTCGACGACGCGGTGCGTCAGGCCCCAGATCGTGTCGCCCTCGTACAGGATGGACGGAAATACGCGCTCGAGGCCCCGCTCCTGGAGCCGGAGCTCGGAGCGGGCGTCGGGATCGTGCAATGTGGAGAGCGGCACCCAGCGGTGGTACTGGATCTCGTGGTTGGGGAAGATCTCGGGCTCCTCATCGATCCACGCGACGTGCGGTGAGACGACGATCGACGGGAGTCGGCGGCTCAGGGGGTGGACGTCGTCGAGCCGGCCCAGGAACGCTTCGCGAGCCAGCGGAACGCCGAGCTCCTCCCGCGTCTCGCGCCGCGCCGTGTCGCGTGAGTCGGCGTCGCCGGCGTCCATGTGGCCACCCGGAAGCGCCATGTGACCGGACCAGCGGTCGCCCGGGAGCTCGGCGCGCCGCACGAACAGGAGCGCGAGATCGGCCGGGGCGGGACGGACGATGAGCGCCACGGCCGCGCGCCGGTCCTCGGGCCCGGGCTCGACCCGCGTCGGTGTCGCGCGCCCGAGCGCCCGGCGAAGCGCGTCGCGAGTCAGGGCGGGCGCGTCATTCATACCCGGTGCCGCCAGCGGATCGCGCGCTCGCCGCGGGTCCTCGCCGCCCGCCCGGCCGTCGCGGGGCGCTCATCGCGGGTTCTCCGTCTCCTCGAGCAGACCGAGGTAGCTCTCGTAGCGCCGCCGGCTGATGCCGTCGGCTTCCACCGCCGCGGTGACCGCGCAGCCGGGTTCGGACCGGTGAAGGCAGTCGTTGAACCGGCAACCGGCGCGCGCGGCGGCGATCTCCGGGAACCCCAGCGACAGGTCCACCGGGTCCACCTCCCACAGGGCGAGGTACTGGAGCCCGGGCGTGTCCGCGACATAGCCCCCGCCGGGATATGGATACAGGGTGGACGCCACGGTCGTGTGGCGGCCGCGGCCCTTCCGCTCTCCGACATCCCCCACCCGAAGGTCGAGACCGGGGATGAGGGCGTTCACGAGGCTCGATTTCCCGACGCCCGACTGCCCGGTGAGCACGGTGATCCGGTCGCGCAGCCGCTCGTCGATGTCGGGGAGCCCGCGGCCCTCCGTGGCGCTGGTGAGAAGCAGGTCGTACCCGATCCGGACGTACGTCCCGAGGGGGATGGGGAGCGCCTCGGGCTCGTCGTCGATCTTGTTCACGACGAGCAGGCGCTCGAGCTCGTTGAGGTCGGCCAGGGCGAGCAGGCGGTCGATCATGAGCCAGTCGGGCTCGGGCGAGGCCAGCGCGCAGATGACCGCCACCTGGTCGACGTTCGCGACGATGACCTGCTCCCGCCGGCGGGACACGCCGTGGCGGGTGAGCGCGGAACGCCTGGGAAGGACGCGCGCGATGCGAGCGCCGTCCTCGCTCTCGAGCGGTTCGATCTCCACGAGGTCGCCGACCGACACGATCCGATCGTCCTTCTGCTTGATGCGCCCGCGGAGGCTGCACGCCACGACGCCGTCGGGCGTGTCGACCTCGTAGACGCCGCCCGAGACTCGGAGCACGCGTCCCCGGGCGACATCCGAGAACGCGGAGGGATCTGTGGAGGACGACAAGGAACGGCGGGTCTAGCGGACGGCGGGAAGGCCGGGCGGGATCATTCGGATCCGGCGTCCGGCGCGCGCGGCGCGGCCGGGTCCTGCTCGAGCAGCTCCTCGAGGCAGTTCCACCCGAGAAGCGCGCACTTGATGCGCACCGGGAACTTCGACACCCCGGCGAGCGCCCTGAGGTCGCCCAGCTCGGCGTCCTGAAGCAGCGTCTCGTCCCCGTGCAGCAGCCGGGTGAAGCGGTCGGCCAGGTCCTTCGCCTCCTCCGGCGTGCGGTTCTTCACGCGGCCCGTAAGCATCGACGCCGAAGCCTGGCTGATCGAGCACCCGCGGCCCTCGAAGCGCGCCTCCTCGATGCGGCCGTCCTCGACCCTGATCATGAGATCGATGACGTCGCCGCACAGGGGGTTGTTCATGGTGATGGTATGGGTCGCGTCCTCGAGCGCCCCCTTGTTCCGGGGGCGGCGGTAGTGATCGAGGATCACTTCCTGATAGAGCTGGTTGAGGGACGACGGGATCGCGCGATCCGGTCGTCCGTCCCGCGGCTCGGTGGCGTCAGTCATCCGACAGAGGATACGCCGCCGAACACGTCGGCCGCCATGGCGAGTCCCTCCACCAGGGCGTCGATCTCGTCCGGCGTGCTGTACAGATACAGGCTCGCCCTCGCCGTTCCGGCGAGACCGAAGTGATCCATCAGCGGCTGGTTGCAGTGGTGACCGGCTCGGATCGCGATACCGCGCTGGTCGAGGATGGTGGACAGGTCGTGCGGGTGGATGTCGCCGTACGTGAACGAGAACACCGACGCGCGGCCCTCCCGCGGCCCGTAAAGGGTGAGACCGGGGATGTCGGAGAGCGCAGCGAGCGCGTGCGCCGTGAGCTCGGCCTCGTGCGCCGCGATCGCGTCCATCCCCACGTCCCCGAGAAAGCGGATCGCTTCGCCGAGCCCCACTACGCCCGCGATGTTGGGCGTCCCCGCCTCGAACTTGTGCGGCACCGCGGCCCACGTGGAGCCCTCGAACGTGACCTGCGAGATCATCTCGCCGCCGCCCTGATAGGGGGGCATGTCCTCGAGGAGCTCGCGCCGCGCCCACAGCACGCCGACCCCGGTGGGCCCGCACATCTTGTGGGAGCTGAAGGCGTAGAAGTCGCACCCGAGATCGGCCATGTCGAGCGCGAGGTGAGGCGCCGCCTGCGCGCCGTCCACGAGGACGAGCGCCCCCGCGGCGTGCGCGCGCTCGACGAGCTCGCGGACCGGATTCACCGTGCCGAGGCTGTTCGAGACGTGCGTGAACGCCACGAGCTTCGTACGCGGCCCCAGCAGCCGATCGAAGTCGTCGAGGTCCAGCCGCCCTTCGGGCGTGACGTCCACGAACCGGAGGACGGCTCCCGTGCGCTCGGCCACGAGCTGCCACGGCACGAAGTTGGAATGGTGCTCCATCTTCGTGAGCAGGATCTCGTCGCCCTCTCCGAGCCGCGACCCGCCCCACGCAGCGGCGACCAGGTTGATCGACTCGGTGGTCCCTCGCGTGAACACGATCTCGGCGGGCTCGGTCGCCCCGATGTGGCGGGCAACGAGAGTTCGCGCGCCTTCGTAGGCTTCGGTCGCCGCCGCGCTCAGCGCGTGCGCTCCCCGGTGCACGTTCGCGTGCTCCTCGCGGTAATAGCGCGAGATGCGATCGATCACGCGGTCCGGACGCTGCGAGCTCGCGGCGTTGTCGAGATAGACGAGCGGGTGGCCGTTCACCTCGCGGCCGAGAATGGGGAAGCGGGCGCGGAGCGCGGCGACGTCGAGCGGCGCGGCGCGCGCGGATTCCGTCTGCGGGGTCGTCGTGGCTTCCATCGCGTTGCGGGAAGAGCGAAGCGGAAGGGCGAAGCGGCCGGCTCAGCCGGCGAGCTTCACCTGCACGTCCTCGCCCTCCACTCGTACCTCGTAGGTTGCGACCGGGAGCACGGCGGGGAGCGCCCGCGGCTTGCCGGTCTCGATGTCGAATCGCGCCCCGTGGAGCGCGCAGGTGATCTCGCCGTTCGCGAGGTCGCCCGCCGACAGGGGGAACTCCTCGTGCGAGCAGCGGTCCTCGAGCGCGTAGATCTTCCCCTCGCGGTTCACGAGGACGATGGCCGTTCCGTCGACGTTCAGCCCCACGAGCCGGTTCTCGGGGATGTCCGAGAGCTTCGCGACCGTCACGAACTCGCTCATAGTCCGGTCTTCTCCTCGATGGCTTTCAGCAGACGGCCGCGGACGCCGGTCACGGGGATCCGTCCGAGGACCTCTTCGAAGAAGCCGAGCACGAGCAGGCGCTCGGCCTGGTCGTGCGTGAGACCGCGGCTCGTGAGATAGAAGAGCTGCATCTCGTCCACGGGCCCGGTCGTCGAGCCGTGCGAGCAGCGCACGTCGTCGGCCTCGATCTCGAGGTTCGGAAGCGAGGTGGCGTGCGCCTCGTCGCTCAGGAGCAGGTTCCGGTTGGTCTGGTACGCGTCGGTGAGCTGGGCGCCCTTGTCGACCCGGATCAGCCCCCGGAACACGCTCGATGCCTTGTCCGCCAGCGCCCCCTTGAACAGGAGATCGCTGTGCGCGCTGGGCGCCGCGTGGTGCTGGATCGTATGGTGGTCGAAGTGCTGGTCGCCGTCACCGAGCCACAGCGCGAGCATCTCGCTCGAGCACCCCGGGCCGAGCAGCCGGCTCGAGATGTCCGCGCGCGACAGGTCGGCGCCGAGCTGCACGTTGAACGTGCGCAGCTGCGTGTCGCGGTTCGCCTTCAGATGCTGGATCGAGAAGTGCTTCACGCCGCGGCCGTAGCGCTGGAGCGCGACGTAGTCCACGGTCGCGTTGTCGCCCCCGTCGACGATCGCCGCGTGCAACGACAGCGCGTCGAGCGGCTCGGACACGAACTCGTCGATCACGGCCCCTTCGGCCCCCGTCTCGGCCACCACGAGCGAGTGCGTGGAGACCAGGGCGCCCGGACGGTCGATGAGCCGGAACACGTGGACCGGCGCGTCGAGCTTCACGTTCTTCGGGATGCGGAGCAGATAGCCGCCCGTCAGGAACGCCTGGTGGAGCGTCCACAGCTTTTCCTCCATCGGCTCGGGTCGGGCCTCGTAGAGCGCCCGCTCGAGGAGCTCCGGGTGCTCGGCGGCGGCCGTCTCGAGCGAGCACAGGACGACGCCCTTCGCGGCGACGCCCGGATCGAGCTCCACGTGCACCACGCGTCCGTTCCGCTGGACGACGACCCCCGAGCGCTCGCCGGAGCGGGCGAGCACGTCCTCGACGGGCGCCGGCAGCCCCTCATCCGTCTCCCCGCCCGGAGCGACGGGCGCGTAGGACGCGAACTCGATCTTCGCCAGGTCCGTGTAGCGCCACTCCTCCGACTTCCGGGTGGGGAACGGAAGCTCGAGGTACCGTTCCCATGCCGCGCGCCGCGCGGCCAGCAGGTCGTCCGGCTGATCGAGCCGAGCCGCGAACGTCTCGAAGTCGAGCGCCGCCTCGGTCTCCCGCGTGTCCTCCGTCGCGGTCGCCGTGGCGCTCATGGTGGTGGGTTCGGTCAAGGCGTTCGTCTCCGTGGTTCTATCGGATCGCGCCGGGCGGTGGGGCGCGGAGCGTTTCGCGGGACCTCAGCCGACGGAGCCCTCCATCTCGAGCTCGATCAGGCGGTTCAGCTCGATCGCGTACTCGAGCGGCAGCTCCCTGGCCACCGGCTCGATGAATCCGCGCACGATCATGGCCATGGCCTCCGCCTCGGAAAGCCCGCGGCTCATGAGATAGAAGAGCTGCTCGTCCCCGACCTTCGAGACGGTCGCCTCGTGGCCCACCGACGCGGTGTTCTCGTCGATCTCGATGTACGGGTACGTGTCGGTGCGCGACGTCTCGTCGAGCAGGAGCGCATCGCACTCCACGTTCGACTTCGCGCCCACGGCGCCGTCGTACACCTTGCACAGCCCGCGGTACGACGCGCGCCCGCGACCCCTCGAGATCGACTTCGACGTGATCTGCGACGTCGTGTGCGGCGCCACGTGAACCACCTTGCCGCCCGTGTCCTGGTGCTGGCCGTCGCCGGCGTACGCGATCGAGAGGATCTCGCCGTGCGCACGGGCACCGACGAGGTAGCACGACGGGTACTTCATCGTGAGCTTCGATCCCAGGTTGCCGTCCAGCCACTCCATCTTGGCGTCCTCGTGCACCAGCGCGCGCTGCGTGACGAGGTTGTACATGTTGCTCGACCAGTTCTGGATCGTGGTGTACCGGAACCGGGCGCCCTTCCTGACGATGATCTCGATCACGCCGGAGTGGAACGACTCGGTCGAGTAGACCGGGGCCGTGCACCCCTCGATGTAGTGCGCCTCGGAGCCCTCGTCGGCGATGATCAGCGTGCGCTCGAACTGGCCCATGCGCTCGGCGTTCACGCGGAAATAGGCCTGGAGCGGGATGTCGACCTTCACGCCCTTCGGCAGGTAGACGAACGATCCGCCCGACCACACCGCGGAGTTGAGCGCCGCGAACTTGTTGTCGCCCGCCGGGATCACGGTCGAAAAGTGCTCGCGGAAGAGCTCGGGGTAGAGCTTGAGCCCGTCCTCGATCGACTCGAAGATCACGCCCTGCTCGGTCCACTGCTCCTTGAGCGAGTGGTACACCATCTCGGACTCGTACTGCGCGCCCACGCCGGCGAGCGTCTTGCGCTCCGCCTCGGGGATGCCGAGCCGCTCGAAGGTCGTCTTGATCTCCTCGGGGACATCGTCCCACGACCGCTCCATGCGGTCCTGCGGCTTCAGATAGAAGTAGATCTCATGGAGCGTCGCCTCGAGGGTCGAGAGGTCGCCGCCCCACGTCGGCATGGGCTTCGAGTAGTAGATCTCGAGCGCCTTGAGCCGGAAATCGAGCATCCACTCCGGCTCTTCCTTGTGCTCGGAGATCTGCCGGACGATCGCCTCGGACAGACCCGGCCGGGCCTTGAACTTCGGCTTGTCCTTCGTCACGAACCCGTATTTGTACTCGTCGAGTCCGAGCTCGCTGATCGTCGTATTCTCCGGCATGTGATTCCTCGGTTTCTTCTCTGTGCTCCAGGGGAACGCCGCGGGACGTGGTCAGACCGCGGCTTCCGTCTCGTGCAACCAGTCATACCCCTCGGCCTCGAGACGGTCCGCGAGCTCCGGACCGCCGCTGTCGACGATGCGGCCGGCCATCATCACGTGCACGCGGTCGGCCTCGATGTACTCGAGGATGCGTTTGTAGTGCGTGATCAGGAGGACGCCCAGGGCCGGGTCGTTCCCGGTCAGCGTGTTGACGCCCGCCGCGACGATCCTGAGCGCGTCGATGTCGAGACCGCTGTCGGTCTCGTCGAGCACGGCGAGCGCGGGCTCGAGCACGGCCATCTGGAGGATCTCGTTGCGCTTCTTCTCGCCGCCCGAGAACCCGTCGTTCACGTACCGGCCCAGGAAGCTCTCGTCCATCTTGAGGAGCGCCATCTTCTCCTGGAGACGCTTCTGGAACGCGAACACGTCGAGCTCCTCGTCGCGTTCGAGGCGGGCGAGGGCCGCGGTGCGCATGAAGTTCGCGATCGACACACCGGGGATCTCGGCCGGGTACTGGAACGCGAGGAAGATGCCCCTGCGGCTGCGCTCGTCCGGCTCGAGCTCGAGAACGTCCTCGCCCCGGAACAGGACCTCGCCCCCGGTCACCTCGTAGCCCGGGTGGCCGGCGATGATCTTCGCCAGCGTGCTCTTTCCGGAGCCGTTGGGCCCCATGAGGGCGTGCACTTCGCCTTCCTCGACGGTCAGGTCGACGCCATGGAGGATCTCGGAGCCCCCGTCCTCGACCTTCGCGTGCAGATCACGGATCTCGAGCAATGCCATTCGTTCCTCAGAGTCTTGAAAGGCCGGGGTCCCGGGGGGACGCCGGCCTGCGGGTGACGCGTTCAGGACCGCGATTTCAGGACCGCGAATCGATAATCGTTATTGGTTTCCAACCTACGCTGGTTGAGACTCGTTTTCAAGTGGCGGTCGGTGGGACGTTTGGTCTCGCCGGATACGGAGCCGCATGCTCCCGCCCGGCCTCGGCGCCCGGGCGCCGGCCGAAGACCCCGTCCGCTCAGCGGCCGGGCGCCGGACGGAGGTCGGTGGAATCCGCGCTCGCGTAGTCAGGCGCCCGGATGACGAGACCCCCGTCAAGGCGGACCTTCACGTAGCCCGCGGCCACCTGGCGGTTCATCTCGGGCGGGCGGAAGTGGAACGCGTCGGAGCCATCGGCGTCGAGGATGAGGAGATCGGCGTCGGTCATCGTCATGCGTCCGAGCTTCACGGTGCCCCCGCGGTACGACAGGTAGGGCGCCTCGGGCCGATCCCGCTCCGGCGTGCCGGTGCCCGCGCGGCCATTCGCGGCGTGCCCGAAATGCATGACCATCCCTTCGGGGTCCAGAGCGACGTGGGTGACCCGTCCGGACGCCCGCGGCGGAGGGAGCAGGCGGGCCGGGTCGAGGATGAGGTCGTTCCCATCCACCTCGATCCCGAGCGCCTCCTCCATGTCCGCGAGGTCCTCGGTCTCGATGCCGAACAGGTCCATGAGCCCGCCCACGTCGATCTCGGCGGCCTGGATCGAGCGGGCCTCGATGCGGACGAGCCCCTCGTCGGTCACGGCCGGCACGCCCTCGATCTCGAACGCCAGAGCGGCCGACGTGAGAACTCCCTTCAGCTCGAGCCGGACCTCCTCGCCCTCGTCGTGCTCGCGCTCGGCGGCCAGATCGGAGAGCGGGGCGCCCTCGTACGCGAACACGTGGTCATTCATCAGACGGGCGAGGTCGTCGTATCCGATGCGGGTGGCCGCGGTGTCGATCTCGAGGCGGTAAGTGGTCGGGTCGTCGAGGGTCACGGGGACGCCCTCGTGGAGCGGGAGCGCCCGGCCCGAAAGGTACGTCACGTGGAGGGTCACGCCCTCCATGATGCCGAGCGCGACATCGCGCATCTCCGTGCGCGTCGGGACGCCGGAGGAGGCCGCGCGCGCGGAGTCCCCGGCGCCCGGGCTCGAGGGCGCGGCGGTGTCCGCCGTGGCGGTGGCGCGTGAGCCGTCGTCGTCGTCGCCGCAGGCGAGGAGCAGGAGCAGGGCGGCGACCGGCCGGATGATGCGGTGACGCGGGGCGCCGCCACGGGCGCGCCCTGGGGCGACCCACGAGCATGACTGCCGGGTTGTCGTTGTTGTCGTTCCCAATGCCGTTAGGCTCCTTTCCGGGCCGCCGAGCGTCGGCCGGCGACCCGGATCCGTACCGGGTCGCGCGGGCCCGGTTCCCGGTCGCCGCTGCCCGCCGGGTCCGTTATCCTCAGGCAGCGGGGCGCTTCGCCCCGACCGGCGGGGCTCGAGCGGCCGTTTCCCGTCCGGCTTGGGGCGGCGTCGATGGGAAGGGAGCTCATGCAGGCGGCGTACTTCGAGCGGCACGGCGGGCCCGAGGTGATGCAGGTGGGGGAACGCCCCGCCCCGACCCCGGGCGAGGGAGAGGTGCGGATCCGCGTGCGCGCGTGCGCGCTCAACTACCTCGACCTGTGGACGCGGCGGGGCCTTCCAGGCCTCGAGCTCGAGCTCCCGCACATCGGCGGCTCGGACATGGCCGGCGTGGTCGAGAGTCTCGGATCGGGGGTCGAGGGGGTGGAGATCGGCACCCCGGTGTGCGTGAACCCGTCGCTCTGGTGCGGCGAGTGCGAGTGGTGCCGCGCCGGCGAGCACCCGCTGTGCCCGCGGTTCCGCATTCTCGGCGAGCACGTGCCCGGCGGCATGGCGGAGCTCGCGGTCGTCCCGGCGCGCAACCTGTACCCGCTACCCGAAGGCTTCCCGTTCGAGACCGCGGCCGCGGCCCCGCTCGTCTACCAGACCGCGTGGCGCGCGCTCACGACCCGCGCCGGGCTCGGGGAGGGCGAGACCCTCCTGGTCACGGGCGCCTCCGGCGGCGTCTCCACCGCGGCGATCCAGATCGCGAAGCACCTCGGCGCCACGGTGTATGCGGTGACGAGCGGCCCCGAGAACGTGCGCCGCGTCGAAGGGATGGGAGCCGACGTGGCGATCGACCGGCTGACCGAGGACTTCTCGCGCCGCGTGTGGGGCGAGACCGGCAAGCGCGGGGTGGACGTGGTCCTCGACGGCGTCGGCGAGGCGATGTGGCCCGGCTGTCTGCGAGCCCTCGCGCCGGCGGGCCGCATGGTCGTGTACGGCGCCACCACCGGCCCGAACGCCGAGGTCGACATTCGCCGCCTGTTCTGGCGCCAGATCGCGATCCTCGGGAGCACCATGGCGAGCCGGAGCGAGTTCGAGGCGGTCATGGAGCTCGTGCTGGCGGGCACTCTCGAGCCCGTCGTCGACGAGGTGCTGCCGCTCTCGGAAGCGCGTGCGGCGCACGAGCGGCTGGAGCGCGGCGACGTGTTCGGAAAGCTGGTGCTCACGCCGTGAGCGGCACCCGGTCTCCGGGGAGCGTGCGGTCCGCCAGCCTCGATCGTCTCGCCTCGGAGGCCTTCGACGTGCTCGTGATCGGAGGCGGCATCTCCGGGGCCGCGGTGGCGCGCGACGCGGCGCGACGCGGGTTCCGGACGGGGCTCGTCGAGGCTCGTGACTTCGCGGAGGGCACCAGCAGCCGGTCTTCCCGTCTCGTGCACGGCGGGTTCCGGTATCTCGAGCACTTCGAGCTCGACCTCGTGTTCGAGGCCAGCCAGGAGCGCCGCACGCTCCTGAGAATCGCCCCCCACCTCGTGCGGCCGCTCGAGTTCCTCTTCCCCATCTTCGACACGGGCCGGGTCGGGAAGCTCAAGCTGGACGCCGGGCTGTGGCTGTACGACGCCCTGTCGCTGTTCCGGAACATCGAGCGCCACCAGATGCTGGACGAGGAGGAGCTCCTCGAGCGCGAGCCCCGGCTCCGGCGCGAGGGGTTGCTCGGTGGAGCGCGCTACTTCGACGCGCAGGTCGACGACGCGCGGCTCGTGATCACCACGGTCCTCTCCGCGGCCGAGGCGGGCGCCGCCGTGGCGAACCGGCTGGAGGCGGTCGAGATCGACACGGGCGACTGGCCGGGTCACCGCGTCTCGGTGCGCGATCTCGAGGACGGCGGAGAGTTCCGGATCGACGCCCTCGCGATCGTGAACGCGACCGGCCCGTGGAGCGAGGAGACGCTCCGGCGGGCGGGGGTGGAGCGCCCCGCGCGCCTCTCCCCCTCGCGCGGCACGCACATCCACGTGCCGCGGCAGCGCATCGGACACGAGAGCGCCTTCATCTTCGAAGCCCCCTCCGACCGGCGGATCATGTTCGTGCTCCCGTGGCGCGAGGATCTCACGCTCATCGGCACCACCGACGTGTTCCACGAGGGTGGCCCCGAGGACGTGGCGGCCACCGGCGAGGAGGTCGCGTATCTCCTCGAGGCGACCAACCACCTGTTCCCGGACGCCGATCTAGGGCCCTCGGACGTGCTGAGCGCGTGGGCCGGTGTCCGGCCGCTGGTCGCGCCGGAGACCGGGGAGGGCGATGGATCCTCCTTCGACGCCGGCGCGGTGTCGCGGGAGTTCGAGATCCACCACGGCCCCGAGGGCGTGTTCACGCTCATGGGCGGCAAGCTCACTTCGCACCGCGGCATGGCGGAGGAGACCGTGGATCGTGTGGGGCGCTTCCTGGAGCGCGCCGAAGTCCAGCCGGACCGGCGCTGCGACACGGCCCGGGTGCCGCTTCCGGGCGGGAACTTCGACGACCTCGATCAGCTCGGCGCGCACGTGCGCTCTCGCGCCGAAGGTCTGGGCGTCGATCCCGTGAGCGCCGGGCGTCTGACGCGCGCGTACGGAACCCGCGCGGCCGAAGTACTGGCGCTCGTGGAGCGCGAGCCGCAGCTCGCGGCGCCCATCCTCGAGGGCCGTCCCTCCCTGCTCGCCGAGGCGGTCTACGCCGTGCGATACGAGCTCGCGCTCCGCGTGAGCGATGTCCTCTACCGGCGCACCCGCGTCGGCCTCGAGACCCGCGACGGCGTCGAGACCGCGGCGCGCAACGTGGCGGCCGTGGTCGCTTCCGACCTGGGGTGGGACGACGAGCGGAGCGAGTTGGAAGTCCGGCGTGCCCTCGAGGCGCGCGCCATCGACGATCGGGCGCTGGAGGAGGTGGCATGAAGCGAGTGCCGGAGGGGTTCGGGCGGGCGGGGCTGGCCGTGGTGCTCGTCGTGGCAGCGGCCTGCGGTGGCGAGGAGGAGGATCCGTCCCCGGAGACCGTCGACGGGGATACCGTCGCCGGCCGGGCCGAGGCCATCGTGGTCCCCGACACTCTGGCAGCCGACAGCCTCGCGTCGGCGGAGGACCCCGCCGACTCGGCCCTCCCGCCGATGCCCGGCGAGGGCGAGCCGCGCGCGTTCCGTCTTCTGCTCGTGAACCCCCACGAGCACGCGGCGCGGGTGTTCGCGAGCGCCGGCGCCGCCCGCGTCGCTCTCGACACGGTTCCCGCGCGCGACTCCGCGCTCGTCGACGTGCGCGTGCGCGCCGACCGCATCCTGCTCGAAGCCGAGGACGAGCGCGGGGCCGGAATGGGCTCGATCGAGCTCGATCTGGCGCCGGACGAGACCAACCGTTGGGAGATCGGTCCGCCCCCGGGTCCGCGCGTGGCGTCGTCGGCAATGCGCGAGAGCTCCGCGGACCGCCCGCCGCGGCGAGGGGTCGCGGCGCGCTTGTAAGCGCCCGGGAGGGGGCGTATCCTCGGTCGGACTCCGCGCCGGTCCCGCCACCGCGACCGGTCCCCGCCCATTCAACGGAGGGACACGATGGACGTCGGCACGCCGCAGAACCGCGATACGTGGGGCTCGAAGGCCGCCTTCATCCTCGCCGCGGCGGGGAGCGCGGTCGGTCTCGGGAACATCTGGGGGTTTCCCACGCAGGCGGGACAGAACGGGGGCGCGGCGTTCCTGGTCATCTACCTGTTGGCCGTCGTGCTCATCGGGGCGCCGGTGATGCTCGCCGAGCTCATGATCGGCCGGAACACGCTCCGCAACCCCGTCGGCGCGTTCAAGAAACTCGCGCCCGGGACGATGTGGTGGTTGATCGGAGCCCTCGGCGTCCTGGGCGGCGTGATGATCCTGAGCTTCTACTCCGTGATCGCGGGGTGGACGATCGCCTACATCTTCAAGGCGGCCATCGGGACGTTCCGGGGCGCGGCGGACACGAACCAGATCTTCGCGAGCGTGGCGGGATCCCCGGGACCCGCCATCGGGTGGCACCTCGCGTTCATCGTGCTCACGGTGTGGGTGGTCATGGGCGGGATCCGCGACGGGATCGAGCGCTGGACGAAGGTTCTCATGCCGGCGCTGTTCATTATCCTGATCCTCCTCGCCGTCCGGTCCGTGACGCTCCCCGGCGCCGGGGGCGGTCTCGAGTTCTATCTCAGGCCCGACTTCAGCGCGGTCACCGGCGGGGTGGTCATCTCGGCCATCGGCCAGGCGTTCTTCAGCCTGAGCCTCGGGATGGGCGCCATGATCACGTACGGCTCCTACCTCGACAGGAGACAGCCGCTCGTGTCGTCGGCGGGCTGGGTGACCGGCTTGGACACCGGCATCGCGATGCTCGCCGGGCTCATCATTTTCCCGACCATGTTCGCCAGCGGTTTCGACCCGTCCATCAGCGGGCCGCCCATGGTGTTCGTCGTCCTGACGTCGCTCCTGTCGACGATCCCGCCCGAGCCGTACGGGGGCATCGTCTTCGGCACCGGCTTCTTCGTGCTCCTCGGGATCGCGGCGCTCACATCGAGCATCTCGCTCCTCGAGGTCGGCGTGACGTGGGCGGTGGACGAGAAGGGGTGGACCCGCAAGACGGCCGCCCTCCTCCTCGGGATCGCGGCGTTCCTCATCGGGATCCCCAGCGCGCTCGCGAACGGGGCGGTGGACTGGCTCTCGAGCATCCCGGGTGTGGGGATGGACTTTCTCAGCCTCATGTTCACGATCTTCGGGTCGCTGGGGCTGATCGTGGGCGCCCTGTTCATCAGCCTGTTCGTGGGCTGGAAGTGGGGGGTGAAGAACGCCGGTGACGAGGTGCGCGTGACCGACGGCCGTTTCCGGCTCGGCGGGCTGTGGCGCGTGCTCATCCAGGTCGTGTGCCCGGCCGCCCTCATCGGGATCCTCATCCACACGTTGCTCGCGACCTTCTAGCGTTCCGCGGCACGCCGCGGTTGCTTCCCTCTGCGCCTGGGGCGCTCGCGATCCACGTGTTGCGCACGGACTGATGGCAGCGCGCAACACGTCGGGCGCGATGGATCCCCCCATCTGTCACGAAGTAGTGTCACCACTCGTTTTCCGAGACCCGGCACGCTAGCAAGGAATCTGCACGGGAAACCCGCGGCGCACGCTCATCGTTCGGTGGGGTGAGACGCAGGGACCCGGGAGAGAGACGATGAAGAGGAAGGACCTCAGGATCCTGATCGCGCTGGCCGCGAGCGTTGTGGCGATCGCGCTCGGGCAGCGCTCGCAGAGCGATCAGAAGCAGAAGGACGTCCGTACCCAGAAGGCGCACGTCGAAGGACTCGAGGCCGACGCCGAAGCCTGGTTCGTCTGACGTCGACGACGCCGTGGCCGTCCGGAGCGGGAATGGCTTGCTGGCCGACGACCCGCAGCGACACAGCCAGGCCTTCCCGCCCGTCACCTCCCACGCGTTCCCCTCGGCATCGATGACGCGACACGGCCCCTCCACGAGATAGGGGCCATGGTCGTTCACCGTGATCGACTTCGGACATCCGTCGCTCCCTCGCCATCGCCTCGGACGGCGATCGGCAGTCTCGTTTCCACGCGGGGGGCCCGGATCGGGGCGGGAGCCCCGCGTCCGTCCCGGAGCCGGCGCTCCGCACGTTGTCACGGGTGAGGCTTCGACGCGAAGGCGCGGTCACCCCGCTCTCGCGACCGGCTGGCCTGCG
>Ga0299914_10001353_pt1 | contig 16143 bp, 16 predicted proteins | sample RVTome_10_FD_201361 | JGI IMG/M metagenome (GOLD analysis project Ga0299914, IMG submission 201361) | Soil microbial communities from uranium-contaminated site in the Upper Colorado River Basin, Wyoming, United States - RVT153D57 (version 2) ...
CGTGCTCGGCTTCGGGGTTCCAGTCCGTCTGGAAGACGACTGTCTCGGGGCAGACACCGGCAAGCGGTCCTGCCGCTCCACCCGCAGCGGTCGTCTCGGCGGCAGCCGTGGTCTCGGGGGCCGCCGTCGTCTCGGTGCCTGCTGTGGTCTCGGTGGCCGCCGTGGTGTCTGTGCCGACGTCGGCGTCATCGTCGCTGTCGCCGCATGCGGCAGCGACGAGCCCGAAGGCCAGCACCAGCGCCGCCAGGCGCAACCAGTTGGCTCGGATCATGGGACAGGGCCCTCCTCGGGTTGGTTGTGTCCGATGCTGGGATCGGATGCTGGACCGGATGGCGGCACCGGGCGCGGATCAGGTGGTGGGCCGGTCGCCGGCCCAGGCTCCGATGATCCTCTGGCTGAGCCAGCCGAAGAACGCGAACACGGCGATGCCGAGCACCGATGACAGGATGATCGCTCCGAAGAGCTCGGGGTTGTCGGCGCGCCCGAAGTACTTGTCGAGCTGGGAACCCAGCCCGGGCTCGCCGCGCCGGAAGAAGAAATCACCCACGATGGCGCCGATCACCGACAGGCCGGCTGCGATCCGCAGTCCGGTGAAGAAGGCGGGCAGGGCGGCCGGCACCTGGAGCTTCCACAGCCTCGTCCAGCGTGACGAGCGGTGCAGCGTGAAGAGGTCGTGCATCTCTGGATCGGCGGAGTGCAACCCGAACAGGGTGTTGGCCATGATGGGGAAGAAGGAGATGATCACGCACACGATGACCCTGGCGTTGAAGCCGAAGCCCCAGAACGCACCGATCAGCGGGACGATGGCCAGGATGGGGATGGCCTGGACGATGACGGCGTAGGGGAAGAAGGCCCGCTCCACCCAGCGGGCCTGGCTCATGAGCATGGCCACGGCTACGCCGCCGACGGTGGCCAGGGCCAGACCCACCAGCGACACCTTGGCCGTCAGCCAAAGCGCCTCGAGGTTGTCGATGAGCACCACGCTGTCGTCGGGATCGGATCGGAGGTTGACGAACGGGATCAGGTCGTCGACCACCCGCTTGCCCATCTCTGCCAGATCCGACAGCTTCGCCCCCTGAACGAAGGCGACGTCGATCACCTCGTGCGGAGGCGGGAGGATGAAGCGACGGTTGTCGCTCAGCACGACGTAGTGGAACAGGTACCAGATCCCGACGAAGACGGCGAGCACGGCCAGCGGCCCGACCAGGTTCAGCCAGCTGCGCGGGCGCTCGAGTGGCGCCGCGGGTACGTCTGGAACTTCGGCGGCCACGTCGGCGGCAGCGGCCTCGGCCACCACCTCCTCGACGTCGGGGGCGGGCTCGATGATGCTCACGAGTGCGCCTGGCGCAGGGCCCGCGACACCTGGCCGCTCAGCGACGCGAACTCGGGCGCGAAGCGGAGATCGGGATCGCGGGGGTAGGGGAAGGGCACGGCGAAGTCGGCCACGATTCGGCCTGGGCGGGGCGACATGACCAGTACTCGGCGGGACAGGTAGACGGCCTCGGAGATGGAGTGGGTGATGAACAGCGCCGCGAAGTGCTGCATGCCGTACAACCTCAGAAGCTCGTCCTGGAGACGCTCGCGAGTGAGCTCGTCGAGTGCCCCGAACGGCTCGTCGAACAAGAACACTGGGGGTTTCAGGGTGAGCGACCGGGCCAGCGACGCCCGCATGCGCATTCCCCCCGACAGAGCCCGGGGGTAGTGGTCGCGGAAGTCCCGCAGGCCCACCAGCTCGATCGCCTCGATGGCGGCCCGGTGACGGGCCTCCCTGTCCATGCCGTGCAGCTCGGCGAACAGCTCGACGTTGCGCTGCACCGTCCGCCAGGGCAGCAGCGTGGCGTCCTGGAACACGTAGCCCAGGTTGTCGCCGGACACCCCGAGCTCACCCGAGGACCGCGCCGTCAGCCCGCTGGCCACCTTCAGCAGCGTGGACTTGCCGCATCCGGACGGCCCCACCACGGTGACGAAGTCCGAGGGGCCGACGTCGAAGGTGATGCTACGTAGGGCCTCGGTTCCGTCGGGGAACACCTTGCCCACACCGCGGAACGAGAGCGCGGCAGCGGTGGTGCGATCGCCGTCGAGCTGGGGATGGGTTTCGACGATGCTCATGACGCTACTGCTGACCTCACCGATCGCTACGGGCCCCTGCCGCGATGCGCCGCCCTCGGCGTCGGGCAGTCTTGCACGGCCCTCGCGCCGGCTGGTGCTCGTCGTGTTGCCACTTTGTGAACCCGCGCCGGCGGAGCTGCCGAGTGCGTGGCTCCAGGGGACCAGCTCCGGGGTCACGGTCAGGGTCGAGGGGACCAGGTCCGGGCCAGGGCGGAGTCGACGACCACCCGGCCCGCATGCACCACGAGTCGTGACGGGTGGGCGGACGCCACCGCCTGTCGGATCGTGGACGCCTCCAGCGCCACCAGCTCGGCCGGCGATCCGGGAACGAGCTCCACCGCAGGCAGGCCCATGAGGCGGCGGGCCGCGTTGGTGACCAGTTCGAATGCCGCCTCGGGGCTGCGATGGGCAGCCATCACCATCAGCGCCGCCGTCTCCAGCGGGTCGCCACGGCCAACGGTGCAGAAGGGGTCCTGGAGGTTGTCGGCGCCGGCCGCCACCAGAGCTCCTGCCTCCTGCAGCGCGGCAACCGAGGTCAACCCCCGCGGCGGGGACTGGATGCGGTCGCGGGACTGCAGGAACAGGTTGGTCTGGGGCAGAGCGACGACGCCGATGCGCGCCTCGGCCACCAGCCGCGACGTCTCGGACTGCACGTCGGGGGGCTGGACACCGAGGCTCACGCAGTGGCTGGCCGTGACCGGGTAGGGGTGGGCTCGGGTCAGGACGGTGCGGGCCAGCAGGTCGAGGCTGAGCATGGTGGGGTCGAGGGTCTCGTCCACGTGCAGATCGGCGGGCAGGGCGGCATCTCGGGCGGCGTCGAGGACGACTTCGATGAGCCCGTCCGGATCGGGGTCGAGGTGGGGGCACCCACCGACCAGATCGACCCCGGCCTCGATCGCCGCAGCCAGGACGGCCCGGTTGCCGGCTCCCTGCGGGCCGGTGAGAGGGCTGGCGGCCAGGGCCACGATCTGGATGTCGGCCAGGTGGCCGACCTGGCGGCGCGCCTCCTGCAACGCCTCGACGGACAGAAGCCCGATGCGCTCGCCCACATCTGCGTGGGTGCGGATCGCCGTGCAGCCGTTGGCCACCATGCCCAGAACCGCCTCGGTGGCGCGCCCGACGATGTCGTCGCGGGTCAGCTCGGCGTAGTGCGATCGCCAGGCCTGGATGGCGCCGGCCAGGTCGCCGGCCGGGTTCGGCACATCATCCGCGGTCAGGGCCTTGTCGAGGTGGGCATGCGGCTCCGCCGCGGCCGGCACCACCAGGCGGCCTCCCAGCTCCACGGCCTCGTCCGAGGCGGTGACGTCGTTGCCGGCGTCGTGGTCGGTCACCGAGGCGATGCGCCCGTCCTCGCACACGACGTCGACGAGGCGTCCGCCCGGAGCGCGGCCACCGCGCAGTCCCAGCCTCACCAACCGACCGCTCCGCCGCTGCGGGCCCGGTGGTCGGAGGCTCCGGCAAGGACGCCGTCGGGCGTCACCTCGATGGCGTGGGCATGGCCGAAGGCACCGCTGTGCGCCTCGATGCGGCGCACCCGGTGGCCGCGCCCGGTCAGGCCGGCGTCCCACGGCGGAGAGTGGCCCTCGAGCTCCACCGAGATGGAGCCCGGGTCCGCCCACGTGTCGAACCCCGACGACCGGTCCTGGCTGAGGCGCCAGCGGCCTGCGGAGACCGCCTCACCAGGCTCCTGGCCGCATCCGATCAGGCGCGCCAGGAGCTGCAACACCACCTGGGGTTGGGCGTCCCCTCCCATCGTTCCCAACACGGCCCGCAGCGCCCCGCCGGTATCGGTCACCAGCGCCGGTGCCAGCGTGTGCGGCGGCCGCCGGCCCGCAACCAGGCGGGCCGGGTGCCCGGGCTCGAGCGAGAACCCGATGGCCCGGTTGTGCAGGAAGATGCGGGTGGAGGGCTCCACCACGTGGCAGCCCCAGCCCGACGCGTTGGACTGGATCAACGACACCGCGCCGCGGTCACCGTCGACCGCGCACAGGTAGATGGTGTCACCGGATCGGCCGGGCCCGCCCAGGGATCCGGCCCGGTCGGAGATGGCGGCCAGGCGTGGCCCCAACCGGTCCGAAGCGACCAGGCCGGCCCCGTCGGCGCGATCGTGCAGGACGTCCAGGCGGTCGTAGCCGGCCTGCTTGGCGGCCTCGATCAGGAAGTGGGCCCACGCTTCGTCGTCGGGCTCGTCGGGGATGGGGAGGCGCTCGGCCAGCCACGCCCCGGCCACGCTCAGGTAGCCCTGGGAGTTCGGCGGCAACGTCCACACGTCGTGCCCCCACGCACTCAGACCGAGCGGCTCCACCCATTCGGCCTGGGAGCCCTGCAGATCGGCCTCGCTGTACAGGCCCCCACCCAGCCGGCGCAGACCCTGCCCGAACTCGCCCAGGTAGAAGGCGTCGCGACCACCGTCGGCGATCGCCCGCAGGCTGGCGGCCACACCCGGACGTCGGATGAGCGTCCCGACGCCACCGTCGCGCAGGGCCGCGTAGTCCTCCGCTCCAGCCACGTCGGCGACGGCGGTGTAGCTGAGGGCCAGGGTGGCCGAGGCGGGAAAGCCGTCTGCGGCGTAGCCCATGGCCGGGGCCAGTACATCGGCCAGGGGCAGTCGGCCGAAGCGCTGGTGGAGGGTGACCCAGCCGTCCACGCAGCCGGGAACCGTGGCCGAGCGGATGTCACTCTTGAAGGGCACGGCGCCGTGGCCCTCCGCCAGCAGGCGGTCGGCATCGCTGCCCGAGCCTGCTCGACCCGAGGCGTTGAGGGCTGCCGGGGGCCCACCGGGGGTGTGGTGGACCAGGGCGAACAGGTCGCCTCCCATACCGCACATGTGCTGGTTGCTCACGGCCAGCACGGCGCTGGCGGCCACGGCGGCGTCGGCGGCCGTGCCACCGGCTCTGAGCATGGCGACGCCGGCACTGGCGGCCAGGTGGTCGACGGCGCACACCATGCCGTTGGGTGCGCGAACGGTGGAGGCGGGGACGAGCGCTGCGGTGGTCACCACTTGCCAAACATAGGAGGCCCGATCAGGGCAGAAGCACCGCAGGGTTGAGGAGGCCGGTGGGATCCAGGGCCGACTTGATGCGACGGAACACGGCGATCTCCTCGGGGCTGCGGCTCAGGTGGAGCCACTCCTTCTTGGCGGTGCCGATGCCGTGCTCGGCGCTGATCGAGCCACCCATGCGCCCCACGAGCTCGAACACGGCCCCGTCGACGGCGTCGGGCAGCTCCGGCCCTTCGGCGGCGGGCTTGAGGTTGACGTGGACGTTGCCGTCGCCGACGTGCCCGAACAGGTATGTGCGTGCCCCCGGTGACACGGCGCTCACCACGGCCGGCACCTCGGCCGCGAAGGCGGCAAGCTGGTCGGCGGGCAGCGTGACGTCGAGCTTGTGAGGGGGCACACCGACGTTCACCGCCTCGGTGATCCGTTCCCTGAAGGCGAAGAGATCGGCGGCGCCCCGGTCGTCGGTGGCCACGGCCACGTCGGTCACGAGGTCATCCAGGCCCTCGACAGTCTCGGCCATGGCCGCGGTGGGGTCGCTGGCAGAGCGCACCTCCAGCAACAGCAGCGAATCGCCGTCCACCGGCGGCCGCCGGCCCAGGTGGTCCGAGACGAGGTCGACGGTGGGCCCCAGGACCATCTCCATCGCCGTGATGTCCGGTAGCCGGTCACGAACCCTGGCCGCCGCGGCCACCACCGACCGAGCCGTCGGGCAGCCGCACAACGCCACCACCCGGTGCGTCAGCGCCGGACGGAGCCTGAGACGCGCCGCAGTGATCACGGCCAGGGTGCCTTCGCTGCCGGTGAGCAGCCGCGGCAGGTCGTAGCCGGTGTTGTCCTTGAGCAGGCCCGCCAGGTGGGACACGACCGTGCCGTCGGCCAGCACGGCCTCGACGCCGACCACCTGCTCCCGCATCGGGCCGTGGCGGATGACGTGCAGGCCGCCGGCGTTGGTGGCCACCATCCCCCCCACGGTGCAGCTGTCGCGGGCCCCGAGGTCGACGCCGAACTCGAGCCCTGCCTGGTCGGCGGCGCTGTGGAGGTCGGCCAGCACCACCCCGGCGCCGGCCGTCACCTGGGCGGCCAGGCGGTCGACGGGCCAGATGCGGTCGAGCCGCCGCAGGCTGAGCACGACCTCCCCGGCCAGGGGCACCGAGCCGCCGACCATGCCCGTGTTGCCACCCTGGGGAACGACGGCCACGCCGGCGGCGAGCAGGACCTCCAGCACGGCGGCCACCTCCGCGGTGTCGGCCGGCCGCACCACCGCCGGCGTCCAGCCCACGAAGCGACCCGTCCAATCGGTGGCGTAACCGGCGGTGACGTCGGCCCCGCTGAGGACGTGCGATGGCCCGACGATGGCCTCGAGCTCGGCCCGGACGTCGCCCGCCAGCTCAGCCACCGGACCCGCTCCAGCGGCCACGATCCTGTAGCACCTGCTTGAGCGCCTCCGGCCGGTCGGTCATCAGCCCGTCGACCCCCAGATCGAGCAGGCGGTGCATCTCGACTGGATCGTCGATCGTCCACACGTGCACGTGCAGCCCTGCGCTGTGCGCCCTGGAGACGAACTTGGCGGTGACCAGGGGCACTCCCCCGATCGTGGGCGGGACCTGGGCGGCGTGGCCGGCGAAAGGTCGTACGGTCCCCAGAGGCCCGCCGAGCCGCAGCCGGGCCACCTCGCGGGGGCCCAACGCCGTGCAGAGCCCGGCCAGGTCGGCGCGCAGGCGTCGCAGGCGCTCGTCGGAGAACGAACCGACGCAGACCCGGTCCAACGCCGCGTGGCGCTGCAGGGCTCGAACCAGCGGCTCCACGGCCCTGTCGTCCTTGGGATCGAGGTTCAGCCGGGCCTGGGGGAAGGAGTCGAGCAACTCGTCGAGGGTGGGGATGGGCTCGCGGCCGTCGACGCGAGCCTGCCGAACCTCGGCCCACGGCAGGTCGGCGATGGCGCCGGAGCCGTCCGTGACGCGGTCGAGCCGCCCGTCGTGGAAGGCGACCAGGACACCGTCGGCGGTGGCGTGCACATCGGTCTCGAGGTAGCGGTACCCCAGGCCCACGGCGGAGGCGAAGGCGGCCAGGGTGTTCTCGGGGTGAGTTGACGCGCCGCCCCGGTGCGCGAAGGCGACAGGACCGGGGTGGTCGAGGAAGGGATGGACGACCACGCTGTCGAGTATTACCGGACAAGGAGGACAGCCGGTGGGGCTGTACTGGCGAGCAGGGCCCGAAGGGCGCAGCGCAGCCAGCACGAAGAGGACGAGGGGGTGGCCGTGTGTAGGTTGGGCCGGTGGCCTTCGATGCCGGTGAGCGGTGGCGCGAGCTGGTCGAGGGACCGGGCCGCGGCCTGGCTCTGGACGAGGCACTGCTCGTCGTAGCCGCCCACGACCATCCCGACCTGGACATCGAGAGCCAGCTCGAGCGGATGGACGAGTTGGCGGCGCGCTGCCGTCCCCCGACGCTGGACGGACTGCTCCGCCTGCTGTTCGTCGAGGAGGGGTTCACGGGCAACCGCGACGACTACTACGACCCGCGGAACTCCTACCTCGACGAGGTCCTCGACCGGCGCACCGGCATCCCCATCACGCTGTCGATCCTGACCCTCGAGGTCGGGCGCCGGCGCGGTGTCCCGCTCGCCCCGGTCAACCTGCCCGGCCACTTCCTGTTGCGGGATCGAGTCGATCCCGACGTCTTCGTCGATCCCTTCAACAGCGGGGCGGTGATCAACCGGTCTGCCGTCGAGCGCCTGCACACGGCCATGCGCCCGGGTGAGCCCTTCGGCGATGCCCACCTGGAGGTCCCCGGGCCCTTCGACATCCTGGCTCGCGTCCTGACCAACCTGCAGCTCGTCTTCACGCAGCGCTCCGACATCCGGGGACTGTCGTGGGTACTGCGGCTGCGCTCCCAGCTGCCCGGGGCGTCCCCCTCCGACCAGCACCAGCTCGCTCGTGTCCTGGCCGCCGGAGGCTCCTACCGCGAGGCCGCGACCGTTGCTGCCGAAGCCGCCAGGCTGGCAGCCGCGGCCGGACAGACGAAGCTCGCCGACAGCCTGAAGGCTGAGTCCGCGCGCTTCCTGGCCAAGCTGAACTGACCGGCACGGATGATTCGGTGCCGCCAGGACCAGGTCGGTAGCCTTGGTGGCCCGGCCGAGCCCGCGAGGAGAGCTGATGAGCGTCATCGACGCCCAACGCACCGACGAGGAGCGCGTCAGCGAGCTGGTCGATCGCCTGCTCGCCGACTCCGACCCCAAGGGTGACCGCGTCGCCTTCCTGGGCGCCCAGTTCGACCTCGGGCTGGCCTGGGTGCACTTCGACGAGGGCTACGGCGGACTGGGTTTGAGCCCCAAGTTGCAGCGGATCGTGAACGAGCGGGTAGCGGCCGCCGGGGGGCCCAACCCCTACTACCGCAACCCCATCGGCTACGGCATGGGTGCCCCGACGGTGCACACCCACGGCTCGGACAGGCAGCGGGCCCGGTACCTGCGCCCCCTGTTCACCTGCGAGGAGATCTGGTGCCAGCTCTTCTCCGAGCCCGGCGCCGGTTCCGATGTGGCGGGCCTGTCCAGCCGGGCGGTGCGGGACGGCGACGAGTGGGTGGTCAACGGCCAGAAGGTGTGGACGACCCTGGCCCACGTGGCCCGTTGGGGCATGCTGGTGGCCCGTACCGACCCCTTGCAGCCCAAGCACAAGGGCCTCACCTACTTCGTGGTCGACATGCACCAGCCCGGCGTCGAGGTGCGCCCGCTGCGCCAGATGACCGGTGACGCCGAGTTCAACGAGGTCTACTTCACCGACGCCCGGATCCCCGACGACGAGCGGCTGGGCGAGGTGGGTGAGGGATGGCGTGTCTCGCTGACGACGCTGATGAACGAGCGGGTCGCCATCGGGGGCGCAGCAGCGCAGCGAGGATCTGGACCGATCGCCGATGCGGTGAAGCTGTGGCGAGCCCTCCCGCCCGATCGCCGCGACGCGGCCACCCGGGACGAGCTGATCACGCTGTGGTCCGTGGCCGAGGTGGCCCGCCTGACCAACATCAGGGCCGCCCACAACCGGGCCAAGGGAGTTCCAGGACCGGAGGGCTCGACGGGCAAGCTGGCGTTCGCCGAGAACAACAAGGTCATCTACGAGTTCTGCATGCGCCTGCTGGGCGCCGAGGGGATGCTCTACGGCAGGTACGACATGGAGCGGTCCAGCACGGCCATGGAGTCGACAACGTTGCAGCAGTCGTTCCTGCGGGCTCGCGCCAACTCCATCGAGGGCGGCACCTCGGAGGTCATGCGGAACATCCTCGGGGAGCGGGTGTTGGGCCTTCCCGGCGACGTCAGGGTCGACAAGGACCTGCCCTGGTCCGAGGTGCCGCGCAGCTGAGGGGACTGCGGCTCATTCCTCGTCGGTGTCGTCGTCGCCGAACACGGCCTCGTAGGTGACGGCGCTGCCGGTGGCGGCCACCGGTGCCAGGAACAGTCCTATGGACTCGGTCGGCCCGATCAGGTCGCGCATCCCCTGCCCCAGCACGGGCTGGGATGGTCCTGTGAGACGGACCACGAAGCTGTCCTGGCCCAACCCCTCGACCGCCGCCAGCACCAGGTCGACTGTCGACCCGTCACCCACGGCTGTCGTGAACGTCGTGCCGATCCGCTCCTCGTAGTAGCCGCGATCGGCGTTGGTGGGATCGATCAAGGGGACTCCCTCTGGCTGACGCCCTCAGACACCGTCGCTGCGACCCGTGGCGGGTAGGCCGCGCAGGTGGCCGCGCTCGTTCAGCGACACGATGCTGCGCTCGCCCGACCCGGCGGCCAGCACGCGGTTGATCGACGTGTAGGCAGGGTCGAAGAAGAAGATGTCGCCGTCGGGGCGGCCCAGCACCTTGGCTACGTAGCTGTTGACGACGCCGCCGTGGCAGACGATGACCACGCGCCGGCGCGGGTTGGCGGCCGCGATCTGCTCGATGGTCTCGACCACCTGAGCCTGGAACACCCTGGGGTCCTGATCCCCCATGCCACGGCCCTGGGCGATCTCGAGCCAGCGCGCGTAGTCGATCCGCTTCAACTCCTCCATGGGCACGTAGGCATCTGAGAACTGGTCGAACTCGCACACCCCGTCGGTGACGATGGCCTCGAGGCCCGTTGCCTCCACCAGCGGTTCGGCGGTCTGCCGGGCCCTGCGCATGGGGCTGGTGTGTATGGCATCGATCGGTTCGTGGCTCAGCCACTCGGCCAGCGCCTTGGCCTGAAGGTGGCCCAGATCTGACAGGGGCGGGTCGGCGGGCGAGCCGTCACTCGTCTCGACGCGCTCGGGCAGCGCATGGCGGACGAGGAGGATCTCCATGGCCCCACGAGCCTAGGGCCGCCGGTAGTTCACGGGGTGTCCATCCGTCGACCCCCGCAGCGTCGATACCGTGGGCGGCATGGAGCGCCGCACGAAGATCATCGCGACGATCGGTCCGGCCAGCCGTGAGCCGGCCGTCATGCGTCGCATGATCGATGCCGGCATGGACGTGGCCCGCATCAACCTCGCCCACGGCACCCTCGAGGCACGGCTCGACCTGTACGACACCCTGCGGCAGGTGGCGGCCGAATCGGACCGCCGCATCGGCATCCTGGTCGACCTACCCGGGCCCAAGGTGCGCTCCGGCGAGTTCCCGCCCGGCGGAGCCCACGTCGACGACGGAACCACCATCCGCATCGTCGCCGGGCAGGGGCCGAGCAGCAGCGAGGTGATCGAGGTCAACTACGACACCCTCACCAGCGACGTGTACGTCGGCGACCAGCTGTCCTTCGGCGACGGCAACGTCGTGGTCGTGGTAGAGGCCCGAGACGAGAACGAGCTCAAGGCCCGGGTGGTGCACGGCGGCCTGCTCCAGGGCCGGCCGGGACTGCAGGTCCCCTCGGACCGCCTGCAGCTCACCTCGCCGACCGCCGCCGACCTGCGGATGCTGGATGCCTTCGTCGAGCGCGACGTCGACATGGTGGCGCTCTCCTTCGTCCGCTCTGCCCACGACCTGCGACGGCTGGGGGTCGAGGCCGCACCCAGGGGGCCGCTGACGGTGGCCAAGGTCGAGACGCGGGCGGCGGTCGACAACCTCGAGGCCATCGCCGCCGAGGCCGGCGCCGTGATGGTCGCCCGCGGCGATCTCGGCGCGGAGTGCCCGATCGAGGAGCTGCCCCACCTGCAGAAGCGGATCATCCGGGAGGCAATAGCCGTGGGCAAGCCGGTGATCACCGCAACCCAGATGCTGGAGTCCATGATCACGTCGCCCATCCCCACCAGGGCCGAGGCCAGCGACGTGGCCAACGCCGTGTTCGACGGGACCTCGGCGGTGATGCTGTCCGGCGAGACCGCCATCGGCGACGATCCCCCTCTTGTCGTGCACACCATGGCCAACATCGCCCGCAGTGCCGACGAGAAGTTCGACTACGTCGCCTGGGGGCACCGCATCGGCGAGATGCGCAGGCGGGCAACAGGGCCCGACGGGGTTCGCATCACCGACGCCATAACCATGGGGGCGTGGCGGACGGCGGCCGAGGTGGACGCCAAGGCCATCCTGTGCCTGACCCAGACCGGGCTGACGGTGCGGTCGGTGGTCCGCTTCCGCCCGTCGGTGAAGGTGCTGGGGTTCAGCCCCAACCCCAGGACGGTGCGTCAGCTCACCCTGAGCTGGGGAGCCACACCGATCCTGACCCACGACGAGTCCGGCTCGGAGGACCGGGTCGAGGAGGCCCTCCACCTGGCCCGTGAGTGCGGCCACCTGCACAGCGGCGATCCCGTCGTGGTGGTCTTCGGATCCAGCACCAGGACCCTGGCCACCAACACGGTGCGCGTCCAGCGCGTGCCATGACACCCTCGGACAGCCCGATCAGCCTCCAGCCCTCCGGCGTGCCGGAAACCGTCCTGGACCCTCCGCCGGCGGCGGCCGCCGAGGCGCTGGCCGCGGCGCTGGGCGAGCCCGACGACCGCCGCCGCGACGCGGTGGCATCGGTGGCGGCACGCTGGCCCCGTCACCTCGACGCCTGGTCCCAGCTGGGACGCCTGGCCCGTGACGACATAGAGGCGTACGCCTCCTTCCGGGTCGGCTACCACCGGGGGCTGGACGCCCTGCGCGCCTCGGGATGGCGGGGGAGCGGCTACGTCCGCTGGCGGCACCCGACCAACCGCGGGTTCCTGCGGTCGCTGCTGGGGCTGCAGCAGGCGGCAGAAGCCATCGGCGAAGCCGACGAGGCCGAGCGGTGCGCCACGTTCCTGGCCCAGCTCGACCCCTCCGGCGTGCCCCCCGAAGAGCAGGGCTGACGCCCGACACCCGTAGCGGCCCGTCAGCCGCCGTAGCTCATGCGGGTGTCCTCCATGCGCAGAACCGGCGTGTCCTCGTCGGACTGGAAGTCGCAGTCGACCACCTCGCCGATGAACAGGGTGTGGCCCCCCAGCTCCACGGACTGGCGCACCACGCAGTCGAGGTAGGCGGGGGCCTGGTCCAGGATGGGTGCGCCGGTGACCCCGTCGTGGAAGGGGAACCCGTTCAGGGTCATGGCCGCGACATCGACCTCCACCGGCTTGGTGAACTTGCGCACGATGGCCCTGTCGTCGCGTGCCACCGTCAGCAGCGAGAAGACCCCACCTGCCGAGATGAGCTCGTGGGTGAGCGCCCCGTGCTCGATCCCGACGCCGACCAGCTTGGGCTCGAAGGCCACCTGCGTGACCCAGTTGGCGGTCATGAAGTTGCGCTTGAGGGGTTCGCCGGGGATGCAGGACCCGATGACGTACAACCCATAGGGCATCGACCACAGCACCCGGCGGCGCAACCGGTCGTAATCGTCGCGCTCCTCTTCGGAGTCGCCGATGCGCGGCGGGAAGGGTCCGATCACTCCGGGTGTGGCCATGGGGCGCACGCTACCGGTGGCTCCGCGTCGCCCAGATCCGGCCTCGTCCGGGAGCTGGGGAAGCCGAGACCGGTCGAGTGGGGTCAGCTCCACCCGCCTGGCCGCCGGGGCCGGACGGTACGGTTCGCGGTCGTGGGCATGCCGGCCGCGGGACGACCCGCCGACGACGTTGTCACCGTTCTCACCGATGCCCGCCACGGCGACGCCGACTGGAGGCACGGGCGCACCTTCTCGCTGATCTACCACTCCGGTGATCCCGAGCTGGAGGCCCTGCTGGAGCGAGTGGCGGCGCTCTTCGCTCACGACAACGCCCTGAACCCGGCCGCCTTCCCCAGCTTGAGGCGGCTCGAGAAGGACGTCGTGTCCGCCACCGCGGAACTGCTGGGCGGCCGCCCGGAGGCCGGCTGCATGACCTCGGGAGGGACCGAGAGCATCCTGATGGCGGTCAAGGTGGCACGCCAGGACGCCCGCCGGCGGGGGGTGCAGCACCCCAACGTCGTCGTACCGGCTACCGCCCACCCAGCATTCGCCAAGGCGGCCCACACCCTGGGCATCGAGGAGCGACGAGTTCCCGTGGGGCAGGACCTGCGAGCCGACGTGGCGGCCATGGAAGGCAGCGTCGACGATGCCACCGCGATGCTGGTGGGCTCGGCGCCCTGCTACCCGTACGGGGTCGTCGACGACATCGGCTCGTTGGCCGCCCTGGCCAGGGCCCGCGGGATCCTCTGTCACGTGGACGCATGCCTGGGCGGTTGGCTGATTCCCTTCATGGTCGACATGGGTCGCTCGGTCCCGCCCTTCGACTTCACCGTCGACGGGGTCACCTCGATGTCAGCCGATGTGCACAAGTTCGGCTACTCGACCAAAGGGGCATCGACGGTCCTGTACCGCGACAGGGATCTGCTCGGGCTGCAGCACTTCGTCTTCGACCGTTGGCCCGGCGGTCAGTACGGGACGCCGGCGGCGGCCGGCGCCCGGCCGGGAGCCCCCATCGCCACGGCCTGGGCGGCCATCCACCACCTGGGCCGCGCCGGGTACCAGCGCCTGGCCCGCAGGGTGCTCGACGCCTTCGACGCCTTCACCGCCGGCGTCGACGCCATCGACGGCCTGGCCGTGACCGGCGAGCCCGACTTCCCGTCCTTGCAGATCTCGTCGAACGATCCGGCCATCGAGATCGGCGGGGTGGCCGACATCATGGACGACCGCGGCTGGCACCTGGATCGCCAGCAGGGAGGTCTGCACCTGATGCTGTCGCCGTACCACGCCACGGTGGCAGAGCAGTTCCTCGCCGACCTGCGCCTGGCCGCGCAGAACGCCTCGGCGTCGAGGGCAAGGCCGGCGACCTACGGCGGCGTCGAATGACCGGCGCCCCCTTCGCCGCCGCCGTCCTGGCCGGAGGCCGCAGCCGGCGCATGGGCACCGACAAGGCGCTGGTCGTGCTCGAAGGCAGGACGATGGTCGAGCGGGTCGTCGAGCGGGCCCGGCTTGCAGGGGCAGACCCGGTCGCCGTGGTCGGGCACCGCCATCCCGAGCTGCTCCCTCCGGGCGTGAGCAGTCTCCACATCCCCGACGAGCACCCCGGAGCCGGGCCGGTGGGTGGCCTGCTGACCGCGTTGTCGTGGACCCCGCAGGAGGTCGTGCTCGTCGTGGCCTGCGACCTCCCTCTCCTCGACCCGTTCGACCTGGCCCGCCTCACCGCCGCCGTCCGGCCGGGACGGCCCGCTGCAGTGCTGGTGGGGCCGCGCCGCCGCGAGCCTCTGGTGGGCGCCTGGTCTCGGGCCATCGCCGGCGACGTGGAGCGAGCCTTCGAGTCCGGGGTGAGTGCCGTGCACGTCGTCCTCGACGGCCTCGGGGAGGCGGTGGCCGAAGTACCGGTGTCCGACACCGCCACGCTGCGCAACGTCAACCGTCCCGCGGACATCCCGAAGGCCTTGCCGACGACCTCGGGGACCGCGTCACCAGATCGGGGGATGGGCGGGCTAGGTTGAGCTGGCGCCCCATCGACATCTACCCCAAGGAGCAGCGACGGCGTGAGCGACAGTGAGGTCCCCACCGTGAGCGTGCACGATCTGCGTGGCCTGCTCGCCGGCGGTGCCACGGTCGTTGACGTCAGGGAAGAGGACGAGTGGGTGACGGCGCGGGTGCCGGGTGTGGTGCTCATGCCTCTGGCCGAGCTGCCGCTGCACTTGACCGAGATCCCCGCTGCTCAGCCCGTCTACATGATCTGCGCCACCGGCGCACGCAGCGAGCGGGCGGCGCAGTACCTCAGGGCCAGCGGGATGGAGGCCTTCAACGTGGAGGGCGGGACGAACGGGTGGATCGAGGCCGGCTACCAGGTGGAGTCAGGACCGGCTCCAGGGTGAGCCGGGGGCGCACAGCTGCCACTGCCGTCACGCCAGCCCGCTGGATCGCCGAGGCCGACGAGCTGGACGCCGTCGTGTCTGGGCTGGCCGGCGTGGACGTCTACGCCATGGACACCGAGTTCCACCGCGAGCGCACCTATTACCCGCGCCTGGCCCTCGTGCAGATCGCCTGGGGCAACGAAGTCGTCCTGGTCGACCCGCTCGCCGTCGACGTCAGTGCGCTGGCGACGGTCTTCGGTACCGACGCCCTGGTCATCATGCACGCGGCCGGACAGGACCTGGAGGTGCTGCGCCACGCCACCGGGGCCGTACCGGAACGGATGTTCGACTCCCAGTTGGCGGCCGGATTCCTCGGCATGTCGTCGCCGTCGCTGACCACGCTGGTCGAGCATTACCTGGGGCTGCGCCTGCCGAAGGGGGATCGCCTCACCGATTGGCTGGCCCGACCCCTGGGCGCCGCCCAGCGCGACTACGCGGCGGCAGACGTCGCCCACCTCATCGAGCTCCACCGCCTCCTGTGCGCCGAGCTGGAGGACAAGGGGAGGATGGCGTGGGCGGAGGCCGAATCCGAGATCCTCCGGCGCCGGTCCCGGCCCGTCGTCGACGCCGACGATGCCTGGCTGCGGATCAAGGAGGTGAAGCACCTCAGGGGACAGACAAGAGGGGTGGCCAAGGAGCTGGCGGGGTGGCGGGAGCGCATGGCGCAGCAGGCCGATCAACCGGTGCGGTTCATCATGTCCGACCTGGCCCTGGTCAGCATCGCCCAACGCAGCCCCTCCTCGGCCACCGACCTCGACGGCATCAGAGGCATC